>OFBF01000002.1_pt1 | contig 27125 bp, 26 predicted proteins | sample 1520501 | NCBI WGS metagenome assembly OFBF01 (sample SAMEA3696448, study PRJEB22514) | metagenome | biome: water; feature: marine; material: hydrothermal vent | place: Pacific Ocean | collected 2014-08-15 | depth 1539 m
ATCATCAAGACCCACTTCATGGTGTGACACTCAAAACGATTGTCACTGAGTTATTAGAATATTTTGGCTGGGAGGGGTTAGGTGATCGTATCGATATAAAATGCTTTAAGATAAATCCTAGCATTAATTCCAGCCTAAAATTTCTGCGAAAAACTCCATGGGCGAGGAAAAAAGTTGAAGACTTGTATTTAAAAATGGTGGCTTAGGTCTTCATTTTTTTTGAGCAATGTATGTCGAAAATCTCAAGATTAATGTACACAAAATGTACATATCGGAATAATTTTATAGTTATGAAACGAAAAAAAAGGCCGAAAGGCCTTTAGTAATGTGGGGCGAGAAACGGGTCTTGAACCCGCGACAACCGGAATCACAATCCGGGGCTCTACCAACTGAGCTATTCCCGCCATAAACATGGTGCGCCCTTCAGGATTCGAACCTGAGGCCTACGGCTTAGAAGGCCGTTGCTCTATCCAGCTGAGCTAAGGGCGCATAAACCTAAAATAGGTGCTTTCTCTGTGGAAATCCATAAGGATTCATAGAGGCTTATGAGCAAATTTATAAATATGGTCGGAGTGAAAGGATTTGAACCTTCGACCACCTGGTCCCAAACCAGATACGCTACCAAGCTGCGCTACACTCCGAAAAAACAATAATTATACTTTGTTAAATGTCTTAGTCAATGCTTAATTCATCCCAAATGCTATCAATTTTGTCGATGACTGACTGATCCATGGTGATAGATTCGCCCCACTCTCGATTGGTTTCCCCTGGAAGTTTGTTAGTGGCGTCAATACCCATTTTTGAGCCTAGACCAGATACAGGTGAGGCAAAATCAAGATAGTCAATCGGCGTATTGTCGATTAGCGTGGTGTCTCGTGTTGGATCGACTCGGGTGGAGATTGCCCAAATCACTTCTTTCCAATTTTTTACATCAATATCATCGTCCACTACAATCACAAACTTAGTGTACATAAACTGACGTAAGAATGACCAAACACCCATCATCACGCGTTTAGCATGACCTGGATATTGCTTTTTCATGCTAACAATCGCCATACGATAAGAGCAAGCTTCTGGTGGTAAGTAGAAATCTGCAATTTCTGGAAATTGTTGTTGTAATAGTGGTACAAACACTTCGTTGAGTGCAACACCTAATACTGCAGGCTCATCAATCGGCTTGCCGGTGTATGTTGAGTGATAAATTGGATTTTTTCTATGGGTGATTCTCTCAACAGTAAAGACCGGAAATTGTTCGACCTCATTGTAATAGCCAGTGTGATCACCAAATGGGCCTTCATCTGCCATCTCGCCTGGATTAAGCACACCTTCTAGAATAATTTCTGCATTTTCTGGCACTTGTAAGTCATTACCTAAGCATGAGCAAACTTTGGTCTTTTTTCCACGTAGTAAGCCTGCAAAGGCGTATTCACTCAAGCTATCAGGGATTGGGGTAACGGCAGCTAATGTGGTGGCTGGATCAGCGCCTAGGGCTACTGCGATTGGGAAGGGTTTGCCAGGGTTTTTTTCACACCAATCTTTAAAATCAAGCGCACCACCACGGTGTGATAGCCAGCGCATGATGAGCTTATTTTTACCGATCACTTGTTGGCGATAAATGCCTAAATTTTGGCGTTTTTTTAGTGGGCCTTTGGTGATGGTTAATCCCCAGGTTACGAGTGGGGCAGCATCTTTTGGCCAGCAAGTTTGAATGGGTAATTTGGATAAATCAACGGCGTCGCCTTCAATAACCACTTCTTGGCACTGACCTTTTTTAACTGTTTTTACCGGCATGTTTAGTACTTGCTTGAGTACCGGTAGTTTCTCAATGGCGTCTTTTAAGCCTTTGGGTGGTTCAGGTTGTTTGAGCTCAGCCAATAGTTTGCCTAGTTCTCGCAAGGAAGCTAAATCTTCTTGACCCATGGCCATTGCCACACGTCGTGTTGTGCCAAACAAATTGGCAAGTACGGGTATGTTAGAGCCTTTAACATTTTCAAATAGTAATGCTGGACCTTGCTTATCTAAGGTTCGACGACAAATTTCTGTAATTTCTAAATTGGCATCAACCAATGTAGAAATGCGTTTGAGTTCGCCTTGTTTTTCTAATTCGGTGATAAATTCACGTAAGTCTTGATATTGCATATTATTCGAAGTAAGTATTGTGAGCCTCAAGTTCGACTTCGTTAGCGAGGATTATTTTAATTTTAGCGCGAGCATCATTCACCCTGATAATTTCGCTTGCTTTGACTTTGTCATCATCGTTGTTACTATTCTCACTAAACAAGGTTGATTGGCCACCCGTCATTGCTAAATAAACTTGCGCCAAAATCTGTGCATCGAGTAGTGCGCCATGTACAGTACGTGCACTGGAATCAATCTCAAAGCGACGGCAAAGGGCGTCAAGGTTATGCATGGTGCCAGGTCGTTGTTGCTTTGAGAGTTCAAACGTATCAATAATGGTGCAACTATCTTCAATGCGCTGGTCATCACCCATGAGTTTGAGCTCATGATTTAAAAAACCTAAGTCAAATGGAGCGTTGTGAATAACCAGAGTTGCGCCTTCAATATATTCTAAAAACTCTTCGGCGATTTCTTCAAATTTTGGTTTTCCTTTCAAAAAACTATCTTTAATACCATGAATTCTTTCAGAGTCACCTACTAAGCGGTCAGGCTGAATATATTGCTGGTATTCGTTATTTTCTGTAATTTCTCTATCAATAATTTCAGTACAGCCAATTTCAATGATACGATGGCCTTCTGAAGGTTCAATGCCAGTGGTTTCAGTATCTAGAACAATTAGTCTTTCCATCAAATATCTCTTGGGTTTGTTTTCGTGTAAAATTGCTTCATTTTATCGTATTATAAATTAGAATTATGGCAAGAGTAACTGTTGAAGAGTGTTTAGATTTTGTTGATAATCGTTTTGAATTAGTATTGGTTGCCGCTAAGCGTGCACACCAGTTAAGTTCAGGTGGTTACAGATCAACTTTAGATGTTGGTAAAGACAAACCAACTGTGGTTGCCCTTAGAGAAATTGAAGCAGGTTTAATTAATGCTTCAATCTTAACCGAAGAGTACGCAATGGAAGAAGAGCTTACTGCACAGCAAAAAGTTCAAGACGCCGCTACCACTCAAGAAGTTGAAGCAGAATTATCAGTAGCAGCTGTTGATGAAGGTGTTGACGAAGTTACTGAAGTGGTTGATACTGAAGCCTAATTTCAAACACTTAATAAACTCAATAAAATGACGCTTTTGCGTCATTTTTTTTTGCTCTCAATATAATTACTTGGTATGATTAAAAACTTTAGTTTATCTAATAAATCAAACTCATGAAAACCTACCCAATTGCAAAATCAAACAGAACACCTTGGTGTGATGAGTCGACTTATCAAGCCATGTACACCGAGTCAATTAATGATTCTGATGCATTTTGGGCCAAACAAGCCAAGCTATTTTTAGATTGGGACAAAGACTGGGCGCAAGCTTCAAATGTAGATTACAGTAAAGGCCAAATCGAATGGTTTAAAGGTGGAGAGTTAAACGTTGCTTACAATTGTATTGACCGGCATCTGAGTGAACGCGCCGACCAAGTGGCTATTATTTGGGAGGGTGATAATCCTGATGTCAGCGAGTCCGTTACTTACCAACAGCTACACGACAAAGTGGCAAAATTTGCCAATGGTTTAAAAAAACTGGGTGTTAAAAAAGGCGACCGTGTTTGTATTTATATGCCGATGATTCTTGAGGCGAGCTACGCCATGCTGGCTTGTGCTCGTATTGGCGCGATTCATTCAGTCGTGTTTGGCGGATTTTCACCTGAAGCGCTTAAAGATAGAATCCTAGATTCAGAATGTAAGATTGTTATTACTGCTGACGAAGGTGTACGTGGTGGCAAGGCGATTCCACTCAAGGCCAATGTAGATAAAGCGATTGGCGCTTGTGATTGTGTAGATGCAGTGATTGTAGTTGAGCATACCAAAGGTGACGTACACTGGGGTATTAAAGATGTTTGGTATCACGAATTAGTAAGTGACGTGCCGGCTGATTGTCCATGCGAGTCTTATGATGCAGAAACCCCGCTTTTTATTCTTTACACGTCAGGCTCAACGGGCAAGCCTAAAGGAGTGCTACATACGTCTGGCGGTTATTTGCTTTATGCAGCAATGACACACAAATACACCTTTGATTATCAAGATGGCGATGTATATTGGTGTACAGCAGATGTTGGTTGGGTAACAGGACACTCTTATATTGTTTATGGGCCACTAGCCAATGGCGCAACAACCTTGATGTTTGAAGGTGTGCCAACTTATCCAGATGCATCGCGCTTTTGGCAGGTAATCGATAAACACCAAGTTAATATTTTCTATACAGCGCCAACCGCTATTCGCGCGCTCATGGGTGCAGGTGATGAGTTTGTTAATCAAACTTCTCGTTCAAGTTTGCGACTGTTGGGCACGGTTGGTGAGCCGATTAATCCAGAAGCTTGGGAATGGTACTATCACACCATTGGCCAAGGTAATTGCCCTGTGGTGGACACTTGGTGGCAAACTGAAACAGGCGGCCATATGATTACGCCAATGCCTTATGCCACAGCGCTTAAGCCTGGATCAGCCAGTATGCCGTTTTTTGGTATTGAGCCACAAGTGGTGAATGAACAAGGTGAAGTATTAGAAGGTGAGGCCGAAGGTATTTTGGTTTTGGCTAGATCTTGGCCAGGGCAAATGCGTACCCTTTATAACAATCATGAACGTTTTATGGAAGCTTATTTCACAACTTTTCCGGGTAAGTATTTTGCTGGCGATGGAGTAAAACGCGATGCTGATGGTTATTATTGGATTACTGGGCGAGTGGATGATGTCTTAAATATTTCAGGACACCGTTTAGGTACAGCTGAGATTGAATCAGCCTTAGTGTTACATGAAAACGTTTCAGAAGCGGCAGTAGTGGGTTATCCACATGATATTAAAGGCCAGGGGATTTATGCTTATGTTTCGATTATGAATGGCGTCGAGCCAACCGATGAGTTAAAAACAGCGTTGGTAAAATTGGTGCGTAGTGAAATTGGACCCATTGCAACCGTGGACAAAATTCAATTCGCACCAGGCTTGCCAAAAACGCGTAGCGGTAAGATTATGCGTCGAATTTTAAGAAAAATTGCTGAAAATGATTATGATAATTTGGGTGATACTTCTACCTTGGCAGAGCCAGAGGTGGTTGAAGACTTAATCGCAAACAGAGTGAGTTAGTTATTTTTTAGCAGTTTGAAGCTTCTTTAAGCCTTTTTTAACCTTATCTTTTAAGCTAACTTCACATTGCTGGTGGTAGTTTTCTTGCATTTGGGCATCAAGCGAAACTACTTTGTTAAATACTTTTTTCTCCAAATCTATGGTGTTTTTGATGTTGGCACAGTAGTTGTCAATTTCTTGCGTTGTGTAGGAGATTAAAGTCGCCACACCAATTGCCGGTACAATAATGCCGGTGACGACAATACCGGTTGTAGTTTCTTTTAATTCACTAATACGAGCCATGTTTTTAATAACAGTGATTTTATTTTGTGATTCAAACAGATCTTTAAGGTAATCAAGTTTTGTGTCTGATATTTTTAACTCGTATTGTGTTGTTTGTAATGAATTTTGAGTGTTTTTAAGTGAGCCTTTAAGTGTTTTTACTTCAACACGAGCATCGTGAATCTGAACTATTTCATCATTTAAAACACTAGATTTACTCGTGGCTAAAGTGAGCTTTTTCTGTGCTGCTTGCAGAGCAGATCGAGCATCAATCAATTGATTGTTTAGATCTTCAAGAATAGAAGTTTCCACGTTATTTTCGGTGCTAGCTACAGGTTGAACAGCATTAATTTTTGAGTTGTACTCAGTAGTAATACTGGTAATTTCATTTTCAAGCTGACTAACTTGATTGTTGTAAAAGAAGAAGCCTGAAATTAAGACAATCGTTAGAGAGATCGCTGCAAAAAGTGATTTGTTTTCCATAATAAATTACTCAAAAGTAAGGGTTGAATGATAATGGTGTATTATACACTATATAAGAATATTACTATATTTTAATATTTAAAATAAATTATTCTATTTCAGCCACTTAGCAGCTTGCTTAGCATAATAGGTTAGAATACCATCGGCACCAGCACGCTTAAAAGAAAGCAAAGTTTCAAGCACAACTGGGCGTTCATTAATCCAGCCATTTTGAGCGGCAGCTTTTAGCATGGCGTATTCACCACTCACATGATAAGCAAACGTAGGCATGCCAAAAGTCTGTTTGACTTGATGAACAATATCTAAGTAAGGCAAACCAGGTTTGATCATTACCATATCGGCACCTTCTTCAATGTCTAAGCCCACTTCTCGGATGGCTTCATCTGCATTAGCAGGATCCATTTGGTAGGTTTCTTTACTAGACTCGCCTAGGTTTTTAGCAGAGCCAACCGCGTCGCGGAAAGGCCCATAATAATTTGATGCATATTTGGCTGAATAAGCCAAGATATTGGTGTGGATAAAGTTATGTTCTTCTAAGGCGTCACGAATCGCACCAATACGTCCATCCATCATGTCTGATGGTGCCACAATATCTGCACCAGCTTGTGCATGTGATAAAGCTTGCTTTACTAAAATCTCGGTAGTTTCGTCATTCAGCACATAGCCACTATCGTCGATTAAGCCATCTTGCCCATGCGTGGTAAACGGGTCTAATGCCACATCAGTAATAACTGCCAATGCCGGATGGTTTGCTTTGAGTGCGCGAACAGCTTGCTGTGCCAAACCATCTTCATTAAAGGCTTCTTCTGCCCCGAGTGATTTTTTATCTTCCGACACTACTGGGAATAAAGCCACTGCTCGAATACCTAGCTCTACCAATTCACCCGCTTCAATGAGCAGTTGATCAATACTCAAACGCTCGATATCTGGCATAGAATCAATGCTTTGGCGTTGATTTTCACCTTCTACGACAAAGATAGGAAAGATTAAGTCGTCGGTGGTTAGTGTGTTTTCACGCATTAATTCACGGGTATATGCGTGTTTTCTCATGCGACGTGGTCTATGGGTTAAAATTGTCATCTTAAATTTATTATTATGTTATTTCACCGAATTATACAACAATGAGCCAAACAAGCAAAACCTTAACAAGTATGTCAAGCGTCAAAGAGGCGTTTATTAAACCTTTCCCTAATTCTAACAAGATCTATGTTGAGGGTTCACGCTCTGATATTCAGGTGCCAATGCGTGAAATTACACTCACAGATACCATTGGTGAGCTGGCTGAGAAAAACGAGCCAATTCATGTTTATGATACTTCGGGTGTTTATACCGACCCCAGTGTTCAAATTGATTTACGTAAGGGTTTATCCAATATCCGTGAAAACTGGATTAATGAACGTGCAGATACTGAAATGCTAGAAGGCATGAGTTCAGATTTTTCTAATGAACGTCTTGATAATGCCAAACTTGATGAATTGCGGTTTGAATTCTTAAAGACACCAAGACGTGCAAAAGACGGTCAAAATGTGACTCAAATGCATTATGCCAAGCAAGGCATTATTACACCTGAAATGGAATACATTGCCATTCGTGAAAATTGCAAATGGCAAGATTACAAAGACCAAATTGGCCAACACAAAGGTGAGAGTTTTGGTGCTGAAATCCCAGATGAAATTACCGCTGAATTTATTCGTAGTGAAGTCGCTCGTGGTCGTGCTGTGATACCAGTCAATATCAACCATCCTGAAACTGAGCCAATGATTATTGGCCGTAACTTCATGGTGAAAATTAATGGCAACATTGGTAACTCAGCACTTGGTTCAAGTATTGAAGAAGAGGTTGATAAGATGGTATGGGGTATTCGTTGGGGTGCTGACACGATTATGGACCTTTCAACGGGTAAAAATATTCACGAAACTCGCGAATGGATTATCCGTAACTCGCCAGTTCCTATTGGTACTGTGCCAATTTATCAAGCCTTAGAAAAAGTTAACGGCGTTGCTGAAGACTTAACTTGGGAAGTATTTCGCGATACCTTAATTGAGCAGGCTGAGCAGGGTGTGGATTATTTCACTATTCATGCGGGCGTTCGTTTAAAGTATGTGCCTCTGACAATTAATCGCATTACGGGTATTGTTTCTCGTGGCGGCTCTATTATGGCTAAGTGGTGTTTAGCGCATCATACAGAAAGCTTTATTTATACGCATTTTGAAGATATTTGTAAGATTATGAAGCAGTATGATATTACCTTCTCTCTCGGAGATGGTCTTCGCCCAGGCTGTATTGCTGACGCCAACGATGCGGCGCAATTTGGCGAGTTAGAGACTTTGGGTGAGCTAACTAAGATCGCCTGGAAACATGACGTACAAACCTTTATCGAAGGCCCTGGACATGTGCCAATGCAAATGATTAAAGAGAACATGGATAAGCAATTAGAAGAATGTGGCGAGGCGCCATTCTATACACTAGGTCCATTAACCACGGACATTGCTCCAGGTTATGATCATATTACTTCAGCGATTGGTGCGGCACAAATCGGCTGGTATGGTTGTGCGATGCTTTGTTATGTAACCCCTAAAGAGCATCTCGGCTTGCCAAATCAAGACGATGTTAAAGAAGGGATTATTGCCTACAAAATTGCCGCTCACGCTGCGGATTTAGCCAAAGGTCATCCGGGTGCGCAAATTCGTGATAATGCTTTATCTAAAGCACGTTTTGAGTTTAGATGGGAAGATCAATTTAACTTAGGCTTGGATCCAGATACGGCGCGTAAGTACCATGATGAAACTATGCCAAAACAAGCAGCAAAGACTTCGCATTTTTGCTCAATGTGTGGCCCTAAGTTTTGTTCAATGAAAATCACTCAAGAAATTAAAACCATGGATGAAGCAGAAATCGCTAAGATTAATGCGATTCAAGTGGAGATGGATCAAAAATCGGCTGAATTTTTAGACAATGATTCTGAAATCTATATGAAAGAAGGCGCCTAACCCCTTATTTGGTTTTTTACTGAAATTTCTAGTTTTTTAAATTCTTTTAGGCAACACTGCTTAGAGGGGTTAAGGTTTTCGCAGTTGCAGTAGCTATACTTGGTCTGAAACACGACAAAATCTTTTAAAACAGCGCCTTTTCCAGTTTTTAACGCTTCTAAGTAAGCATTTTCACTGATATTAAAACAATAACACAGTGTTTTTTCATCGATTTTAGTATTGCAACAACCCATTTTGGTATTTTCCTTAAAGATATTTTGAACAATTCAAGCTATAATTAAAACTATTTTATTTATTTATTATATTTTATGAAACATATTCCGTATTTTTTTATGGTGCTGTTGTTATCAACTTTTTCAATAGCAGGTGTACATCCTTCAATGCCTTGGGTAGATGTTAATTATCCGCAAGATAAAGATAAACGTTGGTGGGATGATGCTTGGTGGAAAGAAGGACAGCTTCCTACACCTCAGAATTATAAAGTTTCTATGGAAGAAGTTACTTATATGGATGATGATGTTGAAATTGAGGCGTTTTTGTTTAAACCAGAGAAGCCTGGAAAGTATCCAGCCATATTGTTCCAGCATGGTCGTAGGGGGCTAGACAGCTGGACTTTGCCAAGAGTTAAGCGTTTAGCAGCACGAGGGTTTGTTGTGTTAGCACCAGATATGTTTGGCACTTATATGGAGTCTAATTTCCCTGTTGAGCATAAATATATTTACGAAGAACATGTGGCAAAAGGTATTGATGTGTTATTACAACGTAGCGATATTATGGGGGATAAGATTTGTACTGTTTCACATACTCGTGGGGGCTATATGACATTAAAAGCATTGGTCAAGCACCAAAAACAAAGCCAAGTTGCTTGTTATGTGTCGTTTTACCCTCATTGGCAAGATCCTAATGCCTCTGAAGTAAAGCAAATCTACCAATATGCGCCAGAGCTAAATGAGTTAAATGTACCGACAATGGTCTTTATTGGTGAATATGACCAATATCAAAGAATACGCCCAATCATGGCCGGTATTGATGTGTTAAAAAACAGAGGTGTTGATGCTGAGCTAATCGTTTATCCAGGTGTTGGCCGTGGTTTTGACTTTAGGCCAGTACACGTGAGAACTTTTGCTGATGATTTAGCAACCAAAGATGCAGATCAACGAACAGCTGCGTTTGTTAGACAACATTTAAAGTAAAGCTTATTCTACGGGTGTAAGGCTGATTCAACTTGTTTGATCAAGTTATCAACTGCCCCTTGTTGAGATTTAAAGTATTGATTGGCATTTTTTCCTAAGGCTTTTGCTGCTTTGGTATCTGCAAGCAATTCAGCAATAGATTTAAACAAGTCGTCTGCGTTAGATGCTTGAATTGATCCGCCCCTCTCTAGTAAGTCAGATGATATTTCAGCAAAGTTAAACACATTTGGGCCAAATAAAATAGGCTTAGATAGAGCGGCAGGCTCAAGCATATTGTGCCCACCCGTGTTGTTAAGGCTGCCACCCATAAATACAATATCCGCCACATCAAAGTAGCTCATCATTTCACCCATAGAATCGCCTAGTAGTAGGTCGCAATCTTTGCATGGCTTGTTACTTGATCGTTTGATGACGTTAAGCTGATGTTTTTGTGCCAATTTATAGACTTCGTTAAAGCGTTCAGGATGTCTGGGAATAATCACCAATAAGGCGTCGATATTGTCTTTATGATTTAGATAGGCATCTATGATTTTCGCTTCTTCACCTTTATGCGTACTGGCAAAGACCACAACCTTGCGCTTGCCGGCAATGGATTGTATTTTTTTACTAATGGTTTTATCAGCAACTGGATTTTGATCAAATTTAATATTACCTACTGCAACAACCTTGCTGGTATCTGCGCCCAATTCAATAAACCGATTGGCAGAGTTTTGGTTTTGTGTGGCTATTGTTGTGAATTTATTTAAAGTTTTCCAGGCTAAATTTGGTGCAAATTTTTGGTATTTTTCTAACGATCGTTGCGACAGTCTGGCATTCACCAGCAAGCTTGGAATGTTGTTTTTATTTAAAGCATGAATAAGATTAGGCCAAATTTCTGTCTCTAATAAAATACAAATGGCGGGATTAATTTGCTTAATGTAGCGATTAACAATGATTGGTAAATCAAAGGGAAAATAAAAATGCAATACTTCACTTTGATAATGCTCAAGTACTGCTTGTGAGCCTGTAGGCGTAGTGGTTGTGACTAAAATTCGATGATCAGAGTAGTTTAAAATTAGTTGATCAATCAGTACAGTGGCTGCTCTAAACTCACCCACCGAGACGCAATGCACCCAGATAATCGGTACTGGGATATTGTTGATAAATCCAAGTCTCTCGAAAATTCTTTGTCGATAGGCAGGTGTTTTTAAGCCTTTGATTAATAAACGTAATACCATGATTGGTAAAAGTAAAGTTCCGACTAAGCTGTAGAGAGTTCGATTCATTGATAAAAGGTATAATACACGCATTGTATTTTAGTGGTTTTTAAAAGAGTTCCCATGAAATTTGTTGATTCTGCCAGTATTCGTATTGAAGCTGGCAAAGGTGGTGCAGGCTGTTTAGGTTTTCGTCGAGAGAAATATATCCCAGATGGTGGTCCTGATGGTGGTGATGGCGGTGACGGTGGTCATATTTATTTTCGCGGTCAGGAAGGGCTTAACACGCTGAGTGAATTTCGTTTTAACCGTTTGTTCAGAGCTAAAAATGGCCAACCAGGCCAAGGCCAAAACAAGCGTGGTAAGTCGGCTGTACATTTAACCGTTGAAATCCCTTTAGGCACTAAAGTATACGATTTAGAAACTGATGAACTCATTGGTGAAATGATTGAGCATGATCAAATCATGTTGGTCGCTAAGGGTGGTTTTCATGGTTTAGGCAATACACGTTTTAAATCAAGCATTAACCGTGCACCACGTAAAACTACGCCAGGCACGCCAGGTGAGGCAAGGGAGATCGGTCTTGAGCTTAGCATCATGGCGGATATCGGTTTGTTGGGTATGCCTAATGCCGGTAAGTCAAGTTTGATTAGGCAAATTTCAAGTGCCCGACCAAAAGTAGCAGATTATCCATTTACCACCTTGCACCCATCTTTGGGCGTGGTGTCGTTAAATGACACGCATATTGTCATGGCCGATATTCCAGGCTTGATTGAAGATGCCAGTGAAGGTGTGGGCTTAGGTTTTGAGTTCTTAAAACATCTTGCGCGTGCCAAGGCCTTATTGCATGTGGTAGACATTCTGCCGGCTGATGCATCAGATCCTGTGCAAAATTATTTAACCATTGAAAACGAGTTAAGAAAATATGACCAAGATTTGGCTGATAAGCCAAGACTTTTAGCGGTTAATAAAATGGACTTATTACCCGAGGGTGACAGGGATAAAATAGTGAAAGAGTTTTTAAACGGCATTGACTATGATGGCAAAGTGTTTAATATTTCTGCACTCAACGGCTTGGGTTGTAAAGATTTAGTATATGGGTTATTTCAATTAGTAGAAGAAAATGACTAAACAAAGATGGGTAATTAAAATTGGCTCTGCATTATTAACCAACGACGGCAAGGGGTTGGACACGACTTCTATCGCCTCATGGGTAGAGCAAATCGTTACTCTGACTAAACAAGATATTGAGGTAATATTAGTCTCATCCGGTGCGATTGCCGAGGGCATTAAACGCCTAGGTTGGAATGAGCGCCCAGACGATATTCACAAGCTTCAAGCGGCCGCTGCGGTAGGGCAAATGGGCCTCATTCAAACGTACGAGTCTCTTTTTGCTAAGCACGATATACACACCGCACAGATTTTGTTAACGCATGACAATCTCACCAATGCTGATCGTTATGAAAACATTTCATCAACGCTTAATAATTTATTAGACTTTGGTACAGTGCCAATCGTTAATGAAAATGATACCGTGGCCACTGATGAAATTAAATTTGGTGACAACGATACCTTGGCAGCCTTGGTGGCTAATTTGGTTGGTGCAAATCAACTGGTTATTTTGACGGATCAAGGTGGCGTCTATGATGCTGATCCTCGTCAAAATACCGACGCTAAGTTGATTGAGACCATTCGTGTGGATGATGAAAAACTTGAGCAAGTCGCTGGCAGAACAGGCGGATCCCTCGGCTCGGGCGGTATGTACACCAAAGTACTCGCTGCTAAAAAGGCAGCTGAATCAAACACAACCACTATCATTGCTTCTGGCAAAGCACCAGATGTACTGACAAGATTAGCCAATGGCGAGCATGTTGGCACCTTAATCACTTGTTAGCTTATATCGGACTGGGTTCTAATCTTAACAACCCAAAACAACAAATTAAAGACGCACTGATTGCGCTTAACTCTACGCAAGATGTAAAAGTAGTGGCATTGTCGAGCTTGTACCAATCCAAACCTATTGATGATTCTGAGCAGCCTGATTATATTAATGCCGTCTGCCAAGTAGATACACACTTAACTGCGCTAGAGTTGTTGTATGTGTGTCAAGAAATTGAAACTAAGCAGCACCGCGTACGAGAAAAAAAATGGGGCGCAAGAACCATTGATTTAGATATCATTCTCTACGGTGTGCAAGTAGTGGCATCAAAACAGTTAATCATTCCACATCCCGAAATGATGAATCGAGCCTTTGTGTTGGTACCATTGTCTGAATTAGAGTCGGATCTTAAGGTGCCGGTATTAGGCCCTCTACAAGCATTAATTGACCTAATAGACACTTCAGAGTTGATTAAATTATGAAAATTGACGAGTTAAAAACCTTCAAACAATCTCCAGAAAAGATCACTTGTTTGACGGCTTATGACGCCTCGTTTGCGCAGTTGTTTGATGAGTGTGGCATTGATGTTATTTTGGTAGGTGATTCGCTGGGCAATGTAATCCAAGGTGGAGAAAATACGCTTGGCGTCACCATGAGAGATATGGTCTATCATACTCAGTCGGTGGCAAAAGGTATTCAAGGTGTCTTACTGATTGCTGACATGCCTTACCATAGCTACGACAGTGCCAATCAAACATTAGCGAATGCTCAGCGTTTGATTGATGCGGGCGCACAGATGGTGAAGTTTGAGGGTGGGCAAGAGCATAAAGATTCATTTGAGATTTTACAAGCCAATAATATTCCAGTCTGTGGGCATTTGGGTCTTCAGCCACAATCAGTGATTGAGATGGGTGGCTATAAAGTGCAAGGGAAAGATGAGGTAAGCGCTAAACGAATTATTGACGACGCATTGGCTTTAGAGGCTTGGGGCGTGCAAATGTTAGTACTTGAATGCGTGCCGGCAGCGTTAGCCAAGCAAGTTTCTCAAGCATTGAGCATTCCCACCATTGGTATTGGTGCAGGCCTTGATTGTGACGGACAAGTATTGGTAAGCTACGACATGCTTGGGATTAATACTAAGCACTTGCCAAGATTTGTTAAAAACTTTCTAAAAGATAATAATGATATTCAAGGTGCTGTCAATGCATTTATCAGCGCAGTAAAAGATCAAACATTTCCAGGCGATGAACACAGTTATTAGTTGCAAATTTCCGTGAAAACTTATACAACAATTCAATCACTTCAAAGCACAATTGATAGTTGGCATTTACAAGGTCAACACATCGCTTTTGTGCCAACCATGGGTGGTTTGCATGATGGGCATTTAGCTTTGGTCGAGCTTGCTAAGCAAAAGGCTGACAAAGTTGTGGTAAGTATTTTTGTTAACCCAACACAGTTTGGCGAGAATGAAGATTTTGGCCAATATCCTAATACATTTGAGCAAGACAATGTGTTGCTAGAGCAGCATCAAGTTGATGGTTTATTCATCCCAAGTATTGAGCAGATTTATCCTCAGGGTTTAGACAGTGATATTAAAGTTGGTGAGATGGGCGATATCTTGTGTGGTGCTTCTAGGCCAGGGCATTTTAATGGGGTGGTGCAGGTAGTGCATCGTTTGTTTGAGATTGTAAAACCTGATATGACTATATTTGGACAAAAGGATTATCAACAGTTATTGCTGATCACACAGATGGCTAATCAGTATTTTCCAGAAATTAAGCTGTTATCACAGCCAACCATTAGAGAGCAAGACGGCCTAGCCATGAGTACGCGTAATCAATATTTGTCGATTAATGAGAGGAAAGTCGCACCTCGCTTATATCAAGTATTACTTCAAGCCAAGCAAGATTATTTGGACAATACACCGGTCGAAGTATTAACTAACAGGGCAAAAAATACCCTTTCAGAGGATTTTAAAGTGGATTATTTTGAAGCACTAGATGCAAATACCCTTAAGCAAATCACTGATAATACAAGTAAAATTGCGATATTATGCGCAGTCTTTCTAGAATCAACCCGATTGATTGACAATATTATTTTTAATAAAGGATAACCATGTTTGATATTACTGACGAAGCTCTAACTTATGTAGCCGAATTATTTACCCAGCAAGGCGAGGAAGACTTAGGTTTAAAGGTCGATATTGAAAAAGCCGGTACACCAGCTGCTGCCGTCACTTTTAATTTTTGCTATTCTAAAGATTTAGGTAAAACTTATTTTAAATTTGAGTATGAAGGTTTTAATGCTTTTATTGACGAGAGTAATTTTGATTATTTAAAAGACTCTGAAGTTGCCTTAAAAGAAGAAGGCTCTACTAAGAAGCTCACCATTACTGCACCGAATGCTAAAGGTGAAGCACCAAAAGACGACGCACCTTTAGCAGAAAAAATTAAATACACCATTGCTGCTGAAGTTAATCCACAGCTAGCTTCACACGGTGGCTTTGTTGAGTTGGTTGAAATCACCGATGATATGGATGTCATTCTTAATTTTGGTGGTGGTTGTCAAGGTTGTTCTTCAGTTAAAGTGACATTAAAGAATGGAGTGGAGTCACAACTAAAAGCGATTTATCCGCAGATTAAAAACATCTTGGATGTAACCGATCACACACAAAAAGAAAACGCCTATATGTAGCTCGGTAAGAGTTATGGTATAACTTTATTATGCTAACCACAATTAAATCTAGCGCTGAAGACAGAAAAAGCGCAAAAGCACCACACGAGCTATTCACTATCAATATGGTGATAGTGCATTTGTTCTTTTCACTAGGCATGATTAAGCTACTGGGTTTTAGTATGGGTGGTGCAATTGCAAGTGCTATTGCACTATCGTTTTACATCATTGTTTATACATTTTTCCAAACCAAAAGAGCCAAAGAAAACGCACCTCATTTAGTCTATTTACATTGGAAGTTGTCATTGGATCGTTACAAATTAATCATTGGCGCCTACGTGTTTTACTTTGTTGCAACTTCATTGTCATTCTTTATCGATACGGATGCACCCGCTAGTATGGATGGAACAAGCATCGTAGATTCGATTTTGAGCTTGCTGGGCGTTGTCCCTCTGTTTTTTGTTATTTTGGTTTCAATGGTGTTAGGCTCTGGCTCAATGTTCAATGCAGGACGTGGTGAGATTGATAAAGCGTTTATGCAAGATCACCCTCAATGAATGAATTTAAACTGATTGAGCGTTATTTCAATTGGGCTTGTTATCATTCGGTTAGTTTAGGTGTTGGTGATGATTGTGCCATCATTGATGCTACGCCTAATACCCAAATCGTTACCAGTGTTGATACGCTAATTGAAGGCGTACACTTCCCCAAAAATACAAGTGCTGCTGATATTGCTTATAAAGCCTTAGCCGTTAATTTGAGTGATTTGGCAGCAATGGGCGCCACACCAAAATATTTCACTTTAGCCTTAACACTGCCTGAATTAAATGAAGCGTGGTTAAGTGAATTTTCGGATGCTTTAAAACAATTGGCAGCTGAGTACCAACTTGATTTGATTGGTGGTGATACCACTAAAGGTGCTTTAAGTATCACCATTAATATCATTGGGGAAGTAGAGACAGGCAAAGCCTTGTTGCGATCAGGTGCCGAAGTCGATGATTTGATTTATGTTTCTAACACGCTAGGTGATGCGGCATATGCCTGGCAACAAATCGAACAGGGTGGCACACCTTCAGATTTTTGTTTAGAGCGATTTAACCGACCAACAGCAAGGGTAGGCTTAGCACAAGCGCTAGTAGGTATGGCTAACGCCTGTATTGACCTTTCAGACGGGTTAGAGCAAGACCTTTCCCATATTCTAAAACACTCTAAGGTGGGTGCAACTATTAATATAGATGCCATTCCATTATCAGACCCGGTGAGTGTTTATATTAACACCACGCAGGACTGGTGCATTGCGTTAGCGGGCGGTGATGACTATGAGCTGTGTTTTACTGTGCCGAAGACGTATGTTGAGGCTTTAAAAACAATTGAGAAAAATCTAGGCATAGCACTAACCAAAATTGGTGTTATTACAAAAGATCTTGGTTTAGATATTAAAGGGCTGAATAAGACTTGCGCGTCTTATCAACACTTCTAGATTTTCAAGTATTTAATTAGATTTTCAAGTATTTATTTTTGCTACAAGGCGAAAATTCAGAATACGAAGAAGCATAGTAAATCTATGTGACTAAGTATTCTGAATTTTTAACGCAGTAGCAAGGGTAAAGACGCTGAAAATTAGACTTCCTTTCGTTCTGCGATGGTCTTACAATCTATACACTCATCAGCCGTAGGGCGCGCCTCTAAGCGCACTAAAGAGATTTCTGCACCACAAGTTTTGCAGTAGCCGTAATCACCCAGTTCAATTATATGCAAGGTCTTTTCAATTTTACTAATAAGCTTTCTTTCACGATCACGCGTTCTAAGTTCTAATGCAAATTCTTCTTCTAAAGTGGCTCTGTCGTTAATATCCGCTACTTGATTTGAATCCTCTTGGATGTGATTAATGGTAGATTCAGCGTCACTAATTAACTGATTCATCCAAGCACTTAACTTAGCTTTAAAATGATCAATTTGCCCTACACTCATAAAATCTTCATTTTTGGTAGGCTTGTAAGCAGGAATATCTTGAAAATCAGGTTCTGACATAATGGTTGTTAATGAAAAAAATAATGTTTATACCGAAAGTGACTTAAAATAGCAATTTATTTCGTACATTTCTTATTATAAAATTATTTATGACACTAAAAGCACTTATTTTTGATGTTGATGGAACCCTTGCAAATACTGAGCGTGATGGACATTTGGTCGCCTTTAATTTGGCATTTGAAGAATTAGACCTAGATTGGGTCTGGTCGAATGAACTTTACCATAAATTACTCGATGTCACCGGTGGGCAATTACGCATCAAACATTATGTCAATGATTACAAGCCCGATTTTAGTTGTGACGATTTAGATGCTTTTGCCGCATCCGTCCACGCGCTCAAAACCGAGATCTATGTGCGCCTAGTCAATGAAGGAAAAATACCTTTAAGACCCGGTGTGGAGCGTTTGTTTCATGAGGCTAGAGATGCCGGTTTAAGAATGGCGATTGCTACCACCACCACACCTGCTAATGTTGATGCGCTGATTGCCAATACATTAGGGCGTGAGGCACTCGATTGGTTTGAGGTGATTGGTGCGGGCAATGTTGTGCCTAATTTAAAACCAGCGGGTGATATCTACCATTGGGTATTAGAGCAAATGAATCTAGAGCCTAAAGATTGTCTCGCTTTTGAAGATTCACGTAATGGCATTGTTTCAGCAACCGATGCAAATTTAAAAACATTAATCACCACTAACGAATATACTGAGTCTCACCAGTTTGATGAGGCAATCGTTATCCTGAATAATTTAGGCGAACCAAACAAACCTTTTACATTAATTGAAGGTGATGCTACTGACGCCACTTATGTAACGGTTGATTACTTAAAGGAACTACATGCAAAGCATTGTTGATTTAGCCGATAACACCCGCGTTTATGACGTTGCCAGCGTTACGCCACTGAGCTTAGCGCATCAACTCAGCGAGCGCAGTAAAAACAACATCTATCTTAAACGAGAAGACGAATTAGTTATTCATGCCTTTAAGTTAAGAGGTGCTTATCAAAAAATCTCCGGTTTAACCAAAGAACAAGCAGCCAAAGGGGTGGTAGCATCAAGTGCTGGTAATCATGCCCAAGGTGTGGCGTTGTCTGCTACTAAGCTCGGTATTGAATCAGTGATTGTGATGCCACTGTCCACCCCCAAAATTAAAGTTAATGCGGTCGAGCAATTAGGCGGAAAAGTTGTGCTTCATGGCGATGTGTATGATGATGCCTATCAATATGCCAAACAATTAGAGCAAGCTCAAGATTTGGTGTTTATCCATCCGTACGATGACATTGAAGTCATGGCAGGGCAGGCAACCATTGCTAAAGAACTATTAGAACAACTTCCAAGCATGGATAAAGTCTTTGTTCCTGTGGGCGGCGGCGGTCTTATTGCCGGTATAGCGACTTACATTAAGCACTATGCGCCAAACATCCAAGTGATTGGTGTTGAACCAGAAGACTCGCCAACACTTTATCAAGCCCTTAAACAAGGTAAGCGCATTGTATTGCCCGATGTTGGTCGTTTTGCCGACGGTGTAGCGGTCAAGCAAATTGGCGAACAAACCTATCCAATTGTCAAAGCAGTGGTAGATGAAGTGGTGTTAGTGAGTAATGATGAAATTTGCGCCGCTATTAAAGACATCTACGAAGACGTGCGCTCTATTGCAGAGCCTGCAGGTGCCTTGGCCACAGCAGGGGTAAAGAAATACGTCGAACAAAATAATATTGAAAATGAGAATTTGGTTTCTATTGTCTCAGGTGCCAATGTTAACTTTGATCGTCTGCGTTATATCTCAGAACGTGCTGATTTGGGTGAGCATAATGAAGCCATTATTGCGGCGACTATTCCAGAGCAACCTGGCAGCTTCTTAAAGTTTTGCCAGTTGTTGGACAACCATGCCATCACAGAGTTTAACTATCGTTATGCGCCTAATAGACAGGCCCATATTTTTGTCGGCGTGGCACTTAGTGAAGGCTTAAGTGAAAAAGAAGCATTGATATCCAAACTCTCACAATCATTTGATATTTTGGATATGAGTGACAACTCTATTGCTAAGACCCATATTCGTTATATGGTGGGCGGTCGTTCGGATGCTGATAACGAAGTACTGTACCGATTTGAATTTCCTGAGCGCCCTGGTGCTTTGCTTAACTTTTTAAAAAAGGTGGGTATACATTGGAATATTTCTTTATTCCATTATCGTAATCATGGTGCTGATTTCGGTCGTGTATTGATTGGTTTGCAAGTTGATGATGTTGTCCAACTAGAGCGCAACTTTGATGAATTGGGTTATTTCTACCAAAACGAAACCGACAACAAAGCGTATCAATACTTCCTTTAGAGATTTTACTGTAAGGGATATACCCCTTGTTTTAACAATTGAACGCTTAGTTTATGATTCCCCATGGAGTCAGGCTAAATTTACTGACAGCTTGAATAATCCAAAAACATTATCCAGCTTATTAATTATTGACGATCAAGTATTGGGCTACTTTGTTGCTACACATTCGCCAGACTCAATGGATTTACTTAATATCTGCATTCATCCAGAGCATCAACACCAAGGCTTAGGCACTCAGTTGTTTGATTATTTAACTCAGCAGTTACAAGCCTTAAGCCTTAATACGATATTTATTGAGGTACGCGCATCTAATAAATCGGCACTTTTGTTTTACCAAAAACTCGGTTTCAACCTGATTGACAGCCGTAAAAAATACTATTCAAATGGCGAGGATGCTAAAATACTACGTTTACAAACAAGGTAGCTATGTCACAAAAAACTAAGATCATTTATACCTTGACTGATGAGGCGCCAGCATTGGCAACTTACTCATTACTGCCAATAATCAAGGCGTTTACCGGTGCTGCAAACGTAGCGGTTGAGACTCGTGATATCTCTTTAGCTGCTCGTGTGATTGCTAATTTTCCTGAAAGGCTAACTGCCACGCAAAAAATGGGCGATGATTTAAGTGAATTAGGTCAGATTGTAAAATTACCAGAAGCCAATATTATTAAGCTGCCGAATGTGAGCGCCTCTATTCCACAGCTAGAATCAGTGATTGCTGAGCTTCAAGCGCATGGTTATGATATTCCAAATTATCCTTCCAATCCTCAGAGTGATGAAGATAAAGCGCTTAAAGCCACATTTTCTAAAGTTTTAGGTAGTGCAGTAAATCCAGTATTGCGTGAAGGTAACTCTGATCGTCGTGCGCCAGCATCGGTTAAAAGCTATGCTCAGAAAAATCCTCATTCAATGGGCGCTTGGTCAGCTGATTCTAAAACAGCTGTGGCTAGTATGTCTGAAGGTGATTTTTACGGTTCTGAAAAATCAACGACCACTACCGATGCAACACAGTTCACTATTCAATTTGAAAGTGCTGATGGCTCAATTGAAGAATTAAAAGCACCCGCTTCACTGCAAGCAGGTGAGATCATTGATGCGGCTGTTATGAGTCAGTCATCTTTGCGAGATTTTCTAACTCAAGCCATCGCACAAGCGAAAGAGCAGGGCGTGCTATTCTCTGTGCACATGAAAGCCACGATGATGAAAGTTTCTGACCCAATTATTTTCGGCCAGGCGGTAAGCGTCTTTTTTGAAGATGTGTTTAAGAAGCATGCGTTGGTTTTTGAAGAGCTAGGTATCAATGCGAATAATGGTTTTGGTGATGTTTTAAGTAAAATCGAAACGTTAGAACCTAATAAAAAGGCAGAAATCCAAGCCGACATTCAAGCGGTTTATACCAAGCAGCCTGACGTGGCTATGGTTGATTCTGATAAAGGCATTACTAACTTAAACATACCAAGCGATGTCATTATTGATGCATCGATGCCAGCCATGATTCGAACATCAGGCCAGATGTGGAATAAAGATGGCCAGCAGCAAGATACCATGGCCGTAATTCCTGATCGTTGTTATGCGGGTGTTTTTCAAGAAACCATTAGTTTTTGTAAAAAGCACGGCGCATTTGATCCTACCACCATGGGCTCTGTTTCAAATGTTGGTTTGATGGCACAAAAAGCCCAAGAGTACGGCTCTCACGATAAAACATTTCAAATGGTAGCAGCAGGAACAGTACGTGTTGTCTCTACAGATGGGGTGGTATTACTTGAGCAATCTGTAGAAGTGGGCGATATTTTCCGCATGTGTCAAGTGAAAGACGCACCCATTCAAGACTGGGTTAAGTTAGCAGTGAACCGCGCTAGGGCAACAAACTTGCCAACTATTTTTTGGCTAGATGAAAAACGCGCACATGATGAGCAAATGATCAAAAAAGTTAACAAGTACTTATTGGATCACAATACCACAGATCTTGAAATTCATATAATGGCGCCCGAAGCTGCTACTCGATTTACACTCAAACATGTGAAAGCCGGTAAGAATGTTATTTCAGTGACAGGCAATGTACTACGAGATTATTTAACCGATTTATTCCCAATACTCGAGCTTGGAACAAGCGCAAAAATGCTATCGATTGTGCCACTGATGAATGGCGGTGGTTTATTTGAAACCGGTGCCGGTGGCTCAGCACCTAAACATGTCCAACAATTAATAGCTGAGAATCACTTGCGTTGGGATTCTTTAGGTGAGTTTTTAGCTTTATCGGTTTCACTAGAGCATTTAGCTGCTACATTCGATAGGCCTAAAGCACAAGTGTTGGCAACTACCTTAGATGCAGCGACGGCTATGTTTTTAGATAACAATAAATCGCCATCACGCAAAGTAGCTGAGCTAGACAATCGTGGTAGTCATTTTTATTTGGCTATGTATTGGGCACAGGCGTTGGCGGCTCAAACGCAAGATCCTGAATTACAAACACAGTTTGCATCTGTAGCTGAGGCTCTGTCTGCTAACGAATCAGTTATTATTTCTGAACTAAATGCAGTTCAAGGTAAGGTGGTTGATCTGGGTGGTTATTACCAACCTAATCCAGAGTTAGTCGCCAAAGTGATGCGCCCAAGTGTTGTTTTAAATACAATCATTGATTCTATATCATAGTATTAATATGTACTGATAGTGTTGCATAGCGTACTTTACTGTGTATTATTGAATTTTTAGGTGGGTTTGACGCTTATCTGAATTAAAACTATATATAAATAATAACCTTAAGAGGAGAGAAAATGAAAAACTTAACAAAAGCAATCGCAATTGCAACAGTAGTAGCAGCAACATCAGCATCAGCATTTATGCACGACAATAATAATGGCTGGGGTGGTAACAACATGGGTCCATTTAGTGGTGGTAACAATTGGGGTCCTATGACTGGTGGTAACAACATGGGTCCATTTATGGGTGGTTCTAATGCTGGTCCTTTCTCAGGTGGTCAGAACATGGGTCCATTCGGTGGTGGTTCTAATGCTGGCCCTTTTTCTGGTGCCCAAAATTGGGGCCCTTTCCAAGGTGGCAACAACTGGTTAAACAATACTGATTTCGGTACAAAGTTTAACACTAGCAACAAGACTGACACAAGCGGTTCTGGCGCTGCTGATGGTTCTGCTTCTGGTGCAGGTGATGCAAACGCTAAAGGTGTTGCAGATGCTTACGCTAAAGGCGTTGCAGATGCACAAGCACAAGCACAAGCTGATGCTTACGCTAAAGGCTATGCTGATGCACAAGCATCAGGCACTGCGTCTTCAGACGACGCTGCTAAGTAATTTTTAAATAAATTACGCTAAAGACCACCCGAGAGGGTGGTTTTTTATTGGGCGATCGAAAAATCAAATTTTTATTAAGTTTTAGTATCTTAACCAGTTAAGTCCCAAGTTTTAATAGTGCAAAATAAACTTAAAAATCTCCACCCCCCCCATCTTTGTTTATAATTGAGTGATTAATGTTGTAACGTGGTTTATTCAGAGAAATTTTCTGATTAATTTCTCGACCTCCTCAACCCTTACGGCATTAACCAAACATTCTAAGGAGAGAGAAAAAAGTGTGAAGAATAGAAGGGCGCCTTTATTGGCGCTTTTTTATGCCCATTTCAAAAATTTCCAAAATTTTCAATTTACAGCCTTTTAGGGTTTATTCCTTGATAAGCACAGCATTTAAAACGCTTAAAACAGCGTTTATTATGGTTTTTAGGTAAATTTTTGCTGATTTTCAGAGGGGTGAGTGGCTTTACACCTCAAGAATCTACCTTGGAGCATTATTTGCTAAATTTTAGTGGTGCATGCAAATATCATACTTAAAGTCACCGTATTAAGAGCCAATAGCAAAACCCAGTTTTCTAAAATTATCTAATAATATCGAAGTTTGGATCAAGGCTTAACTTAAATATTTCTGGCTGAATCCTAGGGTTGATTTGTAACTGATCAAATGCAATTACAATGGTTTGCTCTAGTTCATTATTCATTGAAATGGCATGTAATAGGTTGTCTTTAAAGCCAAATTTTAATGTTTGGGTTGATGTGTTCGTTGTGTACCAGTCGATATGGTTCTCTTGATGAGAGAAAATTGGCAGATTTTGCAAGGTGCTGGGTTTGTTAATTAGCCAATAAAGGGGCGTTTGTGACAGATCTTGGATTTGTTGTAAGCTGGCTTGTTCAAGTTCAGTATCGACCAGCCATAGTTCATCATTATTCAGGAGTAATATTTGCTCATTAGGTTGTGTGGTGTACCAGCGTAGTTGTTGCGGGCGTTTAAAAGTTAAAGTGCCCGATGTGGTGCTGAGCAGTGAGTGTGTGTCGCTGTAGGTTGTTTGGGTGAAATTGGCTTTGAGTGATTCAAGCGAATTAAAAAAATCAGCAAACTGATGGTTGGTGCTAAGCGCTGTATTGGCCCAAAAAATGGACAACACAACCAGGATTTTAGTCATCAGTATTGATCGGTTCTGGCGCTAAGACTTGACGGTTGCCAGCACTGTTCATGGTACTAACCACGCCACTGGCTTCCATGTCTTCAATAATACGTGCAGCACGGTTGTAACCAATGCGCATGCGTCGTTGCAAGCTAGAGATCGAAGCACGGCGTGATGAAGTTACGATTTGTACCGCTTCATCATAAAGCGCATCAAGCTCGCCAGTCACACCGCTACTGTTGCTACCTTCATGTGAATCAGCTGATTCACTATGAGCATTAAGAATGCCATCAAGGTAGTTTGGCTGTGAGTTTTTGCGCAAGAAATCAACCACACGAGTGATTTCATCATCATCAACAAAGGCACCGTGGACACGGGTTAGATGTGAAATACCCGGAGTCATATAAAGCATGTCACCCATACCGAGTAATTGTTCTGCACCACCTTGGTCGAGAATAGTGCGAGAATCTACCTTGCTTGACACTTTAAAGGCAATGCGGGTTGGTATGTTAGATTTAATTAGACCGGTGATAACATCCACGCTTGGACGTTGTGTGGCGATAATAAGGTGAATGCCAGCAGCACGCGCTTTTTGCGCTAGACGCACAATCAGTGCTTCCACACGCTTGGCTTTGGCACGGTCTTCTTGGGCGAGTGCACCGAGCATGTCAGCATATTCATCAATCACCAACATAATCAAAGGAAGTTTTTCGAGTTCAGGGGCAGTTTCCCCTTCTTCAGCTGTGTTGGTGTTAAAAGAAGGGTCTAATAATGGCGTGCCTTTGTTTTTGGCTTTTTTGAGTTTTTCGTTAAAGCCTTCAATATTACGCACACCAAATTTAGCCAATAATGAATATCGGCGTTCCATCTCATTCACACACCACCACAAGGCTGAGGACGCTTGATTCATGTCGGTTACCACTGGGGTGAGTAAGTGTGGAATATCAGCGTAGCAAGCAAGCTCAACAATCTTAGGGTCGATCATGATCATGCGTACTTCGTCAGGCTTGGCTTTGTATAACACACTTAAAATAATTGCATTAATACCAACAGACTTACCCATGCCGGTCGCACCTGCCACCAATAAGTGTGGCATCTTAGACAAATTGGCAATCACCGGTAGTCCGTTAATATCTTTACCTAGGCCCATCGTCAACACTGAAGCGGACTTAGCGAAGACCTCAGAAGCGAGGATTTCTTTTAGACTGATCATTTCGCGTTCAGCGTTTGGAATTTCTAATCCAATCACCGGTTTGCCTGGAATCACATCAACAATGCGCACGCTCTCAACCAGTAATGCTCTAGCAAGGTCTTTGTTTAGATTCATGATTTGTGAAACCTTAACCCCTGGCGCTAATGAAAGCTCAAATTGAGTAACGACAGGGCCTGGAGTAACGGTGGTAATATTGACCTCAAAACCAAAGTCTTTGAGTTTAATCTCTACTTGGCGCGACATGTCTTCGAGCGCTTGTTCAGAATAACCTGAAGTATTGGTACTGATTTCATCCAGTAAAGACAGATCAGGCAAACCACTTAAGGCTTTAGTGTTGAATAGATTGGACGAAGCAGGCGTAACTTTTTTGATTTTTTTATTGGATTTTATTTTAGCGGATTTAACTTTGGCTATAACCCCTGGTTTTTTGGTGTTGGTTTGTTTGGGTGTAATCACTAATTTTGCCGCTTTTTTAGCTTTTGTTTTTTCTCGAGAAGCTTTAAACTTGGCCAATAATGCACCAAGCACGCCGCCAGTTGAAGTGAAAATATTGGCCCATGAGGCGGTGCTGGCAATGCTAAAGCTGATCATCATAATACTTAGATAGACAATAAATGAGGCAGAACCAAACAGTGTGCCAAAGTAGCCATGCATCATCTCACCAATCCAACCACCTGCAGGGTCAGCGGTATTTTGTGCCAGTATTGCAGCACTGAAGGCAACCATTACTATCATGGCAACCAAACGAATCATCGAGACAGAGCGATTAGCCGGTTTTTCCCCTGTGTTTTTGTGGATGTTGTAACCCAACCAAATCAACGAGATTGGGATTAAGTAAGCACTATAGCCTAGAATTGATAAAGAGATATCACCCAGATAAGCACCAAACACACCGGCCAAATTGATTACAGGTTCGGTTAGTGCAACATCACCTGACCATGGGTTTTCTGTTGGCGAGTAAGTAACCAATGCTGCAAAATACACCAAGCCCAAAGTGCTAAGTGCAATAAACAATACCTCGTTCATGGTTCGAGATCGTGGTTTTTGTGTGGTTTTTCTACTGCTTGAGGGGTTATTTTTTTTCAAGGTGATTTCAGCTTACTTTATAATGTTTGGAATAATAGAGTTTTTGTGTATAAGTATAAAGGATTGGTATTTAAATGAGTGAAAATAAACATTGTA
>OFBF01000004.1_pt1 | contig 22839 bp, 24 predicted proteins | sample 1520501 | NCBI WGS metagenome assembly OFBF01 (sample SAMEA3696448, study PRJEB22514) | metagenome | biome: water; feature: marine; material: hydrothermal vent | place: Pacific Ocean | collected 2014-08-15 | depth 1539 m
GTAAGCATCATATCCGTCACATTTGATACGTCCCACTTCGATATATCGCCGGTGAATTGAGAGTGCATGAAGAACATCACACCCATATTTGTCACTTCACTAGTATCCAAGTGATTGAGATCAGCTTCGTTGCCTAATAGTTCGATTTGTTCTTCGACGATTTGTTTAATGTTTTCGTTAGTACATTTAATAGTTTCTTTATTCACAATTCTATCGATTATCTTTAATTAACTTTCCATCTTCCCATCTCATACAGATTGCGAATGCTGACGGACTTTTTTCAATGGTTACTCTTTTGTGCGAATCGACGTTATTCAGCGCAATGCTGATAGCAGTATCTTCACTCTCAATATCCTTAATTGTTGATCCATTAGGTCTATCTAGAAAAACTTTGTATATAGCCATATCTTTTCTCCTTAGTTAATTTGTTTAAGTATAAATAATTATGTTAACCGACTCGCCATCTACGGACGAATGATAAACAACGCCATAGTCGCCTTCATCTTCATCGCTGCTAATCACCTCTACGCAGGCCAATGAGCCATCTTTACGGGATTTTTTAGCCACTTCAATAGCCTTGTCTGCTTGCGTAAAACTTAACTTCTTGCCACCCTCTTCAATCATGTGAGAAATAGCATGTTCTCGAGCCTCTTCATCAATCCAATATTTTATTGTGTACGTTTTATCCATTTCAATCTCCTATTAATAGCCATACCAATTGTTTTCATTGAAACAATGCTGGCAAAAGGCAAGGTTGTTTTCTTCGCCCAAATTACCCGCATTAAATTCCAACTCATCTTTTATGTGCACCCCAGGATTATTTTCATCTTGTCGATAGACAACCCAAACCTTATTCGCAACAATTACCGCCTCTTCTTTACAATCTCTACATTTCAAATACATAAATAACTCATTTTTTTAAAAACACATGAGTTATTTATAACATAATTTTAAAAATATTATTTTGAGGGCTAATCACCATGAATCACAAGGGTCTCCTAAAATCTCCCTTACGTGAGAAACTACTGACTCCAATGTCTCTTTTACTAATTCATTATCTACCCCAAACTCTTCTAAAAAACCTTTCATTTGAGACATGTCACAATCTCTCATTAATTCTCCGGAAATCTCTAACTCAGTAATATAAACACACATTGTATTTTTATCTTCTTTTACTAAAATATAATTTTGCTTACCGTCATCGTCGTATTTATAAACTTCTACTTCGAATTCCGTTTCTACTGGTTCGGCAGGATTACCCTCTCTACATCTATTTGACATGGGATATCCCATATAATCAATATCTATGACAAACTTTTTATTTTCAAATTCCATTATTTTCTCCTTAAATTTATAATTTTTATCAATTATATTTAGTTTTCTAATACCGCCAAAGCGTCCGACATTTCTTTAAGCTTCTCAATAACTTCTGATTCGGTAAAGTTTCCATCTATTGCATTATCACCGAAAGCCAGTTCATAGACTGTTTCTACAAAATCAAGTGATATTTTAATACTGGCGTATTCAGTTATTCCATCTTCATTTTCACGAGGAAGGATATCATTTTCAAAATTGTCAAAAGCTTCCGATCCTTCTAACATTTCAACTTTTTTGAAGTATGCACAATCATCTTCCACCCAAACCTCACCATCTGAAAGAACGTTTATTGTTGTATTAATTTTATTTGTTTTCATTTGTCCCATTTTTATTTCTATATTGTGATTAATTATAATAAATCAATCTTAAAATATATTTAAGATTGAAATATAAATATAAATTTAAATTACTCAACTGGATTATATTAACTGCGCCTAGACTGGTTATAATAATTTGAAATCTATCTAATAAAAACATTATGAGTGACCAAGAATTAGTCTTTGCCTTAATCGCCACACTGTTCGTATTCTTTGCTTACAATCGTTTTCGCTATGATGTAGTGGCTTTTGGCGCTTTGGCGATAGCCAGTATTATCGGTGTCGTACCAAAGGAAGAAGTGTTTTCTGGATTTGGCCACCCTGCTGTGATTATTGTAGCCCTGGTGTTGGTTGTTGGTCGTGGCCTAGTTTATGCTGGCGTCGTAGAGTTAATTACTCAAAAACTGGCTAAATTTATTAGTGGTATTGGCTCGCAAATTGCGGTGATGGGTAGTGCCGCCGCCCTACTCTCTAGTGTGATTAATAATATTGCAGCACTTGCGATTTTAATGCCGTCAGACATTCAGCTTAATAAAAAGGCTAAGCGTAACCCTGCCTTGACACTTATGCCGCTTTCATTTGCTTCAATATTAGGCGGTATGGTCACCATGATTGGAACTGCACCCAATGTAGTGATTGCCACTTATCGAGGTGAAACATTGGGCACGCCTTATACAATGTTTGATTTTGCTTACGTGGGTTTAGTAGTCGCTATTGCTGGTGTTGCATTTATTTCGCTTATTGGTTGGCGTTTTATTCCCAGCACTGCTGGCAATCAAAAATCTTCAGATGATTTTGAAGAAATAAAATATGTTGCTAATGCGAGATTGGTAGAGGGCTCAATTATTCTTGGGAAAAGACTTAATGAACTCTGTAAATTATGCGACGAAGCCAGTGTGTATATTCTTGGTGTAATGAGGGATGGTGAATTATTTGAAGGCTCTAGGAATAATTTATTACTCAGATCTGGTGATTTATTGGTGTTAGAGGGTGGCGCTCATAATATCGATCAGTTTGTTGTCAGCACTAAGACTAAGCACACCACTGCAGGTGATCGTGAAAAAGAAATGGGCCTGCAATCATTGGCTGAAATTGTTGTACCATCAGACTCAATGATTGTTGGAAAAACAGCGATAACTTTAGGGCTTTTAAGTCATAAAAATACTGCACTACTAGGTATTTCTCGTCATGGTGAAAGTATCATTGATCACGTTAGAAAAACACCAATCAAGGTGGGTGATGTTCTACTGATTCATGGTAATAGCGGTGATATCAACGACGTTATTGAATGGTTAGAATGCTTACCATTAGCACAACGTGGTTTAGAAATACCTGAGCGTAAAAAGGCCTGGCAAGCGATAGTGTTATTTGCACTAGCTATTATTATTTCTAGTTTGGGATACGTCTATCTCCCAGTGGCTTTGTCAGTAGTGATATTGTTATATTTGGCTTTAGGAATCGTACCCACACGAGAAGCATACAAATCCATTAGTTGGCCAATTTTAGTTTTATTAGGATCGCTAATACCCATTGGTAATGCACTCAATGATACGGGCGGTGCAGCGACCATTGCCAGTGCAATCACTAGTCTTACCGAAGGCTTCCCACCAGTGGTAATTTTGGCGATATTAATGATTATCACGATGACATTATCTGATGTACTTAATAATGTAGTTACTGTGCTTATTGCAGCGCCAATTGCGGTTGGACTTGCGCAGCAACTAGGTGTTAATCCTGATTCGTTTTTAATGGCGGTAGCAGTTGGCGCTTCGTGTGCATTTTTAACGCCAATTGGCCATCAAAATAATTCTTTAATTTTGGGCCCTGGTGGTTATAAATTTGGCGACTACTGGCGATTAGGATTGCCACTGGAGATTGTTGTCGTATTAACAGGTGTTCCTGCTATTTTATTTTTCTGGCCATTGTAAATAATGTTAATTAATTGCGATCTTGGCGAATGTTTAATACCCAACCCTGATGCAGATATTATGTCGCTCATTGATATGGCTAATATTGCTTGTGGTGGGCATGCGGGTGATGATGAAAGTATGGTTAAAACCATTAAACTTGCTAAAGAAAATAACGTCAAAATTGGTGTACATCCAAGCTATGAAGATCAAGCTAATTTTGGCCGTGTTAGTTATCAGCTGAATGATGATGAGCTATACGATCTAGTTTATCAACAAGTTTCACACTTTCAAAAGCTTTGTCATAACAACAGCGTATCCCTTGAATATGTAAAACCGCATGGTGCGTTGTATCATGACATGATGGAAAAACCATTAGTATTAGATGTAATCTGTAGGGTAATTAAAGCTGTTGATGAAAATCTAAAGTTAGTGGTACAAGCCGGTGTTAAAAATTTCGGAAATAATCAAAACGTGACTTTTTTACATGAAGTGTTTGCTGATCGAGGTTATAACGGTGTTGAAATGATTAATCGTGGTGAGCAAGGTGCTGTTTTAGATAGTGCTAGCGCTATTGTTAAACAATACCAACACTTTTTAAGTGAAAATTCTTTTAAAATCGATACAATTTGCTTTCATAGTGACAATCCGGCCTCTGTAGAGGCACTAACAAGGCTAAAAAATGCATAATATCGTTTCAGCGGGGGAAAACGCGCTACTGATTTATTTTGGCGACAAGATTGATGCCACGTTGCCTGAAAAAATTGGAAATTTTGCAAATCAGCTAAAAAACACCCTAAGTGACGTTATTGTTGACTTAATTCCGTCTTACACTTCACTACACGTGAGTTACGATCTTAATAAAATCGCAGAGCAAGATTTACGCACACAAATTGAACAATGTTTAACCCAGCAAGAAAGTCAATCAAGCGTATTAGAGTCAAATACCACGCACATTCCTGTTTATTATGGATTGGAAGTTGGCTTAGATCTTGAGCGACTACTGGCAGAAAAAAATCTAGATTTAGACGTTTTTATTGAGATTCATACTGAACAAGAATATTTGATTTATGCGATTGGCTTTAGCCCTGCGTTTGCTTTTCTAGGTGAAGTAGATGAGCGTATACAATTGCCGCGCCTACCCACACCAAGAATTAAGATTCCTGCCGGTAGTGTTGGTATTGCTGAGAGTCAAACTGCTATCTACCCTGCCGACTCATCTGGTGGTTGGAATATTGTTGGGCGAACCTTGTTAGACTTGTCACTCAACAACCCTGAAAATGTTGATAAATTTCGTGTTGGTGACAAGGTGAAATTTTATTCAATCACGCGTGATGAGTACCTTAAAAATGGTGGATTATTATGAGCTTTAAGGTAATTAAATCTAGCTTTTTATCCACCGTGCAAGATTACGGGCGTCTTAATCATGGTGAGCACGGCATGAGTCAATCAGGAGTAATGGATGAGCACGCCTATGCGTGGGCCAATCATTTACTTAATAATCATTTTAATGATGCAGTGATAGAGATCACTTTTGGTGGTTTACAGCTTGAAGCACAGACGGATACTTTTATTGCTGTGACGGGTGCAGATCTTGATTTTAAGATTAATGATGAGACAGCTCAAATGTGGCACGGCTTACAAATCCATAAAGGTGATGTGCTTAGCTGGGGCAACCCTAAAATTGGCGTGCGCTCATATTTGGCTGTTAAAGGTGGATTTGATACACCCGTGTTATTTGATTCAAGATCTGTTAATCTGCGTGAGCACATTGGCGCTAAACTGGCTGAAGGTGATGAGCTGTCGTATAAGGGTTTTAATGAGACCACTTATCGTTTTATTCCACCACAATATATACCCAATTACAATCAAGATATTACTTTAAGACTACTACCAACTTATCAATTTAATGAGTTTAGTATTAACCAGAGAGATTTGTTTTTTAATCAAAACTACACCGTTACCAATGCTAATGATCGAACCGGTTGTCGCTTGAGTGGTGCACCGATTTCGATTAAAAAAGAACGAATGATATCAGAGGGTATTAGTTATGGCTGCGTGGAGATTGCCACTGATGGTTTGCCAATTATCTTACTTAAAGATGCACCCAGTATTGGTGGCTACCCTAAGATTGGCACGGTATTCTCACTTGACCTGGCCAAGCTTGCACAGCGACAGCCGAATACCAAACTACGGTTTGAATTAATGAATATTCATGAAGCACAAAAACAGCGAAAGAAGTTTAACGAATTCTTTGAAATCAGTTTTTAATACAGCGCCATCGAGCTATCTACTTGCTTACCCCAAGCGTCAATACCGCCACGTAAGTTAATAATATTTTCAAACCCAACTGAGTCGAAGTAACGTGCCACTTGCATTGAGCGAATACCGTGATGGCAGATAATCACCGTTTCTTTAGATTTATCTAACGTGTCAATATTGGCCATGATTTGACCCATGGGTAACAAAGTAGCATCTTCAAAATGGCATTTGTCCCATTCCCACTGCTCGCGTACATCAAGCAACAACGGCTGGTTGTCCTCTAAGTATTCGTCAAGTTCAATGGCAGAAAAATCTCTCATGATTTAATTTAGTTGGATACGAGATCCCCATGGTACACGCTCTTTACCTTTAATAAGCCACAAAACCGGATAATCGGGCTCAAACTCAGGGAACTTACCTTTGGCATCAGTGAAATAAATAAGTACGTCTGATGGTGTGTCTTGCTTGGCGATATAATCGAATACTGGAATAAAGTTGGTACCTTTACCGCCACCGAGTGATGCTGGAAATTGCAACTCATTCCAAGCCTCAAAACGCCAAGGCGAGTGCTCGGAGAGACTGTCATCACAAGCAAGCAAGGTAATGCCAGCACGTAAATTAGCTTTAATGGCATCCACTTCTGAAACAAACTCATCGATCTCTTCTTGTGAGATAGAGCCCGAGGTGTCAATCGCCACAGTAATATCAAGTTGATGAGATCTGAGCGATGGCATAATTGCCTCCCCTGGTCGGCGTGATGGGCGTGCATAGGAGAAGTCATCGCGAGCAAAGGTCGACATATACTGTGCTAAAAGTGATTGCCATGAGACTTGAGGTTGTAAGAAAAAATCAATTAGCTTGGCAAATTCACCATCAAGTTTGCCAGCTTGTTGTGCTAACTGTGCGGAGGATGCCAAGTTCTTTTGCCATTGAGTGGCGAGCTTATCAACTTCATCCGGCTGTAAAGCTGGGGGTTGTTGTGCAAGCTGAGACATGCCACCTTTGTTGCCATCGTTTGATTTAGACTCTGGGGTCGATTGTTGCTCTTGCTCTTTTTGTAAGTCGTCTTCACGCATGCCACCATCTGAAGATTTAGAATCATCGTTGGCTTGGTCATCATACAGGTGTTGATCCATAGGCTCTTGATCAAGATTATCATCGATCATTGGGTAGATCTCTTCGGCGATCATGCCTTCGTATTGACGAAAAATTGGCACATCAATGGGCGGGTGAAAGCCTTCCTTAACTAAGAGTGGATTAATGGCAAAATCACAAGCCAAATCCCACTTGTGCTTGGTGCGATTACCTCGGCGTGCAAAGTGAGTGAGTGCACAGTGTAGTGCTTCATGAATGAGGATGAATTTGATTTGATGATTATTGAGTGAATCAATAAACTCAGGGTTGTAGTAAAAACTTTTGGCGTCTGTAGCGCTGGTTCTACACCAGGAGTCAGCAGCGATTAAGGGTAGACGTAGGACCAAATTACCTAAAAAAGGTTTGTCTAGCATTAACTGTGTTCTGGCTTTGGTTAGGCGGTCTTTAACCGCTTCTAATTCAGCAGTGGTTAGTGCTTCGTCTTGTTGTGGCTGGACAATGTCTTCACCAACCACCCTAACCTTCTGCTCAGGCTTGGTTGGTCCATCTTGCCATATTGGATATTTATCCAAAATCAATCCTAGTCAAACATCGTATCAGCGATTTTGCTGGCCCAATCGGCAAATTCAGGAATGGCAAAAATCTCCTCACCAATTGCACGTTGCATATCAGATACCAACATAACACCTAATTCTTTTTGTGGGAAGTCTCGGGCAAAGTTAAGGATATTACCCCAAACTTGCTTTGCATTATCTTTGTCTTTAACGCTAATCGCCCTACCCACTAGTGCTGAACAAATGGCGTATTGAAGGTCGATGGCATCGGGAATAGAAACTGACTCACCATTCACAATCGCATCTAAATCTGGCAAGTCTTCGAGGTGCTCGATAAAGGTTGCGACTTCAACACCCGCTACTTCACCGACACAAGCGCTTGCTGCTTGTCTAAATAGGTTGAGATTGTCATCAAATTTTTGTAAGGCACGGTGAGTAAACTCCCAAGTTCTTGGTGAAGGAAAAGCCACCGGATTGTGCGCCGGATCAAACTCAAACAAATGCTCTGGACGGTAACGCAAGAAACCAATAATGCGCTCATCAATGTTATTTTTATAAGCCCAAGCTACCCAGTCATCGAGATTAACATCAAGCTCGTAATGAGAGAAACGATTGGCAAGCGGGGCTGGCATCGAGTAAGTAACACCACGGTCACCTTGGCGGTTACCCGCAGCAAAAATCACCCAACCTTTTGGCACAATGTAATCACCCAAACGACGGTCTAAAATAAGCTGATAAGCGGCAGCTGATACCGTTGGTGGTGCTGAAGTAATCTCATCTAAAAATAAGATGCCCTGCTCACCATGGCGCGCCGCATCAGGCAAGAGTGACGGGATTGACCAATCAACCAAATCGCCGTTCTTAAAGGGGATGCCGCGCAGGTCACTTGGCTCCATTTGCGACAGACGAATATCAATCATCGGCACATTGTGTTCAACCGCCACTTGCGAGATGATTTGCGACTTACCAATACCTGGCGCGCCCCACAACATTACTGGTGTGTGATGACCATGAATAACGGATTCAAACTCTTGAGTGAGGATTTTACTGACTTGTTCTGGACGCATAAAAACTTGAAAAATATAAAAGTGATACTATTCTACCGTAATAGACGATAAAATTACCCAATATGACTAAGCCTACTATCGAGCCAAGCTCTGAAGAGTTGTTTAACTTCCCTTGCGACTACCCAATTAAAATCATGGGTGAGGATTGTGCCGATCTAAATGTAACCATGTGCCGTATTATTGAGCGTCATGCTGGAAAAATACATCCGAACCAAATCACCAGTAAGAAAAGCTCAAAAGGAAAATATATTGCTTACACGGTTAGAATTGTAGCCACTAGCCGTGCACAGCTTGATTCAATCAATCAAGAATTGCAAGACGACCCTTTGGTTGCTTATATCTTGTAACTGAGTATGAAAATCATCAATCTTGGTCTGCAAGATTATATTCAAACTTGGGATGCAATGAAAGCGTTCACCCAAGCGCGTGATATTGAAACTGAAGATGAGCTATGGGTCGTAGAACACCCAAGTGTATTCACGCAAGGCATCTCTGGCAAAGATGAACATGTACTAACCAATAGCGAAATTCCTATTGTTCGTACTGATCGTGGCGGACAAATTACTTACCATGGCCCAGGGCAACTGATTGTTTATTGCTTAATTGATCTAAAACGCCTAGGTATTGGGGTGAAAAAGATGGTGTCTTTAATTGAGACCTCTATTATGGATTTATTGACAAATCATGGGATTGAATCACATTTGAAAGATGGTGCGCCAGGTGTGTATGTGGATGGCGCCAAAATTGCAGCTCTTGGCTTAAAAGTGAAAAATGGCAGAACTTACCACGGGCTAAGCTTAAACGTCGATATGGAGTTGTTTGCCTTTGCACAAATAAACCCTTGTGGATATCAAGGATTGAAAGTAACACAGTTGTGTGATTTAACGGATAATATCAACCTAGATACTATTGCAAATGAATTAAGTCAAATTTTAGCCAATCATGTTACAAGACATTGAAATTAAAGCCCTTAAAGGCGAATCAAAAACAGCGCGTCTAAAGATTAAACCGGATGCAACACGTGTTCCACTTAGAAAACCAAGCTGGATTCGTATTAAGCACCCTGCCGGTTCTAAAGTTGATAAACTCAAAAAAACCTTGCGTTCACAAAAATTATTTACCGTTTGTGAAGAGGCGCAATGTCCTAATTTAGGCGAATGCTTTAATCACGGTACCGCAACCTTTATGATTATGGGGCAAATCTGTACGCGTCGTTGCCCATTTTGTGATGTGGCACACGGCAAGCCCAAACCGCTTGATACTGATGAGCCACAACACTTAGCTGAAACCATTGAAAAAATGGCGCTTAAATACGTGGTGATTACTTCGGTGGATCGAGACGACCTACGCGATGGTGGCGCTAATCACTTTAAACAGTGTATTGATCAAATTAGACAAACCACGCCCCAAGTTAAAATTGAAATACTCACCCCTGATTTTAGAGGGCGTGTGGAAAAAGCCCTAGAAGTGCTTAAGACTTGCCCACCAGATGTGTTTAATCATAATCTTGAAACTGTGCCAAGCTTGTACCCCCAAGTGCGCCCAGGAGCAAGCTATGAGTATTCTTTAAAATTATTACAGGCGTTTAAACAACAACATCCTGAAGTAACAACAAAATCAGGCTTAATGCTTGGCGTGGGTGAAAACGAATCCCAAGTATTGGATGTGTTGGCCGACCTTAGGGCGCATGATGTTGATATGCTTACATTAGGTCAATATTTACAACCGAGTAAGCATCATTTAGCAGTTGAAGAATATATCACTCCCGAGCAGTTTGATCGCTACAAAGAACTTGCAACTGAAATGGGCTTCTCTCAAGTGGCCAGTGGCCCAATGGTGCGTTCATCGTATCACGCTGATTTACAAGCGGCGGGCGAATCTATTGGTTAAGTAATTCAGTCTTCCTTTGATGATGCAAAAAAAAATGGCTTCAAATTGAAGCCATTTTTATTTATTTTATTGTTAGATGCTAGACATCATTCTTATCTTCTTTTTTAAGCAGACCATTTGTGTCTATCTTGTCATCAGAAGTTTCTTTTTCAGCATTGTCATCAGTCTTCTTCTTTTTACCTAGTGCTGCTTTAATCCACTCTTTTGGATCTTTGCTTGATTTCTCAGATTTAGGTTTTTTAGGCTTTTCTGGTTTTTCCACATTGTATTTTGCGTCAGCATCTGCATCACCTGGCAATAAACCCATACTAACTGCAATATTACGACAAGAAGCCTCGCCTGCTGATAGCGTACCTAGAGGGATTACAATCAGTGTTAGCATGGTTGAGATTAACACACCGAATAATAATGAAATCGCCATGCCTTGGAAAATAGGGTCCGTTAAGATCACGCTTGCACCGCCTACCAATGCAAATGCAGTAATTAAAATTGGTCTTGTACGTGATGCGCAAGAGTTAATGACAGCATCAAAGAACGGCATACCTTTGGCATATTCTTGCACGGTAAAGTCCACCAAAAGAATAGAGTTTCGTACAATAATACCGGCCAATGCAATCCAACCAATCATTGAGGTGGCTGTAAATTCAGCACCTAACAACCAATGTCCTGGCACAACACCTAAGAGTGTTAATGGAATTGGTGCCATAATTACCGCAGGGATAATAAAGTTACCAAATTGCCATACCACTAGCATGTAAATAACCACCAGCGCCACACCAAATGCGGTACCCATGTCGCGGAAAGTTTCGTATGTCACTGTCCACTCACCAGCCCATTCAAACCCTGGTACAGTCTGATCTTCAGGAGGGCCTAAGTACTCACCTTGTAATTCTTTACCGTCCACTGTTTGGTATCTAAGTAGTAAATCATCCACACCAAACATAGCGTAAATTGGCGCGCTTAAGCGGCCAATCGGCTCACCCAGAACGTATTCAACATCAGCTAAATCTTTATGGAAAATTAAATCATCTTGTTTTTTATAAACAAATGAACCTAGCTCAGAAATTGGAATCATACCGCCCTGCTGAGAAGGAACAGGCAGTTGTGTTAAATACGATAATTGTGAACGTTTAGATAGCGGCACCTTTAAGCAAACACGTGAAGGTTCTAGCGCATTTTTAAGACGAATTGTGGTGACATTAAAGCTACTCATGGCCATTGCCAACGTTTCTTTAATGGTTTGTACACTCACACCAAAACGAGAAGCTTTTTCAGTATCTACTTGGAAATTGATTACTGGGTATTCATCGCGCATCAGATTATCGATATCAGTCATTGTGCCTGATTCTTTAAACATTTCAGTTAAGTCATTAGCTAATTTACGACGAGTTGCTTTATCCGGACCATAAACTTCTGCAACCACAGGGCGAAGCACTGGTGGACCAGGTGGCATCTCTACGACAGCATAATTAGCACCCGCATCAGCAGCGATTTGCTTGATTAACTGTCTTGCTTCAAGGGCAATTTCATGGCTAGAACGATCACGATCAGATTTTTCAGCTAACTGAATTTGTAGCTCACCTTCTGATGAATTTTGTCTAAGATAATAGTGCCTTACCAAGCCGTTAAAATCGAAAGGTTTGGCTGTACCTGCGTAAGATTGGATTGCGACTACTTCTGGGATGTTGCGTAATACTTGTGCCATTTTGTGCAACGTTGAGGCAGTATTTGCAAGTGCAGTACCATCTGCCATATCTAAGACAACACCAAATTCTGATTTATTATCCAATGGCAGCATTTTTACCGGCACTGTGGTTGTATAGAACATTGACATTGACATAAAGAAGGCAATAAACAAGGCAATTAAAAAGCCCCAACCGTAAGCCTTGATATGAAATAATTTTGAAATTGTAGAATGGAAGAACGCATACAATATTTTGCTTTCTTTTTCTTCTTTTTCATGCATTTTGTGCAACACACCGAGTGGTGGCACAAACTTCATAATAAAGTACGGTGTAAAGACAAAGGCTGCAAATAGCGATATCATCATAGCCACTGAACCTAAGACTGGAATTGGCGCCATGTAAGGCCCCATCATGCCACTAACAGCTGCCATTGGTACCAATGCTGCGACCACGGTAAAGGTTGCTAGAATGGTTGGATTACCTACTTCTCTTACTGCATCAATCGCTGTTCCAATGGTAATTTTATTATCTATTAGCCAGCGCCTGTATATATTCTCAGTCACAACAATGGCATCATCTACCAAAATACCAATCGAGAAAATTAGTGCGAATAAACTCACTCGGTCGATGGTCATGCCTAAAATCCATGCTGCGAAGATAGTCATTAATAATACAACTGGAATAACCAGTGTTACTACAACCGCAGGGCGCCATCCTAGTGCAAACCATACTAATAAGGTTACTGCACCTGTGGCAATAAAGAGTTTTTTAAGTAGTGCATTTACTTTGTCTTTAGCAGATTTACCGTAGTTTCTGGTAACACTAACCTCAACATTGTCCGGAATCAGTCGACCCTTAAGTTCCTCTACTCTGGCTAAAATATTTTCTGCAACTGCAACACCATTGGAGCCAAATTTCTTTGCAATTGCAATCGTGACTGCTTGTTCACCGGTCGCTTTTATGTTGGTCTTATTGGCTTTACCTGTATAGTAATTAACCATGTGGTCTGTTTCTTCTGGTGCGTAGTAGACATCAGCCACATCACGTACATAAATAGGCATACCATCTTTAACGCTAACCACTAAGTTTTCAATGTCTTCAACCTTTTTAAAGAAGTCACCTGAATAGACTTCCATCTTATAGCCGTTGAGCTCGATATCACCCGTGTGATCACTAACATTGGCCGAACCAACAGTACCTGCTATTTGTTGAATTGAAACCCCGTAACCAGCCAAACGGCCAGGGTAAGCATCAATATGGAAAATCTCTTTTCGACCACCAACCACAAAACCATTATTAGTGTCTTTAATTTTTTCGAGTTGTTGCAGTAGCTCTAAACCTAACGAACGTAGCTGTCCATCATCAAGTGACTTAGACCAAAGCGTTAAGTTAATAATAGGAACATCGTCAATTTCTTTAGGTTTGATTAAAGGACTTCTAACGCCTGGTGGCATAAAGTCAAGGTTGGCGAGCATTTTGTCACGCACCTTGATAATAGAGGCATTCATTTCTTGGCCAACATCAAATTCTACTGTGATAATGCCTTGACCCTTATCACTGACTGAATAGACATGCTTCACACCTAGAATATGCGACATTAAGCGCTCTAATGGCTTAATCACAATATTGGCAACTTCGTCAGAAGATGCGCCAGGATACTCAACAAAGAGGTCGATCATTGGTACCGAGATTTGCGGATCTTCTTGTCTTGGCGTTGAGATTAAACCAATAATACCTGCGCCTAACATGGCGAAGAATAGAATGATTGAAAGCGGTGAGGTTATGAAGGCTTTGGTTAGTTTGCCCGCTATACCTAAATCAACCTCGTCATTTTTTATGTTGTCTGACATAATGTTTTAGATGTCCATTCCTGAAACCATTAAGATATTAGGATTGGCAACAATCTTTTCACCAATCTTTAAGCCCGATAAAACACTTTTTTTACTTTTACCAACTTGCTCACCTAAACGCACAAACCTTAACTCGGTTTTGCTCGTTTTTGGATTAATAACAAAAACACTCGGCAAGCTAGAACGCCACATAATCGCTACTTCTGGAATAACGGCTGTCAGCACACCTGAATCTGTTTCAAAAATTTCAGCCTCAGCGTAAGCGCCTGCCAACACTGGAGCGCCTGCTGGTAAATCAAATTTCACTTTAACGCTGTGTTTGTTGTTATCAGCAATTGGGTAAATTTGAGATAAAGTTGCATCAACCACAATGTTGGCAATGTCTAGCTTAATACGGTATTTTTTATCCAGCTTTAAGCTGGCAACCAAACGAGAAGGCACATTGACTTCTACTTGAAGGTCTTTAATGTTGGCAAACTTGATCAATATTTGACCTGGTTGTACAACATCACCTTGGTTAATATTCTTCACTACAATCACACCATCGAAAGGTGCAACAACATTAGCGTCTTTTAAGCGCTCTTCTACTTGTTTAAGGTTAAGTTCTGCTTGTCTTAATTTGTTTTTGGCTTGTTGGTAGCCTGTGTAACGAGAGGTTCTATTGGCAAACTTATCAAACTCCGGGTTACCTTGTCCACTCATTTTTAACATTGGATCTGTGAACATTGAGAACATGCCCGGAATACCACCAAACATACCGTTTGAATTAGGCGATACTATCGATTGTGAATATTGTACGCCGGCATTTCTGAGCGCCTCATTAGCTGACGAAATCTCTGCATAAGCAGAATCTCTTTGAGCTTGGATAGATTCTTGTTCGAGTGTTACTAGTGTTGTGCCTTGTTTAAACATGTCACCTTCTTTACCACTCACAGTTAATACATCACCTGCAACTTGTGCAGATAAACTCACTTGTGCAGACGAAATAACCACACCGCCCAAAAGTGCTCTTTTATCGAGTGACATACCACTGACAGTTTGAATATTGTAAACTGACTCGAAACTATCGGAATTTTGATTATAAATTTGGGATTGAGAAGGAAGGGAGAATGCTAATAAAACTGAGGTGACTAAAGGGGTAATCGATGAGCTCATAGTTAACCTTTTATTAAGTGAGAAAATAAACTTTTAACGGAATTTTATATGATTAAAATACACTGTGTTTATTATTTTTAATAAATAATTTAAATAACTTTTTTAGTTATTATAAGTTATTGTTTTTTAACTAATTTTATTTATTTTTATGTTTAAAAAAATATATAAAATATTGATTATATTCTAACCTTTTAATATTGGTAATTTTATACTTCTATGTCAATCGCTTTCACCCCTGGAGAACCTGCTGGCATTGGCCCTGATTTGGCTGTTATTTATGCGCAGAAAAAAAGTCGCAAAAATCTATTGGTTTTTACCGATCCAGATTTGCTATTAGCACGTGCAAAAAAACTGAATTTATCCATTAAAATCAAAGAGAAAAATAGCACTTCAACCCCGGGTGAGATTTGTGTTTTTCCGATCAAAGAAAACACCAAAACTGAAGCTGGAGTGCTAAACCCTGACAATGCTAAGTTTGTTTTAAATACGCTTGATATTGCCACACAACATTGTCTTGACAAGCAATGTGATGCTTTGATCACTGGCCCTGTTCACAAGGGTGTGATCAATCAATCAGGGTTTGATTTTACGGGTCATACAGAATATTTAGCTAATTTAAGCAACACCCAAAAAACTGTAATGATGCTGGCTACCGAAGGTTTGCGAGTAGCATTAGCAACCACACACATCCCTTTGTCTGATGTATCTAAACACATACAAACAGATTCACTTCAACAAACCATAAAAATTATTCACACTGCTTTACAAGGTAATAACATAGCAAACCCTCATATTGTCGTTTGTGGCTTAAACCCTCATGCTGGTGAAGATGGTTATCTTGGGAGTGAAGAAATTGAAATTATTAATCCTTTAATTAAACAGCTTAACCACCAGGGGTTTAACTTAACCGGCAGTGTACCGGCAGATACCGCTTTTACCCCGGATGCACTTAAGGGTGTTGATTGTGTACTGGCTATGTATCACGATCAAGGTCTGCCTGTACTTAAAACATTGGGCTTTAAGAAAGCTGTTAATATCACCCTTGGTTTACCCTTTATTCGTACTTCGGTTGATCATGGCACAGCGCTTGATTTGGCAGGTACGGGCAATATTAGTCTGGGTAGTTTGCACACCGCACTGGATTACGCACAAAATTTTATCGACAATCAGCATGCATAAGTCTTACACTACAACGACTGGGGGACACAAGGCGCGTAAACGTTTTGGACAAAACTTTCTAATCGATACTAAGATTATTGATCGTATTGTCGCTACCATTGCACCAAAGGCAGGGGATGATCTTCTCGAGATTGGTCCTGGGCAAGGGGCAATGACACTGCCTTTATTAGAAAAATTAAACCAACTTCATGTGATTGAGATTGATCGGGACTTGATTAACCTATTAGAATCTTTTGATAAAGACAATTTGATCATCCATCAGGGTGATGCAATGAAATTTGACTTAAGCACTCTGCCCACGCCAATTCGCGTAGTGGGCAACTTGCCTTACAACATATCCTCCCCTATCTTATTCCACCTGCTAGAAAATCGGTCCTTAGTTGAGGATATGACTTTCATGCTGCAAAAAGAGGTGGTTGAGCGCATGGTAGCAAAACACGGTAATAAAACTTATGGCCGTCTTAGTGTGATGATGCAGGCTTTTTTTGAGGTGGAATTAATCTTTATTGTGCCGCCAGAGTCATTTGAACCAGCACCAAAGGTTGATTCTGCGATTGTTTACCTTAAACCCTTGACTCAGTCTTTGGTTAGTGATGTGACTGTATTTAAAAAAGTAGTTAAGGCTGCCTTTGCACAACGCCGCAAAACTCTAAGAAATTGTTTAAAATCTCTACTAACACAAGAGCAAACTTCAATCGATTTATCACAAAGAGCAGAAATGCTCAGTGTGGCAGACTTTATTAAATTAACTCAAGATTATGAAAAACAACATTAAAGTAGACGTTCAGGTTATTTATTTAGAAGAGCAGTCTGATGTCGAGCACAATCAATATGCTTACGCTTACACCATTACCATTACTAATAATGGACAAATAGGTGCGCAATTACGCACACGCCGTTGGCATATTCAGGATGAAACTGGACACGTAGAAGAAGTAATTGGCGAAGGTGTGGTGGGTCATCAGCCGCATTTAATGCCTGGTGAGAGTTTTGAATACTCTTCTGGTACAATGATTAAAACCGTTACCGGACTCATGAAAGGCGCTTACGGCATGGTAAATGATGAAGGCGAGCTATTTGAAGCTGAAATACCTGAGTTTGTCCTCAGTGAGCCTTACACGCTGCATTAACCATGTCTGATTATTTGATTGGTGATATTCAGGGTTGTTTTGATTCACTGCAAGCCTTACTAAAAAAGATCAAATTTTCCATAGACAAAGACCGGTTATTTTTTTTAGGAGACGTGGTCAATCGTGGTGACAAATCATTAACAACATTGCGCTTTATTAAAGACCTGGGTGATAATGCCAGAATGATCTTAGGCAATCATGATTTTCATTTATTAGCTTGCTCCCTAGGTGGGTTAAAACCCAATAGCAAAGACACATTTACGGATATCATGCAAGCAGAAGATCGCCACCTCCTGATTGATTTTTTATTGCAACAACCACTGGTAATTAAACATAAAGAAGCACTGTTAGTGCATGCCGGCATTCCACCCAGTTGGGATGAAAATACCGTATTGAAGCAATCGTCAATTGTGGAACAACATTTACAAAGTAATGATGTAGGTGCGTTCATTAACAACATGTACGATAATCACCCTTATACTTGGTCAAATGACTTAAACGAAATGGATGCTTGTCGCTACACCATTAATGCCTGCATGCGAATGCGCTTTTGCAAAGCTGACGACACCTTAGAATTTGATCATAAAATGAATTATGACACTGCACCCGAAGGCTTTAAAGCCTGGTTTTTACACGACAACAGGGTCTTAAAAAACACTGATATCTTTTTTGGACACTGGTCAACCTTATCTGAGGTTAATCCTCCTAGAGGACTGCTGTTTGACGCTAGTCAAGCGCATGTTTATCCAATGGATCAAGGCTGTGCTTGGGGTGGTCAGTTAAGTGCAATCCGATTTGAAGACAAGCAAATATTCTCAATCAATTGTTAAATTTCAATTTGCCCTTCATACACAAACTGCGCAGGACCTGATAAAAATACGTGCTCATTTTCAGTATATTCAATCAGTGCATCCCCTCCCCTAAGGTGGGCCACGACAGTAGAATCTAACAACCCTGCTCTAACACCGGAAATAACCGCTGCACAAGCACCTGAACCACAAGCCAGTGTTTCTCCAGCGCCACGCTCATACACACGCAAATTGATTTCATTAGCGTTTAATACCTGCATAAAACCAACATTAGCTTGATTGGGTAATAACTCACTTTGCTGAATTTGTATTGCAATATCTTGGACATTAACCGTGTTAACATCATTCACAAGCATGACACAATGTGGATTGCCTATGGAAAGTGTTGCCACCTCAAAACCTGCGATTTCATAAGTATTTTCCTGTTGCATTGCGCGCAAAGGGATGTTGACAGGATTAAAGTTAGGCTCGCCCATATCAACTTGAACCGTCTGGTTATCGTTGACGAATAAACTCATTAATCCTGCTCGAGTTTCAACGTTAATTGGGTTGTTGGTCGTAAGGCCTTTTTCAGTCACAAAGCGTGCAAAACAGCGCGCACCATTGCCACACTGTCCTACTTCGGTACCATCTGCATTGTAAATAATATAGCGAAAATCTACTCCCGGTGTGGTGGTCGATTCCACCATTAGAAGCTGATCAAATCCAACACCAAAATGTCGATGCGCTAGCATAATAATTTGCTCGGAATTTAAAGTGAGGATGCCTGCCGTATTGTCAACAACCATAAAGTCATTACCCAATCCATGCATTTTTGTAAAATTAATCATACGCACATTTTAACTGTTAGTTTCTTGTGTGTTCACAAATTAAAGTATCTGCTAAAATTAGCAACTCATTTAATTTGGATTTCATCATGATTACACCTAGCAATATTATTCTCAATAAAGGAAAAACTCTATTCACCATTACTTTTGACGGTGTTGATTATCCATTGACTACCGAATATTTAAGGGTTTATTCCCCTTCTGCTGAAGTGGTTGGTCATGGTCCTGGACAAGAAACTCTACAAGTTGATAAGAGTGGTGTCACCATTACACGTATTGAACCAACCGGTAACTATGCGGTTATTTTGTTCTTTAGTGATGGTCATGATAGTGGTATTTATTCTTGGTCCCATTTGCATCATTTAGCCACTAACCATAAGGACCTTTGGCCTGAGTACTTGGCTAGATTAAAAGCGGCAGGACACGCACATCCTGAACTTTAGAATTTAATTCTATGGCATTTTTAAATGCTTTAATTGCCTTTATTGTTACCATTGGTGTTTTGGTCACTGTGCATGAGTTTGGCCATTTTTGGGTGGCGAAAAAACTGGGTATTAAGGTACTACGCTTTTCAGTAGGCTTTGGCAAAATCTTAAAATCATGGCAAATTGGTGAAACCCAATATACTTTGTGCGCCCTACCCTTGGGTGGCTTTGTCAAAATGCTGGATGAAAATGAAGGCGAAGTTAATTCGAGTGAAAAACATCGTGCCTTTAACACTCAAACTGTTTATAAACGTATAGCGGTTGTTGTGGCAGGGCCTGCAGCAAATTTCATTCTGGCCATTATTATTTACACCGTTATCTTTATCATCGGCACTCATGGCATCAAGCCTATGGTCGGTGTAGTTAAAAATGATGGTATTGCTCAACAAGCTGGATTAGAAACTGGCGATCGACTGCTAAGCATCAACACGCAAGACACACCTAGTATTGGTGAGTTTTCTTTTGCCTTTGTTCGTGCGGCTCAAGGGCCAACAATGCAACTTGATATACAATCAAAATCTGATAATTTAAAAACATTAACACTAGATTTAAAAGAAGATTTTTTAGCTAACCCAGAACAAGGCGTTGAACAATATTTAGGTTTTGAATTCGCCCTACCAACACTTAAACCAATTATTGATCAAGTAATAGCTGAAAGTCCGGCAAGTTTGGCTGGTATCCAATCAGGCGACCAAATACTCAGTGTTAATAATAAACCACTCAACACTTGGCGTGACTTTGTCTCAGCTATCAAACAAAGTGATGGACAAGCAATGCAATTGAGTATTTTTAGAAATGGGCAAACAATGACGCTCTCACTAACACCAAGAGATGACAACGGAACGCTTAAGATAGGTGTGAGCGTTATGGCGCCAAAAGGCTACTTAGACGAATGGCGTGTCTTGGTTAAAAAACAACCACTTGATGCATTTTTATCTGCCAATGTTAAAACCTATCAACTCACCATGTTAAATTTGAAAATGATTCAAAAAATGATTCTAGGTGAAGCCTCGGTAAAACAAATTAGTGGTCCTATTAGTATTGCTGATTATGCAGGTAAAACAGCCAGTGTTGGATTGACCTCCTTCTTGTCATTTTTAGCCCTCATTAGCATCGGATTGGGCTTACTTAATCTACTTCCTATTCCATTACTCGACGGTGGACATTTGTTCTTTTATTTAATTGAAATTTTAAAAGGTTCGCCGGTTAGTCAAACTTTTCAGCAAATATCGATTAAAGTCGGCTTATTAGTTATCTTGTCACTAACGTTCGTAGCGATGTATAATGACTTTTCGCGATTATTATCATGAATAAAATAGTATGAAAAAAATTCTTATTAAAATCTCTTTAATCTTGGGCTTGTCACTGTCTTCTATTGCACAGTCTGCACCCATCAAAAGTATTGAAATATTAGGCCTTAACGCTATCTCTAGAGGCACAGTGTTAAGCTATCTTCCAGTTGAAGCAGGCGATGATTACAACAAAAAAACTTCGGCACAAATCATTCGTGCACTTTACAAAACGCATTTCTTTAAAGATATTGAAGTCTCACAAGCTGATCAGGTTTTAAAAATTAAACTTCAAGAAAACCCACATATCAAGTATGTTGAGTTGTTAAATTATTCAGACAAAGTCATTGAAGAAGAGGCAATTAATCGGGTGCTAAAAAGCATGGATTTATCTCAGGGCAAGATTTTCAATAAAAGACAACTGGATAAATTAATTTCTCAAATAGAGGGCTCTTACATCTCTAAAGGTTATTACGGTATTAAGATTACTAAGACCATTGAGATTGATGATCAAAACCGAGTGGGTATTGAGCTCGATATTTTTGAAGGCGAAGTGGCACGTATTAGCAGCATGAAAATTAGTGGTTCTGAGGTACATGATGAAGACGACCTACTAGATTTGTTCGAGATTGGTGAAGCGGATTTTTTCCTACTAAACTACTTCACTGAAAAAGACCATTACTCAAAAGTGGCTCTCGACGCTGGCGTTGAGGCAATGAAATCACTCTACATTAACTCAGGTTACCTTGACTTTAAAGTCAATAAAATTGCAACTGATCTTTCAGAAGACAAACAAAATATCAGTATCGACATTCAGGTCAACGAAGGTTCGGAATACAAAGTAGGTGGTATTAAATTTAGTGGTGACCTACTTAATCAATCAATTGATGACTTAAATGATTTACTAACTATTACTGAAGGTGAAGTATTTAAACGTAAAAAAGTAATTGCAAGCATTCAAGCGGTTACTGATTTGTTTGCAGATCAAGGTTATGCTTTTGCTAAGGTAGATCCAATCACTAAAGAAAATACTGAAACGCATATTATTGATTTAGATATTAGCATTTCTTTAAACAAGAAAGTTTATATTAATCGTATCACCATTGTCGGCAACACGCGCACCCAAGACGAAGTGATTCGTCGTGAAATTGGCATCGCTGAAGGTGGTTTGTATTCAAACACTGAGCTTGATGATTCTATTAAGAAAATTAAACGCTTGGGCTTCTTCTCTGATGTGCAGATGGAAGTCACAAAGCTTAAAGAGTTTGACGATAAGATTAACTTACATTTTAGTGTTGAAGAAACCAAAACAGGTACTTTCTCAATCGGCCTATCGCATTCTAATAGCTCAGGTGCTGCCTTCAATATGGGCATCAAAGAAAATAATTTCTTAGGTACAGGTAATACGCTTAATGCAGCTTTTTCAAATTCCGAAGCGGTACAAGAAATGAGTTTTTATTTCTCTGATCCGTACTTTACCGAAGACAAGCACTCAATTAGTTATGGTGTTTTCACCAAATCTATTGACGGCGCCAACCTTGATGTGTCCTCTTATAAAATTGATGAAACTGGTTTTAATTTAGGCTACGGAATCCCGTTAACCGAGGACACACGTATTAGTACTGATATTCGCACCTCTAGTCGTACCATTACTTGTGGTACAACCTTTGCAGGTGCAGACTATGAAGCAACGCAATGTGCTAGCGGTGACAAAACTGAGGTTAAAACTAATGTTCGCTGGTCTAACAACACACTGGACAATTTCAACTACCCAACTGACGGACAAAAGAACAGTTTAAGTTTAGATTTGACCCTGCCAATCGCAGACTTTCGCTATTACAAACTCGATGCCTCGCATAAAAGTTACCGTCCAATTGGTAACGACCTAACTTGGAAGGTCAATGGCAGTTTAGGCTTAGCACAAGGCTATGGTGGCAAAGAACTGCCTTTCTTTAAACGTT
>OFBF01000005.1_pt1 | contig 22094 bp, 25 predicted proteins | sample 1520501 | NCBI WGS metagenome assembly OFBF01 (sample SAMEA3696448, study PRJEB22514) | metagenome | biome: water; feature: marine; material: hydrothermal vent | place: Pacific Ocean | collected 2014-08-15 | depth 1539 m
CGATAGCCCGAGACGGATTGTAGACAAGGATGGTATTTTTGCCGCAGATGTTGTATTGGTTCCACTTGAAGATGGGGATAGAACTCAGGCGCTAAAGAATGCTGGTAAAACTGTAATTACATTTGACCTTAACCCATTATCCAGAACGGCTCAAACCGCCGATATTACTATAGTTGATAATGTCGTCCGCGGAATGAGACTACTCATTTCAGCCTGCAAGAAGACCAAAACAAAAAAGGTGGTGTTTTAGGGAAACAATTAGAAGCGGTTGTTGTTGATCCTGCTTCAAATTGGCCTTTATTTGCTGAGAAGGCACGTGGACTAATTGAAAATGATAAAGTTGATGCTATCTTCGGTTCTTGGACATCGGTATCAAGAAAATCAGTATTGCCTGTCATTGAAGAGTTAAATAGCGTATTTTTCTACCCAGTTCAATATGAAGGTGAAGAGTCGTCTAAGAATGTTTTCTATACTGGTGCAGCACCAAATCAACAAGCGATTCCAGCTGTAGACTATCTAATGAATGATATTGGTGTTGAAAGATGGGTGTTAGCAGGTACTGACTATGTATATCCACGTACAACTAATAAAATTCTAAAAGCATATCTAAAATCAAAAGGCGTGACGTCATCTGATATTATGATTAACTACACACCGTTTGGACATTCAGATTGGCAAACAATCGTTTCTGATATTAAAACATTTGGATCTACCGGCAAAAAGACTGCTGTAGTTTCAACTATTAATGGCGATGCGAATGTACCTTTCTATAAAGAGCTTGGTAATCAAGGTGTTTCGGCATCTGATATCCCAGTTATAGCATTTTCAGTAGGTGAAGAAGAGTTATCTGGCTTAGATACGGCTCCACTCGTTGGTCATCTTGCTGCATGGAATTATTTCATGAGTGCTGATGCTGTTGAAAATGATGAGTTTATTGCTAAATGGAAGGCTTTCATTAAAGATGATAAGCGCGTAACAAATGATCCAATGGAAGCTCACTATATTGGTTTTAATATGTGGGTTAAGGCTGTTGAGAAGGCTGGTACTACTGAAGCTAATGCGGTTCAAGATGCTATTATTGGTGTCACTACGCCTAACTTAACAGGTGGTGTATCTGCCATGATGCCTAATCATCACATTACTAAGCCAGTATTAATCGGAGAGATTCAAGCTGATGGCCAGTTTGAAACTGTTTGGTCTACAGAAGGTTTAGTTGCTGGTGATGCATGGTCTGACTTCTTACCGGGCTCTAAAAATCTGATTTCAGATTGGAGAAAGCCTTTAAGTTGTGGTAACTATAATGTTAAAACAGCAAAGTGTTCTGGTCAGAACTACTAAGATCATATAATTGATCAATAAAAGGGTGTTATTGCAAAATAACACCCTTTTTTTATAACGGTTAAAAAAAACATGAAGATTTTTTCATACATTCTAGTATTGATTGTTAGCCTTGTATTCTCATCTCAGAGTTTGGCAGGTAATGATGACTTTCAAAATACTATTAATCAATTAACTACAAAGAAACTTCGAACAAAGTTACTAGTTGTTGAGCGGATTATTCAGAATGATAGCCCTAAGGTTGAGTTTGTACTTGAATCTCTATTAGAGGGAAAAGTTTTCTATATTAAAAGTAATAAAAAAGTTGTTTATGCTATTAAGGAAAATAAAGAGTATTTAGCTAAAGATTTATTAAATGGTAATTCTTTCGGTAAGTTCTCAAAACGCCAATTAAAGAAAGTTGGCATTAATAATAGGATACGTCAAAAAATAAAATTTGGGCTTTCAATGTTAAGCCTTACTCATCTTGACGAGTCGGTTAGGTTGAAAGCGGTAAAAAATACATATAAAGACATCAATATTAATGTGTTTAAAAGGATAAAAGTATTGATTAAAGATGAGAAGAGTGAAAAAGTTCGCGATTCGATGCTGGTCTTAATGAATATATATCAATTAAACGATAAAGATCCATCCATTAGAATAAAAGCCATTAAGGAGTTGAACGGAAATCTAGAGCCAATTGTTAAGAATAAACTAACAAAATCTCGAGACAATGATCCAAACTCGGAAGTAAAGCTGGAAGCGAAAAAAGCATTAAATAGCATTGATTCAAAAATTGGTTTTTTTAAAAACTTAGAGACAATATTCTTTGGCGTTAGTTTTGGATCAGTGCTTATCTTGGCTGCTATTGGACTTTCTATTACTTTCGGTGTGATGGGTGTTATTAACATGGCACATGGTGAGTTGATTATGCTGGGTGCTTATACAACCTATGTTATTCAGTTATTAATGCCGAATCATATTGAAATGTCAATATTTGTTGCTATTCCGGCAGCGTTTGTTGTATCAGGTCTTGTTGGGATACTCATTCAAATTGGCATTATTAGACATCTACATGGCAGACCTTTAGAAACCCTTCTTGCTACATTTGGTGTGAGTTTAGTATTACAACAGGTTGTTCGAAGTGTATTCTCTCCGTTAAATAGATCAGTAGAAACACCGGAATGGATGTCGGGCGCTCTAGAGATTAATGGCATTTTATCGTTAACTTGGAATCGACTCTACATTATCGTTTTTTGTTTAATAGTGTTTGCGGCGCTTGTAATGGTTTTAAAGAAAACTTCATTAGGCCTTCAAGTAAGAGCAGTATCGCAAGATAGAGACATGGCGAGAGCTATGGGTGTTCGCTCGAATTGGGTAGATGCTATGACATTTGGGCTTGGATCAGGTATTGCTGGTATTGCAGGTGTGGCTTTATCTCAGTTAACTAATGTTGGGCCAAATCTAGGGCAAGCTTATATTATTGATTCTTTTATGGTTGTTGTTTTTGGTGGTGTTGGTAACTTATGGGGTACATTAATTAGTGGATTTGGTTTGGGCATTATTAATAAATTTATGGAGCCTTGGGTTGGTGCAGTATTAGCCAAAGTTTTAATCTTAATCTTTATTATTTTGTTTATTCAAAAGCGGCCTAGAGGGTTATTCCCTCAGAAAGGCAGATCTGCAGGAGATTAAGTTATGTTTTTTTCAAAAATTTTAAATAACGATACTGGTGGCAAAATATTTTTATCAATATTACTAGCCGTGACAATTTTAATTCCATTGTTGAATATTATGGTATCTCCAGAAAGCCCATGGCACCTATCAACCTACACTGTCACCATTATAGGTAAGTATTTAACCTATGCGCTCTTAGCGATTGCTGTGGATCTTGTTTGGGGGTATTTAGGAATCCTTAGTCTAGGACATGGCGCATTCTTTGCATTGGGTGGATATGCGATGGGGATGTATTTGATGCGACAAATAGGAGAGAGAGGTGTTTACGGAGATCCAATTCTTCCTGACTTTATGGTGTTTTTAGATTGGAGTGAATTACCATGGTTCTGGCATGGTTTTGATCAATTTTGGTTTGCAATGATTATGGTGGCTTTGGTTCCAGGGATATTGGCATTTGTGTTTGGCTGGCTAGCCTTTAGATCAAGGGTAACTGGCGTATATTTATCTATCATGACGCAAGCGCTAGTTTATGCATTAATGCTTGCATTTTTTAGAAATGAATTGGGCTTTGGCGGCAATAATGGTTTGACAGATTTTAAAGACATTTTAGGTTTTAGTTTGCAATCAGATTCTACTAGAGTTGGATTGTTTGTTGCTTCTTCTATTGCTTTAGCTGCAGGCTATTTAGCCAGTAGAGCCATAACCAACTCTAGGCTTGGACGAGTGGCTGTTGCTATTAGAGATTCTGAAAGCCGAGTTAGATTTATTGGTTATAAGGTCGAGAATGTGCAGTTATTTGTATTTACATTCTCAGCAATTATGGCTGGAATTGCAGGCGCCTTGTATGTGCCACAGGTGGGGATAATCAATCCTGGAGAATTTTCACCGGTTAATTCGATTGAAATGGTGATATGGGTGGCTATTGGAGGAAGATATACTCTTTATGGTGGCGTTATCGGCGCCTTACTTGTGAATTACTCAAAAACCTTCTTAACGAGTGCAATGCCTGAAATGTGGTTATTTGTATTAGGAGGAATGTTTATTTTAGTAACAATATTCTTGCCTAAAGGAATCGTAGGTTTGTTGAATAAATATAGAGGCGCGAAATAATGAGAAAAAAAATACGTGCTTTTTTTGAAAAATCAGCACCCACTAGAAATATTGATGTTCATAAGGATATTATTTTATATTTAGAAGATATAACGGTGAGTTTTGATGGTTTTAAGGCAATTGATTCATTGAACCTTTATATTAAAAAAAATGAACTACGCTGTATCATCGGTCCTAATGGTGCTGGAAAGACAACAATGATGGATATTGTTACCGGAAAAACTAAACCGGATTATGGAAGCGCTTGGTTTGGACAGAATTTTAATTTGCTACACCATTCTGAAGATGAGATTGCCAGAGCTGGCATTGGTCGAAAGTTTCAGAAACCAACAGTGTTTGAAAATTTAACAGTTTTTGAGAACCTAGAATTGGCAATGGATGGAGATAAGCGAGTTTTTCCAACATTATTTGCAAAGATGTCAGCTGCTGAGCTAGAGTCTCTTGAGATTGTTCTAGAAAAGATAAATTTATCTTCTAAAAGTAATGTTTTTGCTGGCTCGCTTTCTCATGGTCAAAAGCAATGGCTAGAAATAGGTATGTTGTTAATGCAAAATGCGCAATTGTTACTGATTGACGAGCCTGCTGCAGGAATGACGCATCAAGAAATGGATAAAACTAGTGAGTTATTACAAGTTTTAAAGAAAAAGCATACTGTTGTAGTGGTTGAGCATGATATGGATTTTGTTCGATCATTAGAAAGCCCAGTTACTGTTCTACACCAGGGCAGTGTGTTGGCAGAAGGGAGTATGGACCAAATTCAAAACGACCCAAAAGTTGTTGAAGTGTATCTAGGCGAGTAAGAATGATTGAAATAACAAAACTAAATCAATTTTATGGGGAAAGTCACACCTTGTGGGATCTAGACTTAAATGTGCTTGAAGGTGATTGTATTGCCATTATGGGTAGAAATGGTGTTGGAAAGACTACGTTGGTTGAAAGTATTATGGGGTTATTGCCCATTCAAAGTGGAGAGATAAATTTTCAAGGTGAAGATATTTCAAAACTTCATCCAGAAGGAAGAGCGTCAATTGGTATTGGTTATGTACCACAAGGAAGAAGAATTTTTCCTTTATTAACGGTTGAAGAAAATTTAAAAATAGGATTGTCAGCTAGGAAAGATAAAATCAAAAAAATACCAGACTTTATTTTTGAATTATTCCCAGTTTTAAAACAAATGTTAGGCAGACAAGGCGGTGATTTATCTGGTGGACAGCAGCAGCAGTTAGCCATTGGAAGGGCACTAGTCATTGATCCACAAGTACTGATTCTTGACGAGCCTACTGAAGGTATCCAGCCAAATGTAATACTTGAAATATGCGACATCATTAGAAAATTAAATACAGAACGCGGCATGACTGTGATTTTGGTAGAACAAAAGTTACCAATTGCCAGAAGAGTTGCAGATAAGTTTGTTATTCTTGATAGAGGTTCGAATGCTCATTCAGGATTAATGAGTGAACTTGATGATGATTTAATAAAAAAATATTTAACTGTTTAATAATAAAAGGAAAAGACTAATATGAGTAATACGATACAGTTCTTAATAGCGACTCTGATGTTTTTAGTGGCGTCACCGATTTTGGCCCATGTTTCACCAGAACATATTTTAAGCTACAGTAGTGAAGCTACAGAAATATGGAAAATCTTGAGTGTAGCTGTATTTATGTTAGGGTTAGTTGCTCTTATCACTTACATGTCGAAAGATTTATCGGTTAATACAAAGTAGTACTTTTTCTTACGTGCAAAATACTACCAAACAATTGCTCAATCAGGGCTGGGTTGCTGAATTAGAATTACATTTTTCGAGAAGTAGCTCCAAGACCTTTCTTTCAGAAAGGAAACATATTGGCCCTTTGACGGTACAAAGACCGTTTTATCCAGAAGACGGAGTCTGTCATCTATACCTATTACATCCTCCAGGTGGTATTGTTGGTGGTGATGAATTGTCAGTAAAAGTAAATTCTGATCCAGATTCTAATGCGCTTATTACTACACCTGGTGCAACTAAAATTTATCGCACAATTAAAGATAAATTTTCTATTGTCAAACAAGATATTGTTGTAGAGGATGGCGCCACTTTAGAATGGTTACCAATGGAGACTATTATATTTCCAGGGGCAAACTCAAAATTTTCAACAAAATTTTCATTGTATGGAGATGCAAGAATTGCAGCTTGGGAGGTTCAGTGTTTAGGTAGGCCGGTAATCGACGAAAAATTTGATTCGGGTGAATTAAAATTTAGTTTTGAACTATGGAAGAATGGAATTCCTGTCATTATTGACAGATTAAAAATTGATCAGACAGATCTTGATAATATAACTGGTCTTAGGGGTTTTCCAGTGTTTGGCACCTTTATAATTAGTGCAAAAAATGATGATATTTTAGAGCTTGTACGTAATTTAATACCTAAAAGCGAATCCTATGTTGCTGGGGCAACTCAAATAGATGATTTTGTTATTATTAGGTGTTTGGGGCTTAAAACGAATTTGATACAGGAATTATTTAGAAATATTTGGATAGAGCTAAGACATTTAGTTATTGGGAAAGAAGGCATAATACCAAGAATTTGGTTAACATAAATAGGGTTTTTATAATGGATTTAACACCACGTGAAAAAGATAAATTAATGATTTTTACCGCTGCTTTATTGGCAAAGCAACGCAAAGACAGAGGGGTCAAGTTAAATTATCCAGAGGCTATTGCTTATATTTCAGCTGAAATATTAGAAGGTGCCAGGGATGGAAAAAGTGTTGCTGAAATGATGGAATATGGCCGTCAACTTTTAACAGATGATGATGTTATGGGTGGGATTTCTTCGATGATTCCAGACATACAAGTTGAGGCAACTTTCCCAGATGGAACTAAGTTAGTTACCGTTCACAATCCAATCCAGCCGGTTAAATCATCGTTAGACGGTATATGTACAGATGATGTACTTATTCCAGGCGAGGTATTAATTAATTTCTCAAAAGAGATCGAGATAAATATTGATAGAGAAAGAGTGATGGTTGTGGTTTCTAACCATGGTGACAGACCTATTCAGGTTGGCTCTCATTACCATTTTTATGAAACTAACACAGCGCTTTCTTTTGATAGGGAAAAGACCAAAGGATTCAGATTAAACATTCCATCAGGAACAGCTGTAAGGTTTGAGCCTGGACAAGAAAGAGAGGTTGAGCTAGTCAAATATGATGGTAATAATGTTATTTATGGCTTTAATGGAAAAATTATGGGGGAAGTATGAGATCAATTTCTAGACAAGCTTATGCAGAGATGTATGGACCAACAGTTGGTGACAAGGTTAGGTTGGGCGATACAGAGTTATTTATTGAAGTTGAAAAAGATTTTACCACTTATGGTGAAGAAGTTAAATTTGGTGGTGGAAAGGTAATACGTGACGGCATGGGTCAAAGCCAGCTTTGTAGCAAAGATGTGGCTGATTTGGTAATTACCAATGCCTTAATACTTGACCATTGGGGAATTGTTAAGGCTGATATTGGCATTAAAGACGGACGTATTTCTGGCATTGGAAAGGCAGGAAATCCTGATGTACAGCCCAATGTTGATATTGCTATTGGTGCAGGTACTGATGTTGTGGCATCAGAAGGTCAAATTGTGACTGCTGGTGGTATAGATGCACACATTCATTTTATTTGTCCACAACAAATAGATGATGCATTAATGTCAGGTATTACCACGATGTTGGGTGGTGGTACTGGACCTTCAGCAGGTACCAATGCAACTACATGTACACCAGGACCTTGGAATATTCACAGGATGTTAGAAGCGGCTGAAGATTTTCCAGTGAATTTAGGATTTATGGGTAAGGGTAATGCGTCTTTACCTGAGCCTTTGATAGAACAAGTCCTAGCGGGTGCTATGGGCTTAAAACTACATGAAGACTGGGGAACAACTCCGGCAGCGATTGATAATTGTCTTTCAGTGGCGGAGAATTATGATATTCAAGTGGCTATACATACAGATACTTTGAATGAATCTGGATTTGTGGAAGACACCATAGCAGCATTAAAAGGTAGAGCTATACATACTTACCATACTGAAGGCGCTGGTGGTGGTCATGCGCCAGATATTATTAAGGCTTGTGGTTATAGTAATGTACTTCCATCTTCAACTAATCCAACACGACCATACACTGTCAATACTGTAGATGAGCATTTGGATATGCTGATGGTTTGTCATCACTTAGACCCTTCGATAGCAGAAGATGTGTCATTTGCAGAATCACGAATCCGTAGAGAAACAATTGCAGCAGAAGATATTTTGCATGACTTAGGTGCATTTTCTATGATTTCATCTGACTCTCAAGCTATGGGTCGAGTTGGTGAGGTTATTACAAGAACTTGGCAAACCGCTAATAAAATGAAAATTCAAAGAGGGTCGTTAGAAGGTGATAGTTCAGACAACGATAATAATAGAGCGAAAAGATACATCGCAAAATACACAATCAATCCTGCTATTACTCACGGTATGTCGCACGAAGTTGGATCAGTTGAAGTTGGAAAATTAGCGGATTTAGTATTATGGAAGCCTAAATTTTTTGGGGCAAAACCAGGTTTGATTATTAAAGGCGGTATGATTGTGGCTGCACCTATGGGTGATCCAAATGCTTCAATCCCAACCCCTCAGCCTGTGCATTACAGAAAGATGTTTGGTGCCTTTGGAGCAGCTAGATTTAATACTAGGATGACGTTTTTATCTCAAGCAAGTGTTGATGAGGGTATCGTTGAAAAGCTAGGACTTAAATCTCTAGTAGGTGTCGTAAAATCTTGTAGATCAGTGACAAAATCATCGATGATTCATAATGATTATCAGCCAAATATTGAAGTTGATTCGCAAACCTACGAGGTCAAAGCTGACGGCGTCTTGCTAACTTGTGAGCCTGCCAGTGAAGTTGCTTTAGCACAAAGGTATTTCTTGTTTTAAGTATGAGAGAATTTATTGAAAAAGTTAAATCTTCTGAAAATGTTGATGGTTCAGTTACATTGGATTTGCAACAAAGAGTCAAGAGCAGGTTAAAGACCCGTTCAGATAGTGGTGATGACATCGGAATTTTTATGGAACGTGGCACTATACTTGAAGATGGTGATTTGATTAGAGATCTAGAAGGATATGTTCTTGAAGTAGTGGCGGCATCGGAAACCCTTTCCTCAATTTATTCTGATGATCCATTATTACTAGCTCGTGCATGTTATCACCTTGGAAATCGTCATGTGGAATTACAGATTAAGAATACAAGTATTCACTATAGGCATGATCATGTTCTTGATGATATGATTAAAAGTTTTGGGTTAGATGTTGTTATTGAATCATTACCTTTTCAACCAGAAAATGGGGCTTATCATTCGCATGCTGATAGCCATTCGCATAGTCATGAGCATTAGTCAACTTAGTCTTTTAAGGTTAATGAATTTGATGAGCCCAACTTTACCAATTGGCGGGTTTACCTATTCTCAAGGAATTGAACAGGCTATTGAATGTGACTGGATATCAGATATTGATACCGCACAACAGTGGCTTGAGAATCAATTGTTCATTGGATTAATATATACCGACCTTCCAATTCTAATTAAATTATATGAATCGGTTTCTATAGGAGATAAGGATCAAGCACAGGAATGGAGTGATATCTTGTTGGCTTGTCGAGAAACCAGTGAATTAAGACAAGAGGAAATTAACCGTGGAAGGTCATTAACTAGAGTCATTGAAAGTATTGAAAAATCAGCAGTTAGCGGATGGGAAAAAATCACCAATACCAATCATTTATCTGGGTATGCCTTAATTAGCAATGTATGGCAAATACCAATCGATGAATTATTATTAGGCTATTCTTGGTCGTGGCTTGAAAATCAGGTTTCAGCGATAGTGAAAATTATCCCGCTAGGGCAAACTGATGGGCAACAATTACTTAGTAAGTTAGTTAGAGAAGTGCCTGAAGCTATCAATAAATCTAAAGAGGTGTCTTTGGATGATATTGGAAGGTCTCAACCTGCATTTGCGATTGCTAGTAGTTTACATGAGACTCAATACACACGAATTTTTAGATCATAAAAAGGAAAAATATGAAAAATAAGCAGCCATTAAGAGTAGGTGTTGGCGGTCCAGTAGGTTCCGGGAAGACAGCATTATTAGATGTACTTTGTAAATCCATGCGTGATGATTATGAAATTGCAGTCGTGACTAATGATATTTATACTCAAGAGGATGCCAAGTTTCTTACAGCAAGTAATGCATTAGATGCACAACGTATTATTGGTGTAGAAACAGGCGGTTGCCCGCATACAGCTATTAGAGAAGATGCTTCAATGAATTTGTCAGCAATAGAAGACTTGTGCCAAAAATTTGATAATTTAGATATAATTTTTATCGAAAGCGGCGGAGATAATCTCTCTGCAACGTTTAGTCCGGAGTTAGCTGATATTACTATTTATGTAATTGACGTGGCAGAAGGTGAAAAAATTCCAAGAAAAGGTGGGCCTGGAATCACTCGTTCAGATTTGTTAATAATTAATAAAATTGATCTCGCTCCCTATGTTGGTGCCTCATTAGAGGTAATGGAGAGCGATACAAAGAGGATGAGAGGCGATAAGCCATTTGTTTTTACAAATTTAAAGAAGTCTGTTGGTGTTGAAGAAATAATAAGGTTTATTGTTTCAGAAGGCATGCTTTAATACGATATATTTATTTTGGGCTAAAATATCATTGTGTGGATTAAAATAGCTCACTATCTTTATAAACGTTTCTACATAAGATTATTTTTCGTCTTGACATGGCAGGGATTGCTGATTCGAATTCACTCGTGACTACCATATTAGCTTCTTTCTTTAAAAACCTTAAGTCAAAATAAAAAATGTATAAGGTATGATTATCCAGCATAAAAATTACTGTTTAATTTAATTAAGGTGAAATCATGAGCGATATTGAAGAACAAGAAAAACAAACTAAACAAAAGCAAAAAGAGGCGAATGAAAATTTTATTAAATTAGCTGATATCTTTATTGCACAGGCTAATGCGGAATGTGAGAATGCAGATCATCAGTTGGTTAATGCCTCTTTGTTGTACGCATCAGCACGTTTTAGCTCCTTTATTACCGCTTCTATGTCCGAAACAAAAGAAAGTTTTGAAGAAAATGTTGATGGCGCTATCGAATTCTACACAGAAGAATTCAATAAAATGTTAAAGGAGCACATGAAACAATATGGCTCTGCGTTCGATAAGAAATAAATAACAAGCAAACAAAGCACAGTTAGTGTAATTCAATCACTTTTTATTGTGCAACATGTACAATCTTGCCCATGAAGACAACGCTTAGCAAAAAAATCAAGGTTGTTGGCGCTGTTCAGGGTGTTGGATTTCGACCATTTGTTTATAAAATTGCAAAACAATTTAATCTTTTTGGTGAGGTTTATAACGACAGTGCAGGTGTGGTTATTGTTCTTCAGTGCACACAAATACAACTTGATAAATTATTATTATCACTTAACAATGAAGCACCAGAGCTTTCGAGAATAATCGATATAAGTATTGTTGAAAACTATCAAGATGATAAGGTCTACAAAGATTTCAGTATTAGCAAGAGTCGAAAAGGTAAAGCCTCTGCAGTTGTTCTACCTGATGCATGTATTTGCAATGACTGCATAGATGACATAACAGATAAAAATAATCGTCGTTATGGCTACGCATTTACTAATTGTACTAACTGCGGCCCTAGGTTCTCCATCATGAAGGAGATTCCATATGATCGAAAGTCTACCAGTATGTCAGTATTTCCGATGTGCAAACAGTGTGAAAAGGAATATCAAAATCCTATTGATAGGCGTTTTCATGCTCAGCCCAACGCCTGCCCTGACTGTGGACCACAATTACAGTTGACGGATGCAACGGGTGAGAACGTTGCTACAAATAATATAATTGAGAAGACCGTCTCTCTATTAAAGCAAGGGAAAATTATTGCTATTAAGGGCATTGGTGGATTTCATTTGGCTTGTTTAGCGAGTATTGAGTCTGCTGTTGTAACACTTAGACAGAGGAAACATAGAAAACATAAACCATTTGCTTTGATGGCTAGAGATGTTTCTATAGTCAAGCAGTATTGTTTGGTGTCCGACCAAGAAGAATATTTGTTAACAGACAGGGTGTCCCCCATTGTATTGCTCACTAAAGCAAATGACTTGCTCTCAGCACAGGTTGCGCCTAAGCAAAAGAGTTTGGGGTTTATGTTGCCTTATTCACCTCTGCATTATTTGTTATTGCAAGAGCTTGATGAGCCATTGGTGCTTACTTCCGGTAACCAGAGTCATAATCCTCAAATTATAGATAACCAGCATGCATTGAATGAACTTGGAAAAATTGCTGATTATTTTTTACTGCACAATCGTGATATTGTGAATCGTGTTGATGATTCAGTGGTTCAGTATGTTGCCGACGACCTTAGGGTTATTCGCAGAGCAAGAGGTTATGCGCCGACTTCAATGCTTTTACCTAAGGGGTTTGAAGGCTGTGAAGGACTATTGGCAGTTGGCGCAGAATTGAAAAATACATTTTGTTTATTAACCGAGTCACAAGCAATTATCTCACAGCATATTGGTGATTTGAAAACCTTAGAAAGTTATCAAGATTTTCAAGACAACATTGATTTATATCAACAATTGTACGAAACAGAGATTAAGTATTTGGCTTGTGATTTACATCCAGATTACTTGTCTTCTAAGTATGCTGAGAATTATGCACAAACCAACAACATTAAACTGAATGCTGTACAACACCATCACGCCCATATTGCCGCTTGTTTATTTGAACAGGGTAGGGCAGCAGATAGTGACAAGGTGCTAGGCGTGGTTTGGGATGGTATGGGTCTAGGAGCTGACAATAACCTTTGGGGTGGAGAATTCCTTTTAGCAAACTACTTAGGGTTTAATAGAGTGGCGCAGTTTGAATACACAGCATTACTCGGTGGAGACAAGGCTACTAACGAGCCCTGGCGTATGGCGTATGCGTATTTTAAGAAACACAAACTGCCTATGGGTGAGTGGTTTGTAGATAAGCCAGTCAAAGCATTTGATGCATTATTAGATAGTAATATGCCACTAAATTACACATCATCAGTTGGACGATTATTTGATGCAGTAGCCTATGTACTCGGCATATGCAATCAACAGATTAGTTATGAGGCACAAGCAGCAATTGAGCTAGAAAATTTAGCTAATGATTGCCTGCAACCTGATCAACATCGAGCTTATGATTTTGAGTTGGGACTGGTCTCTGGTCACTATATCATTAACACTGATAAGCTGTGGATAGCAATTCTTGAAGATCTTAATAGTAATTTAGATAGGGCAGATATTGCTTATAAGTTTCATCTTTCCCTAGGTAAACTATTAGTTAATTCTGTATTGAAGCTTAGACAGGAGCACTCTTTTGATATTGTTGTATTATCAGGCGGCGTGTTTAACAATAAGTTACTATTAGAATTAATTCAAGGCTTATTTGATAAGATAAACAATATGACACTATTGATTCCATCACAGATACCTCTAGGTGATGGGGGAATTAGCCTGGGACAGGCTGCAGTTTGCGCTGCAAGGGAGAAAAAATATGGAAAATGAAAAAACACTATCAAGCTTGTATCCATTCTTAGATAAAGATAATACTACTAGTCCAGATTTGTTGGAATCACTCCACAGGAAGGTAGAGGATAGTGTCAAGGCTAAGCAGATATTTTTTCAAAAGAATGCTGATAAAATTATTCAAGCTGCACAAATAATTGCTAAGTGCTATCAGCAAGACGGACATATGTTTGCAATGGGTAATGGTGGCTCATCTTGTGATGCAGCGCATATTACTACTGAATTTATGCATCCAATAACGACTGGCAGGAAGGCGCTAGGGGTTACTAATTTGACTGCCGATATCTCTACTATGACCGCAGTCGCCAATGATGTTGGTATCGATCATGTTTTCCTACGACAACTGATTTGTTTGGGAAGAAAAAATGATGTGCTGATTGGATTCTCTACTAGTGGTAATTCAGCAAACTTAATCCAGGCTTTCTCTCAGGCTAAGGAGATGGGTTTGTATACAATTGGATTTTCTGGTCAAACAGGCGGTGAGATGGCTAAATGCGGTTCTGTTGATCTCTGTCTGACTGTTGAGACAGGCAGTATTCATAGAGTGCAAGAATCCCATTTAACAACCTATCATATTCTCTGGGATTTAGTGCATAGCATACTTTAATAATCTCATATAAAATTCACTTGGATGGTGAAAGAAAATCCAAATTATTTTCAGAATTTATTAAATACCATAGTCAGTGAATATCTTATCTAACATGTCTAGAATGGTGTATTTTGCACCTTTTATTAAATAGAACTAGTATTTAATTTAAGTTTATAATCATTCGAGAATTTAAAATTAACTTAAAACAATAACTTTATCTTGGGGATAGCAATGAAAAAAATTCAAATGGGCGCTTTGGCGTTAACTTTATTAGTAGGTTCTACGCAGTTGGCAGTAGCTGAGTCTAATGTAGTACGACTCGGTGCAGTGCCAGTACCACCAATGGGCGCCTTATATGCCGGCATTGAAAAAGGCTACTTTGATGATGCAGGTGTTGATATTAAGTTAACTAAAACGCCATTGGGTCCAACTTTATTGTCACAGTTAATCGGTGGAAATTTAGATGTTGTCGGTCTTGGTATTGGCGCTGGGTTCTTTAATGCTGTGAAAAAAGGCGCCCCTGTAAAGATTGTTGCCCCTATGGGTGGAAACCCATCTCAACCAGGTGTTCAAGTGGGCACTTCTGCGGCTAGCTTAATGGTGCGCACAGATTTATTAAAAAGTGGCGCAGTCAAAAGTGAAGCTGACTTAAAAGGCAAGACATGTGCTATTAATGCTTTGGGTGTATTAACTGAATACATTATGAGTGAAGAATTAGCTCGCGGCGGCTTAACACTTAGCGACATTAAGCTAAAGACAATGCCATTCCCGCAAATTGCAGCAGCATTGAAGAGCAAAGCATTAGACTGTGGATTGCTACCGCCAGCATTAACGGTCAAGGTAATGAAGCAAAAAGTAGCCAAGCGCTTACACAAAGGTTATGAGCCTGGCATGCAAGGCTTAGTGATTCTTTACAATACTAAATGGGCTAAAGCTAATCCAAATACTGCAAATAAATTTATGGCAGGCTATCTAAGGGCTACACGTGACCTACAAATGGATAACGGATGGCGCAAAAAAGAGAACATTGAGATTCTCACAAAGCACATAAAGATGCCTAAAGAAATCATGAAAAAGATTAATCAGCAGTGGGTTGATATTAAGACGTTGAAAGTCAATAAAGACAACTTAATGAAACAACAACAATACTATGTGAATCACAGCAAATTGTCGAAACTTAAAAAGCCTTTAGCTTTCTCAGCTATTGTTGATGAAAGTTTTGCAGATCATGCAGTTGCGAACGCTAAATAGAGTTTAATATCCTTCTATGCAAGAAGATCATGCTGTAGCAAGATCGATCAAAGAGGTGGGTGTTCAGGTCGCAGCACATATTGATATCAGTGGACTTGGCAAAGTATTTGAAACGCCAGCAGGTCCGATAGAGGTATTGCAAAATGTTGAGCTATCCATTGCCAAGGGTGAGTTTGTCAGCGTCCTAGGGGCAAGTGGTTGTGGTAAATCTACCTTACTAAAAATCATTGCCGGTCTAGATCGACCGACTACTGGCCATGTTGTATTTGATCCACCGGCTAGATCTAAGCAACACTGCGCTATGGTGTTTCAAAGTCACTCGTTATTTCCGTGGCGTAGCGCATTGGCTAACGTTACTTTTGGTTTGGAGCAATCTGGCTATCCACGTGCAGAAGCCGAAAAGATCGGAAGGTCGTGGCTGAAGCAGGTAGGGCTAGAGCAATTCGTTGACTATTTCCCACACCAACTATCTGGTGGTATGCAGCAGCGTGTCGGCTTAGCTCGGGCCTTCGCCTATGACGCTGATATCTTGTTAATGGACGAGCCTTTTTCATCCGTCGACGCACTAACACGTCGTAGTCTTCAACAGCTCTTGATTGAGTTGAGTGAGCGCTATGATAAAACAATACTTTATATTACGCACAGTGTTGATGAGGCAATTTTATTGTCAGATCGTATCGCCATGTTGTCACACAAAACTGGAGATATTAGCGTGATTCACTCAGTGGATCTGCCAAGACCAAGGTCGCAACAATTGGATTACGAACCAGAAATGTCATCTGGTTCACTGAAGCATAAACTTTGGCATGAGGTGATGAGTCAGCAAACCGAGTTATTAGATTCGGAAACTAATCTAGATGCTTCAATAAACTCAGCTAAATTTAAAGAGGGGGCACCTATATGGCAGGCGCTGTGGTTTCCATTACTGTTACTTTTGACTTGGGAAATATTATCCCAATTCAAGTTAATAGATTCACTGTTCTTCCCGGCACCAAGCTATCAATTTATGATGTTGATAGAGCAATTAACCAATGGTGAATTATTACAACATACACTAGCCACCTTGACAAGGATGTCAGTTACGTTTATTTTGTCGATTATTATTGGCGGTGGCATCGGGTTCGCAATGGGCATGTCACGTCCAATTCGAAATTCACTTTATCCAACCATTGCTGCGTTGTACCCAATACCAAAAATTGTTATTTTGCCTTTTTGTATGTTGATTTTCGGAATTGGATATGCGTCATTAATCGCTATTGGTGTTATTGCCGCTAGTTTTCTTGTACTGATGAATACTTATGCCGGGGTCATGAACGTATCAACAGATATAGTTATGGCAGGCAGAGTGTATGGAGCCAATAAGATACAATTGATATCAAAGGTGATACTGCCCGCCGCATTACCCTTTATATTTGTTGGTATACGTCTAGGTATGGGTATGGCGCTAGCAGTCATGGTCGCTTCCGAATTCATTGCGGCTGATAACGGTCTCGGATATGTTGTGTGGACGTCCTGGCAAATCCTCGATATGGATGCAATGTATCCTGCGATTATTGTAGTGACCTTTATAGGTGTATTATTTCATCATGGCATGAAATGGCTAGAGAAAAAGTATTTACCGTGGCAAATGGAGCGTGATTAAATTCGTAACAACAATATTCATTCTGGAGATTCTAAAGTGATCTGTTTTAATAAATTTTTAACAATAATATTCATCATAGCAACCAGCTTACTCATGAGTTTAGCGCCAATCGCTAATGCTGACGATGGATACAAAGCAGTGATTCAAATAAGTAGTTCAGATGAACGCGCCCATCGCCGAGCTTTAAATCAAGTTGGTTGGATATTAGATGAGTTTAAATTTGAAGAGCTGAGTGATGATATAGCGCTGGAAGTGGTGGCTATTGGTCCTGCATCTAACCTATTAGCCAGAGATGGTAAATTTGCGAACAATGTAAAGAAACTAATGAAGCGAGGTGTTGTATTTACTGCGGATGCTAGTATTCAAAAAATGATGAAGAAACATAAGTTACCTACTGATCTAGTAGCTGGTGTAAAGCATGTTGAGGTTGGACCAGCACATATCGTCAGATTACAAATGCAAGATTATAAATATCTAGCCTTATTCTTCTAAAGCGTAAGAACCTAAGGTAATTATAAAAATTAGGGAAACTAAAGTCTCCTTAATTCTACTTTATTCTTTAATTAAGTACGAAGGATAACCTGCCATTTTAGTTGCATATGTCATCGCATCAATGCCTGTAACCTGTCGTTAAAACTAACCTGAACGATACCCTCTTCAAGCTGAGCATCAACAATTTTAACACCTGGGACATTCATAAGACTCTTTGAAACGGTGATTGGGCACATAGCGCAATTCATCGTAGGTACTGCTAAGCTGACCATTTTCAATTTTTCTAGTGCAACAGCGGACCCGCCAACCAATAGCATCATACAAAATATAGTGGAAATTTTTTTAATCATTCTCATAACTTCTCCTGTTTTATTTAAATTACTATCTCAGTTCAATTGTAGTACAAAATAATATAAGGTGCAACTATAGATAAGAACACCATAATCGCAACGATATAAAAAGAAGTTTTGTATATTCGATTAATATGTGGCTTTGCACAGAATTTATCATTTTCGCTACAATGATTGTTATTAAGAAAGATGCCTTTGTAAGCAAAAAATAAAGCAACCAACGCAACTGTAACAAAGATTGGCTGGTATGGCTCGAGTGCAACTAGATAACTGATCCAGGCGCCGCTAATACCTAGCATTAGCAAAACAAATGGCATAACACAACATAAAGTAGCAGCGGTACTTGCTAAAATCCCACTAGTTAAACTTGTTTTGACATTTACAGGCATAGGTAATTTAGTTGTATATTTTTTTTGACTATACTCTCGGGGCTACTTACTGTCAAATTAACACGAAGCATGAATCAACTACAGACATTGAATTAATAATATAGAATATTATTCTAAATTTTATCGTTACAGGATGACAATGACTTGATATCTATGATTGGTGTGCCATCGATGGCATCTAATCCCCTAACCAGTACATTGTTGACCCCAACCTCTAAAATTTCAACACGACTAATAGCTATTGGATTCGGCCGTAAAGGGCTGCGATTGCAAAACACACCAATCATTTCTTTATTGCGATCACCATGGGGGTAGACACGTAGCACCTCACGATCTGCTTGATGTAACCAATAACAGACAACAATCTGATTGAGTTCATGCATACCTGATAATGCTAAACAATAGCTAGGGAAAATTTCCAGTGTTGCTTCTTGTAGCTTATGATTGCCGTCAGGCGGCGAATCTTGTATTGTCTTTAAACTCGAACGAATAACACCAATGGCATTTAATGAGAATTGAGTGTCAATCAACATAGATTATCTTCCTGTATATGATCATCGAATTCTACTCTTTTTCGCTTTAATAAATAGTTTAAACTTATTTTTTTAAGTATTTATTTAATCTATTTTTCATGTGTAGTTGCTTGATATTAAATAGTCTTATGAGTATAGTAACAAGCAATATTCAAAGTAAATATATTTAGGAGTAGGTCATAAAATTAATAACAACATTGCTACCTTTGTTGCTAGTAACTAGCTTAAGTGTCACCACTTTTACCCATGCTGATAAGGATGTAAGTTCAATATTTAATTCTGACTTTAGTTACCTTGTTCAAACCTATTCATTAGCTAATAATGGGGATGCTAATGCTCAATACGATTTGGCAGTCATGTATGACACAGGAAGGGGTGTTGCAGAAGACGACAAAGAGGCTCTTATGTGGTACCTAAAAGCTGCCGAGCAAGGCAATGTTTATGCCCAAAATAATTTAGGTGTGATGTACGACAAAGGGATAGAAGGAGTTGCGGAGGATGATAATAAAGCACTTCAATGGTATTTAAAGGCTGCTGAGAAAGGATATGTAAATGCTCAAAATAATTTAGCAGTAATGTATGACAGAGGTGGTAAGGGTATTCTAAAAGACGATAAAGCAGCACTTAAATGGTATCGAAAAGCTGCTGATCAAGGATATGCTGATGCTCAATATACGTTGGGCTGGAGGCATGCCAAGGGTAAAGGTGTTTTAAAAGATTATGAAATCGCTATTAAATGGTTTCTTAAAGCCGCTGAGCAAGGCAATATTTATGCTCAAAATAATTTAGCAGTGATGTACAACACCGGCCAAGGTGTCGTAAAAGACAATCAAGTGGCACTTAGCTGGTATTTAAAATCTGCCGAACAAGGTAATATATATGCCCAAAATAATTTAGGGGTAATGTATGACAATGGTGTTGATGGTGTCTTAGAGAATGATATAGAGGCGCTTAAATGGTATCTAAAAGCCGCCGAACAGGGATATGCTGACGCTCAATATAATTCGGCTCTCATGTATGACCTCGGAGGTAAAGGTGTTTTAGAAGATGATAAGAAGGCAGTCAAATGGTATCGAAAATTAGCTCAGCGAGGTTACGCTAATGCACAATACAATTTAGGAGTGATGTATCAACACGGTGAGGGTGTAACGAAAGACATGGCTAAAGCCAAATATTGGATCAAGAAAGCTTACGAAAGTGACGATTCTGAAGCAAGTAGGGCTGCAGAAGATAACTGGAATAAATTTGAACTCTGGAAATATTAATTGTTTTGCTAAAAATAATCCTAAATTATTCTCACAAAGAATTAATGTGTAAAAATTATATTAATGCACATTTGTTATGATATTATTTAACAAACCTTGTCCTAAAGGTAAGGTTTAATGTGTGAAATTAATAAAAGGTTTCGTCATATAAAAAAAGATGGAGAGGTAAATTCATCATCATAATAACAATTGAGGAGAGATAAAAAAATGATTAACATTAACAAACTATACAAATCACTATTTTCGGCTATTGTGGCTTTTGGTCTTCTAACTGGTAGTGCATCTGCCATGATGGACGGCTCGAACGCAGATCATGCAAAAATTGTGGTGCAAATGAGTAGTAATGACGCTAGAGCTCAAGGCCGAACATTAAAGCGAGTGGGTTGGGTAATGGATGAGTTTAAAGATAAAGCAACGCTTGAAGTGGTTGCTATTGGTCCTGCATTTAGTATGCTGGCTAAAGATGGAAAATATGCTAAAAATATCAAGAAACTAATGAAGCGAGGTGTTGTGTTTACTGCGGATGCTAGTATTCAAAAAATGATGAAGAAACATAAGTTACCTACTGATCTAGTAGCTGGTGTAAAGCATGTTAAGGTTGGTCCGGCACACATCGTTAAATTGCAAATGCAAGATTATAAATATTTAGCGTTGTTCTTTTAAAAGATAAAAGTTTTTCCAGTGTTCTTTAAATCATAGTTATTTTAAATAACTATGATTTTTAATTTATAAGGGTGCATCAGAATTCAGAAATTTTGATTGTGATTTAATGAGAATCTGGAAATTTTTAATTTAAGGAGTACAGCATGTTATTAAAAACTTTCTCTTTCGTTTTAATTTATTCATTATTTTCATTATCAATTGCGGCTACACCAATAAAGGTAGTTATTGAGCCTAATCAAAAGCACATTCTTAAGCTTAAAGCGTCAAATCAATGTGAACGTTGTAATTTAAGTGGATCAAATCTAAGTAAAGCCAGGCTTAGCAAAGCCAACCTTAAGAAAGCAAAATTATTATTCACAAACCTTATTGAGGCCAACCTTTCAGAAGCAAACCTTATGGATGCCAATCTGACTATGGCCGATCTGAGTAATGCAGACCTTAGAAAAGCTGATCTTAGCTATGCGATTCTTATAAGAGCCAATCTCCAAAATACAAATTTTACTGAAGCAAATTTAAGTAGGGCAAAAATGACGAGAGCAGACCTTACAAATGCCAGTCTTCAGCGGGCAATGCTCAGTAAAATTTCCTTTAGATCTGCCAATCTATCAGGCGCAAACTTATCTGGATCGACTCTTATCGAGGCAGACTTTAAAGACACTAATCTTACCAAGGCGAATTTTAGCAATGCAAACCTTTTGTATGCAAACTTTACCAAAGCTAAGTTTAAAGGTGCAAACTTTTCGGGTGCCAATCTAATTTCCGCGTCTTTCGTTGGTGCTGATCTTAAAGGTGTAAATCTTAAAGGGGCTGATCTTACGGAAGCAGATCTTTCGGGAGCAGACCTAACAGGAGCAGACCTAACAGGAGCAGACCTAACAGGAGCGGACCTTACAGATGCAGATATGTCAGGAGTAAAGCGATAATAGTTTGATATAGTTATTTAGAGATACAATCGTTGATCCCTTGACGTATTTCATCTTCGGGTAAATCTCGACCAATAAATACGATTCTAGTTATAGGCTGCTCACCATCAAGCCACTTACGATCAAGCTTGGCCTCAAATAGGCTGTGTATTCCTTGGAATATAGTGCGCTGATCATGATCTTTAAAGTTTAGTATGCCTTTGAATCGTAGCAAGCGTTCTTCGTAACGCATGATAAAAAAAGAGAAC
>OFBF01000008.1_pt1 | contig 19835 bp, 21 predicted proteins | sample 1520501 | NCBI WGS metagenome assembly OFBF01 (sample SAMEA3696448, study PRJEB22514) | metagenome | biome: water; feature: marine; material: hydrothermal vent | place: Pacific Ocean | collected 2014-08-15 | depth 1539 m
CTGACCTGATCACAAAGAAGGAAAATTTGTTATCAATAAAGATTCAAATATTGCAAACTAAAGTCTGGCTAACAATTTAGATATCTAATCGGATTTGCTGAACCTGTTTTAAAAAGCGTTTTTATGGATTTATAAATCAATTTTTCACGAATGTTTGTGTTTGCAATACCCCCATTAAATCCCCATCTGATTTTTTCATTTCTTTCAATTGGGTACCATCGATCTATTTTATAAACTTCTCTTGTTAGGCCACGGTAAGTGGCAATGGCATACTCTGCATTTAGCCTTCTTGATCCGACCACCCAAGCCTCTTTTGTAGCATTGTACAACTCCAAGCTTGTCATTGTTCTATCATAGCGCTTATTGATGTTAACAAGAATCAACGGTTCACTTGTTGATAACTCTTCAGCCTCATACATTGATATTATTTCACCTGCAGTTTTAAGGCCATAATCACTTGAATAATGCCCGCCTTGAAGGTTTGACAAATTACTCACTCCAACAAAATCAATTAATGCAGCCTCAACTTCAAATGCAGCCTTCTCTGTTAACCCATGTCTTAAAATATAGTGCTTCACTTTATAGCCAGAATTAATAATATCTCGAATTGTATCTAATTTTTCTGACTCAATCCTATCTTCAATAGCACCCTCCATGTGATTAAACACCCTATTTCCAATACCTTTTCCTATATAAAAAACATTATCACCTCTAGGGTCTAGAAGGAAGTATACGTAATACTGAAGATTTTCAATTACAGCTTGGCTAAACATAAAGCCCTCTTGATATATTTTAAATAACAGATCATATTGTACTAAAATGTTAAAAAATTATGGCTTAAATTTTTTTAAATAAAATCAATAAAGGAGTTAGCAAGATGTCTGCACTTACGGAAACCAGAAAACAAGGCTTAAAAACACTTATTACAATAGCAATTATCGGTGTATCTTTATACTTAGGTTTTACACCATTATTTGAACTTGTTGGATCGGGTGTAGCAGGTAGAATTGTTGGTGCAACATTTGGCTCTATTTTCGCTATTTTAATGACAATGTATCTATTAAATAAGCAAACAGAAATAGAGCAAGAAAGTAAAAAAGGCGAGCGTGTATTTGATGAAAAAGTTGGCTTGTATCAAAAAATTATTGAAGAAATTCGAAGTATAGTTAAGGATGGAAAGATTTCTTCAGAAGAAATGACGTCACTCCCATTTACTATGATTCATTTACAAATGATTGGCGGAGATGTAGTTCTGAAAAACTTTTCTAGCGTTTTTGAAAAGATTAATGAAATTTTTGAATCAAGCGATGATGACGAGGTTGAGATTCCGAATGACCAAATTGTGGAATTATTTTCCTTACTAGGAAAGTTTTCAGTTGAATGTAGAGTTGATTTAGGAATTTCCAATGAATTAATCAAACAAGATGTCTTCGACAGAACAATTAATGCGGTTGAAAAAAGCAACGAGACTGTCAAAGGCAAAAGAGATACAACTAAATTTAAATTTCAAGGGAAGCAGTATGGCAAAGGAAGACTCGTTCTTGCTGTATTAAAAAATTATGTTGAGCAGAATAAAGACATTACGTTTGAACAATTGAAGGAGGCTTTTCCAAATGAATGGCAAGGAAGATCTCGCAATAGTTCAGTTTTTGCTAAGTTATCTGATGCTGAATCTATTTTTGCAGAAAAAGGCAAGGCAAAACACTTTATTAAGCCAACAGAGGTTATTCAATTAAGTGATGAAAAGATAGCTGTATCTCGTCGGTGGTCGATAAAAAATATTATGTCGCTTGTTGATGGTTGTAATAGCGCCCATAAGATGGATATCAGTCATTAAATTTATTCTATAAAAGAATACTACCCTTTAAATAAAATAAAATATTTCTTTGGATAATTCACCTAAATCGGAATAACATGTTTAAAGTTATAGAAATATTTTCGTTTAAAGGTGGTATAGACAGAGTAGAAGTATTACTAACTGTTGGACTCTATATTATTTTGGGTGTTATTGCATATAGTGCAATACAGTTGTGGATTGTAATATTCAATGATCTTTCGCCTCTATTTAACTATCTTGATAATTGGTATTACTGGGTTATACAGGTGCCGGCTATTGGGATCTGGGACATATTAGTCAAATTTATAGAAATTTTAAGACATCATCAGTTAACAAAATACCCTAATTTAAATACTGTATTGAGCTTATTGAGCTTATTGAGCTTGTGGTTTATAATGAAAATTAGCTACACCTCAATACTTGGCCCATGCAAAAAAATATCCACATGCGAAATAATTCACTTTGTCTTTTTTATGGTTTATGTACTGCCAGTGATATTGACTATTCTTGTACAATTGATGCACTGGTTTGTAAGTATTCTTACTAAGGTTCTTATACCCTGGATTTTCTTTACGGGTTAATGGGGGCAATATATAACTTATTGATAAATTTATATAAATAGCATTTAAATTTCACTTAACAAAGAAACACCTCTACCTCCAAAAAATATTAGGCGTCATTATTTAGGTGTCCATATATTGTATATATTAGCAACTATATGGTTAAAGTAAAAGCATAAGATACTCAAAAAATCACTATATCTTCGAGGTCTGTAATACAAAGCCTTAAAGTTTATAACGATCACGTTTTAAAGCAACTTAATCAATAATGCCACCATTAAGATCCTCCAATACAGACCAATACGCGCATTCATCGCCTTCGAAGGTACTGCGAGTTAATTCTAAACACGAGCTGCTTTTCTTTAAATCTCGCAAATAGCCCTCCCATAGTTTTGCTCTAGTGTTTAAAGATTGTGGCAATATGCTGTAAGTATCATACTCCTCTGGAATTAAAGTATAAAAATATTCGTTGGCTAAGTCTATGCGTCCATTTTGAATTAGTTCAAACAAATGCATGTGTGCATTGGTATAGTCAACATGCTTGATTTCCAATAATTTATATGGCCACTGTGACGACACTTCTTGCTCACCATCCCTATCTTTTGAAAGTGTTTTTACATATGCTTCTGTAATTCGTTTGCTAAATTTTTTAGCATTCGTCAATAGTCTAAAAATCTCATCGTCAGTAAAGGTCACAACACTTTCTTTTATATAATCTGTAGCAAGTTTAAATTCTAACTTGTTATTAAATCGGTATGGAACTTTAAACAGTGTTCCAGTTTTCCATCCACGAAACGGCGTCCAAATTATGGCTTGACCATCCACCATATAATTACCATCTTTATCAGTATAGATACCCTTGGAAGTATGATCATAATCCCAATCTGGGCCAAATACATACTCTAACTTAAATTTGTCTGTTGTTGTATAGAAAGAATAGTACCAGCCCGCGCCCCATGAGCCAATTGTGGTACTCTTAAGTACTAAATAAGGAAAGTCATCTGGCATTTCAACACGGTCAACTGCACTATTTCCAAAAATTTTTATAGTTGCGTCAGAACGATCAGCAGGAGAATTAAAGCCATCAACACCCGTTAAGACAACACTACCTTGCTGATCAGTAACGGTTATCATTGTGTTACATTTTTTACAATGATGGTGACTGGCATGAGCTTTAGATTTAAGTTGGAAACCATATTCAGCTTTAAAATCAGGCTTAATAACACTTCCCGATTGCCCACACAAAGGCCAAAAAAAGTTAACGTTAAAATCTCCTTTTTTGTATGTATTTACAAGTTGTATATCGTTTTTGCATACACCAGCACCCACACAATCGCAGTAACTTGTTTCATCTGTTAGTGAATTTATCTTTTTATAGTTATAAAACACCGACTCTCGATCCCGTGGATTTTCTTCAGATGTATAGTGATAGTCATATAGCCAGTATAAAGACCCTGTTATAAAAACAAACAAAACGCTTAAGTCAATTTTAAATGTCTTTTTCATAAAAATAGAATTAGTCTTAAAATATTTTATAAATTTGCAAAAAGAAAAAGTATAGACTTTAAAATAACAACAAACAAAACAACCTTGATCCAAATCGGAACCACTGCGGATGAATGGTTTTCATTAATTGGTGTAGATGAATGGCCATTCCCTCTTAAATTTAACACCCTTCTTGATAGCTGATAATGGAAAGTTTCAAATTTTTTATAATCATCTGGAAACCGTTGATAATCTTTGAGAATTGGCTTGTTATAAAGAAATAATATCAACCATACTATATCTTCTTGGTAATCATTGATCACCCTTTGAATTAGACTAATTAACTCTTCTTTATTTAAAAAATGCTTACACTCAGGATTATATTTTTCAAAAAGATCGTCAAACCAAGGGGTTTTTTCATAAGCGCCAAAATAAACTCTGCATTTTTCATCTCCATTCTTGAATCTAATTTGCACACCCAAGGTTAGCGGATGGAATAATTCTTTATGAAGCCTGCCATCCCTTATAGAATAATCAGCAATACAAACACTTTCATCATTTGAATCTCCGAACCACTCAAGTCTAACTCTACTATCGTCGGTTAATTCATTAAAAGCCTCTTTTATCCCCAAACCAACACTATCTTCACCAAAGAATAAATGACTTATATCATTACCCATATCATCTTCAAAAAAATACGCGTTGTCTTTATTCATTATCGATAGATATTAACTTAAATAAACTAGTTGGCAGATAAAAGTAGTGATATTTGTTTTAGTTAAAAATTTCGGAAATTTTTAAAATAGATTGTTTATACTATTTTTTCGCACCAACTGTCAAAATAATGAGTTTGTCCATATCAATAAGTCTTTCATAGGCTTTTTGAATGTCTTGGGCACTAATATCTTTGATTTTGTCGGTAAAACTACTTAAATAATCCAGTGGTAGATCATAAAAGCCAATAATGGATAGATAAGTGAGGATATTGGCATTGCTCGCGGTCTCTAGAGCAAAGCCGCCAATGATATTATCCTTACCATCTGCCAATTTTTGAGTGTCAATCGCATTATTTCTGAAATTTTTGAGCGTCTCAATAGCAATATTTTTGGCTTCATTGGCTTGATCATTTTTGGTTTGCATGCGCATCATAAAGAAACCATTCGATTGCATTTTGGTGAAATAACTATAAGCCGAATATGCCAAGCCTTTTTTCTCACGAATTTCATCACTGAGGATTGAGGTAAGTCCGCTACCGCCAAAAATATGATTGCCTAAATACAAAGGATAATAATCAGGATGCGAGCGATTAATACCGGCTTGACCGATGAGTAAGTGCGTTTGTTTTGAAGGAAACTCGATATGAATGGCTTGTGATTGTTCGAGCGGTAGTACGATTGAATTGGCCTTGGCTTTTTGTCCAACATTGAGTCCATGAGAGATCTGTCGTGCAATTTGCTTGGCCTTGACCTTACTAATATCACCCACCAAGGCAATGGTGAGATTTTTAGCCACATAAAACTGTTGATAATGCTGCTCTAAATCTTGCAATGAAATTTTATTAATGCTTTTTTGTGTGCCAATTTTTGGATGTGCATAAGGGTGATCGACAAACACGGCTTTATCAAAAGCAAGCGATGCAATATTGGCAGGTGATTGTTTGCCAGCCTCAATGGATCGTAAAGTTTGGCGTTTTTCACGTGTGAGATATTTTTGTTTAAAACTTGGCTGGGTAATCACCTCGGTAAAAGTATCAAGCGATTTTTTTAAGATTGATTGTCGCGTTAATGTACGCAACGACACAATCGACATATCTTTAAGTGAACTGGTCGAGAACTGTGCACCGACTGCTTCAAACGCATTGATGATTTGCTCTTCATTGTGATATTTAGTCGCTGTACCGAGTAGCGCACTGGTGAGTGATGCTAAGCCAAATTGATCACCATCTCTAGAGGCAGCGGCATCAAAATTAAGTGCAATATCGAGTATCGGCAAACCTTTTGTTTGTGCAAAAAACACTTTAGCACCTTCAGGGGTTGTCCAATGTTGAATATCTAGCTTGGCTTGAGCAGAGCTTGCAAATAATAGCAATAAAACTAAAATTCTCATTTCACTCCTTGTGGGATTAACTCAACCGAATTGGCATCATCAAAATTAAGATAGTGTTTGGCAATTGCTGAAACATCAGTTGCACTAATGCTGTTCATGTTGTCCACATAAGTGAACATCTTATCAATACCTAAACCCACCGTTGAAAGCATACCTAAATAGTACGATTGGGTGGATATTTGATCTTGCTCAAAGATAAAATCAGCCTCGAGCTGTGCCTTGGTACGAGACAGCTCCCCTTGAATAAAATCAGGGTTATTGATTAACTCAGCCACTTGAGTTTTAATGGCTTTGAGCACCGTGTCATTACTCACACCACTGGCCGGAATAAAGCTAAGCGTAAATAAAGTGTCATACTTATCATACAAACGATAGCCTACGCCGATACTTGAGGCGATTTGTTGATTTCTAATGAGCGACTTAGATAAGCCATTATCCAGAACATACGCCAGCATTTCGAGCTTGTAAGGGGTGCTTTTATCTGTGGCAGTTTTTAAACTCGGTGCAGGGAACGACAACACGTAAAACGGCAACTCGGCTTTAAGTTTTAATACTTTAGAATTTCCCCTTAGTGTGGTCGCTGTTCGGTTTGACGGTTTAATATTTGGATTAAAGGCATAATCGCCAAAATATTGTTTTGCTAAATGAATGACTTCAGTTGGATCTACGTCGCCTACCACGACCAATGTGGCGTTATTAGGGGCGTAATATTTCTCATACCAAACTCTAAGGTCATTTAAGCTATAGGTTTCTATGTCTTGTTGAAAACCAATCACTGGTGAGTGATACGCACCTTTTTCATCGAACGATATCAAACGCAAATTTTCATAAACTTTTGAATTAGGCTTATCCTCCACACGCATGCGTCGCTCTTCAATCACCACTTGTCGTTCTTTAGTGAGTTCTTGATTAGAAAAAGTAAGATTGCGCATACGATCTGCTTCCATCTTAATAGCCAACTCTAGCTTCGATTTGTGCATTTTTTGATAATAAGCGGTAAAGTCTTTTGAAGTAAAGGCATTTTCATCACCGCCATTTCTGGCAATAATTTGTGAAAACTCTCCTGATTTGTAAGTGCGTGTACCTTTAAACATCATGTGTTCTAACATATGAGAAACACCTGTTGTAGGACGTGATTCATCGCTAGCACCAACTTTATACCAAAGCTGAGAGATAAACACCGGTGCGCGTTGATCCACCTTAACCACAACCTTTAACCCATTGTCTAATGTAGCCTGAGTAATACCTTGATTAGCTAGGTGATTACTTGCCAATGCAAATAAAGAATGAGACAAACCAAAGAATAGTAAAATTAACGCTTTCATATTTCAATTATTATAGCCAAAAGCCTTGTTTAATTTTTTTAAAAAAGATAAATCTCCAATAGAAGAAAAGCCTGCTTCACTGAAAGAGCGCTTAGTCAAATCCAGGCAGAAACTTGGATCTGGCCTATCTACGTTATTATTAGGCAAAAAAGAAATTAATGACGACCTGCTCGATGAATTAGAAACCTTGCTCATTACTGCAGATATCGGTATCAACACCACCGACAAGGTTTTAGAAAGTGTACGCAAAAATGCCTCACGAAAAACACTGAAAGACTCAAACAATTTATATCAATTTTTAAAAGATGAACTGTCCAAACTACTGATTGAAGACAATCAGCTAAATACTGATATTAAAGAAACGTTTGTGATTTTAGTCGTGGGCATTAACGGCGCAGGAAAAACCACCACCATTGGTAAGTTGGCCAAGTCATTCCAAAATCAAGGAAAATCTGTGATGCTTGCAGCAGGTGATACTTTTCGTGCAGCAGCAGTCGAGCAACTCAAGGTTTGGGGTGAGCGCAATGAAATACCGGTTGTCGCTCAAGCCACTGGCGCTGATGCAGCTTCGGTAATTTATGATGCGTACGAGTCAGCCAAAGCCAAAAATATTGATATTTTGATTGCTGATACTGCCGGAAGATTGCACACGCAAGGCAATCTGATGCAAGAGTTAGAGAAAATCAAGCGTGTACTCAAAAAACACAACGAAGATGCCCCACATGAAACCATGCTGGTAATTGATGGTGGTTCTGGGCAAAATGCAGTTAATCAAGCAATCGAATTTAACAAAGCCATCAAGCTTAGTGGTATCAGTATTACCAAACTTGATGGCACTGCTAAGGGCGGTGTGTTGTTTGCCATCTCTGATGAGTTAAATTTACCCATCCGTTATATTGGTGTCGGCGAAGGCATTGATGATCTTAAGCCGTTTAATGCTAATGAATTTGTTGATGCCTTATTTAGTGAGTAATCACTAGCTTACCAATCATAACTCCCGTCTCAATCATTGTGTGTGCTTTGACAATATTTTCTAAATTGATTGGGTTCAGCTGACGTGTTACTGTGGTTACTACTTTTCCACTATCGACCAAGTCTGCCACTTCATTTAACAATTCATGCTGCTTTACAAGGTCTTTTGTTGTAAACATAGAACGGGTAAACATCATCTCCCAAACTAAGGTAATACTTTTAGCTTTGAGTAAATTAATGTTGTAGTCTTTGCCCGCATTGGCCAACAAACAAATACTGCCTTGTGGTGCAATCAATTCAGCCATAGTTTCAAAATATTCATCTGGATCGCCCATACACAGGATAAAGTCAGGTGCATCAAGATGGCTATCTTTAAACTGCTCTATAAGGTCATGGTGATCAATCACTATGTCGGCGCCCATTTGTTTACACCAGTCGCTAGATTCGGCACGGGAAGCTGTGGCAATAACCTTTATGCCAACCACTTGTTTGGCAAATTGGATCGCCATAGAGCCCACACCACCAGCAGCACCGATTAATAATAAAGTTTTATCATGATCTGTTTTGGTGATTTTTAAACGATCGAATAACGATTCCCAAGCGGTAATACTGGTGAGTGGCAAAGCTGCCGCTTGCCCATAACTAAGAGAGCTTGGTTTGCGACCAACAAGCCGCTCATCCACCAGTTGATGGGTGGCGTTAGAGCCGTCTCTGGTCATGTCACCGGCATAAAAAACTTCATCGCCCACTTTAAAAAGAGAGGTTTGGTCACCCACAGAGATGACAACACCTGCTGCGTCATAACCTAAAATTTTTAGAGGACTGTCTTTAGTAACTGTTTGCTTAACTTTGGTATCAATCGGATTGATAGAAATGGCCTGTATTTCTACGATTAAATCTCGACCTTTAGGTGGGGCTGTTTCTTTTTCAAACTCAATAAATTCAACGCCATTAAACCCGATTGCTTGCATATGAATTACTATCGAGTATTGCGCTCAATTCGCAGCATCACCAACATCATTACAAACATGATGAAGATGCCAAATATTGCCGCTGCTACAACTAACATGCTATAGCCTACTACTTCTTCTATCTTAAGTGTAGCCATCTTAACCAAAATAAATTGTTGTATATTTAGTTCTTTATTTGTATCAACTTGTTTAGAAAATTCTTGATCATGCCACTTGAGAAACTCGTCAACATTGGTTTTATTGCCACCTACAATAGCCATTTTTTTGGTTAGTTTAGCCAATGATTTCACGTAAGCCAGTTGCAAGTTTTTAGTATAAGGGTTGGATTTAATTTTGACCAAAATCCTAACCTTTGACTTTAAGTCTGTTTTATCAATCACCGTATCGGGTAGCTTTTCTAAATTAGAAGTAATTGTATCTACATGGGTGTTGAACTCTTGGTCAAACCCGGCCTCTTCTTTAGTTTTTAAAACTTGTTTTGTTTTCTTTGGCTGAGTACTGATAGGATTTTGATAATCTGAAAAATAAATCATAGGGATATTAGTTTGATCATTTGCTTCAAGGCTAATTTTTTGATAACTAATAAAGCCCAATACCAAAACAGCAATAAACGAAAGTATTGCAAGCAATAAGCCTAGGCGTTGTACGATTTTAAAAAAGCTTTTTTCGATTGATCTCAACATATTTAACTATCCTTTATGATTCATTTTGTGGAAAATATCATCCATCTTCGCTGCTAATTCAGCATCCAATTGGGTTATACAGCCTTCGCTATGGGTGGTCAAATCAACCCTAACTGTTTTATAAACGTTAGACCATTCAGGATGATGATTCATTTTTTCAGCCACAATGGCAGCTTGTGTCATAAAACCAAAAGCTTGAACAAAATTATCTAAGATAAAAACTCGATGTAGTTTTTCATCAAGGATTGTCCAATCTTGTAATTGTTCTAAAGTCTGTTGATCAATGGGTGTTGGCATCACTATCCTTTTAAAATATCCTTAGCACCTAATGAAATCAACTTGTCAGCCAACACCGTACCCAGCTGCTCTGACTCATCAATGGATCCACTAACCTGTTCTTTTAAAATAACACCCGTATCTACATTACCCACCAAACCTGTTAGCGTGATTTGGTCATCTTCAATGGTAGAATATCCGGCAATAGGCACTGAACACCCACCTTCAAGGCGGGCATTCATAGCGCGTTCACAGGTAATTCTATAAGAGGTCTCAGTGTCAATTAAAGGGGCGATTAAATCTAGAATTTCTTGATCATTTTCACGAATTTCAATACCAACTGCACCTTGACCAACCGCTGGCAATGATTGCTCAGCTGAAATTTGTTGTTTAATACGATCTTCAAACTTTAAACGAATCAAGCCAGCACAAGCCAAAATAATCGCATCATATTCACCGTCATCGAGTTTTTGCAATCGCGTATTTACGTTACCACGTAGATCCAATATTTCTAAATCAGGTCGAAGGGCTTTGAGCTGCACAATACGACGCATAGAGCAAGTACCGACCTTGGCGCCTTGAGGTAAATCATCAATACTTTCATAATGATTAGAAACAAACGCATCAAATGGATTCTCGCGTTTAAGTATTGCACCGAGTTCAAATCCTGGTGGGATTTCGTAGGGCACATCTTTCATTGAATGTACAGCTATATCTGCAACACCCTCCATCATTCCGACTTCAAGCTCTTTAATAAACAGGCCTTTACCGCCAATTTTAGACAATGGGGAATTGAGTATTTGATCACCTTTGGTGGTCATCTTAACTAACTCAACCTTCAAACCGGGGTGATGGTATTCTAACCTGGCTTTAACATGTTCAGCTTGCCATAAGGCTAATGGACTTTTACGTGTTGCAATTTTTAAAGTTTTATTCATGCTTTGTATTAAAATAGGATAAATGATTCGATACAGTTTACTTTTTTTACTCTTGTTTTCAAACGTCAGTATAGCTGAAGAGCTCACCCTGCCAGTTGCAAAAGACTTTTTAATGGATGCTCAAAAAGTTTGGAAACAAAAGATACCTATTTTAATAATGTTTTCCATCCCTGACTGTGGATATTGCAAAATAATCAAAGAAGAAGTTTTGAGCCCAATGGCAACAATGGGTGAATATAACAAAAAAATTATCATCCGTCATATTGATGCGCAAAGCTTTGACGAAATCAATAATTTTTATAATGAAGAAGTTTCACACAATGAATTCGCTTTTAAGCGTGCCGTTAATTTTTTTCCAACTGTGATGCTGGTGGATAATTATGGCTCAATTCTGGGTAAAATTGTAGGCGTACCTAGTGAAGAGTATTATTGGACAGATCTAGATGAGGTGATTGAAAAATCAACTAAAAAATTACATAAACGAATGAGTGCTGAACTATGACTAAAAAAACTAATCAATCTTGGGGTGGACGCTTTAACGAGCCGACTGATGAGTTCGTGAAAATTTTCGGCGCCTCAGTATTTTTTGATAAAATCCTTGCGCCGTATGACATTCAGGGTTCAGTTGCACATGCAATTATGCTTAGCGAAGTTGGCATACTTACCTCGGATGAAAAAGACCAAATCATTGAGGGTCTTAATCAAATTTCAGATGAAATTAATGCAGGAGAATTCGAATGGTCAGTTGCACTAGAAGATGTGCACATGAATATCGAATCTCGTCTGACTGCTATTTGTGGTGATGCTGGTAAAAAACTACACACAGGTCGTTCACGCAATGATCAAGTAGCCACTGATATTCGTTTGTATCTACGTGATCAAGTGGATGCAATCAGTGTAGAAATTAAGCGCTTACAATTAGCACTACTTGATTTATCTGAAAAAGAAGCAGGCACTATTTTGCCTGGCTTTACTCATTTACAAGCCGCCCAACCCGTCAGTTTTGGGCACCATATGATGGCCTATTTTGAAATGCTATCACGTGATGCTGAACGTCTAGTTGATTGTCGTAAACGTATGAATTCAATGCCATTAGGAAGTGCCGCATTAGCAGGCACCACTTATCCAATTAATCGCGAACGTACAGCAGAACTACTAGGTTTTGAGCGTATTTGTACCAACTCGCTTGATGGGGTTAGTGATCGAGATTTTGCCATTGAGTTCTTGTCTGCGGCAAGCGTTATTATGATGCACTTGTCTCGTTTTTCTGAAGAGCTCATTCTTTGGTCAAGTGCACAGTTTGATTTTATCGAACTACCAGATAGCTTCTGTACAGGTTCATCGATTATGCCACAGAAGAAAAATCCTGATGTGCCAGAATTAGTCCGTGGAAAAACCGGCCGTGTGTATGGCAACCTGACTTCATTATTAACCATCATGAAGTCACAGCCACTCGCCTACAATAAAGACAACCAAGAAGACAAAGAGCCGCTGTTTGACACCGTTGATACGCTTAAGGCTTGTTTACGTGTGTTCGCTGACATGGTGCCAACCATTGAAACCAAGCGTGATAATATGTATAACTCAACTAAAAAAGGTTATACCACAGCGACTGATCTGGCAGACTATTTGGTCAAGAAAGGCTTACCCTTCCGTGATGCACATGAAGTGGTTGGACAGTCTGTGTCTTATGGCATTGAACACCAAAAAGATCTTAGCGAGTTAAGCCTGGAAGAATTGCAAGCCTTTGATGATCGCATTGAAAACGATGTGTTCGATATACTCTCTTTAGAGGGTTCACTTTGTGCGCGTGATCATTTAGGTGCAACTGCACCCAATCAAGTTAAGGCTGCGATAAAAACTGCTCGAAAATCTCTAAAGTAATGCATTCTAAAAGTATGCGTATTATATTTGCAGGCACGCCTGATTTTTCTGTTGGTGTTCTAGAATCACTCATTAATACAGGGCACGACATTAAAGGTGTTTACTGTCAGCCGGATCGCCCGAAAGGTCGTGGTCGTGTTCTGAGCGCTTGCCCAGTAAAAGAAAAAGCACTAGAATACAATCTGGCTATTTTTCAACCTGAAAGCTTAAAAGATGAAGCCGAACAACAAATTCTAGCCAGCCTTAATGCAGATATCATGGTGGTGGTGGCCTACGGACAACTCTTACCTAAAACTGTATTAGAAACACCCAAATATGGCTGTCTCAATATTCATGCATCACTATTACCACGTTGGCGTGGTGCGGCCCCTATTCAACGCGCAATCTTAGCAGGTGATACACAAACCGGTATAGGTATCATGCAAATGAATGAAGGGCTAGATACCGGTGATATTCTGCTAGAAAAAACTTGTGCCATTACCGAGTCCGACACAGCGCAATCTCTACATGATAAATTAGCCATTCTTGGTGCACAAGGTATTATCGAGGCACTTGAAAATCTTGAACGACTCACACCTACTGTTCAAGATGAAGCCGGTATCACCTATGCCAAAAAACTCAGCAAAGATGAAGCTTGGATTGATTGGTCGCAGAGTGCCGTCCAAATCAACCAACAAATTAGGGCGTTTAACCCTTACCCTATCGCTCAAACGCATGCACAAAGTGACAAATTTGAAGGCAAAGTATTACGTATTTTATCAGCCACCGTCGTAGGTCTTGCCTATGACGAAAAGCCAGGTGAAGTAATTAAATGCACCAAAGGTGTTTGCCATGTAGCAACTGGTGATGGCGTATTGAGCTTAGAGAAAGTTCAATTAGCCGGCAAGAAAATAGCCAATATTAAAGACTTTACTAATGCTTATAATGTAACAAAACTAAGCTGACGCCAAGCTTCATAAGCCACAATTGAAACGCAATTCGACAAATTCAAACTACGTGAACCTGCTTGCATTGGTAAAGTAATGCCTGGATATTGATCCAAAATTTCTTGTGGTAAGCCTCGTGTTTCAGGGCCAAATAAAAATGAATCACCACTTTGATAATTAACGTCAGCATAGCCAGTAGATACTTTAGAGCTCACTGCAAACAATCGATCTGGTTTGGCCGTAGCCAAATAATCTTCAAAATTTTCATACTCATAGACTTGTGCTAACTCCTTATAGTCAAGCCCCGCTCGTCTCAGGCGTTTGTCTGTAATTTCAAAACCAAAGGGTTTAATTAAATGCAGACTCGCGCCCATGTTGGCACTTAGACGAATCAAACTGCCGGTGTTGTTAGGAATCTCTGGTTCAAACAATACTAAATTTAACATAATATTTTATTTACGACCTTGAATATCGTCATATCATCCCATAGATAGTAAGCAACTTAACAATAAAACATCAAGATAATACATGGATATTAATAAATTAACGGCTCAATTTCAGCAGGATTTAGCTCATGCACAATCACTTGCCAATGGCTTTAATCACAGTGTGATTGAAGCCTTGCACGTGCTCAGCGCAATGGTCGGTGATTCATCTAGCACAGTCAGTAGCCTTTTATCTCAATGCTCGACAGACTTCGCCAAATTAAAATCTGATATTGAGACACAAGTGAATCAATTGGCTTCGTTGGACAATCCAACGGGTGATATTAATATTTCACAAAATTTATTACGTCTATTGAATCAAACCGATAAATTAGCTATCGATCGAGGAGATAGCTATCTCACTACCGAGTTATTTTTATTGGCTATTATCAAAGGCAATGATGCAACAACCCAACTATTAAAAAAGCATGGCGTGAATGAAATACAACTTACAACCATGATTGAAAACCTAAGAGGAGGTGAAACTGTGAACGATCAAAATGCAGAAACACAAAGAGATGCTTTAGACAAATACACAACTGATTTAACCCAAATGGCAATTGATGGCAAGCTTGATCCTGTCATTGGTCGTGATGGTGAAATCCGTCGTGCCATTCAAGTGCTGCAACGCCGAACCAAGAACAATCCAGTACTCATTGGTGAGCCCGGTGTGGGAAAAACCGCCATTGCCGAGGGTTTGGCGCAACGCATTATTAACAATGAAGTACCTGAAGGTGTTAAAGGCAAGCGATTACTATCACTCGATATGGCTTCATTGGTAGCGGGTGCTAAATACCGTGGTGAATTTGAAGAACGCTTAAAAGCGGTACTTAAAGAACTTGAAGCCGAACAAGGCCAAGTAATACTGTTTATTGACGAGCTTCATACTATGGTTGGCGCGGGCAAAGGTGATGGTGCAATGGATGCTGGAAATATGCTTAAGCCAGCATTGGCTCGCGGAGATCTTCACTGTATGGGTGCGACCACCTTAGACGAATATCGTGAATATATCGAAAAAGACTCTGCACTCGAGCGCCGCTTTCAAAAAGTATTGGTCGATGAGCCAACACAAGAAGATACCATTGCTATTTTGCGTGGACTTAAAGAAAAATACGAGGTGCATCATGGTGTAGAAATCACCGATCCAGCCATTATTGCAGCAGTTACCTATTCCACTCGCTACATTACTGATAGACAACTGCCTGATAAAGCCATTGATCTGATTGATGAAGCGGCTTCACAAATTCGTATGGAAATTGACTCGAAACCCGAATCAATGGATAAGCTTGATCGTAAATTAGTGCAGCTGAAAATTGAGCGCATGGCGCTAAAAAAGGAAAAAGATAAGGCTTCAAAAGAGCGCCTTAAAGATCTTAAAGAGACCATTAAATCGCAAGAAAAAGAATATGCAGATTTGGAAGAAATATGGAAAAAAGAAAAGCTGGTGGTTCAAGGTGCACAACATTTAAAAGAAGAATTAGAGCAAGCTAAAACTGATTTAGAAACAGCACATCGAAACAATGATCTTGCCAAAATGAGTGAACTTCAATACGGCATTATTCCAACATTGGAAGAAAAAATAACACAAGCAGAAAGTGCAGATGTCGAAGAAATGACCCTGCTTAGAAACAAAGTTACCGAAGATGAAATCGCCCATATTGTCGCAAGATGGACTGGCATTCCTGTGGACAAGATGATGGAAGGTGAAAAAGACAAACTTTTACAAATGGAAAGTATTATCCACAAGCGCTTGGTTGGTCAAGACAAAGCCGTTAAGGTAATTTCTGATGCAGTACGTCGTTCACGTGCAGGCTTGAGCGATCCTAATCGCCCTGATGGTTCCTTCCTATTTATGGGCCCTACCGGTGTGGGTAAAACCGAACTAACTAAAGCCTTGGCAGATTTCTTATTTGATACCGAACAAGCAATAGTGCGTGTCGATATGAGTGAATTTATGGAAAAGCATTCTGTTTCTCGTTTGATTGGCGCACCTCCGGGTTATGTAGGCTACGAACAAGGTGGTGTATTAACTGAAGCAGTACGACGCAAGCCATATTCAATCATCCTGCTAGATGAAATCGAAAAAGCCCATCCAGATGTATTTAACGTACTTCTGCAAGTTTTAGATGATGGTCGCTTAACTGATGGTCAAGGTCGCACGGTTGACTTTAAAAATACGGTGATTGTAATGACCTCGAATTTAGGTTCTCACCTAATCCAAGAAAACCCAGGAAAGGACATGAATGCAGAGTTAATCAAACTTGTTAGTGAACACTTTAGGCCAGAGTTTGTTAATCGTATTGATGAAATCGTTACTTTTAACAGTCTTGGGAAAGACCAAATCAAAGGCATCGCCAAGATTCAAATTGAAATTCTACAATCACGTCTATCCGATCTTGATCTTAAATTAACATTGAGTGATCAAGCGATGACACTAATTGTAGATAGGGGTTACGACCCAGTATTTGGTGCAAGACCACTGAAACGCACGATTCAACAATTACTAGAGAATCCACTTTCTCAAAAGATTTTATCGGGCGAGTTTTTGCCTGGATCAACCATCCACGCCAATATTGAAAATAATGAGATCGTCTTTTCTTAAGTAGACAAACCTTTATCGTCCATAGAGATTGATATAATCAAACTCTATGGACGATTACATCAAAATTGCGAAAAATGGCTTGTGGAATAACAACCAAGCTTTGGTTGCATTATTAGGCCTGTGTCCACTACTAGCAGTAACCAACAATGTGGTCAACTCTATCGCCCTTGGCTTAGCCACAACCTTTGTCTTGATCGCTTCAAACACAACGATCTCCATCTTTCGTCATCATATTTCAAAAGAGGTTCGTATCCCTATCTTTGTTTTATTGATCGCTTCTTTTGTCACCGTTGTTGAACTAACAATGCAATCCTATTTTTACGATTTGTATTTAATACTGGGTATTTTTGTGCCTTTAATTGTAACCAACTGCGCCATCTTAGGCAGGGCTGAAGCTTTTGCCAGTAAGAACACTTGGGGTAAATCAGCGCTTGATGGGTTAATGATGGGTATTGGCTTTTCAGTGGTGCTGATCATACTGGGTGCAATGCGCGAGTTAATAGGCTCCGGCACTTTGTTCGAACAATCTAGCTTGCTACTCGGTAGTTTAGGTGATACACTGAGTATCACCGTGTTTGAAGATTACCAAGGCACATTATTGGCAATCTTACCCCCGGGGGCATTTATTGGTTTAGGGCTGATTGTCGCAGTTAAAAATCTAATTGATTTAAAAACTGCTGAAGCTAAAAAATCAGTACAACCCAGTCAAAAATCAACAGTAGCTGTTGCAAATCATTTATAAATAGAGGAGAGAAAATGAAAAAATTAATCGTATTACTTGCCAGCTTATTGGCACTAGGTGCAAATGCCGAAGGAGAAGTGACCAAAGAGGTGTTTATTTCACCGGGTGTAGTTTCAATAGATATAAACCACCAAGGTGAAGTTATTAAGTTACAAAGAGACCAAGATCGAGACAATGAAATCTCCAGTTTTTATGTAAAAACCACGCGTGGAAAAATTCAAAAAATGCATCCGTTTGCACCGCACGCTGTTGAAACAGTTGGTGAGCTTGATGTCATCGAATATGTCAAACAAAGATCAGCTGGTGACGACACAATTTTAGTGATTGATACACGTACACCTAACTGGCCAGTCATTTCAGGCGGTATTCCAACAGCGGTCAACATCCCTTATACAAGATTCAAAAACAAAGAAAAGGCGTTAGAGATCATGGAAGATCAGCTTGGCGTTCAAGTGGACGATGTGTATGATTTTTCATACGCCAAAACCTTAGTTATGTATTGTAATGGCGTTTGGTGTGGTCAAACACCGGCGGCAATTAATGCACTGCTTAAGTATGGCTACCCTGCTGCAAAAATCAAATACTATCGCGGTGGCATGAACGCCTGGAAATCTTTAGGGTTAACAACGGTTAATTTATAAATCTTGAAGACGGTTCAAGATTATTTGAACGGTGGCGCATGTGATATTGCGCCACTTTTGTCTTTAGTGTTGGGAAAATCCAATACTCAGCTTTATGCGCAAAATGATTACGCTTTAGGTGACAAACAACAACAGCAACTCGAAAACTTTATTCAACAACGTGAACAAGGCGTACCCTTTGCCTATCTTAGTGGTAAAAAAGGCTTCTACCATCTTGATTTTAAAGTCACAAAAGACACGCTAATTCCACGCCCAGAGACTGAGTTATTAATCGATATCACGCTTGATTTACTCAATAAAAATCAAAAATACCAAGTATTAGATTTAGGTACCGGTAGCGGTATTATCGCCGTCACTTTAGCCGATATAAATCCGCGTTGGAAAGTTAGTGCAACAGACTTTTCTCAGGCAGCAATTAATGTGGCTAAAATCAATGCAACGACTAACATTAATTTTACTCAAGGTAGTTGGTTTGGGGCTGTGACCGATCAAGCCTTTGATTTAATCGTCTCTAACCCACCCTATATTGAAGAGAGTGACCCCTATCTTGATGATCTTACTCATGAACCACAAACAGCATTAGTATCAGGAAAGGATGGGTTGGACGATATCCGAATTATCATCAAAAATGCACCAAAACACCTGAATAAAAACGGTTATCTATTACTAGAGCATGGCTACAATCAGCAACAGAAAATTGTGAAATTATTAAATAAAGCATTTCACAATATTAAAATTTTTAAAGATTACAATAATAATGACCGCGCAATTCTTGCACAAATAAAATAGATTTATTGCTGCAGTTTAGTCTTAATTTTTAAACTCTTTTTAAGCTTGTCGATATATTTAGAATCCACTTCACAGTATTTATCTTGTTGAGTAAAGAAGTCTTCCTCCACCCAAGTACTTGAAGGCTTAAACACTGGTGCAGTTTTTTTTCCAGTGTAAGTCATGGTATTGTCTGTATAGATGGTAATATTTTTATCAGAATACAAGATTTCTTTGTCAGCATAAACGCCAGCTGAAGCACCTATAAAAACAACAATCAATATTTTCTGAATAAGTCTCATGCTTTTATTCTACAACAAAATAAAGCTGATCTTTACGAGTATTTTGTTTTTATCCTCCTAGAGGGCTGCTGTGCATCACTTGTACAAGGTAAATATTAACAAATACGATTGCACATAGACACAACTGTGTGATTGTGTGTTTTTTGATATTTAACACAGCACCCTGTTCAGTACCCCTTGACTCGGTTTAGTACCCTCTTGAGGAGCAGGGATGGAAAAGGAAAAGATGTAGCAAAAAAAAGTGAAGTCGGTCTGTAAGCCGGGTTCTGTAATAGATAGTCATTCATCTACGCGCATTGTTGCCAAAACGCTTTAGCACTCTACCCGCTACC
>OFBF01000011.1_pt1 | contig 18859 bp, 21 predicted proteins | sample 1520501 | NCBI WGS metagenome assembly OFBF01 (sample SAMEA3696448, study PRJEB22514) | metagenome | biome: water; feature: marine; material: hydrothermal vent | place: Pacific Ocean | collected 2014-08-15 | depth 1539 m
TCAAAAGGGCAAACAAAATTTCTGGCGGTCAGGCTCAGAGGGCTGCCATTGCGCGCGGACTAGTCAACAATCCAACAATAGTTTTAGCAGACGAACCTACGGGAAACTTGGACTCTGTTACTGCAAAAAACGTCGTAGAAATAATGAAGAAAATGGCAAAGGATCTGGGGCAGACCTTCATTGTTGTGACTCACGAGAGAGCACAGTTTGGAGACGTTGATCGAATTATTACAATTAAGGATGGTCGTGCATTTGAAGGAGAACACTCCCCAGAGTTGGAGGTTGTTGCATAATGAGTTTTGCAAAATTTGCTTTTTTATTGGTGCTAGTTTGTAGCATTCCAGTATTTTATGCATATGGACAATTGGATGACAAGCCTCCGCAGGGAGTTTTGCGATCAGGCATAGTTGGAGTAAAATTGCTTGACGCTTACTTTGGAACTTCAACGGAAAAGATGGAAGTTGGACCAGGTGACAAAAACGTTCCATTTACAGTAGAATTTGCTAACATATCAACAACCGATATAGTTGGCATTAAAGGACAGCTATCTGTACCAACATACTTCCATTCGCCACAGGGAATAAACTATCCAATTCTTGCGGATAGTAATGCAAGAGCAACGCTAGGAAGCAATTTTCATCTTACATTTTATGTAGACATATCTGACGGTGCATTAATCAAAACTTATCCCGGCTCTGTAGAAATAGACTATTCAAGATTAAAATCATCTGGGGTAAGAGAGAACTCATTTCAGTTTACTTTTACTTTACCAGGAGAAAGCATTCTAAATCTCAAATCTCTCACTCCTGTGATAACCTCAATCACAAATAATGACGTAACTTTAGAAATTTCGAACTCTGGCTCCGCCACGTTATCAAATGTTAACATAGTATTACAAAACACAGACACATCAATTTCTTCTGCAAGCACATCTACTACAAATGTCGAGAAAGTAATTTTTGATCAAAATCACTGGAAAATAGGAAACATTGATCCGAACTCTGCGAAGACATTTTCATTTAACGTGTTTGTTCCAGAAAGTTTGAAAAACGAGCCACTGCGTATTCCCATGAAGATAACTTATTCCAATGCACATGGAGATAAACAATCGCTGACAAGAGTTGCAGACCTTTACATTAACGGTTTGATCAAACCGTCGATTTATGGGGTGAAGGTAATCGAACTGTCAGGAAAGAAGACGATAATTGGTGAAATACTAAACGAAGGAAATGCTGATGGTTTGTTTGGATTTGTCAAATTACTGCCACGAGGTGATTCTAACATCAGAGAGTCTTCCCAGTACATCGACGAAATAGAGCCTGATTCACCGATTCCATTTAACATGCCAATAGAATCTAACGGCTTGCTTAGTTTTGGAGAACATGACATTAGGATCATAGTTTCATACAAAGATGCAGTTCGTGATGAACATACTGTTACGTATGATACCACGATTACAATCGTTCCATTTGAGGATAACACTGATTATGGCTCGATGATAGGAGGATTAATTTTTCTAGCAATTGTGATTGCAATTGGCTATAAATTATACAGCAAAGACAAGATTCCGTTTATCAAAAAAGGGAAAATTCCATACATTAGTAAAAAGACAGAATCCTAGACATACATGACACATTCTTTATGCGTACTAGGCTGAGTATTTGTTAGCTGAAATGTTTTTTAGTATGTGTTTAAGAGGTACCATGGAAAAGAGACAGTCAGATTAAGATTATCTTGATTGACTTATCTCTTTCTCCGCTTTCTATTAACATTAATTTCCAAAATGACATAGATCGCCCAGCTAATAATATAAGCAATTACAGAAATACTCGATCATCAAAATGAAAGAAATTGAAGTCCCAAAGCATCTAAGACAATTCATGTTGGAAGGAGCACAAGAGACCAAGCTCGGCGACAAAAAGGGTGCAAAAAAACAATATCGTTATGGAAACTTGCACATACGTGAATATGATGACAAGTATACTGTCCACATGGACAAGTACGATCCAAGAAGTGATCCAATACGTCATTTGGTTTGGGATGCTCCAGAAATACTAATTGGATTGGCTGGCGCAATTATTGGAGGCAGTAAGGTTGGATCTTATCTTTATAACAAAAACAAAAGTACAAAGCAATTATCAATCTTTTCTGGCTTGATTGCTTCTTTGGTGACAGGTTATGCATCATACGTTGTTTCAAAAAAACTAAAGGAGTAAGATCTTGGTACTTGTAAGAACAATTCATGTGTTCATCAAACTGATTCCGGCAATACTAGCTCTAAGAAAGGACCGCATTCTTTGGATCTCGCAGGAAGGAAAAGACATTGATGAAAAAAGATTTAGAAGAAACGCGCAAAGACTTCTAAATACATGCATCTCACTTGGTCCTGTCTTTATCAAGTTTGGACAGTGGCTCTCATCGCGTGCCGACATCTTACCACAACCATATCTAGAAGAATTATCTAAATTACAAGACAGCGTACCAGCTGTTCCATTTGAGAAAGTTAAGCCGATAATTGAGAAAGACATTGGCAAGATTGAAGAAAAGTTTGACGATCTGGATGAAAACTCACTGTCCGGCGCATCGCTTGGTCAGGTGCATCGAGCAACAAAGAACGGACAGCAAGTAATAGTCAAGGTAAGGCGGCCAGGAATTGAAAAGCAAGTAGAAAGAGATCTCAAGGTTCTGATGAAGATAATTCCTTTTGCAATGAAGTTCGTTGACCCAAACTTAAGATTCTCAATCATTCCTATAATGAAGCAGTTTGGTGAGTCGATTCATGAGGAGATGGACTATTCCAAAGAGTCTGAAAACCTGAAAAAAATAAAAAAGAATATGGAGCCATACGACAACGTAGTAATTCCGGAGGTGCATGACGACTATTCAACAAAGAACGTACTCACGATGGAGTACATTCCAGGCATCAAGATAACCAACATTGAGGAGCTTGACAAAAAGGGAATTGACAGGCAAAAACTAGTCATCGATGTACACAAGGTCTTCTTTACGATGCTTTTGCGACATTCCATCTTCCATGCAGACCCGCATCCGGGAAACATCTCGGTTAGGGATGATGGAACATTAATCCTGTACGACTTTGGGATGGTTGGAAGGCTAAACGATGAGACTAGATTACGCCTTGTGCGTCTCTATCTTGCTCTTGTGGAAAAAAACCCACCAAGAACTGTAAACGCAATGGATGAGCTTGGAATGCTGGCACCCGACTTTAACCGGGAAGTGATAGAAAAGGGAATCGGCATGTCCATAAAATCAATGTATGGCAAAAAGCCGGATGAGATGGAAGTAGAAGCACTGATGGTCCTTGCCAACAAGACGATGTCAAAGTTTCCATTCAAGCTTCCAAAGCATCTTGCATTATACCTTAGAATGTCAACCATCATCGAGGGAATCTACCATACACACAAGGTTGATTTCAAGTTCATCAAGGTTCTAAGACAAATTCTAGAAGAGGAAAGTTTGATCAAGGACGCATACATCGAGGAGATCAAACACTCATTCAAAAGATTTGCAAAGACACTTGATGACACTCTTACAATTGCGCCGGAGATAAAAAAATTCATGGATGAGAACCGTGTTCTGCAGCAAAAAAATAAGCATGGTTCGAATACGTTGCTGTCTGGAAGCATCTTGTCTGGCGCCGTGTTTTTTGGCTCTGCATTCTTGTTTCAGTCAAACGAAACCCTTGGAATGATTGGAATGATTGCGTCCGCAGCAATAATGGGAATATTTGTAGCGTCTAGAAATCGTTAATCTAACGAGATCTCTTTTCCCTTCTTTGTAATTGGGATTTCAATTGTTAGTACACCATCAACATATTTTGCAGAATTTACTTTCTCTTCTCCTTCTTTAACAGTTATTGGCAGTCTCATTTTTTTATCTATTACACGTGGTCGTTGCTTCATTATGGTTCTGCCATTCGCCACATCTTTTTTTTCTGCGTTGATAGATAGCACATTACCATTCATTGAAACCTTGATGTCACTCTTATCAAAGCCAGGAATGTCTACTGTAACAATTAGGTTGTCATTTTCTTCATGCAAGTCAATAGGTGGCAATACGAACTCAAAAAACTCTCTTGACTTGTCATCCACTTCCTTAAAAAATTCCTTAGCAACGTGTTTTACTAGACCCATTTATTAAATCAGTTTTTTTTACGTTATAAATTTTGATAGATTTTTAATCATGAGACGTTAATTATACAACATGATTATTGCACTTGAGGGTAGTGATCAAGCTGGAAAAAAAACACAAACTGCAATGTTAGCTAGGGCACTAAAAGCGCAAAAAATCAAAACAGCAGTTTTTAATTTTCCTGATTATTCAACTGTCATTGGCAAAGAAATCAATAGTTATCTTCATGGTAAAAGAAAATTTCCACCCGAAATTATTCATTATCTATATGCAGCAAACAGATGGGAAAAACTAGAAGAGATTAAAAAATCTGCTGCAAAAAACTCTGTTTTAATAATGAACAGATACTATCATTCTAATCTTGTTTATGGTATTGCAAATGGATTAAAGGAAAAGTGGTTACAAAAACTGGAAGAAGGTCTTCCAAAGGCGGATCTTGTTATTGTCTTGGATGTTTCGCAAAATGATTCGTTCTCACGTAAAAAATCAATGAGAGACAAATTTGAAAAAGATAAAAAATTTTCAAAAAAAATATCCCAGATATATCGCAGGTTAGCAAAAAAACATAGATGGAAGATTGTATCGTCCAACACAAAGCAGGAAACTCATAAAGAAATCATGAAAATCATTTCCAAGAAAATAGCGTCATGAAAAAGAAACATCTTGATATCATTGATCCAATTCATAATTTTGTTAGAGTTTATGATAGCGAGCTGAAAATCATAGACACACCAATTTTTCAGAGGCTAAGAAGAATACGACAGCTTTCAGGTGCACATTTAATCTATCCCGGTGCGCAGCATACCAGATTTGAACACTCTCTTGGCGTAATGCACATTGCTTCAATGGCAGGTCACGCACTTTATGAAAAGGGACTAATTTCTGTTGATAACATTCAAAATTTACGATTTGCCGGTTTGTTACATGACATAGGACACGGTCCATTTTCACATATTTTTGAGGAACTTTTACAAAAGAAAAAGCACTCCCATGAAGACATAGGAAAAGAGATCATACTAAAGACAAAGATTGGTGATCTGATTTCAAAAAATGGATACGATAAGAGATTCATAACCAAAGTGGCTTTCGGTGACTCGAAATTACAGTTTTTGAATGAAATAATATCTGGTGCATTAAGCGCTGACATTATGGATTATCTGCTTAGGGATGGATACTTTACTGGTGCTGAACATGCAAAGATTGACCACAATAGACTGACACATTCTTTAGACGTATACAAGAACAAACTGGCACTTGACAAGTCAGCACTGGTAAATTTTGAAACCATGATGACGTCTAGATATCAGATGTTCAAGGCTGTCTATTTTCATAAGACAGTTAGGGCTGGTGAGGTGATGCTGTTAGAGTCAATGGATCTAGCAGAAGAAGAGCTTAATCTTACCTCAATGAGTCTTGATGATTACCTGAAATTGTCTGACGAAGTAATTCTCTCCAAGCTGCTAAATCTGCCTGAACATAACTCCAAATTAAAAACCGCAAAAAAAATTGCTACAGATTATCAAAACAGGAATTTATTCAAACCAGTCTTTGAATTGACTCTAACTAAAAGTACAATAACAAAAAAGCGCATGCGAGATATTAGAGAAGAGCTTTCAAAAAGTTCCAAGGTAGACATTAATGAAATTTTTGTTGACAGTTCTAACACATCCTCAATTCCGTTATCTCCATCAAAAAAGGAGTCCAAATCCATTATTCTCTTAGAGGGAGATAACAATAAAACAAAAGCAAAAGAAATGCAAATTTCAAACATTCAACTTGTTTCGGTAATGTCTGGGTTTATGAAAATTTTAAGGGTTTATACACCAGCAAAAAATCGAAAAAAAGTTGAAATTGCAGCCAAATCAATCCTTGGTGATCTGAAATAATGAAAAAGAGAATTGTCATCAAACTTTCTGGTCAGGTGTTTAGTATGGATCAGACAAAGCTGTTGAAGGATTATGCAACATTTTTTGTAAAGAAAAGCAAAACACACCAACCAGTAATAGTTGCTGGAGGCGGAAAGATTGCGCGATATTTTATCTCTCATGCTAGATCATCAGGAGCAGACGAATCCACTTTAGACGAACTTGGAATTGAGATATCGCGACTAAATGCCAAACTGCTAATTTATGCGTTAAAAGGCAAAGCTTACCCTCATCCCCCAACAACTTTGACTGAAGTAAAAAACGCAGTGGACAGCGGTCTTATTGTTGTTGCAGGAGGCCTGCATCCGGGCCAAAGTACTAATGGTACTGCTGCACTGATTGCAGAAAAAGTGAAGGCAGTCGAGTTTCTAAACGCCACTGACGTTGATGGGGTATACGACTCGGATCCTAACAAAAATAAAAAAGCTAAAAAATTCGCACGGATGGACATCAAGGATCTTCGTACCATGCTAGTACGTGAAGATTCAATGGCTGGCGGTTATGATCTTATGGATCTTGTTGCACTAAAAGTAATAGAGAGATCGAAAATTAAAACAAAAATTATCAAAGCAGACATTAAAACTATTGAAAAGGCTATGAAGGGCCAGCCTGTAGGAACACAGATAGTTTTATGAACTGATTACTTTAACTCGTCTTGCACAGTAGGATATGTGTCAGTCCAAATTTTTATCTCCTTGCTTGGAAATTCGGCAATACCAGAAGCCAAAACTTTGTCGAGTATTTTTTTTGCTTCTTCCTTCTCTAACGCCTTTGTTTGTGCCTTGGTAAATCCGCCTTCGTCTACCAAAATTATAACAAAACCGTCATCAGTTTTAATCACTGTAACAAAAGATTCCTCTCCCACGGGAACAAATTTTCCATCAATCTTCTTAGTAGTAAGAGTTAGCATTGCAAAGCCAGATATGTCAAACAAAACCATTTGCGCTTTGTTCGCTCTCTTCTTTCCAATTTGTACTGCCTGAAAATACTGCATGATTTATGGAGCCTATAGCACTATATGCATTTTATCTCAACATTTAAGAAATGTACATAGGAATCAAAACCGGTGAATCCTAGAATCATTGTTGGTGCTACAGCTGGCGTACTTGGTGTAATTCTAGTTGTGTTTACGCTAACCGGTACTTCAGTAGTTAGTGACGTCGAAGGAGGATTTTTTTCGCCGTCAACTCAGGAGGTATTACCACTTGAGATAGAATTATTTGATTTTTCCGTACTAGAGGTTGCTGAAAAGCGGGCTACGCTTGAAATAAAATTTAAGGTTTCAAATCCAAACTTCAAGTCTGTCATGCTTCAACACATAAAATATTCAGTCTATCATAATGACGCCCGAATTGCTGTAGGCGGGTTGGGCACTACCCCAGAGGGATTTCTTGCATCTCCAAATTACTTTATCATACTCAATGAAAGACCATCTCTTATTGGCGAAAAATTTACTATCACGAATACTGGTAACACTCCTGAACTTTGGGAAGCATTAGCCAAAAACGAACTAAATTGGAGGGTTTCCGGTGAGGCATTCTTCAACCTTAGTTCTATAACTGCAGGACAGGAAAATATTCTAAAATTCGATTTCTCAAAATATGATTGATTATGTATCATAAAATTTGAAAATTGTGATTATTTGTAAAAATATAAGAAAAATTAACAATAGTATATATTATTGACTTTAAGCAGATCTGCAATGGCAGAAGCAGCAGCATCAGCATTTGGAGCCGCAATTGGCGTGTTAATTGCTATGGCAGTAGTAGTATTCGGACTACGTGGCAAGGGACATTCAAGAGCACCAGACGCATAAATATTCGAACTTCCAACATTTTTCTTATTTTTCTACTCCTAGGCTAATGGTTATTTTACATTTTTATGTTCCAAAAATTTAGCTGACTTAGAATGGGACGTAGTGATGCTGGCGACAGAGACTATAAGCAGATTGTAAGGGATGCTATCGACTCGATGGGAGAAGATATCGAAATAAAGATTGACACAAAGGATGTCAATACAATTCACCTTCATGAGGCTACAAAGTGTTTACGGCTTTCCTATTATGATAGAACGGATCCCCTGGATACTGAACAAACACAATTCAACAAAGTCTTGGGAGGTTTGTTCCGAAAAATGAAGTCGAAGTCTAGTATTGGCGAGTACGACATGGGTGGGGGCCTAGTACTGAAAGGGCAAGCAGACATGATTCAGGAAGATGTTATCTTGCTCTTTAGATCCATTGACAAGTTTCCAGAAAATCCACTGGCTGTAGATATGTTATACCTAAATGCCTGCATGTGGCTGTTCGAAAAAATTGAAGGAGTTATTGTCTATATCACACCAGACGGAAAAGAGGAATCATTTGTTGCAAACAGGAATCAAAAGATGTTTGAAGAGGTAATTAAACGAAGTAGGGTATTTCAGGACTTCCTAAAGGAGAACAAGGTGCCCATTATAGAGCCATCACGAGATTGCATAGACTGTCCATACTACGAAAGATGCTATATCAGAAAGAAAGAAGGAAAACAAATATCCATAGCATCACTGTTTGGCAAGTTTGGTAAGGAAGACAAGATTTAATGCACTATTACGTAAATTTTGAAAAGAAGTTTAGAACATCCAATTTTTTAGATTTTGGTAATGTCATAAATCCTACCAGTAACTCATTTTGTGTTGTAAAAACATTTTCAGATATTTTCTGAAATTCTGGAATACTAAACGGCAGAAGATTTTTCAATTTTCCTTCACAAAAAGCCCTAACATAAATCTCAAACATAGAATATGTGAATTTTGGTGAAATTTTTACTAATGTCCTAACAGCATCTACAAATTCTTTTTCTTTTATTTCAGCCTTTGACAAAAACTCGTCCAAAACAGAGTCCCTTTGGTCAAAATCATCAATCGACAAGACCACAAGAAGTCCTTTGGGTGTAAGTTTGTAGTATGGAACGCCCTTCTCCTGCAACGCCTTAGGTCCACGCTTCAGTGGTAAACGTCCAGCCTCACTAACTATGTTTAACGGAATAAGAATTTCATCCAGGTCACGAAAAACCCCAGAATAGATATTCTTCCAAAGAAGATTATTTTTTTTTGCTATATTTTGGGCAATAGCCGTACGAGTCATTAATGTAGAACTATTTTCTCTAGCAAGATGACTTATGATGTGTCTTTGCCTAATAGCCTCCCCCGTCAGCTGCTCCCTTTTTGTTTTGAATGTGTCAAATATTGAGAGTTTTGGGAATTGTTGCTTCAGCATAAATCACCAACGGAATTTTTACCATTCATAGCCTGTTTCATGCCTAGATAAACATGACACGATATTTGAATTTTATGATAGTATCCCTATACATAGATATACAGTTACTAACTTAATTTGTAAATAACTCAACTTTAGGTTTATAACTAGTTCGATTCGCGAGTCGAATTAGATGAACTCTGTAATGCAGATAAAATCTGTAAAACATAAGTATGCTCTATTACTTATGGCTGCAGTCGCTATGACAGCGACAGGAGCAATGGCTCAGGCTTTTGCCCAATCAACCAATGACGGAATGGATGGGTATCAAGTCGGAGTACCGGGCGCCGGAATCTATACTGGTAACGCCAACGAATGTTGGTGGGACACAGATGACGATGGCACCCCAGACATGTATTGTCTGATTGATACAGGTGATACTGCTTGGATGTTAACAGCATCATCTTTAGTCTTGTTCATGACACCTGGTGTCGCCTTCTTATACGGAGGACTTGCAAGATCAAAGAACGCTGTAAACACAATCGGAATGACATTCATTGTCATGGGACTAATGTCAGTACAATGGGTACTGTGGGGATATTCCCTAGCATTTGGTGCTGTTGACAGTGAAGCAAACATGTTCATGGGCAATCTAGACTACATGGGCTTTAATCAAGTCTCACACTGGGCACCACTAGGTGAACCAGGTTCATGTGAAGGCACTTGGTCTGACTATTACCAAATGCAACAGATGAAAGGTGAAGGCGCCTATTGTAGCCAAGGATGGCCTGGAACAGTTCCACATCAATTGTTTGCAATGTTCCAAGCAACATTCGCTATTATCACACCAGCTCTTATTGTCGGTGGCTTAGTTGACAGAATGAAATTCAGCGCACTGGTAATCTTTGTTCTCTTATGGGGAACCTTCGTTTATGACCCAATTGCACATTGGGTCTGGGGAGGCGGATACATAGGAAACATGGACTTTGATCCAGACTTGTCGCCATCATTTGGTCTTGACTTTGCAGGCGGTACCGTAGTTCACATATCTTCAGGATTCGCAGCTCTAGCTGGAGCTCTAGTTCTTGGTAGACGACTCGGATACGGAAAGGTTCCAATGGAACCACATAACGTACCTATGATCGTACTGGGAGCTTCAATACTCTGGTTCGGCTGGTTCGGATTCAACGCAGGAAGCGAAGTATTATCAGACGGCATTGCCGTCAGCGCTTGGACTGTAACTAACACAGCAACTGGTATGGCTTCAGTAACTTGGTTACTGATGTCATGGGGACATACTGGAAGACCCAGTATCGCAGGTGCTGCAACTGGTGCAGTAGCAGGCTTGGTAGCAATCACTCCAGCATCTGGTTGGGTTGGCCCTATGGCCGCAATCATAATCGGAGTTGCTGCAGGAACACTTTGTTACGGCGCAGTTGCTTTCAAGAACTCACGCAAATGGGACGACGCACTCGATGTATGGGGAGTGCACGGAATAGGTGGTTTCACAGGCGCAGTCTTGACAGGAACACTAGCAAGTCCACACATCTGGGATACCGGTGACGGTATTGGTGCATGGACTGGAACACCAGAAGGATACGAGCAACAAGCTATCAACATAGCAGGCGCATGTATGTCAGTTGCTTATGCATTCGGTGTAACAATTGCTATATTGAAGATCATGGACGCAATCTGGCCAGGTGGAATTCGAGTTACTCCAAAAGAGGAGGAAGTCGGACTCGACATTGCTCAGAACGGTGAACGAGCATACGTAGAACTAGGTTAAGAAAAACCTCTCTTTTTTTCTTTTTTTTTATTTTAATATCCTAGGACAAATTCATTTACCGTCAACATTATACAAATTTGTGTTAACCACCACAACAGAATTAGAGAAAATTATTGATGATCCTAGTCTGATTTTGATTGATGCGAGATCCTTCCAAGAATATTCCCAGGGGCACATTACAAATGCAGTAAACTTGGATCTTTTCTCCTTTCACTGGATTGATACAAGCCAGAGTGGAATATCTTCATTTAATGAACAGTTCGGAAAAATTTTTTCACAGGTAGGCATCTCGGAAGAAAAAAAGGTGGTTTTCTATGATAATGTATCTGGAATGCTTGCCGCCAGAGGAGTTTGGCTGCTTGAATATTTTTCACATCCAAACGTATCAATGCTTGATGGCGGTATCACAAAATGGAAGACCGAAGGGCATACTTTGGACAGAATTTCAGTTAGCTACAAGCCAGCCAATTTTTCTGGAAAGCCCAATCCTAAAATTTTAGCTGGATTTGAGTACGTGTTGGAAAATCTCAACAAAATTACAATTTTAGATGTTCGTTCAAAGGAAGAATTTGACGGTAAACTTGTAAGAGCAGCTAGGGGTGGTCACATACCAACATCAACTAACATAGACTATACTGAAAACATTTCCAAAGATGGAACTCTCAAAAACAATGAGGAACTTTCTAAACTATATCAGATGTCAAAAGATGCTGAAATTGTAACCTATTGTCAGGGGGCATATAGAGCGGCAAATACATTCCTTGCCCTGAAGAAGATTGGTTTCACAAACGTCAAAGTTTATCTTGGATCTTGGGGAGAATGGGGAAACAAACCAGAACTTCCCACTGAATAAAAAAATCGATCAAGATTTTCATAATATGGTTAATATAACGTTAGGGAAGCAGCGAGATCAGATGGCTCATAACAGGAAAAAATTTTCCTATCTCGCTATTACTGCGGGAGCAGTTATGTTACTTATGACATTTGTTACACCTCCAGCTTTTGCTGCTGAGGGAGGCGATTCAGCATTAGCAAAGCCTATTTTGGCACTGGCTGCTGCTATTGCGATAGCAGGAGGTCTGATAGGTACTGGTAGCGCACAACAGGGAATAGGTGCGGCTGGTATGGGCATTATAGCAGAAAAACCAGAAAAATTTGGCCAGGTTTTATTCTTCTTCGTAATTCCTGAAACACTTTGGATTATTGGTTTCGTTCTAGGAATTATACTATTGCTAGATATACTCTAGGCGATGAACCTTGAGTATAGACAAATTTGTTACTGAGATACAAAATAGAAAAAAAAATGATCTTGCTGAACTAGACAAAAAACTAAGCGATAAAAAGTCAGAAACTGACGCTAAAAAAAACTCTAGTGTAAAGGATCTTAAGGAGAACTATGCTAACGAGGCAAAAACAAAAGCAGAAAGAGAAGGAGCAAGAATAGTTGAGGCTGGAAAACTAGAAGCCAAGAAAATCTTGTTTGATGCAATCAACAAAAATTTAGATTCCACATTCGATGTTATCAAAAAAGAACTAGACGGTTACTCAAAAAAACCGGAATATAATCAAGTCCTACAAAAGTTGGTTGACTATTCAAAGAAAGTACTTGCTAAGGAACTAGTAGTTCATTGCCGTGAAGAGGACAAGTCATTTTTCAAAGACGGAATCCAAGTTGGCTCTACAATTCAAACTCTAGGCGGTTTTATCGCTGAAAACAAAGAGGGTACGAAAGAAATTGATTTGACTTTTGAAGAACTGCTTAGAAGTAGCGAAGATGAGATAAAGAATACAATTTTGGAGAAGATACTGTAATGGGCGCATCACAATACGCATCTTCATTTGGAAGGTTACAGTCAATTGCAATAAATTTTCTTTCTGAAGAATTTTTACAAAACCTGCTCAAGGCAAATAGTGTAACAGAGATGGTCAAGCAATTGGAATCAACTTGGTATGGCGAAGAGATCAAAAAGTCTGCATCAGTGTACAAAGAAGCCGAGCTCTTAGAAGTTGCATTTAACCGCCACATTGTTGAAACCAATAAAATTATTTCAGAGGCAACACCATTTAGTGGCAAAAACGCGGTTAGAGCTTATCTTTCTAAATGGGATCTTTACAATATAGAATTGATTCTCTCTTCCAAGGCAATGGGAAGAGAAATTACAGAAACTGAATCGTTGCTGGTTTCTAGCAGAAATGTTCCAGCAGGAATTGCTGCCGGTAACATATCACACGATGAGATAAAGATCATTCTTGCTGAAACAACCGTTGATGGCGTAGTTAGCAAACTAACAAAATATGATTATGGTGTTGTCTTGATGAAGCACTTGGATGAGTTCCAAAAGACTGGAGATTTGGGACCAATGATGTCAGCCCTACACGAAGCATACTATCAAAAGTTGCTCGAGTCACTCAAGTTCTTCCAGGGAGATGAAGGCTCAATCAGAGAATTAATTCGAGCCGAAATAGACAAGAAAAACATTCTGAATCTTTTGAAGGCAAAGGAATCCAACCTAGAAAAGGACGTGATAACAAAACATCTTGTTGAAGGCGGAAGAATATCCTCAAAGGAGTTACTTGACAGTTATGAGGTAAAGGACGTTATAGAAATGGTTGGAAAATTTGATTCTTACTTTAAGCTAACTGATGCTATCGAACAATACAAGACTTCAAAAAGCTTGATTGATTTCGAGGTAGCAATTACAAAATTCATCTTTACAAACTATGTAAAAAAATTGAGAAACATTGCATTGTCGATCGGGACTATTTTCTATTTTATATTCAGAGCAGAAAATGAACATGAAAATCTGAAAAGGATTACATATGGTAAGCGCTACGATCTTCCAATTGATAAAATTAAGGGGATGTTGTTACTTTGAGTGAACAAGTTTCAAAACAAAAAGCTGATACGAGTGGCAGATTAGCCGTTGTAGGAGATCGCGAACTTGTAATTGGTTATCGTCTGATTGGAATCGATGATACCTTTATTGTCACCGATGAAGAGGATGCAAGTAAAAAAATTCAAGAGCTCTACTCATCTGGTGAGTTCGGTTTGATTATTGCAAGCAATTCAATGCGTGATAAACTTTCTTCAAAATTCATCGCAGAAATTGAGGAGTCCATCGAGCCACTAGTGTTATTTATGCCATCTCAAAAAGAAACTGCTGAAGAAGACAAAGAATCAATTGCTGCATTGGCAAAACGGGTTCTGGGAATTAGTATAGAGGTCAATTGACATGGCAGACGCTATAATTTCAAGAATTTCTGGTCCTGTTGCAGTAGCTAAGGATATTGAAGGCGCGCACATGTTTGACGTTGTTCGTATTGGTGAGATGGGTCTTATGGGTGAAATCATTCGTCTGGAAGGAAACACTGCGCAGATTCAAGTTTACGAGGATACAACTGGTCTCAAGCCAGGAGAAAAAGTGATAAATACAAATCGACCACTCTCTTTGCAGCTTGGACCGGGACTCTTAACATCAATTTATGATGGAATTCAAAGACCTTTGGATGTCTTAGCTGCAGAGAGTGGAGACTTTATCAGTAGAGGAAAAATTATTCCTGCACTTGATCAAAAGAAAAAGTGGGAGTTTATCCCAGTAAAGAAAAACGGAGACCAAGTTTCTCCCGGTGAGATAATCGCTGAAGTTCAAGAGACTCCGCTAATCAAACACAAAATTATGGTGCCTTACAACGTTTCTGGCGAACTTGTTGATATTTCTGAAGGACAGTTTACTGTAAATGACAAAATTGCAGCCGTAAAAAATAGTAAGACTACTGATATCGGTCTATCAAGTTGGTGGACAGTAAGAACACCAAGACCAGTTTTGAGAAAACTTCCACCTGATCAACCATTGCTTACAGGCCAAAGAGTACTTGACACATTTTTCCCTGTTGCTAAAGGAGGTTCAGCTGCAATTCCAGGTCCTTTCGGAAGTGGAAAAACAGTAACTCAACAGCAGCTTGCCAAGTGGGCAGACAGCGAGATAATTGTTTACATTGGTTGTGGAGAAAGAGGAAATGAAATGTGTGAAGTACTGACACAATTCCCTGAACTAATAGATCCAAAATCAAAGCGTCCTTTAATGGAACGAACTATTCTAGTAGCAAACACTTCAAACATGCCAGTAGCTGCACGTGAAGCAAGTATCTATACTGGAATTACAATGGGCGAATATTATCGTGACATGGGATACGGTGTAGCACTTATGGCTGACAGCACTTCAAGATGGGCTGAGGCATTAAGAGAAATTTCAGGAAGACTGGAAGAGATGCCTGGTGAAGAAGGATATCCAGCATATCTCGGAAGAAGATTGGCAGAATTTTATGAAAGAGGTGGAAGAAGCATTGTTATTTCCCCTGAAGAGCGTGAAGGCTCCTTATCTTTAGTTGGTGCAGTATCTCCACCGGGTGGAGACTTTTCAGAACCAGTTTCACAAAACACACTTAGAGTAACCCGTGTGTTCTGGGGACTTGATGCCAATTTAGCAAACAGGAGACACTTTCCAGCAATCAACTGGCTGACAAGCTATTCTTTGTACATGGATGACATGGCAGACTGGTACAAATCTAACGTTTCAAAGGATTGGATTGACCTAAGAAAAGAGGCATTAGAAATTTTACAGAAAGAATCAGAACTGCAAGAGATTGTGCAACTTGTAGGATATGATGCATTACCGGAACCAGAAAAAGGAATCTTGGACACTGCCCGTTCAATTCGTGAAGATTACCTCCAGCAAAGTGCATTTGATGAGGTTGATACTTACACATCAATACAAAAACAACACAAGATGTTGTCTACCATTTTAGAATTTGGTAGGAAGGAGGCTGACGTAATAAAGAAAGGATCTACATCTGCCAAAGTGGGAGCACTTGAATCAAGAGGAATGATACCAAAAATGAAATGGACAAAAGAGGAAGAATTAGAAAAATTACTAAACGACATTAACAGCAAGATGAAACAAGAATTTGATTCCCTTTCAAAGGAGAGTTCTAACTAATGCCAAACGTATCGTTTAAAACACTAGACAAAGTTGCAGGCCCACTGATTTTTGTCAAGGGGGTTGATAACGCAGCTTATGGTGAAATGGTTGAGATAAAATTAGAAAATGGAGAAAGACGACAGGGACAAGTATTAGATACAAGTCAAGGTCTTGCTGTAGTCCAGGTCTTCGGTCAAACTTTAGGTCTTAACACTACTGGTACTTCAACAACATTCCTTGGTGAAACAGCAACATTATCAGTATCTGATGAAATGCTCGGAAGAGTATTTGATGGACTGGGAAACCCAAAAGATAATGGACCAAAGATTGTATCAAAAGAAAAATTTGATCTAGTAGGTTCCAGCATTAATCCATATTCCAGAGAAGAACCATCGGAATTCATTCAAACGGGAATGTCAAACATTGATGGAATGAACACACTGGTAAGGGGTCAAAAATTACCAATCTTCTCAGCATCCGGCCTACCACATAATCAACTTGCATCACAAATTGCAAGACAGGCACAAGTCCTTGGCACGGAAGAAAACTTTTCTGTTGTCTTTGCAGCAATTGGAATTACAAGTGAGGAGGCAAACTTTTTCATTAAGCAATTCGAAGAGAGTGGTTCACTTGAAAGAACTGCACTTTTCCTTAACTTATCTTCTGATCCTTCAATGGAACGTATACTTACTCCTAGACTTGCACTAACCACCGCAGAATTCCTTGCATATGAACGCGAACAACACGTCTTGGTCATTTTAACAGATATGACAAACTATTGTGAAGCATTAAGAGAAATTTCTGCAGCACGTGAAGAAGTTCCAGGAAGAAGAGGTTATCCAGGTTATCTGTATACAGACTTGGCTTCAATTTATGAGCGTGCAGGAAAAATCAAGGGAAGGAAAGGTTCAGTAACACAACTACCAATTCTTACAATGCCTGCTGACGACATCACACATCCAATCCCTGATCTTACTGGTTACATTACTGAGGGTCAGATTGTAATGAATAGAGAATTACACAGAGCAAACATCCAACCACCCGTTGACGTTCTAACAAGTTTGTCACGTTTAATGAACCAAGGAATTGGTGAAGGAAGAACAAGAGAAGATCACAGACAACTTGCGGACCAACTTTATGCTGCTTATGCTCAAGGTAAAGATGCAAGAGCACTTGCTGCCATTGTAGGTGAAGGTGCACTAAGTGATCTTGATAGAAAATTCCTTATTGTTGCAAACGACTTTGAGAAAAAATTTGTTCATCAGGGACCTAACGAGAACCGTTCCATTGAGCAGACACTTTCACTTGGTTGGGATCTATTAGCAGGGCTTTCAGAGACTGAACTTACCCGTATCAAACCAGAATTTATTGCTAAATATGCAAAGAAGACTAGTACCGGTGGCACAAACAAATCTGAATAGGTGATTTGAATGCCATCCAACACTGACATCCGTCCAACTCGCCTCGAATACTTGCGTACAAAAAAACGAATCAAGATTGCAAAAAAGGGACTCAAGCTGTTAAAACTAAAACGTCAAGCTTTGATTCTAGAATTTTTCAGTATTAGCAAGGCATCATCCAGATTGCGGGGAGAGCTAAATGCCGAACTGATCAAGGGTTACCAAAGCATAAGGATGGCGGAGATGATTGATGGCGAAATGAGACTTGAAAACGAGGCAATGAAAATTCCTCAATTAAAAAAATTATTGATTACACCAAAGAACGTTATGGGCGTAAAGATTCCAAGACTTGAAGGTGGAAGAAGGGAAGAATCACTTACCGACTATTTGTTAGAGATTCCAGTTTCCATCAGTGAAGCAATGAAGGCATTCCAAGAAGTGCATAAAATTGTCCTAGATGTAGCAGAAAAAGAGACAACACTACGAAAATTACTCTATGAGATTGATAAGACAAAACGAAAGGCTAACGCAATCGAAAACGTCTTCATTCCAAGACTAGAATCCGCTGTTAAGTTCATTACGTTTAGGCTTGAAGAGATGGAGCGAGATACGTTTGCCATGTTAAAGACTGTAAAACGAAAGATGGAAGAAAGAGAAAAGAAAAAGGTGGAGGCAACAGTAATTGCAAATTGATTTTAAAAATTCGCAGCAAAAAAAATTTTACTATATTAAACGTGCAATAATGATGGGAAACATCTTCATCGCCATTGCTGTCATATTATATTTGAGCAAGGAGTTTTTGGGTGCATAATATGTCGACGTCACAAGATCAATACATCAGCTCACTCAAGAAGATAAAACAAGTAGAGGAAGAAGCTCAAAACGAGATTGACAGTTACAAAAGTAAGATTGAGGATCAAATCATTCAGTTAGAATCGGAATTAGAAAAAGTAATTGCTACTGCAAAGGCTGAGGGTGAAAAACTAGTTGATTCAAGTGTAGCCGATGCTACAAAAAAAGCCGATGCTGAAACCCAAAAGACAATTGAAGAAGCAAAGACGAAATCTAAAGACGTTGCATCGCAAATCACATCACAAAACGCGCAAGACATTATCAACATTTTACTAAAAGGAGTAGAGTAGAAGTGTTCAAGCCTGTTAAAATGGCTAAGATAGCTATTATGGGTCTACGAAAAAACCAGCAAACTTCAGTCTCTATTTTGCATGACATGGAAATTTTGCAATTGGAACCACTATCAAAAGATGTTTTAGCCATTGTAAAAAATGAGCGTGACAACGAGCTAACAAGGCAGGTCTCAGATCAACTGTTGCGAGTGAAGGCATTAATGACTGTGCTTCCTAGTATACCGGTAACCGTTACAA
>OFBF01000014.1_pt1 | contig 16390 bp, 13 predicted proteins | sample 1520501 | NCBI WGS metagenome assembly OFBF01 (sample SAMEA3696448, study PRJEB22514) | metagenome | biome: water; feature: marine; material: hydrothermal vent | place: Pacific Ocean | collected 2014-08-15 | depth 1539 m
TTGATTGGAGAAGAGAATTTACTACAATTGATCCTGCTTACCAAAAATTCATAGAGTGGCAATTTAGAAATCTAAAAGAAAAAAATCTCATTGTGCAAGGTTCACATCCTGTTGGATGGTGTCCAAAGGATCAAAATCCAGTTTCACAGCATGACACACTTGGGGATGTAGAACCTGATTTCACGGAATACATTGTCATTAAATTTGATTTGAACGGAGTAAAAATTCCTGTTGCCACATTAAGACCTGAAACATTATTTGGGGTAACAAATATCTGGATAAATCCTCAAGTTATGTATCAAAAAATTAAAGTGAATGATGAGATTTGGATCACTAGCCCAGAATGTGCACGGAAACTAGAGTTCCTAGGAAAAAAAATTGAAGTGATAGAAGACATTTTGGGAAGTGACTTTGTTGGCCAAAGTGCTAAAGCTCCACATAGTTCTGATTCAGTATTGATTTTACCAGCCAGTTTTGTAAAAAGTGATAATGGAACAGGAATTGTGATGTCTGTTCCTGCACATGCACCGTTTGATTACCAAGCTCTACTAGATTCCAAATCTGGAAAAAACAAATCAATCAACAACGATCTTCTAAAGAATATTCAAAATATTGAACCAATTTCTATGATAAATACAGAAGGTCTTGGTAACATTCCTGCAAAAGACATTGTAGAAAAGATGGGAATTTCACACCAAGATGACCCAAAATTAGAAGAAGCCACAAAAGAGATCTACTCAAAAGAATTCTATGATGGAATTCTAGCGAATAATACAAAACAATTTGCAGGAAAAAAAATTTCTGAAGCAAAAGACGAGATTAAAGAATGGATTACAAAAATTGGGAGTGCTGATATTCTATTAGAACTGACAAATTCTCCAGTAAAATGTCGTTGTGGAACTGAATGCGTTGTGAAATTATTAAGTAATCAATGGTTTTTAGATTATTCAAACAAAGACTGGAAACAGAAGGCTCATAGCTGCTTTGAGGGAATGAATATTCTTCCTAATGAAATACGTTCTGAGTTTGATAAAGTTCTTGATTGGCTTAGAGAAAGAGCTTGTGCAAGGCAGCATGGATTATGAACAAAAATTCCATGGGACAAGGAATGGTTGGTTGAAAGTTTGGCTGATTCTGTTATTTACATGGCATTCTACATTATCTCGAAATATGTTAACAAAAAAGAAATTAATGGAAATGATTTAACTGACGAATTTTTTGATTATGTTTTTTATGGAAAAAAAGATTCAGGAGAAATTGCAAATAAAATAAACATTACAAAAGAAAAATTAGAAGAAATTCGAAATGAATTTCTATATTTTTATCCAGTTGATTCTAGGCACTCCGGTAGATATTTGGTTCCAAATCATCTAACATTTTTTGTTTTAAATCATGTTGCACTTTTTCCAGAGGAAAATTGGCCGCAAGAAATTGTTGTCAATGGTTCAGTCTTAATGGCAGGAAAGAAAATGTCAAAGTCGATGGGAAATATTATTCCGCTAAGAGATGCGGTAAGAAAACATGGTGCTGATCCAATACGTCTAACAATTTTAATTTCTGCAGAATTATTACAAGATGCTGATTTTAATGTTGAAGCAATTAATGGAATTAAAAACAAACTTGAATCGATGTATGAAAATTCTACCAAAACTAAAGCGGAAGAAATTCCAGAACTAGAACCGGAAGACAAATGGATACTTAGTATGTTACAAAATTTAGCCCTCAATGTAAGTCAATCAATGGATAAGATTAGGCTTAGAGAAGCATTACACCATATTTTGTATGATTTTGATTCTGAACTGCAATGGTATCTCAAAAGAACAAAATCAAAACAAAGAACAAATATTTCTGGAATTCTTCACAAAATTTTGTCGTCCAGAGTTTTAATGCTCTCGCCTTTTGCCCCACACATAGCAGAAGAAATATGGGAAAAACTAGGCAATTCAGAATTAGCTTCAAAATCAGCATGGCCTTCATCTATTGGAATAGAAATTGATTCAAAATCAATTCAAACTGAAACGTTGCTAAAATCAATTATTGAAGACATTAACAATATTCTAAAAGTAACCAAAATTTCGCCAAAAAAAATTACAATTTACACTGCAGAACAATGGAAATCTAAAGCCTATAATTCAATTCTTAAAAATGTGCTAGATGGTCAAACGAACATAGGTACAATCATAAAATCATTAATTGCAAATAAGGAAACAGAGCAAATCAAAAAAGATCCTGATTTTGTAAAAAAAACACTCAACGACATTCTATCAGAACCTGTTGAACTAAGAAAGGGAAGAATGAATATTGGTCAAATAGATGAAAAGCAAATAATTAGTTCAGAATTATCATCACTTGTAAAAAATGACTATGATGTTGAGCTTAGTGTTTTTTCCGAATCAGACTCTGAAAAATATGATCCTAAAAATAAAGCAAAAGCCGCTAGGCCATTCAAGCCAGCCATACTAATCGAATAGAGATGGTATTTATTTTGTTAAAATTAGTTTGATTTAGAATGAAAATCGCTGTTATGGGTATGGGAGTGGCCGGCAGTTATCTAGTTTCTAGATTGAAAAATGACCATGAGGTGGTAGGTTTTGAAAGAATGGATGAGGTTAAACATGACTCAATTTGTGCGTGGGGATCCATCAAATCTACTATGGTAGATTTGTGCAAGAAATCAGGAATTGATTTTGAAAAATATGTTGTGCATGATGGTAAAAAAATGTATGTTGATATGAATAACCAAGAAAGATTTCAAATTGGGTTACATGGATTATGTACATACGAAAAGTTGAGTTTGATTAAGGATTTCATCAAGGATTCTGAAGTTCATTTTGGAGTAAATAAAAAACTAGAGGAATTAGAGTCAGAATTTGACATTATAGTTGACTGCACAGGATTTCATCGAATTTATTTACCAAAATTAGAACAGGACTTTTGTCTGCCTACATATGAATACAAAATTGAATATGAAAATGGAGTGCCCTTTGATGACTTTTACATAAAACCATTTCCTCATATGTCAGGTTACTTTTGGTATTTTCCAATGGGTAAGAACCTTGCACATATTGGTGCAGGTGACTATAACAAACAACACGTAGAAGAAACTAACAAATTCTTTAAGAAGTATGGAGGTAAGGTAACAAAAACTGTAGGTCGTCCCATAAGACTTGCTACGCCAAATATGTGCAAACCATTTTACAAAGGAAAAGTTGTTGGAGTAGGCGAATCTATAGGAACTGTCTATCCATTACTTGGTGAGGGAATCATTCCAAGTATGATGTGTGCAGACATTTTTGTTAAAAATCTTGGTGATAATGAAAGTTATGAGAAAGAAGTTGATGAATATTTCAAGATCTATGGAAAAGTTTTCAATTTTATAAGAACTAAATTACACAATAAATTCAATCTGTTAAGAATGCTGCCTGACCTTCTTTCCATATTTAGATATATGAAAAAGAATGAAGAAAGATTTGGAATGGAAATTAATATGCGTGACTTGATGAAAGTCGCAAAAGCTTAACCTAAACTTATTGAACCTAATCCTTCACGCATAGTTCCGCTAGACTTTGTGTTGTAATCATATATTATTTCAGAATATTCATGTAAAATTTCTTTCATGGAATCAATTGATTCATCAAGATAAAAACCTGGACAGTCACCAGTAAACTGAAAAGTAGCGTGAACTCTTGCATTGCCTTTATCATTTTGTAGCCACGTTGAAAATGGATAAAGATAACAAACTCCAGGTCTAGTTGGGTGAATACCACAAGCACCTTCCTCATCTAGAAATCTGCATTTGATGTGAGTACCATCATCTGCTTCTGTTTCATCTTCCTTTCGTTTCAAATTAATACTAGTTAACGTAGTAGAACCACCTCCAGGACTTGGTTCCTGCCAAGTAGCTATTACTGTTTCATTTTTTATGAAATCAGATGTTTTTTGATATTTCATTCCAGCTCCGATTGTTATCAAATCATCGGAAGTCAAAGGAAGTCTACCTTGCCTTGTGCAGCAGTTTGAACAGTCTGGCCAATAACATTTCCAAAGAATAAATTTTTTTATTTTAGTCAAAAATGGGATGTGAAATACAACATCTCCTATTTTTATAGAATTTTCAGAAACATCATCACGTCTTCCTAAATGAAAATCTTTGATTACTGAATCTATATCCCAGTCCTTTTCTAAAAGTTCTAATGATTTTGCAATCTCATTGTGGGACACGAATTATAATAGTGTAAAATCATGTATTAATGTTGAGTGAAAAAGGCAAGTATGCTACAGCAACACAAAATAGAAGAACCGTTTGGGAAAAAATTATCTGGCCATTAATTTTAGAAATTGATGACGTAACATTCAGTGTAAAACAGTATCAAAAAAAACGTGATGAAATGATACAAAAAAATAACTTTAAAATTTCAGAAATATCAAGAGGGCTAGCATCGTTATTGCAGAAAGGAATTATTATCAAAGAGAATGATATGTATTCAATTCATTACAGATTAATCGCATATATGAGAGTAAAAGCAGACTGTGATTATCCTACTGCCATTAATGAGTCAAGAATGATATAATTATATTCTAATTTTTTTACTTGTGTTTGAAGCCCGGTAGTGTAGTGGCAAGCATGGGGGCCCCTGGAGCCTTTGACCTCGGTTCGAGTCCGGGCCGGGCTATTTGATTTAATTATCTAGATGCTTGAGCTATTCGCTCCAATTCATTTTTTTTCTTAACAGAAGGAGCAGCAGGATCATTATTAGCTGAAAGAATTAGATGTTCAGCCAAATATTCCTCGATTGCTTTTGGATTAGAAAATGTGGCTTCTTTCACCCCATCAGCAATAAATCTCAATGCTAGATCAACTCTTCTTATTGGTGCTACATCTACAGACACGTGATACACTGTTCCACCATATACAATTCTGGTAGTGTCTTCGTTTGGTGCAGAGTTTTCAACAGCACGAACTAAAATTTCAATTGGGTTTTTTCCTGTTTTTTGATAAATTATTTCGAAGGCAGTTTTTACAACATTGTAGGCATGAATTTTTTTTCCCGCCATCCTGCCAGTATTTTTGGCATATTTTTTGCCAAAGTGCATCATTTTATTTACTAATCGTTCAACTATGTTAACATCAGCTTTATTGAATCGCTTTAATGCAGAACGTCCAAAACTCATTGGTAATATTGTTTCTTTTAGAGATATAGCAGTTTTAAGACCAACATCTTGTATTTCTATTTCAGATATATCCCATTTTCTAAATAACAAAAGTTTTTGCGCTGTCATTTTTTTATCTTCTTGGTTTTTCTTTCTTACCTATTACTAATTCATGTAATGATGTTCCGTTTACTTTGAACACTTTGTATCGTACTCCAGGAATGTCTCCCATGGCACCACCCTGAGTAGCACCCATGCCTTCAATATGTACTTCATCGTGTTCATCAATAAAGTTCATTGCACCATCTCGTGGTAAAAATGCTGTTACAGTTTTTCCGTTCTTTATTAATTGAACACGTACACATTTTCTAACAGCAGAATTTGGTTGTTTTGCCTCGATACCTGTTTTTTCCAAAACAATTCCTCTTCCTTGGGGAGCACCTCCTAGTGGGTTGGATTTTTTATTCAAACCTAATTCTCTTCGTTTATATGTTGATATTGACCACCGCTGACGTTTCTTCTTCATCTTCAAAATTCTACCTGCAAACAAACCAAGTGGTGACTTTGCCAAATATTACATCTCCAATTGTGTTATTGTGGGACTGTTTATTAGAACACTTGAAATATTGAAATATTTTTTGGCAAATAGTCTAGCCTTTTCAGCATTACATCCTGCACGACCAACTACTAAGCCTTTCTTACCATGATCAACAATTATTATTGCCTGTGATGACCCATCCGGTTTTGTATCAAGTTTTACTTCGTTCACGAATTTAGGATTTAAAATATTTTTTAAAAATTTTATTGGATCATCAAAGTATTCAATTAGTTCAACATTTCGTTTTATAATATTTTTTAGAGATTTTATATTAGAACCACCCTTGCCGATGGCAAGACCCATCTTACCCTCCTGTACTACAAAAATAATTTTGTCTTGCGTCTCATCTTCCACACAATCACGGGCAGTTGCTTTTGTAACATTTTGAAAAAGTGACATCAAACGCATTTGATCTGTTGATAATTTTATTGATTGTGGCATGGTGTTTGTATTGCTGAACTATTTCTTGGTCTCATTTAAACTTAGATAGATTTTTTCAAAATTATTTTGTTTCATATTCTTTTAAAATTGCTTGTACGTTTGTGTTAGATAACGAACTAAGTGAAATTGCTGATACACGAAATTGTAATCCGCAAAGTTTTCCTAATATTACAGACGTATCATTAAAGTGAATTAAAGGCACGTTATCATTTTGTGCGCTTTCCTCTATTTTTTTAGTTGTTTTAGTAGGAACTGATTGCGAAATAACAACTAATTTACTGTTTTTCATAGAAGATACGATTTGTTTTGCACCAAGAGTACGTTTTCTTTCTTTAATTGCATCTGTTAGTGCCTTTTCTAATAGTTTTGTCATAACTATCTTATTTTTTTGTATTAGATTTCATAAATATATCCACTGTCCCACTTCCAATTGGTATTAGGCTTCCAACTATTACATTCTCAGTGATTCCTTTCAGTTCTTCAATATCTCCTAATTTTGCAGCATTCGCAATAGTAGGCACTGTTATTTCAAAAGCTGCTCTTGCAAGAACACTATCTTTTGTTCCTGCAATTCCATGACGACCAATTTGTTGAAGATGGCCTTTATGGCACATCAGATCAGCCACTAGCATAAGATACCGTATATCAACTTCTAATCCTTGGTTTTCTAGGGTTGCTTTGAGTTCATTAATGAGTGCATTTCTTGCTGCTTCTATTCCCAAGACAGTACTAATTTCAAACACATTATTTGTTCTAACATTATTCTTATCAACCCCCTTAACTGAAATAACCTTGGCTAGATTTGATCCTGTTGTTTGAATTAACCAATCTCCGTTTTCTTCCTTAAGTGTCAGGCGTTCTATATCGGGTACACCCTTTACTGTAGTTTTAAGCACTTTATTTCGCAAAGCAGCTACGGTTGGAGCATCAGATTCAGTAACTAGTTGTAAAGTAATGGTATTATTATCACGTTCTAGTTCGAATTTCTTGTTTGTTTCTAAAGCAGTCATTATGTCATCTAATGAACATCCTCTAATTTTTAGTCGATTATTATCAATACTAAGTGTAATTTTAGTTTGATAATCAGTTTCCGCTTGACGAATTAGCAAATCAGCCACAGTTGTTTGTAAGATGTTTTTCGCTGTTTCAATTGCTTTTTCTTTAGAAGATTTTGAATCTTTGTCAAGATAAATATCCATTGAAGGAGTAGATGGTTTTTTACGTGCATCAACCAATTCAATAATTCTTGGTAGACCAAGAGTTACATTTTTCTCAGCAATTCCAGCAGTATGAAAAGTTCTAAGTGTCATTTGAGTACCAGGTTCTCCAATAGATTGTGCAGTAACAATACCAACCGCCTGCCCAGGCTCAACTTGGGATTTATTCCATAGTTCGAGGCCTTTTTTGCAAACATTTTCCAGTCCTGCTTTGGATAGATTAGATTTATGTAATGCATCATTGACCATTGAGGTCAATCTTAGATTGAACGTCTTTGTGTATTTTTTAGATATATTAGTTATCTCATCTTTGGTTGCTTTGCTTCCAGTATCTATAATTGATTCAGATTCAACTAATCGATTGATGTTAAATGCTTCTCCATGATCACTTTTTGCTACATCTATACCATCCTCACCATACAAAAATTGTATAATGTGACCATGTGGATCTCTTACAGTATTATCATATTCTAATCTAATATGCTCAAGTGCATTGATTAGCCTTCGCTGCATATATCCACTTTGTTGTGTTCTTACAGCAGTATCAACAAGTCCCTCTCTTCCACCCATAGCATGAAAGAAAAATTCTAAGACGGAAAGACCATCACGGAAGTTAGATTTCACAAATCCATGAGAGTCAGGATTATCGTCATGTACTTTAAAGTGAGGAAGAGTACGGTTACCATAACCTGTATGTAATCTTTTTCCACGTCTTGATTGTTGACCCAAAGCACCAGCCATCTGCCCAACATTCAAGGCAGAACCTCTAGCACCAGTAGTTGCCATAATTTTACCTGCATTGTCATCTGCAAGGTTTGAATTTGCAGTAATACCTGCTCTGTCTCTAGCCTTACCAAGTTCAAATGTGATTAATGCTTCTGCTGTTTCAGCGACAGTCAGTCCACGCAATCCTTTTAGAGTTCCCTTATTTTTTTGGCTTATTATATCTGCAACCTTATCATATGTTTCTTGTAAATCAGTAAGAATTGCCTCCCTATCTTTGTCAGAAAGTTCCAAGTCAGAATAACCATAACTAAATCCATAATTAGTGATAAACTGTTTTATTATGATAAGAATAGAGTTTAGAAATGTTTTAGCTCTATCATTGCCATAGTCTTTTGCAATTCTATGTAAAACGCTTTCTGGTTCTTCGGCTCCAATAGATGATTTATCTATTACACCGCTAACTAATTCACCATTTTTAATCACTATATCTTTCTTTTTACCAGTTGTTCCCTTTGACCATTTAGAAGTCAATATCAAATTGAAATCAGATGGGAGGAAGAGAGAAAACAATTGCTTTCCCGTATAAAGTGAACCGTTTTTATTTTTAATTTTTGGTTCTGGTAATTCCCCATCATAACCACCTAGCATTGCAAAATTAGTAAATTCTTGCTTTGTTAAAGTAGTATCATCTTTGGTAAGAAGATATGCTCCAGTAATAAAATCACGAAGGGCACCAATGATTGGGCCGCCAAATCTAGGAGAAATTAACTGTTCTTGAACCCGCATCAATAGTATTGCCTCAGCCCTTGCTTCTTCACTTTGTGGTACATGAAGATTCATTTCATCGCCATCAAAGTCAGCATTGTATGGTGGACAAACAGAAGGATGTAACCGAAAAGTTTTTCCTGGTAACACACGAACGTGGTGAGCCATTATAGACATTTGGTGAAGTGATGGTTGTCTGTTAAACAGTACAACATCACCGTCAGCAAGATGTCTTTCCACTAGATATCCTATCTCAAGTGAATCGGCAATAATTGAACGATCTTCGACAAAATCTAGTCTAATTTTAACTCCGTCAGGTCTTACAATATAATTTACCCCAGGAAATGTATTTGGTCCATTAATAACTAATTTTTTTAGTTTTTCAATATTCCATTCAGTAACAATCTCAGGAATTGTAAGTTTAGTCGCAACCTGTACTGGAACACCGACTTCACCCAAGTCTAAATTAGGATCTGGAGAAATAACAGTTCGACTTGAAAAGTCTACTCGTTTTCCGGATAGTGATCCTCTAAAACGACCTTCCTTGCCTTTGAGTCTTTGTGTTAATGTTTTCAGAGGTCTACCAGAACGATGATGAGCCTGTGGAATTCCTGAAACCTCGTTATCAAAATAAGTTGTAGTATGATATTGAAGTAGATCAACAAGATCTTGAACTATTAGTGGAGGTGTTCCAGCTTCTTTGCTTTCTCTAAGTCGTTGATTTACCCTAATAATGTCTACCATTTTATGGGTTAGATCATCTTCAGATCTTATTCCAGTTTCAAGTATAATAGAAGGTCTAACAGTTACAGGAGGTACAGGCAATGCTTGTAAAATAAACCATTCTGGTCTGGCTGTATCTACATTGTAATTTAATAGTCTAAGATCTTCGTCAATAATTTGTGAAAATCGTTCTCTTATTGTAACTGGTAGTAATCTATTTTCTCCAAGTTCAGTTTTTTCTATGAATATTGTTGGTTTTGTGAAAATAAGTTCGTATTGTGGTTTTCCACAATGTGGACATTCTTTTGATTTTTTTGCTTTTTCAAGTATTTGTTCTGGAATACGTTTACGTGATAGCACAGTATATGATGCACTATTTTTTTTAAATCTCGAGAACTTGTCAAGTACTTCCTGAGGAACTTTTAATCTTGAACAAGATCTGCATGTAGAAGTCAACAACTTGTGGATGCTATCAATAAATGCAATATGTAATACTGGCTCTGCAAGCTCAATGTGTCCAAAATGACCAGGACATCTAGCAGAGGTATTGCCGCAAGTCAGACATTTTTGTCCAGGTTCTAATGTTCCAAGACATCCATCCATCAATCCACCCTGTACCGCCATACCATCTTCATCGTAAGTTTCAGGGGCAGTAATTTCAGATACTGAATATTTCCTAATCTCATTTGGAGACCAAACACAAAATTTAATCCCGTCAATAGCTTTTACTGTTTGAATGGACATTATACTCTCTCCTTAATCAACAAACGTGGTGCAATAGCAAGACTAGACATTTCCTGCAATAACAGCTTGAATGCATATGCCACAGATACAGAACTTACTTTTCCCTTATCTACACAAACTCGACAATAAAATCTTCTTTGTTTAACATCATGATATGCTACAAGACCGCATCGTTCACATACAAAGATATCAGTTTTATCAGATTCATCAAGCAGTCTATCTTTGAGAATCATGGAAGCCCCGTAGGCTATTATACAATCTCTCTCCATTTCTCCAAATCTTAAACCACCACCACGTGCCCTACCTTCAGTAGGTTGTTTAGTTAACATCTGAACTTGTCCACGTGCACGTGCATGTATCTTATCTGCAACCATATGATGTAATTTTTGATAATAAACCACTCCAATAAACACCTCAACCGGGAATTGTTTGCCTGTTCTACCGTCATACATTATTTCCTTACCAGAATACTTGAATCCTGCGTCTTCCATTACACCCTTTACATCATCCATCTTCTCACCAACAAAGGCAGACGCATCAACCTTTCTGCCTCGTATTGCAGCGGCTTTACCAGTTATTGATTCCATCATCATACCAACCGTCATTCTTGATGGAAACGCATGAGGATTAATTAGAACGTCAGGTGATATTCCGTCAGCAGTATAAGGCAAATCTTCTGCTTTAGCTAGTATGCCTACTACTCCTTTTTGACCATGCCTTGAGGCAAACTTATCTCCTATTTCAGGAGGACGCATATCTCTAATTCTAACTTTGAACATTTTTCCACCCTCATTTGCTTGCGTCAAAACAATGGTGTCAACAACTCCTACTTCAGAAGGTCTTACTCCTATGGAGGTATCCCTTCTATATGGTCCAGTAGAGGAAGAGTCACGATACTCTTCCATAAATCTAGGCGGACTGGTTTTACCTATGAGGATATCACCTCCCGACACACGAGATTCTGAAGCAATAATGCCATCTTCTTCCAATAAACGATATGATTTTTCACCTTTGTATCCACGAAGATTGTCATCAGCGTTTGGAATCTCAAAATTATCACGCATTCCACCAGGATATTGTTTTGATTCTGATTCATAGATCCTATAAAAGAATGTGCGTCCTAACCCTCTTTCAACCGAAGATTTGCTCAGAACAATAGCGTCCTCAATGTTATATCCATCAAATGGTAAGACCGCAACTACACAATTTTGTCCTGCAGGTCTTTTCTCAAGACCTAGTAGTCCCATAGCCTTTGTAGTCACAATAGGAGTTTGAGGATACAGCATGGAGTGTTGTCTTACATAAGTACTAGTGTTCATCATTGGTGTTGAAAAACCAAGACTTTGTTTGGCCATGGCAGATTCATATGTATTACGTGGAGATTGATTATGCTCAGGATATGGTATTATTGATGCGCCAGCACCTAAAATTGCTGAAGGAAAAATTTCGATATGAGTATGCTTCTTAACATGTTTATCATCAAATGTTATAAAGCAGTTTTCTTCTTCGTTTGCATCTACAAGTTCAATTACACCCATTCGAATCAAGTCGTTCCATGAAACAAGTTTCTTTGTCACTTTATCAAGAAGATCTTGCGTGAGTACTGATTTGCCATCTTTTACTATAATGAGGGAGCGTAAAACACGTCCTGCATTACAGTTTACATACAGTCTTTTTGTAGCACCTTCCTGTTCTGGTATATGTATAGATATCCCAACATGTGGATGAATCTTAGAAGATCTACGTAGTTCACGTAAAGAACTTGCTAATTTTTCTCCATCTTTATGATAACCAATTAATTTTCCATCAACAAAAATTCTAGCCCCATCCTTTTTTACCGAGTCTTTAACTTCTGAGAAATGAGCCGTTCCAAACTCATACATTTTTTCAACAACCTCTTCTGAAGATACACTTACAGAAATTATCGCAGATAAAGCCAAATTCTTAACCAAGCCACAATTAGATCCTTCTGGTGTTTCACTTGGACAGATCCTTCCAAAATGTGTAGAATGTAAATCTCTTGCTTCAAAATTGGGTTGAGTTCTGCTCAAAGGTGATTGTACACGTCGTAGATGACTTATAGTAGACAAGTAATTTGTTCTGTCAAGTAATTGTGTAACTCCAACCCTTCCACGTCCCCAGTTTCCTGTTGCTATAGCGTTATTGAGTTTATCAGATATTATGCCGGGACGAATCGCTGCGCTAACAGCATTGATTCCTCTTTTTTGACCAGAGCGTTCAAGTTGATATTTCATATCTCGTACCAGATTCCTAAACGCAGTTCTGAATAAATCAGCCAACATCTGCCCTGCAAACTTGACAACCTTGTTGCCATAATGATCTTTGTCGTCTGGTTGAATCCATCCAAGTTTTAACTCTAATAATTTGCAGGCAGCCTCACCCAAAAACTGTGTTTTCTCTTTTCTGTTATCAGGTTGCTTACCTAAGTGTGGAAGTAAACCCCAATCCAATAGTGTTTCCGCGCGCTTAATTTGAAATTCTTCCAACATGCCAGGTGCTATTCTTTTACTGATGTATACAATAGCATCTTTTGATGTTGTAATATCTGTTTTTTCAAAAGAACTATCAAGTTCATTTTGTATGTTATCATTCAGAGATATCACCGATGCAATTTCTTTATCTGATTCTAGTCCAAGAGCACGCATTAACGTAACTACTGGAATATCAACAGGTGAACCTGGTATTCTTGCAACAACAAGTCCATCCTCTTTTAGTACTAATTCCAATTTTGCACGATAACCAACAATAGAAGAATACACTTTTGCCTTGAATACTTTTTTTCCACCTACTTTTTCAGCATCTACAATAATTTTGTTGTATGACAAATCTTCTAATCCAACTATCACTCGTTCAGAACCATTAATGATGAAGTAGCCCCCAGGATCCTCTGGATCTTCTGCATAATCAATTAGTTTTTGTTGTGTAAAACTTCGTAAAATACAAGATTCTGATTTTACCATTACAGGTATATCACCAATGTGAATGAATCTAGTTTCTAGAGTTTTTCCATCTTCAATAACATTTGCTTCCAGCATCAATGGTGCAACATATGAAACATTGCGTAGACGTGCTTCTACAGGAGTAATGTGTGTAACAGAACCATCAAGCTCCATCATTCTTGGTTGCTTAAATTGAATTCTGCCTAGTTGAATTTTGTATGGATATTCAGCATTTTCAATATCTATGTGACCGATTTCGTCAATAATGTCCTGCAGTCCTTTTTTTAAAAATTCATCAAACGAGTTAAGATGTTGTTTAGCAACTCCCTCTCTAGATAAAATATCCTGAATTATAGGCCAACGCTTGTTTACAGAATCAGTCATACTTCAACCACATATCTATAATAGAAACTCTCTCCGGCAGTTGCACTTTTTCTGGTAATCTTTATCATATCGCCAGGTTTTATGCCAAGTCCAACAATAGCTGGATCAGTGCCAAAAATTAACGGTAATTCAGTTGCCTTGCAATGATACTTTTCTAACACCTCTTCAGCTTCCTTTTTTGTCATTACCTCATGTTTTGGGACATAGATATGATCAGGTGCTAGAGTTAGATGCTTTTTAGTTACCATCATAAAAACCTCCGAGTATAATATCAATTGGGGATAAAAATAAGCAACACAAACAGCAAAAACCGGCTTTGGGTTAATATATATTTACTCGGAATTTTTTGGAAAAATTATCAGTTTTTTGATTTACTCCGATCCATTTTTGGACATAATTGAATTTCCGGAAATGAGATTTATGAAAAAACCATGTGATTACGACTTTGCCAGTTTCATTGTTTGGAATAAACTCATGAATAAAGAAACATAAATAGGACTCATTCTAAGGCTAGAATAATGAATTCTCGTAGATATACGATGACATCACTTTCGATAGTGTTTCTTGCACTAACTATTATGTCTGTTTCTGCCATAGGTCAAAATGCCTATGCGGCAGGAGGCGGCATGTCACTGTCTGCAGATTGTTCTGGTTCAAGTTGTGACGTAAGTGGAACAACTGACCGAAATGATCAAGACGTGACTGTGGTAGTATCAAGTGGTAATGGAATACATATTGTTGATCAATTAAGCGCATCAGATGGTAGCTTCTCTACAACAATTAATGTAAGCAACCTAGATGATGGTACTTATAAAATTGCAGCAAACCAAGGAACATCTTCAAAGTACAGCCTAAATGTTTCCGTTGATGTTTCAGGTGGAAGTTCAGATTCATCTGATAGCAGTACTAGTGTAGTTGGTGCAGCAGCAGTAGAAGAAACAGCAGCTGTAGCAGCAGGTGGATTAACACTAAGTGCTGGTGGCGTAGAAGGTTCTACTACAATTGACGTAAGTGGAACAACTGACAGAAATGGAGACATTACTCTTAAGGTAACAGCACCAAATGGAAATGTTGTTTCAGTATCTCAGATATCTCCTTCAGGTGGTAGCTTTATGACAACAGTTGAAACTGGCGGAGCATTATGGAGCCAAGACGGAATGTATACTATTTCTGCATTCCAAGGAACAGCTTCAAATTATCAGACATCTGCTGAAATTGAAATTATAGACGGTCATGTGATCCCAGAATTTGGTGTAATCGCTGCAATGATACTTGCAGTAGCAATTGTATCAATCATTGTGGTCACTGCAAAGACAAAACTCAGTATAGTACCAAGGTACTAAAATTCATCTTTTTATTTCTATAATGAAATCAGTAAAGGAAATATAGAATTCAAATTTAAGTTGGTCATGTATAATAGTAGAGTTTTTTGTATTATGCTTACTCTCACGTTTGCTATTGGTATGGTCTTTAATGCTGCAGAGGCAGTAGACCAGATATCACTATCAACTTCCAGTGACATATACTATAGTGGAGACTACGTAGTGATTTTTGGCAGTGTTAACACAATTTTTGAAAATATGCCTATAACTATACAAATCTATCATGAATCAAATTTGGTGGATGTTGCCCAAGTTTCAGTTGCCCAAGATGGAACGTTTGTCAAAAGTTTCAATGCTGTGGGACAGCAATGGAAAGAAGAGGGCACATACACAATTAGGGCACAATACACTTCAACTCAAATTGCAGAAACAACATTTGAATTTTTTAGTCAGGTGATTGATAAAAGTTCTGCAGTTTTTCCTGTTCAGATTCCAAATTCGGGAACTTTTGATGTAGGATATACGATAAGAGGTGGTGATGTTACAGGGATAGACATGAACATGGATCGCTACTCACTTCTCATAGAAATTACAGTAAATGCAAATGGCAACTTGATTCTAAAATTACCTAGAGAAAGTTTTGACGCTCAAAAAAGTGATGGTAAAGATAATACTTTCATAATTTTGATCAGTAAAGAAAATAACGAGCCGGAAGATTTTGTACAGGTTGAATATGAAGAAATTGCTACTAGCTCTGATTATAGAACTATACGTATCCCATTAGAAGAAGGTGACAAATGGGTTGAAGTAGTAGGCACATATGTAATTCCTGAATTTGGAAGTGTAGTGATTATAATTTTAGTTGTGGCAGTATCATCAGCAATTATAATTTCTAAAAGCAGGTTTTCTGTTAGATATAATTAGATTCAAAAATTATATTTTGTTTTATAGGGAGAAACACTTCGTAGTTCGCTTACAACTTTTTTTAAAACATCTATTGTCTGATCTACTTCGTCTAATGTATTCAAATATCCAAATGACATTCGTAACGAACCGGTTATCTGCTCATGATTGAAACCCATTGCTTTCAATACATGTGATGCTTTTTGAGTATGCATTGAACATGCAGAGCCAGTTGATGCAGCAATGCCATGTTCATCCAACTTTATGATCAAGTCTTCACCGTTTACTCCCATAAATGTAAGATGGATGTTATTGAAAATTCTTTTTTCAGGATGACCATTAAGTTTTACATGAGGTATTTCTTTGATTACTTTTGAGAGCATTGAAGAGTGAAGTGTTTCAAAGTGAGAAATGTTTTCGTTTAATCTTTCTTTTGCAATCTCACATGCCTTACCA
>OFBF01000015.1_pt1 | contig 15732 bp, 14 predicted proteins | sample 1520501 | NCBI WGS metagenome assembly OFBF01 (sample SAMEA3696448, study PRJEB22514) | metagenome | biome: water; feature: marine; material: hydrothermal vent | place: Pacific Ocean | collected 2014-08-15 | depth 1539 m
GTGCAATTGAATTAGGCTCACATGGCATTCTAGTAGCAAGTGGAATTGTTAAATCTACAAATTGGCAAAGAGATATTGAAGGCTTTGCTAAGGCAATCCTTTAAAAACGGCTCAATTTGATTTGATAATCTAAGTGATAACAGTGAAATCGATCTACGCGTTTGAGGATGCAGACAGCAAAAACAGAATGTTGTTGGGTGGTAAGGGTGCTGGCCTAAGTGAAATGACAAGGCTCAAACTTCCTGTACCTCCTGGATTTACAATTACAACCGAAGTTTGCAACAAATATTATGAAAACAAAAAGCATCTTTCAAAAAATCTCATGAGTGAAATCAGCAAGAATATTTCAAAAATTGAAAAAAAGACTGGAAAAAAATGGAATTCTAGTGATAATCCGTTACTAGTTTCGGTTAGATCGGGCGCTGCGATTTCAATGCCTGGAATGATGGATACAATACTGAATTTGGGTTTAAATGATCAAACTGTTCTTGGTTTAGCAAAAAAAACAAACAATTCAAGATTTGCTTGGGATTCCTACAGAAGATTCATCCAACTTTTCGGAAAAGTTGTTTTCAATATTAGTGATGAAAATTTTGATGATGTACTTAATTCAGCAAAAACAAAACAAGGTATCACCGATGACAGTATGCTAAATGTCGACTCGCTAAAAAAAATTGTATTAGATTACAAAAAAATCTGTGAAAAATATACAAAACAAAAATTCCCAACAAACCCAAATGAGCAGATTAGCTTGGCGGTTGAAGCTGTGTTTAAAAGTTGGATGGGCGAAAGAGCTGTAATTTATCGAGAAAAAAATAATATTACAAAAGGTATTGCAAATGGAACAGCTGTAAATGTTCAAACAATGGTTTTTGGAAACATGGGAAATGACAGTGCAACTGGTGTTGTATTTACTAGAAATGGACAAAATGGTATTAAAGAAATTGAAGGTGAATATTTGCTAAATGCGCAAGGCGAAGATGTAGTTGCTGGAGTTAGAACTGGAAAAGAAATTTTGATGTTACAAAAAGATATGTCAAAATCATACAATGAGCTTAGTAATGCATGTAAAAAATTAGAGAAGCATTTTAGAGAGCCGCAAGATATTGAATTTACAATTGAGCAAGGAAAATTCTACCTATTACAAACACGAACAGCTAAGATGAGCGCAGCTGCGTTAATTAAAACATCAGTAGATATGGTTAAAGAAAAATTAATTAACAAAAATAAGGCACTAACTAGAATTCCCGCACAACAATTGGAAGCATTACTACATAGAACAATTGATCAAAACAAACTAAAGGAATACAAACTATTCACAAAAGGAATTGCCGCATCACCAGGTGCTGCAACTGGAATTGCTGTATTTGATGTAAAAAAAGCAATTACTATGGGTGAAAATAACACTAAAGTCATTTTGATTAGAAAAGAGACAAAACCGGAGGATGTACCTGCATTCTTTTCCTCTGAGGGTATTTTGACTAGTCAGGGAGGTAAATCATCTCATGCTGCAATTGTTTCTAGGGGTATGGGCAAACCATGTATTGTTGGTTCCACCGAATTAAAAATTGATTATGATGCTAAGAAATGCCAAGCAAATGGAATAGTTATTTCAGAAGGTGATTCAATAACGATCGATGGTAGTATAGGAATTGTTTACGTTGGAAATATTCCAACAGTTGAGCCTAAAGTTACAGAAGATTTCAAGACTATTCTATCATGGGCACAAAAAACAAAACGTCTTGGAATTCGTGCAAATGCAGATACGCCTGATGCAGCAAAACTAGCAAGAAAATATGGTGCAGAGGGAATTGGTCTATGCAGAACTGAAAGGATGTTCAATGCTGATGATAGATTGAGCATTTTCGTTGACATGATCATGGCAACAAATGAAAACCAAAGAAAGCATGTATTGGATAAGCTTGGCGAACTACAAAAAAATGATTTTATACAAATTCTAAAAGCAATGGAGGGTTACAAGGTAACTATCCGATTACTCGATCCACCCTTGCATGAATTCTTACCAAATCCAGAAGAATTAATGGATAAAATCTATAAAAATAAAAATGATATTGATATTTCAGAAACTAAAGAAGTTTTGAATAGAGCTAAAGAACTATCAGAAATTAACCCAATGATGGGTCATCGTGGTGTTAGACTTGGTATAACTTATCCTGAGATTTACGAAATGCAGATCAAAGCAGTTTTTGTAGCAACAGCAAACCTAATGAAGAAAAAAATTAACGCCAAACCACAGATTATGATACCACAAGTTGGGAGTATTGAATAACTTAATCACATAAAATCAATTTATGATAATGTTAAACTAGAGATGGAGAAAAAATACAAGATTAAATTTAAAATAAATTTTGGAACAATGCTAGAAGTCGTTCGCGCATGTTTAACATCAAACGAATTAGCAAAAACAGCAGAATTCTTTAGCTTCGGCACAAATGATCTAACACAAGCTGTATTCAGCTTTAGTAGAGAAGATGCAGAAAGCAAATTTCTACCAGAATACATGGAGAAAGAGATTCTCGAAACAAGTCCATTCCAATCAATTGATGAAAATGGTGTTGGAAGTCTAATGGATATCGCAATCTCACAGGGAAGAAAAATCAAAAATAATTTGGAGATTGGGATTTGCGGTGAACATGGCGGTGATCCAAATTCAATAAAGTTTTGTCACGATGCAGATGTATCATATGTCAGTGCATCACCACATCGAATTCCAATTGCAATCGTTGCTGCTGCTCAAGCTGCAATCAATAAAAAATAAAAAACCCTAGTTAAGTAATACTAAAATTTTTATAATGAAAGTTTAGTAGATAATTATGCTACCAAGCCTGGAAACGATAAAGGAAGAAAGAAAAAAGCTGAACATGACGCAAAAAAAGTTGGCTGTTATGACTGGTGTTAGCACGTCCATGATAAACCAAATAGAATCAGGAAGATGTAAGCCGTCATACAATACTGCAAAGAAAATTTTTGAAAGTTTAGCAAAACTTGAAGGCCAAACATCAACGCGTAAAGCAGGTGATATCTGTAGTGAAAAAATAGTTAGACTAGTACCTAGTAACACCATCCGTGAAGCAGGAAAAAAAATGCATGAAAAAACAATTGATCAGATACCAGTTTTTGATGAAGGTGAGCTAAAGGGATTAGTTACCATTGATATTGTTAATGAATACACAGAACGTAAGGACACTAAAATTAAAAATGTGATGAATCCAAAGCCACCTGTAATTGATTTTGAATTCCCAGCGAATGCACTATCACAATTAACTAGAATTTCTGGTTGTGTTCTTGTAGAAAAAAATTCCAAAATTATAGGGATAATTACCTCATCTGATTTGCTAAAAATGATGTAAGTTAGTCAGAATTTTTTAATTTCCGGGTTTTCTCTATTTCCTATATCATATCCATCTCGTCTAAGATATTTGAGGGTAAGCTTGTATACCAATTCATCATGATTTACAGTTTCTAATAAGACCGACCATGCTAGCTTACCATCTTCACCAATTTTTGGCTTTAGTTGAATAGTAAAATCCTCGGCTAATTGTTTACATTCCTCGTATGTCTTTCCGTGACGATATTCTGTACCCCTACCACAGCTATCCATTAGAACAGAGCTCTGTTAAAACACCATTCAAAGATTTCGGATGAATGAATGTTACTTTAGTTCCGGCTGAACCATCTCTAATTTTTCCCAAGAATTGTATACCACACCCTTCCATCCTAGAAACCTCACCTTCTATATTTGGAGTTTCAAGAGCTATATGATGTAGCCCACTTCCACGCTTTTCTAAAAACTTCCTTATAGGACTTGAGTCATTTGTAGGTTCCATAAGTTCTATGTTAGCATTTTCTAAATGAAGTATTGCAACTTTAACACCCTCAGATTCTACAGTTTCAAATTCAACACTCTTGATATCAAGCGCATCTTGGTAGGTCTTAGCTGCATCCTCAACGTTTTCTACTGCAATAGCAACATGGTTTATTTTCATTAGAATACATCCTTTGGTCTATATTCACCAAAAACCTCTCTGAATGTATTACTAATCTCACCGGTTGTAGCATATGCCAATACAGCATCTAAAATAAATGGCATCAAGTTTTTGTCAGTTTCAGCAGCTTTTTGCATTTTTGATAAAGCGTATTCTGTTTTTTTATTATCACGTGAATTTCTAAGTTGTTTTATTGCTTTCTCCTGTTTTTTTCCTAGTGAATCATCTATTCGAAGGAGGTTCTGTTTCTTTTCAGATTTTTCAGTAAATTTGTTGACACCCACTAGTATGCGTTGATCATCATCTACTTCTTTCTTGAGTCGATACGCGTTTTGTCTAATTTCTGATTGGAAATATCCCTTCTCAATTGCCTTAAGTGCACCACCCATCTTATCAATTTTTTTGAGATAACTCAATGTTTGTTCCTCAATATCATCACAAAGTGATTCCATGTAATATGAACCAGCCATAGGATCAACAGTCTTTGTTACCCCACTCTCATATCCAATAATTTGTTGTGTTCGTAATGCAATCTTTGCCGCCTCTTGTGAAGGAAGTGCTAATGCTTCATCCTTTGAATTTGTATGAAGTGACTGTGTTCCACCAAGAACTGCAGCCATTGCTTGTACTGCAACACGAACGATGTTATTGTCAGGCTGCTGTGCTGTTAATGATTCGCCACTTGTCTGAGTATGAAATCTAAGCTGCAAAGATTTAGGATTTTTTGCATGAAATCTTTCCTTTAGAATTTTTGCGTATATTTTTCTTGCAGTTCTAAACTTTGCAACTTCTTCAAAAAATTCTATCGTACAACAAAAGAAAAATGAAAGCCTTGGTGCAAAGTCATCAATTTTTAATCCGCGATCTATACATGTTTGAATATATTCAATTCCATTTGCGATTGTAAATGCAATTTCCTGTACTGCAGTTGAACCTGCTTCACGCATGTGATAACCTGAGATTGAAATTGGATACCATTGTGGTACATTTTTTGCACAGTAACCAATCATATCACCTACTATCCTCATAGATGGTTGTGGAGGGTAGATGTAGGTATTCCGAGCAACATACTCTTTCAATATATCATTTTGAGTTGTACCCCTAAGTTCCTTACTTGAAATTCCTTGTGACTTTCCCACGGCAATATAGTATGCTAGAAGTGTTGATGCAGTTGCATTAATTGTCATAGAGGTTGAAGCCTTTCCTAGATTGATTCCGTTGAATGCAGTTTGCATGTCTTTTAGCGATGCGATTGATACGCCAACTTTGCCAACCTCACCTTCAGCACGTGATGAATCTGGATCATGTCCAATTTGCGTAGGTAAATCAAATGCCATTGAAAGGCCAGTCTGACCACTATCCAGCATGAATTTGTAACGCTTGTTTGACTGTGCAGCATCCCCAAAGCCAGAATATTGACGCATTGTCCAAAGTCTATCACGATACATTCCAGAATGAATTCCTCGTGTAAACGGATATTTCCCAGGGCTCTCCTTTGAATTTTTTGATTGGTTGTAAATTGGTTTAACTGGTATGTTAGAATCAGTTACAAATTCCTTAGTTTTTGCCTTGTCCTTTGTCATGTAATCACTTTATTATGCTATTAGATATTTTGTCAGCAGCTTCAAATGGATCCATTTTTTTGTCTTGCACTTTTTTAAGATATCCTGAGTATGACTTGCTTGATTGCAGCATTGTTGCAACTTTTTGATTAATATTATTTAAGATGATATCATCAAGTTCTTTGGAAAGCCTTTGCTTTTCTGATAATTTCTTATCCTTCCTTCTTTTTGTTATGAGCTTTTTTAATTCTGTTAGAAATTCAGAAATTCCCTTTTCTGTCTTTGATGATACTTTGAGAATCACTGAGTTTTTTTCTGCCGTACCAATAAAGTCTTGAACTGACTGAAACAACTGTGACGCCCCTTCAAGGTCACTTTTATGAACAAGGTAAATGTCACCAATTTCAGTAATTCCTGCTTTTATTGTTTGAATGCTATCTCCCGTATATGGGTTGAATACGACCACTGTAATGTCAGCTATGTTGGAAATTTCTATTTCTGTTTGTCCTGCTCCAACACTTTCTATGATTATGGGGTCAAATCCAGCATACTCGAGTACACGTATACTATTTCGTATGGACCTTGAAATTGCACCAGTAGCACCTCTTGATGCTATGCTTCTGATGTATGTTCCAGAATCTGTTGATTCTGTCATTCGCACTCTATCGCCAAGTATTGCACCGCCTGATATGTGACTTGTTGGATCTATTGCCAAAACTGCTGGCTTCAATCCAAACTTCTTCAATCTAATTGAAGTTTTATCTATCAGTGATGACTTTCCAGCTCCCGCTGGTCCTGTTATGCCTATAACTACAGACTTGCCGGAAGTCTTGAATATTTTTTTAATTAATTTCCTTGATTCTTTTTCGTCGTTTTCAAAAATTGAAATTGCCTTTGCTATTGCTCCACGCTTTGCTTTTTTCAAATCAGAAGTAATGTCCAAGTGCAATTATCTTTTGTTTCTGCGATAAATATTGGTTATCTTTGACCTTTAGGTTGTACTAATGACTGTACACTCAGGAATTTGCTTCAATGTCTTCTTCAAGGTCTTTTCCAAGACCTTTCCACCATTGATCAAGATCCTGTGCCATCTGGAAAATTTAGTTAATTATCGTATATAGATCTGCTGGTTGCTAGATTTTGCTATAAATTATCCTAGGTTTTAACTCACCCTGCTCATAAATTTCGGTTTTTAATCCAATCTTTCCAAATTCATCATGGTTTATAGAAAACACAACTGGAGTAGTTGACCATCCATACTTTGGCTCAAAATTAATTTCGATGGTTTCTACAAACGAGCTCTGTGAAAATTCCTTGTGGAATGTTTTTTCCATGCCCAAAACCTCAAGAGTGATTAGGTTTGTCATTTCAGAATTATCATTGTACGTAATTCTAACAATCTTATTTTTTGGTTCATACACTGCATCAACAAAAATTATCTGAGATATTGTAGATTCATCTAATGCTGAATCAGATGTGACTGATATCACTATAGCTGCAATTGCGATTATTGACGCAGCAGCAATAATTTTCCTATTCATTCTCATCCAAATTCTGCTTTGATACGCCGCAAAAACTTTGATCTAATTCTAACTCTTTCCAATGTTTGTTCTATAACACGCTCTGTTCCAGGTAAGGGGTTTCTTTTGAAAAAGTTACGTACATCTCTTTCCTGTTTATCATCAATTACACCACCAACGCTAGCAACAATTCTATTCGCAAGTGGATTACCAACCCCAAACTTTCTAACTAATTCTTTCCAATGATTCTTAAGCCATGGCCAAAGAACATCCTTGCCGTAAATATTAGCTGATACACCCATAATTGGAGCACGGATATTTTGAGAACGTACTTCTGGGGTTAGGGAAAGGGCTAGTGTTTTAAGCAGTAAATTTTTTTGCTTAAAATTACACATCGCCATAAGAAATCTAATCTTTTCTTCTTGTAAAGTAGACTTTCTGTAAAGCGACAAAAGTCTATTGTAAGTTTTTTTATCTCCTTGCCATGCTGCTAATACAAAAACTGGTTCCTGCAGATCAGCGGCAAGAGAATTTTTATTTTTAAGAAATTTATTAAAACGTTTGTTTGCTTCGCTGAGTATTTCCTTATCACCAAGTTTACCAAGTGCGGTTATCACAAAACTACGTAACAATGAATCAGTGTGTCTCTCATTTTTTTTGGAATCCCAATCAAGGCGGTCAAATATTGTTCCCAAAAATTGTGCAGTATAGGTACGGATTTCATCAGAGAATTTTTCTTTAGTGGTTAGTTTGTATAGATAGTAAAGATTTTGCGCTAAATTCAGCAGAGTGATATAATCATCCTCATCGTGATATGATGTTGTAAAATCAAGATATTCCTGGAGTTGTTTTGTGCCTGATATACACTGTGAAAACAAATCATTCTGTAAACTCCATCTATCAACATGATTCAATATTTTTTCATCAATCAATAATGATAGATTCGCTAAACTGTGATCATCATATTGAACTCTGTAAAACCCATAGCGACCTGAATTAATTATAAAATTTGAATCTCTGTTTTTCAGAGATACACTGCTAGAGTGTGATTTCATTAAGATTGAGTTTTCGTGATTCCCCTCTTCAATCTGTATTGGAATTGCCCATTTATTCTTAGAAACTCTACTCCCATCAGATAAGAAGCGTTTCTGTGTTAATGATATTTTTGAATTATTTCGTTTAACATTCACAACTGGATACCCAACCTGATCAATCCATGTTTTCATCATAGAGTCAACAGGTTTGTGTGCAATTTTCCCAATTGAATTCCATAAATCCCGTCCTTCTGCATTTGAATATCTATGTTTAGTAAGATAATGTTTCAGTCCTTTACGAAAGTTTTCTATTCCAACATAATTCTCCAACATACGTAAAACACTCCCACCCTTATCGTAGCTGATTGCGTCAAAGATTTCTCTAATTTGTGCTGGGTGTTTTACGTCCACATTTATTGGGTGAGAATTTTTTAATGCGTCAAGACTCATGGCTTGTAACATTGCATCATCTAAAAACTGGTCCCAAAGATCCCACTCTGGATAAAACTTGTCCACGATTTTTGTTGCCATGAATGTTGCAAAGCTTTCATTCAGCCAAAGATCATTCCACCATTTCATCGTAACAAGATTACCAAACCATTGGTGAGCTATCTCATGGGATATTACTTCCGCAATGTACTGCTTTGTCCTAGTTGAAGATGTCTTTGGATCATAAAGTAAAATTGCCTCTCTGAATGTAATTGCACCCCAATTCTCCATTGCACCAGCAGCAAAATCAGGGATTGCTATCATGTCAAGTTTTGGAAGTGGATACTTTATTCCAAAATATTTTTCATACTCACTGAGAAACTTCTTGGTAAAGTCTAGTGAAAGTTTACCCTTATTCTTATTGCCTTTTGTGGTAACAATTCTTATCTTGATATTTCGTAACTTTCCATGTAAATATTCAAACTCGCCTACACCAAGATACAAAAGATACGTTGACATTACTGGAGTTCGCCCAAACTTGTATAGGATTTTTGAACCAACAATTTTTTTAGATGCAACTGGCATGTTTGAGATTGCATCCAAGTGCTTATCGACTAAAAGAGATACATCAAATGTTGCCTTGACAGCGGGTTCATCCCAGCAGGGAAATGCCCTTCTAGCATCAGCAGCCTCAAACTGTGTTGTTGCAAGATACTTTGTTTTCCCCTTTCTATCCTTGTACTGGCTTCTGTAAAATCCTAAAAGTCTATCATTCAAGGTTCCAGTAAACTTGATGGAAAGTTTTGCTTTCCCTTTTATTTTCTTTGCAAGTTTAATTGTCAGTTTTTCATTTTTTTCATTTAGAGATGATTTTGCAGGGATGATTTTCCTTCCTTGTGTTATATGAGATTCTTTTATGCTGAGTTCTGCAGCGTCTAGTATGATTGAATTAGTCGGCTTTGATAAATTGAGAGTAATAATTTCCTCACCGTTAAACTTGAAATTATGAAATAATGGTTCAAACACAATCTCATAGTTGGTTGGGATTACGCCTGCCATACCGTGGATAATTTGAAACGTTATGTAAGTTTATTCAGATTCAAAAGATTTTAAGGGAAACATGAGTATATTATAATATGAAGCAGAAAACTGCGTCTCGTAAGATTAAGATCCTTGTTGCAAAACTGGGCTTAGATGGTCATGACAGAGGTGCGCTAGTACTATGCCGTGGGTTCAGGGATGCTGGAATGGAAGTAATTTACTCTGGCTTGTTTGCCACACCGGACAGAATAGCACAAATTGCTGAGGATGAAGATGTGGATGCAGTTGCGCTTAGTCTCTTGAACGGAGCACATGGAACATTGTTTCCCAGAGTTGTTAAGGAATTAAAGAAGAAGGGAATTAATGATGTACTTGTTGTAGGTGGCGGAACAATTCCAGAGGAAGATAAAAAAATACTTGAGAAATCTGGTGTTAGCGGAAACTTTGGACCGGGAACATCACTTAATGACATAACTAATCATATTAGAAATGGCGTGTCAAAATTAAGAAAATTATAATCATTCAGTAGAATCAGGCCACATCATTTTTCGCATCTGTTTTCCAACCTGCTCTATTTGATGTGAATCTAATTGTTTCATGTATTTGTCAAACGCATTTTTGCCACTTTTTTCATACTCACTTAACCATTCTTTGTTAAATGTCCCATCCTGTATTTCCTGCAGAACTTTTTTCATTTCTTCCTTGGTCTGCTTATTCATAACCATTGGACCACGAGTAAGACCACCATATCTTGCAGTTTCGCTTACACGTCTCCACATTCCGTTGATTCCATATTTCTGAATCATGTCAACAATTAGTTTCAACTCATGCAAAACTTCAAAGTATGCAATTTCTGGTTGATAGCCAGCTTCAACCAATGTTTCAAATGCGTTAACAACCATAGAAGCAGAACCGCCACAAAGATCCGCCTGTTCACCAAACCAGTCAGTCTCAACTTCTTCCTTGAATGTAGTTTTGATCAAACCAGCACGTGCACTTCCAATTCCCTTGGCAATTCCAAGTGTTCTATCCCAAGCAGTTCCAGTCTTGTCTTGTTCGACAGCAACAATTGATGGTGTTCCAAAATTATCAAGATATGTTTCTCTTACCTTAGAGCCAGGACCCTTAGGTGCAACCATAATAATATCAACATTATCAGGTGCCTTTATCCATCCCCAGTAAATTGCTGCTGCATGTGAAAACGCCAATGCCTTTCCTTCGGAAAGATTTGGTTCTATCTCATCCTTGTAGACTTTAGATTGAACCATATCAGGAATTAGAATATGTATAATGTCAGCCTTTTTGCAAGCTTCTGCTACAGACATCACTTCATGTCCGTCATCCTTTGCCTTGTTCCAGCTAGAACCACCCTCTTTAAGCCCAACGATTACTTTGAGACCAGAATCTTTGAGATTGTTTGCTTGTGCATCTCCCTGGATACCATATCCGATGATTGCGATTGTTTGATCTTTAATTGTGTCTAGACTAATATCAGAATCTTTCCAGGTCTTTGCCATTGAAAAAATTTTAGATTCTACCCATATAATCTATATCTTGTATTCCTTATTGCATTTAACACACCTGACTTTCACACCCTCAGAATCAAGGCGCTCAAACTTCTTTGAGCCACAATTTGTACAAATTGGGCATGCCCGTGCTGGCTTCACAAATAATAGTTTTGTAAACTACATTTGAAGTTAATTGATTTTCCCACTGCCTATTATTCGTACTGTCGTGGATTCCGGTTTTATGACAATACAAATATCATTTTTCTTATAGATAATTGGTTTTTCCAACGTTAACTTGAATGGTGACACGGATGAAATCTTTGCTGCCTTTATTTGAAGTCCAACGTTAAGAAGACACATCTGATTCTCCGAAATTTCTCCTTTGTAAAATGGTGACTGATTGAAATTAATTATAAGTTCAGTTTTTACTTCTAAGGAATCGTCAATTGTAAGAATGTCACCTCTTTGAATTTCATCCGGCTTGATTCCCTTTAGTGAAAGACCAACCCTTGCTGAACAAATTGCCTGTTTTACATCATCGTCATGCATTTGAATGGACTTTATCATAATCTCAGATCCTGACGGTAAATGCCTTAGCTTATCATACTGATTTACTATGCCTTGTAATACTTTGCCTAACACGACAGTCCCAACACCTTTCACGTCAAAACAATGATCTATTACAATTTGTACAGCACCATCGCTTGAAATTGATGGAAATTTTGTTAATTCCTGTTTAATGTTTGGTGAATCAACTTTCTTGTAATTATTCAAAACTGTTCCTTTGATCATAGAATTAAGGCGATTTTCATCGACTTCGTAAGAATGGCTTATAATTCCATCTTTTTTTCCTAGCATATCCAATGCAATAATTTGTTCTCCAACATACTTGTCAAGCGATGCAATATAGAAAATTACATACTCTGCAATGTTTATTGCTTGTAACAGAGGTTGAATCTTTTCTGGGAATCCATTTGGAATAACCCATGTTCTAATAACATCAGACTCCTTTTTATCATAAAGTGTAAGATCTGTAGTTGTACCTTTTTTGCCAAAATCATTTGCAATTGTCTGTTCTCCAAGAACAACAAAATTGATCGAGTTCATAATAATGCACGTATTTGCTTCACAGATTGTATTTTTGATAAACTCCATTTGTAAGTTTAGTTTCCGTACTAATTGATTAGCCGATCATGATTATTTTTTTATAGTCGTAATTTATCCACCTAATTAATGGGAATTAATAAAAAGGGAGCTGCAGTAGCCGTTGCTATAATAGCCTTCATAATCTGTATTGGTCTAGCCGGTTGATATCATAATTATAATTATTTGTTAGCCAAGGCCAAAATTGCTTGACTGATTTTATGGAAATGACCTAAGGACCGCAGCATAACTTGCAAAGCGATGATTTTTCGGTTTTACCATTGTTTGAGTGTATTTTGATATTGTCTTTCCATGTGCACCCATGTAGCCAATTGGAGTATCTACCCAATTCCAATCATCTACTAAACTGAGTACATCATCGTATGGGCTGTAATAGTTTCTAATTTTTGTTGTAACAATTTTTTGTGTGGCAGAACCATTTCTTGGACTTAGCGCGTTGCTAGGAATCGAACCTCCAAAAAAATAAACTGCCTCCAAGATTCCGTTATTTTTGGCATTTCTTGCTAGATTTTTTATCGTACTCTGAATTACATGTGCGCCAAGTGAATGTCCCATTAGACGAATCTTTGTACCTGGACTTTTACGCTTAAAGTCAGTAACAAATCGTGCCAAGTTTCTTCCGTTCTTGTTTGCTATGGTTACACCAATATGCAATCTCATCAGATACAGTGCACCTGCGGTGTTTGAATCATAACTATATCCTATTACAGGACATTTGTAACCAAGATGTGCTAATCTTCTTTTTGCAATTACAAATTTTGTCAGTGCGCCAGAGGCATTGTTTCTTAGCCCATGAATCATTATAGTAATCTCCTTTGAGCCGATTAATGCATCAAAATCTCTCTTTGGGTACAAGCTATATGATTCATGTTTTATCGTTCGACCTGAATAAAGATCATAAAATCCTCTGGTAGATATTCGAGGAAAAATCTTTTTCAATTTAGCTTGTGCCCCCAAGCTTTGACTTCTGTTCTTCTATAACTGATTCTTCCACTTTTTCAAACAATGGAGAAACTTGTCCTAGCTTGTGACCCTGTTTTAGCGTAATACTTGAAATCTCATCAAACATTTCTGTTGAAACGTTACCATCCAATCCAAGCTGCGCCCAAATTTTTTGTGATGATTCTGGCAAGAATGGATAAATCGCTATCGCTAAACTTCTTACTGCATTAACTGCCAAAAAAATGCAGGAATTTGTACCGGCACCATTCTTCCAGGGTTCCTTATGTTGAAAGTACTGGTTAAAGTGAGCTGAAAACTGTAAAATCTTTTTTAGTGCTCTATCAAGATGATTTTCTTCCATTAGCACGCTCAGTTGTGATGCAAGTTCATGGATCATCTTTTCTGATTCTTTATCCATATCATCAAACTTCTCTGGATCTGGAACAATGCTATTGAAAGATTTTACAGTAAAACCAAGCACACGGTTAACCAAGTTTCCAAGATTTCCTATCAACTCAGAATTAATTTTTGTCGCAAACTCATCCCAGTTAAAATTAAGATCATCCTGTGAATATGGATTTATTGAAACAAGATAAAATCTTAGATAGTCTGAGGGAAAAATTTTCAAAAAGTCCTTAAGACCAATATACCAGTTTCTGCTCTTTGAAATTTTCTTTGACTCCAACGTAAGATGTCCTCTTGTTGGAATGTAATCAGGAAGTTTGTACTCTTCATCAATTCCTAAACGCATTGCAGGCAAAAACAGAAAGTGATGATAAACAATATCTTTTCCAATAAAGTGATAGATATCCGCCTCGTTCCAAAATTTTTTCCCATCTTTACCATTATCATTCAGAAATTTTATTGTGGATGAAATGTATGCTAGATGGTTGTCAAACCAACCATAGAACACCTTTTCTTTTTCTCCGTCAACTGGAACAGGAACGCCCCAAGATATATCACGGGTAATATCCCAATCAATTAGCCCTTCTTTAATCCAGTTTTGGACATACTTTTTCACATCTTTTTGGAGATTTTGATTACTTTCAAGATATTTAGTGAGTTTGTCTGAAAAGTTTTTCAGCTTGAAAAAATAATGCTTTGTTTTTTCTTTAACTGGTATCTGTCCACAAATTGAACAGTGCGGATTTTCAATCTCTTCTGGCACACGACCACATTTTTCGCACAAATCTGAATATTGATCATTCGCCTTGCAGTATGGACATGTTCCAATTACATATCTATCTGGTAAAAATTTCTTGTCTGTATTACAATAAAGTTGTATGATTTCATTTTCATAAATATGCCCAGCCTGTTCAAGTTTTTTGAAAACATCCTGTACAAACTGCCTGTTTTCTAAAGAACTTGTTTTGTAAAAGAAATCAAATTTTATGTTAAATGCAGTAAAGTCTTCAAAATCACGCTTGTTCCAATACTCTACATATTCCTCAGGTGTTTTCCCTTCTTTTTCAGATTGTATTAAGATTGGAGTTCCAAAATCGTCAGATGCACATATGTAATATACTTCAACTCCTTTTTGCCTTAGAAATCTAGTTGTAACATCAGCTGGTAGATATGTGGATGCAACATGACCAAGATGAATTTCCCCGTTTGCATATGGTAATGCACTTGTGATGATTGCCTTTGAGTTCATTTGATATAGATTTTATAAAGTTTAGTTAAGAAGTTTGTTTTTGTCAAAATAGTTAATATTAGTATGTAGATTCTGCCATGCCTCGAAATGCAGGCATGCGTTTTTTCTTTCCACAATTTACACATTTGTACAGGAATTTTGTTTTCTTTCCGACCATAACTTTGTCAGAATCAAGAATTTCATGTTGGGTGTTGCTCATACAGGTTCTACACAATCTTTTTTCTGATTCCATGTCGTTATTCTCTTAATGCTTTTGCAGTAACAACAATCCTTTGAATGAATGTGATGGCTGCAATTATAATCACAATAATTATTGCATACTCCATAAATCCGATAATTCCAATAATAGCTATTACAAGAAGTCTTTCAGCGCGCTCACCAATTCCAACACCCTGTAACTTTACCCCAAGAGATTCCGCTTTTGATCGTGTAAAGCTTACAAGTAGTGAAAATGTAATCGCTAAAAATACCAAATATGGTTCTGCAAAACCACCTACTAGTATTCCAAGAAATACAGCAACTTCTGCTATCTTATCAAATGCTGAATCAAGAAAACCGCCAGATTTAGTAATTTTTTGAGAAACTCTGGCAACCTGACCATCAACAATATCAAAAAATCCTGCAACAAGTAGAATTATTCCACCAATAATCAGTGAGAATTCAACATTCCAACCATAAATGAATGCTGAAGCAAACGCAAAGGTCAAACCTATACATGACCAACCATTAGGTGAAATGCCAGTTGATGCAAAGCTTTTGCCTAATTTTTCAAGATGTGGTTGTACTGAATCTCGTAATTTATTTAGCACTAATCTCACCTGCTTAGGTTCATTGCAATTATCGTTGATATCATTTTTGCAGCCATGGACGC
>OFBF01000026.1_pt1 | contig 13290 bp, 13 predicted proteins | sample 1520501 | NCBI WGS metagenome assembly OFBF01 (sample SAMEA3696448, study PRJEB22514) | metagenome | biome: water; feature: marine; material: hydrothermal vent | place: Pacific Ocean | collected 2014-08-15 | depth 1539 m
GTTGTTGGTTCACGGTTTATGACAGATATGGGAGGTTTGCGAAAAAAGATGCGGAAGACATACGCGTTCATGTGGGCCGCAGGTCTTGGACTGATGGGAGCTCCATTTATCACCACAGGATTCTGGAGCAAAGATGCAATTTTTGCTGCTGTCTACGAATCAGGAAATGAGTGGGCATTACCAATTTTCATCATAGCAGTTTTGACCGCTGTCATTACAGCATTCTATACCACAAGAATGATTGGCATGGTATTCTTTGGCAAAGAAAGTAAGCATATTGAAAAGATGGAAAAAGACGGTCACCATATACATGAAGCACCAAAGTCAATGTGGATTCCATACGGAATTCTTGCAGTGCTAACAATTGGAATAGGAATAATTGGATTTTCAGCTGAAGAAGGAATTCATCACCTATTTACTGAATATCTTGACGAATCATTTGGTATTCATTCACTGCATGTTGATGGAGAACTTTCTGAATCATTAGGATTCTTGTCAGGACTTAATCCAATTGCTGTTGGCGCATCATTGATAGCTTTTGCAGTTGGCTTTGGTCTTGGATATATCTTCTATATCGGCCGTTGGGTAGACCCTGCCAAGTTTATCAATTCAAATATTTTCTTTTATTCTTTGCACAAAGTAATCCTAAACCGATGGTATCTTAACGCAATGATCTATTGGGGCTTTGTTATTGCACCTTTGTGGGCTGCCAGAGCTATATGGAGATACTTTGAGAAAACTGTAATTGACACTGGCATGAATGTTGGATTAGAACGTTCAGTCAGGTTTGGAGCTAAAGTTGTACAAGGAACCCAGACTGGTGTACCACAATCATATCTTTACGTATTTGGAGCAGGACTTCTGTTTGTAGTTCTGATATTGTTGATATAGGTGATATGAAATGATCGATCTAACATCAACTCCAATAATCATTCTTGTAATTCTAGGTAGTGTAGGTGTTGCTTTACCGGTGGTCAGTATTGCGCTGAAAGAAAGACCCTCGATGATATCTTATGGTATAGCAACTCTCATTGCTTTATTCGCCTCAATCGGTTATGTTTTCTATCAGCTTGCGCTTGATCATGTGGCACCTGCCGCAATTTTTTCACAGGACGTACTGGTTGACGATGCATTTGGTGCATTATTTGCAATTGCCATGCTAATTGTTGCAATATTCACTACAGTTGGTTCATTCAGTTATATGAAAAACAAGGCTAATCCATCTGTCTATTTTTCACTGATTCTACTTTCTGCCATAGGAATGGTTCTTGTAGCATACGCTACAGATCTGGTAATGCTTTTTGTTGCTTGGGAACTCATGAGCATTCCAACATACATACTAGTAGGATTTTTGAAAAAGGATCCAATCTCTAACGAAGCTGCGATAAAGTACTTTTTGTTTGGTGCACTTTCATCTGCAATTATAATTTACGGTATATCTCTTGCTTATGGTATTACTGGTTCGACAAACATAGGTGAAGTAATTCAGGGCTTTATGGTTCTTGATGCGAATTTGATTCCAATTGGACTTTTAGCTGTTGGTATGTTTATCGCCGGATTCGGCTTCAAGATGGGTCTAGTTCCATTCCATATGTGGCTGCCAGATACATACGAAGGAGCACCACCTACAATTGCAACACTACTTGCTGCTGGTACTAAAAAAGCTGGCTTTGCTGCTGCTTTGAGAGTTATAGTAATGGGTACAGTTGCATTAAGTCTTGACTGGACACTTGCTTTAGGTATTATTGCTGTAATGACAATGACAGTTGGTAACATTGCAGCCATAATGCAAAAAAACTTGGCTCGAATGTTAGCTTATTCCAGCATTGGACATGCAGGATACATCTTGATTGGTTTGTCCATTGCACCATTTTCTACTATTGGTCTTCAAGGATCTATGTTCCATATACTAAACCATGCTGTAATGAAAGGTGCAGCATTCATTGCAGTTACGGGAATTGTAACTGCATTAGCGATTACACATGTTGAAAAACTAAAAGGTCTTGCAAGGCGTATGCCTATAACATCTTTAGGATTAGTAATTTCCTTGCTTGCACTAGCAGGCGTTCCACCACTTAGTGGATTTTGGAGTAAGTTAATGTTATTTGGCGCTGCAATTGATGCTGGTACTGTAGTATGGTGGGGTCCATGGCTTGCAGTGGCAGGTGTTCTAAATAGCGCGCTGTCTTTGGCTTACTATGGTTGGATAATACGTAAGATGTACTTTGAGGGTGAGAGAGAAAAGAGAATCAAAGAACCAAAATCAATTATAGCTATAATGGCATTTTCAATAATATTTATGGTAACTATAGGTGTCTATCCAGAACCTATTATACAATTTACGGAATTTGCTACACCAGCAATTAGTGCAGGATTTATGCCGTAGTTCTAGTAAATCTAACTAAATTTTCCAAATTATCTTTAGCCTGAGAATCTTTTATTTTCCTAATGCTATAGATAGCTCTGTCCGAGTATTTTTTAAACAACTCTTCCATATCATTAAAAACATCTCTAGGATCTAAGCTCTTCTTAATTAGAAGATTAAACAACTTGTCTTCATTTTGCCAGTCAAGTAAATCATCTCTAATCTGGTAGGCAATTCCAATATTTTTGCCATAATCTGCTAAAGACTCAATCTCTTCTTCAGACCCTCCTGAAATTATCGCACCCAATCTTGACGCAGTTTCAAAAGCTGTTGCAGTTTTATATTCAATTACCTTAAGATAGTCATCAAAAGTCACATCCTCGCTTGTCTCAAGCCTACCTTCAATTACTTCTCCCTCACTCATCATCATAGCAGTAGTAGCAAGATTTTTTGTTACTCTTGGATTATTGATTCTCGATGCTATGTTCAGGATTAATCCTAAAACAAAATCACCCGTTAGAACGCTGGTGTTATATCCATATTTTATATGAAATGGATCTTTTTGTCTACGTAAAGTTTCGTTATCTATTATATCATCATGAATAACTGATTCAGTATGTAGAAATTCAATTGCACAAGCAGCAGCAAAAGTGTTATCATCAATCTCGCCCACACATTCTGATGCCAAAAGAAGGATGATTGGTCTAATCCGTTTACCTCCATTTAATGCATATTTTAGAGGTTCTTTGAATTCAGATTCTGCGTATAATTCTAATTCTGAATCTAGTACAGTATTGATTTTTTTAATATATGTACTGTATTTTTCAAGCAATGGATTGATCTCTATATTCTTTCTTTCCAAAGACTTCAATTTCAAATGTTTATGAGAAATATATTAAACTTGAGTGCTCCCGTCGGGATTCGAACCCGAGTCTCAGGCGTGAAAGGCCTAAATGCTTGACCGGACTACACTACAGGAGCATAAAACCGTTCGTAACTTTAATCCATAAAATTCTTTGGTAGCTACAAAGATTTTTTTATTACCAAAATTGGATTAAAATCATGAATCATTTGATTCAAGAAATTGATCGCATTATAGAAGAACGAAGTTTGCTAAAACATCCATTCTACCAAGCTTGGTCTGATGGAAAGCTAACACGTGAATCTTTGGCAGGGTATTCCAAGGAATACTATCAATTGGTAAAAGCTGTTCCAATATTTATGGCACAACTAATGGATCATGTTCCAGAATCCTTGCATGATGAATTTAATTTTAACCAACAAGAAGAATTTTCACATATCAGCTTGTGGGAAAGATTTGCTGACGGGTTGGGAGTTTCTTATGAGGAATTAAACAATCATGAAGGATTGTATACAACAAATCATGCTATATCTGGGATGCATACTCTTATGTCATCATTTGTAAGCGGATCAACTGCAATGTATGCACTTGAAAAAGAAATACCAAAAATCAGTCAAACTAAATTAGAAGGTCTGGCGGAATTTTATGGTCTAACAAGTGAAGATGTAACTAAATATTTCAAGGAGCATATGGAAGCCGATATTAGGCATACAGCATCATGGAAAAAGGCTATTGATGGATTTTCCGGACATGACCAAGAAATAATCAGCGCTGCTGAAAGCTCCGTAACTTGCCAAAACTTGTTATTGGATAGCTGTTACGATGAATATTGTTAGATTCTAACATTTTTTACTAAGAAAAATTGATTTTGGGTAGGGCCTGTAACTCAGCTTGGTAGAGTACCCGACTCATAATCGGGGAGCCACGGGATCGAAGCCCATCAGGCCCATTATTTTCTTCTAGAAATTTTTCTTTAACACACTTTCAATTAGTTTTAAATCAAACATAATGTTGATTTAATTGGCTGCAATGAAGAATCAGAGTTATATCTGAAAAATGATGTGAAGGCATTTGTCTGAGCTGCCAAAATTTTAATTTGTATAATTTCAACCGGCTAAAATTTTAGCGTAGTATATAAGACGAGTTTATATAGCATTATTATGCCTGAGACAAAACCAATAGTAAGCATTGAGAACGTTGTAGCTTCTGCATCAGTTGATCAAGCAATAGATCTTGCCGATGTTACTAAAAAATTTCCAGATACAGAATGGCATCCTGACCAATTTCCAGGTTTAGTGTTTAGATTAACGTCACCAAAAACTGCTACTTTGATTTTTCGTTCAGGAAAAATGGTTTGTACTGGTGGTAAGTCTGAAGCTATGTCGATAAAGGCTGTTCGTACAGTTGTACAAAAACTTCGTAAGGGTAAGATCAAAATAAAAAAAGATGCAGTAATTACAGTCCAAAATATAGTTGCGTCTGGTAGTTTGGGTGGAAAAATTCACCTAGAGGATGCAGCAAGAAGGTTACCACGCAGTATGTATGAACCTGAACAGTTCCCAGGACTTATACATAGAATGGTCGATCCAAAAACTGTACTACTATTGTTTGCTTCTGGCAAACTGGTTTGTACTGGAGCAAAAAAGGAAAGTGATGTCTATAAATCTGTACATAACATACATGCACTCCTAGAAGAAAAAGATCTTATGTTGTATAATGCTTAATTCTGGTTAACCTGATTTTTTATTTTACCAAAAATTTCTTTAGTAACTAATTTTTCTTGAAAAAGAACATTTGTAATTTCTAATATATCAGTTAGTTGATGGATTTGTACACCCATATCATCCAATGCTTTATCCGCACCTTCTAATCTGTTTATGATAACATACACGTCAGAAATCAATAATCCTGATTCTTTGAGTTGCTTTATCCCATTTAAGACGGAAGTACCTGTAGTTGCAACATCATCCACCATCACCACTTTCATTCCTGCAGATGTTTTACCCTCAATGGATTTCGTGGTGCCATGTTCCTTGGGTTTATTTCGAACATAGATTAGTGGCTTAACAACTTCAATTGCAAGTGCAGATGCGACTACAAGACCTCCTGTTGGAACAGAAGCCAAGCTATCAAAATTATCCAGACCTGTTTTTTCAATGATCAAATTTTGAAGATTTTTTATCATTTTTCTAAATTGATGAGGATAACTAGGCACTAGCCTAAGATCAATATAGTATGAGCTATTTTTCCCACTAGTAAGCGTAAAATCTCCAAATTTAATTATGTCATTTTTGTGCAAAAATATTGCAAACTCTTTTACAAACTCCATACAAAATCTAACTTAACTGGATTTATTTTGGTTTGTGTTTTCACTAAATTATGCCCGAAATATGGTTAAATTATGGCTCAACTGATGTTGTCTTAGATATAAAAGCAGAAAATCTTGAAGAAAAAATCGATGTAGGGGGTAAAACTCTCTCAGATTCTGAAATTGAGTCAAAACTAGGATCATTAGATATTTCAAAACCAACAGAATTTGTAGTTCTTAACACATCAGAATCAGTAAGAAAAACACTATCAATTCTATTTGAAAGATATGAGCAAAAATCAATCCCTAAACCACCAATTTTGGCAGATAGAAAAATAATGAATATCGTAAAAAACTATCTTCCAGAACACAGTTCTATATCTGAATTTTCTAATGTAGAAGATTCCGATTCAAAATTAGTTTTTATTGGTGAAATGGAATTTGATGGATTGTTTGGTTACGAAACCATATCCACAAGATTATTAAAAAAATTTGGTACTGAATTAATGCTTTCAGCATATGAAAAAAGAAAAGGCGACCTGCCTTCACCAGGTCAAGATGTAGAAAATTTTCAAATTGCGAAAAAATTTTCTGAAAAATTTGATATACTTGCAATTGAGATCATTGCAAATTCAAATGGCATGTATGATTTAGCAGTAGGACACCCATCATCTACAGCTTCCATATCAAAATCATTTGGAACTAATGCAACAAAAGATATTGGAAAACATAAAACTATGATAATAAGCACTGGAAAAGAGTCCAGTAATAACACACTGAGTAAGTCTTTGTCATCATTGTGGAACTGCTCAGACGCAATAAAGAATGACGGCTTTGCTATATTGATAGCAGAATGCAAACTTGGTATTGGTTCAGATGGAATTCAAAGTTTCATAGATGGTAGAATGAATATGGATCGTTTGAAAAAACCTTCTCAATATATAGACGGTATGGAAAATCTTCTATACATTGCTGAAACACAAAAGAAATTTCAGCTTGGTTTACTATCTATACTACCAACACATTATACAAAAAAACTAAGCATGAAACCATTTAATGGAATTAAACAAGTAATGGATTATGTGTTAAAAAACCAGGGTCAGAACCAAAAAGTTGAAGTCATCTCTGACGGGGCTCGCACTCTTTTAAGGCAAAATTCCTGACGGTAATGGTGCACACAAAACTCCAAGAATTGCAATAACGATAAACATTTTTTTCCTGTTTTTAGTTAGAGGAGAAATATCATCAAGTGGTTTTGCATCGCGACTTCTTGTACTCAGTATTAAAATAAACAATGCCATAAACCAGTAGCCTAAAAGAGCAAGAACTCCCATGCTGGCATATGTAGCAATCTTATGCCATTTTTTTCCAAAAAGTGATCTTGCCATATGTCCCCCATCTAGCTGCCATGCTGGCAGTAAATTCAAAAACGTAATAAGAAAACCTAGCCATGCGGCAAACATTATAGGAGACATAACCACTTGTGCATCTTTTCCGCCCTTGTCAAAAGCATCAAGGGAAATTGACATGAGTATTGGCATATTCATTTTCATGAGTTGTGATTCCTTAAACAATTCATCAGCTAATTCATTGCTAATTTCTGGTGATGTATATGCCCCAAAAATACAAACGATGATTGCTATAACTAAACCTGCAATGGGTCCAGCAATTGCTACATCAAACAAAATGTCACGATTGATTGTAAGACCTTTTGATTGAATTAGTGCCCCAAAGGTAGGAATACCAAACACTGGCACTCCCGGAATAAAAAATGGCCATGTCGTTCTGATTTTATGTTTTTTGGCTGCAATGAGATGTCCTGATTCATGAACACCCAAAATACCAATAAGTGAAAACGCATACAAAATTGACATTTCAAAAGGATCTCCTATAAAGGCAAGAGAATTTACAAAATCGGTTCTAAAATAACCGTCAATCAATACCATGGTAACAGTTACAGCAAAAAGAATTCTGGGCAACCAGGAGTTTGATAACCATTTTCTTTTAGTTTCAGGTAATTTAGTTACAACAATATACAGTCCGTCAAAAGATTTTTCAAGATGTGGTACCAAATTTCTAACTTCTAGTTGTCTGGCTAGGTTCACGAATTTGTTTTTGAAATCTTTGTCTTCTATTTTAAGCCGCATGTCATTAGTGCTGATTACTATGTCTTTGACATCAAAAATTGAAGATACTTTTGAGATTACTTCATCCTGTGTTAGATCAGTCATGATTTATCACACACATACATTCCATTAATTGCTTTTTTACTCTAAAATTAAATATTTGCACGCCTTCATTGCAAATGTGCAAGTAATACTGAAACAAATGGGAGATTGTATTCTTAGGAGATGTGAACTTGGTGATATCATACCTGTAATGGAAATTAATCTGAGAACACTTCCTGAACATTATTCTGATTATTTTTATGAAAGCTTACTTGAAGAATTGCCGGAGGCATTCGTTGTCGCTGAAATTTCTGGCAAAATAGTGGGGTACATAATGTGCAAGATGGAACATGGATTTTCAAATTTTAAAAAACTGGGTTTCGTGAAAAAAGGTCACGTTGTATCTATTGCAGTTATAAATGAACATAGGAGTAAAGGGTTCGGTAGTGCACTAGTAAACGAGAGTATTAAAGGCGTGAAAATCAGACAGTGTTCTGAACTATACTTGGAAGTTAGATGTAGTAATAATGATGCTGTGAGATTATATGAGAAATTGGGGTTTTCTATAACACAAAAATTAAAAGCATATTATCGTGATGGCGAAGATGCATACGTTATGGCTATTGATCTTGCTAACTAGGTTCAAATAAATAACTCGAGACTAATTTTTACTCATTGTCAAGACGCAAAGCTCAGGGTATTATGATATTTGTTCTAGCCATATCTGCATTTTTTGTATACTCATACCTTCTAATGTTATCAGAATGGAGCCCAATTGTTTTACAATTATCCATTTTAATGATTGTTGGAGGAATTCTTGGAGTAATTTCTTGGATAGGATATATGATGGCTACAACAAAATCTTCTCCATCATCAATAATACAAGATGACGATAACTAACCTTATTGTTCTATTTTTATATCAACTACAGTTTGATAGAATCTAGGACCAACTGGCCTAACTATTTTGGAACCTAGTATTGTAGATTTTACAGGTGCAACCTCCAAATAATGTTGTTCTGATAATTTTGCCGCATCTGATTTTTTATCTGCATGAATATGTGAATAGTAATGAATAATGCCATTATTTTTGGCAGTCAGAATGGCTAAGTTTAGAAATTCATCTGATTTTTCAGGGAGTAACATGAGTGTTCTGTCCGATTTGCCTTCTAGCTCATTTCTTATTACATCAGATGCATCACCATGAATTGATATTACGTTTCCTGCGAGTTTGTTTATCGCAATGTTTTTTTGGCAAAATTTTGCGGCATCCGGATTGATATCAATGTTGTATACAGTGCATTTTTTCTTTTTTGCAGCAATGATTGAGAACATTCCAATTCCTCCAAACATGTTAACTATTACTTCTCCATCATTTACCAATTCAGAAATTCGCATTCGTTCTGACGATAATCTTGGAGAAAAGAATGCTTTTCTAACATCTACTATGAACCTGCATCCAGATTCTTTGTATTCAGTTTCTGTTTTATCATCCCCAGCTATAATTTCTAAATCTCTAGTTCGAAATTCTCCCTCAACAGAAGATGATTGATAAAAAACAGACTTTGCACTCTTCACTTGTTCTAAAAGTGTTTCACCAATCAGTTTCTTCTTTGGTAATAGTGAATCAGGTATTTTCACTATTATGATATTGCCAACTTGGTCAAAGGCTGAAATGAGCTCATCAGATTCTTTTGCAGTAAGCAATGAACCCAATATTTTTTTTAATATTCGTGACATTAATAATAGAAATTTGCTTCTGCTTTTTGTATCTTATCCAGCCTACTCTTTTCCTTGTTTACTCGTGGTCTACGGCTCTTTTCATCTCTTCTAAAAGTGACATCCAAAGATTTTAGGAATTTATTCATACCTTCGACCTTTGATAAGGGAGATGTTGCATGGCCATTAATACCAGATGTTCCTTCAAAAATAACCATTGAATCAGAAACCAGATCTAATAACTGCACATCATGATCAATAATCATAGCTGATTTTCCATAAGACCTAGTAAACTTCTGAATGAATTTTGCAACAGCTATTCTGTCTTCAACATCTAAAAAGGCAGATGGTTCATCGAGTGCATACAGATCAGCTTTTTGGAGAAGACAAGTTACAATTGACACCTTTTGGAGCTCTCCTCCAGACAAATTTTTTATTGACTTGTTATAGAGTTTTTTAATTTTTAACGGATCAATTATTTGTTCTTCTTCTTGACTTCCTTCAATCAATCCTTCATTTTCCCTGTTTAATACTGAAATAACATCTACATCAATATCACTTGAAAGATATTGTGGCTTGTAAGCAATTTTGAGTTTTTTATCTATACTGCCAGAATCTGGTTTTTCTACACCAGCAATCATTTTCATCATAGTAGTTTTACCAAGTGCATTTGCACCTAAAATTCCTAAAACCTCTCCCTTGTGTACTTGTCCTGCCTCAATAGTTACAGAAAAAGTTGAATATTTTTTTTCGAGAGTTGGATATTTTATTATAGTTTCTCCTGTAAACTGTCCCACGGTTGTTGAAACGTCAAAGGAGAATTTTTTATCGCGAAATCTAACATTCTCATTTGGAAGATATCCATCAAGAAATACGTTGATTCCTACCTTTGTGGATAATACGCCAGATACAATCCCATATGCAGAAGAAACTCCGTAGAGTACCTCAATTAAATCACTTACATAATCTAACAACGTTAAATCATGTTCAACCACCATTACACTCTTTCCAGTCTTTGCTAGGCTTTGAATAACTCTTGCAACACCCATACGTTGGTATACATCATTATATGATGACGGTTCATCAAAAAAGTAGAAATCTGCATCCTTTACTGACGTAACAGCTACTGCTAATCTCTGTAATTCGCCCCCGCTAAGTTCTTTTACATTTTGATCTACTGAATTTTTTAAGTCTAGCGTTTTTATTAATTGGTTAGTGATTCCTCTCTCATCATATTTTTCAAGCAGTTCTTTGCCCGTACCGTCAAAAACTTTGGCTATATTGTAAACTTGTTGTGGTTTTATAGAAGCACTGATTTGACCGTCTTTGATCTTTTCAAAATGTGATTTTAATTCTGTTCCACTGTAAAATTTTAAAATTTCATCCCATTCTGGTGGCTCATCAAATTTTCCCAGATTAGGTTTCAAATTTCCTGATAAAATATTGATGACCGTGCTTTTTCCCATGCCATTTCTTCCCAACAATCCGATAACTTCTCCTTTCTTTGGGGTAGGCAATTTGTACAAACGAAAAGAGTTCTGCCCGTACTGATGAATTTTATCAGTAGCTAATTCTGTAGCTAAATTAACAATAGTTATTGCTTCAAAAGGACAAACTTTAACACAAATACCACATCCATTGCAAATATCTTCATCAATTTGTGCTTTTTTTGTTTCTTCATTTAGTATAATGCAATCTGCTCCCGATTTGTTTACTGGACAATACTTGATACATTCTAAACCACATTTTTTTGGTTGACATAATTCCTTATCTAATACTGCAACACGATGAGTCATGAGGACATTTTGTTTATCTTTAATTTATATCTCATTAGAAGATAGAAAGAACAATCAAGTTTGTTTTAATCAGGCATAGTTACCTTAATAGAGAAGATTATTTCTTAACGAAATAAGCCGGTCATAGCGTTGGGGTGCGACCTAGACCCATTCCGAACCTAGAAGTCAAACCCAATGTCGCTATCGTGTTACTGACGTGCGAGAGCTGTTGGGAAGTGGTAGTGCTGGCATTTTATTTTACAAAAATTTTAGTTCAGTTCTCTTAAAATTGTCCACTGCTGAGTGATAACATCAGTTGGTTCTAACATCATGGTTGGAACTAGGACTTGAAAAATAGGTATGCATTGTAATCCATCATGCCCGATGTTAGCAAAGTCTGCGCAATAATGTATTTTCCATAGATTGTGATCCTTGATTTTTTTATTCATTTGTACGAGAGCATCTCCTTCCACATTGATGTTTATAGTGATTTGTTCAAGAATTGGGTACATTCCCATCCATCTTTGTTCTAAAGTTGGACTAAATGTGTACTGAACTTTTTCATACTTTATGTTATCAATAATGACAATTTCCTTTTCGCCCATTAACGTATCGAATACATAATCAGTTATTTCATGAGGTATATAGCTGCCATGCATCCTTTCTGACACACTGACCAACTGACCTTGTGCATCTCGTGTCACCACTTGGAGATGTATCATATATTTTGAATCTATAGAATCTTCAACCACAATAGTTGTTTCATCTTTAAAAATTCCTTGATCTCCAAGTAAATGATCCGCAGATGCGTACTGAATTGAACATATGATTAACGTCGTAAAAATAACGCTTAACAGAACATTTGTAAATTTTTTCAATTATTTAGCATGGACTAGGCGTAAAAATAAACTAGACTGTAATGAATCAGATAGTTAGTATTAAATCAGGTTTAAGACCAAAGACAGACTCGGGATAACCATGAAACCAAGAACATCAAAAATAAACAGAGAAACCAAGGAAACCAGCATTAAAGCTGCGGTTAATCTAGATGGAACAGGCAAGACTTCAATCCAGACTGGAATTAGCTTCCTAGATCACTTGATAACCTCATTTGCCAAACACTCTATGATTGATCTAACTGTAAAGGCAAAATCTCTGGACAACATAGAACATCATCTTATTGAAGATGTAGGAATAACAATCGGAGCAGCAATAGATAAAGCGTTAGGAAACCGCTCAGGAATTACTAGGTTTAGCTTTGCCTCGGTTCCAATGGATGAATCTTTGGCGGAAACATCAATTGATTTAGTCAAAAGACCATTTACTAAAATTACACTGCTGATTAAGCGGACAAAGATAGAAGGAATTTCAAAGGAAGACATAGAACACTTCTTTTCATCCCTTACACAGAATCTGAGCTCATGCATACACATCACTGTAAAGTATGGCGAAAATGATCATCACAAGGTTGAAGCGGCCATAAAGTCATTTGCGGTTGCATTCAGGTTAGCATCTTCATCTGACAAAAAGCGAAAGGGGGTTCCAAGCACTAAAGGTGCTATGTAACATTGAAAGTTGCAATATTTGATTATGGAGCCGGAAATATTTTCAGCCTAAAAAACTCACTGGAAAAAAATGGTGCACAGGTAGATGTCATTACCGGCTTAAACAAATCAAAAGAATATTCTGGTTTACTATTGCCTGGTGTTGGTAACTTTGATCCTGCTATTAGAAGTATACGTGATTATTCTTCAACTGACTTTAAAGATTATGTTGGGGAAAGCATGCCAGTACTTGGAATATGTCTTGGAATGGAGATGTTCTTTGAAAAAAGTGAGGAGGGTAAGGAACAAGGCTTGAGTGTTATCAACGGCGAAGTTGTTCTTCTACCAAACACAATGAAAGTTCCACACATGGGTTGGAACAGTTTGGATATTGAACGGCAAAATAAGTTCTTGGAAGGTGTTGATAATGGTTCATGGGTTTACTTTGTACACTCATACATGATAAAGACAAAAGAAACAGGATTGATTATGGCAAATGCAGATTATGGTATTAAAATTCCTGCAGTAATTCAACAAAAAAATTTCATTG
>OFBF01000028.1_pt1 | contig 11932 bp, 13 predicted proteins | sample 1520501 | NCBI WGS metagenome assembly OFBF01 (sample SAMEA3696448, study PRJEB22514) | metagenome | biome: water; feature: marine; material: hydrothermal vent | place: Pacific Ocean | collected 2014-08-15 | depth 1539 m
TTAGAAAAAAGAATGTTGCTTTGGTAAAAGATTTAGTCAAGCTCAAAATTATTGGACACCTAAACGGAGCAATACATGCTACCATGCAGGATCCTGAATTGGGAGTATTATTTACTAAATGTAGAAAGTGTGGTATGGATGTAAAGCCATTACGTGATATTGTAAAATGCGTTGAATGTGGATGGACTGATGATAGAAAGCTATCAAGTGATTTTTTAAAAACTGATTTCTTAAAAGTGAGAGAATAAGATATGAATCGTGTTTCGTTCCAAGGTGAACGAGGAGCATATAGTGAAGCTGCATCCATCTCATTTTTTGAAGGTGGAATAGAGACTATTCCATGCTCTACTTTTGCTGATGCATTAAAAAATACGGAAAATGGTGTAAGTGATTACTCCACTTTGCCTGTTGAAAATTCACTGGAAGGAAGTGTGGGTGAAAGCAATGATTTGTTATTATCTACGAATCTTATTGTTACAGGTGAAATTTATCATAGGGTACATCATTGCCTTATAGGAATTGGATCAATTGGAGATATTGAGACGGTGTATTCACACCCACAGGCTTTAGGCCAGTGCAGGCAGTTCATTCAAGAAAATTCACTAAAGACAATTCCGTCTTATGACACGGCGGGAAGTGTAAAAATTATCAAAGATTTGAATAAGAACAACGTAGCGTGCATAGCAAGTAAAAATGCCGCAAAAATTTTTGATGTTCCAGTAATTCAAGAAGGTGTTGAAGATACTGTAAATAATTATACGAGGTTTCTGGTATTTTCTAAAGAAAAGAATGACAAAACTGAAAATAGCAAGACGTCAATAATTTTCTCGGTAAAACATGAAGCTGGTACTCTATACCAAATCATCAACGAGTTTTACCAGCACAAAATAAACCTAACAAAGATTGAATCTAGACCAAATAAAAACACAGCCTGGGAATACAATTTCTATGTTGATTTTGAGGGTCATCAAGATGACTCTTCAATTAAAAACATGTTGGAAAAGTTAAGAAGCCACTCTACTTTCCTGAAAATTTTAGGTTCGTATCCTATTGCAAAACTAGACTAGAATCCTCGTGGCTTTCTTACACTAAAAGCTGCGCTGAATCCAATTACAACAATACCTGCTATGATAACTAAAATGTGATATGTAAGGAATAATGGATCGCGAGACAACTCAAATGTTCCAGATATATTAAATTCAGATTTTCCAGTATTTTGGATTTGGATTACATTTTCGCCAGAGACCGTATTTGTCCATGAAAAAATTGCTTCGTCACTATAGCTATTATCGATATTGTTTTTTTCATCAGTAGTTAAGATTTTCACATCAAATGTGTCACCAGTAATTGTCAACGTTTGAAAAGAGTTTGCAGGCGCATTAAATCTAATTTTATCAGAATCGCCAATTCCAAAAGTATCATTAGTTTGCCTAATTTCGATTGGATTTACAAACGAATCGATCATGGAAGCAACACCAAGTCCTGAGATGACACATCCTACAATTAGACCTATTATGGTATACTTGTTTAACATAAAAAAAACCCTGAGATGATGAATAAAAAACTAACTACATTACGTCTACATCATGAGGCTGGCTTTCAGCAAATCCCGCTCTAGATATTTTGATAAATTCTGCATTTTTGTGCATTTGTTTTATGTTGTGGGCTCCACAGTAACTTAGTCCTGAACGAATTCCTCCTGTGATTTGTGTTATGATATCAGTAACACTTCCTTTGTATGGAACCATGGCTTCTACTCCCTCAGCGACATAATCATTTATGTCATCAGTTAGCTCAAAGGTTCCAGTTTCTTTGGTATTCCTTCCTATAGAGGCACCCAAGGAAGCCATTCCACGATAAATCTTGAAGCGCTTGTTGTTTTTTGTAATTGTAGTGCCTGGTGTTTCATCTGTTCCACCTAAAATACTGCCCACCATAATGGAAGATGCGCCAGCAGCCAAAGCCTTTGTTGCATCGCCCGAGTTCCTTGTCCCGCCATCTGAGATGATTGGTATACCATGTTCTTTTCCAACTTTAGCACAATCCAAAACTGCTGTGAGTTGCGGAACTCCAGAACCCGTGATAACCCTAGTTATGCAAATTGAGCCAGAGCCAACCCCAACTTTTACTGAATCAACGCCAGCCTTAATCAGATCTTCAGTTCCCTTTGCTGTTGCTACATTTCCTGCAATGAGTTCACAATCAGAAAATGCCTTTTTGATATTTTTCACTGTGTTTATGGCATTTTCGCTATGACCGTGTGCAATGTCTACAACTATGACATCCGTTCCTGCACCAATCAAGGCTTCTGTTCTTTCCATAAAATCACCTTTGACACCAACAGCTGCTCCAACAATTGGTCTTCCTTTGTTATCCTTTGATGCATTAGGATATTTTTCCAAATTAGAAATATCCTGACAAGTTATCAGACCTTTGACTAGATTATTATCATCAACTATAGGTAATTTTTCAATTCTGTTCTTTTTGAGAATCTCTTTCGCCTCTTCTAAATCAGTACCTTGTTTTGCAGAAACAACATCTTTTGTCATTAGATCCTGAACTAACTTGGAGCAATTAGGTGGTTCAAATAAGACATCCCGCTCAGTCAAAATTCCTACTAGTTTAGAGTTGGAATCAACAACTAAAAGTCCAGACACCTGCTTTTCATTCATTATGCTGAAAGCATTCTGAATCGTTTGTTCAGGATTAATTGAATATGGATTTTCTATCATCACACTTCCAGAACGTTTGACTTTTAGAACTTCGTTCACTTCTTCTTTAATCGACAAAAATCTATGTATGATTCCTATGCCACCTTCACGAGCAATAGTTACCGCCATTGACGATTCTGTAACTGTATCCATGTTAGCGCTGATTAACGGAATGTTTATGGAAATGTTTCTAGAAAGTTGTGTTGAAAGATCAGTCTGGGAACGACTTGATACATCTGAAAATTTGGGTACAAGAAGAACATCGTCAAATGTCAATCCTTCTCGTATATCCAAACGAACCTCCTACTCTAGAAAAAAAAACCGTTATAAGCCTTTCTTGCTCTCATGATATCTTTTGAGCTATTGTGATTGCTTCCTTTGTTTCAGCGACATTATGAGTACGAATTATGTCTGCTCCGTTTAAAACACAGACTACCTCAGCTGCCAATGATCCTGCAAGTCTATTCGATGGATTTTCTTTTTTCAAGATTTTCCCAATGAATGATTTGTTTGATACTGATATGAGAAGTGGTGTATTCAATTTAATTGATCTTAAATTTTCCAAAATCAACAAATCTCTTTTAACCCAATCTGAATTAATCTTTGTAAAAAAAGGATTTCTGCCTTTTTTCCTAAAAAATCCAATGGCAGGATCTAAAACAATTTTAGTTCTAGGGATTTTTGCAGTTTTTGCTATTTCCAAACTTTTTTTTAACAATTGTTTTGTTTCCTGTAGTTGGTTACCAGTAATGATTTTTTTGCTATACGCACATAAAATAAGTGATGGGCAGAACCTTTCAATTATTTTTGGCATCATTGTATCATATTTCAGTCCAGTAACATCATTGATTATATCAACTCCTAATTCTAAGGCTTCCTTTGCGACTGCAGCCCTACACGTATCAACTGAAATGGGTAAGTTTGTTGTACGCTGAATTATCTTAATTGCATTAACTATACGAGCCATCTCAATTTTTTCTGATATCATTGTTGACAGATATGGTGCAGTAGACATACCGCCAACATCAATAAAATCAGCACCTTCTTCTTCCATGCTGTGAACTGCATCAACAATTTTTTGCTTGCCGACTGAGACAGATTTTTTGTAAAATGATTCAGGGCTTGTATTTAAAATTCCCATTATTCTGACAGGATTTGAACCTCCGACCCTGACAGTTCCTAATTTATTCACATGACTTATCATAAACCCTGCTAATTTGAGTCATATGACTATTGTTGGTTGGGAATCAAAATATCAGGATATCCTGAAAGATTTCGGTTATTCAAGAAAGAAGGACACTCAATCATGTAAATTGTTAGATTCGTTATTACCAAAAAAAACACCAATTGTAAAAATCAGAAACCTAATTGAGAATAAACCAGTTTTCGTAATAGGTGCTGGTCCTTCATTACCATCTTGCATTTCAATTTTGAAAAAATACAAGAAAATTACAAAAATAGTGGCTGATGGTGCTACAAAAGCAATGATCGAAAACAATTTGAAGCCAGATATTGTAGTCACGGATCTTGATGGTGATATAAAATCGCTAAAAAAAGCTGGCAGAACAAACACAATAATGATTGTCCATGCGCATGGCGATAACGCTGAAAAGATCCATCTTGTAAAAGACTTCAAAAATTGTATAGGAACAACACAAACAAAACCTGTAGGAAAGGTTCACAACTTTGGTGGATTTACGGATGGAGATAGATGTGTATTTTTGGCTAATCATTTCAAGGCAAAAAAAATAATTCTTCTTGGAATGGATTTTGGAACTAGGATTGGAAAATACTCTAAAACTAGAGTGATTAGTCGAACTACCAAAATTAAAAAATTGCGTCGTGGAAAGAAATTACTAGAATGGCTTGCACAAAAAAGTGAATCTAAGCTTTATTCCACAACTAAAATCAGAGGATTTACAAAAATCAACTTTCAAGACATTGATAATATAATTACTAGTAAGAATGCGTTTTAATATCGTCTTACATAAGAAGATGTATGGGGTTTTCTGACGAGCAAATTCGTGATATGATAGAGTTAAAAGAAGACCTTTCTGAAAAAATAATCAAATATAAAGAACAGATTGAAAAACTGGAAAAAAATATTTCTGTGTTGGATACAATCCTTAAACAATCAAGTTTTACAAAAGCGTCAGATCTTACTCGCAATGCCCCAAAAACAATAAAACAAGAAAGAAAAATAGCAATTACAAAAAGCTCAGATGGTACAACCATTGCTAATGCGTTTGTTACAAATGATGAGGTTTCAATTATTTTAGAGGATAATGTTACACTTGATCCTGATACTCCTCCTCTGAAAACTTTTTTCGTTGATCGTATTATTGGTGAGATGAAAAAAAAGGATATCGAGCAAGTTGAAAGTGGTGTAATAAAGAAAGATGATATTATTAATTGTGTAATAAATGATAATGGGAGTAGGATAAGAGAAATTATAATCAAAAATTATCGTCAGGAAGAAAGAGTAGATGAGATCATTAACACCGCAACATGGTCTCTCACACGAATGATTGAAAATTCAGCGTGATGTTATGGATAAAATTGTTGTTTTAGATTTTGGCTCACAATACAGCCACTTGATATGCAGACGGATTAGAGATTTCTCTGTATACGCCGAACTTGTTCCATTTGACATTTCTTTAGAGAATCTAACCAAGCTAAATCCGAAAGGAATTATCTTTTCTGGTGGACCATCAAGTGTATACGACTCCGGTGCGCCCATACCTGATAAGAAAATCTTCCAACTGAATGTACCAATATTAGGAATATGCTATGGGCATCAAATCATTGTGAATAATTTTGGTGGTAAGATAAAACGTGCAAACAAAGAGTATGGGTCATCTGTACTTACGATTGACAGTAATTCGGATATCCTAAATGGAATTGGAGATTCTGTTAGAGCATGGATGAGTCATGGAGACGAAGCAGAGAATGTGCCAGAAGGTTTTGAAATAATTGGACATACTGAAAGCTCACGTTCTGCAGCTATTGCAAACAAGCAGAAGACAGTATTCGGAATTCAATTTCACCCTGAAGTAGTACACACAGAAAAAGGAACTGAAATTCTGAAAAATTTTGTTCTAGATGTTTGTTATGCAAATCCAGACTGGACTATGGAAAAATTTGTTGAAAATACTGTTGAAAACATTTCCAAAGTAGAGGGAAACGTTCTGTGTGGAGTTAGTGGTGGTATTGACTCTACTGTAGCTGCATTATTAATTCACAAGGCAATTGGAAACAGGCTAAAATGTGTTTTCGTTGACAATGGTCTTCTGAGACTAAATGAGGCAGAAGAGATAGAGAATATGTTTAAGAATAATTTTGAGGTTGATTTCACAAAAATAGATGGGCAAGAACAATTTCTTTCAAAATTAAATGGGGTAATTGATCCGGAAGAAAAAAGGAAGATTGTTGGCAAAGAGTTTGGTAACATATTTACAAAATTTTCCAAGGAAAATGGACAGTTTACCTGGCTTGCTCAGGGAACTCTTTACCCTGATGTGATTGAAAGTGGGGTATCAAAAGGACCTGCATCAGTAATCAAGACACACCACAATGTTGGCGGCTTACCGGAGTTACATCTGAAAGTTTTGGAGCCACTTCGCGATTTGTATAAAGATGAAGTAAGAAAGGTTGCAAAGATTATTGGAATTCCTCAAGATCTGATTGTGCGGCATCCATTTCCAGGACCAGGTTTGGCTGTACGAATTATCGGCGAAGTCACGAAAAATAAATTGGATATCACAAGAGTGGCAAGTAAGATAGTGGAAGAAGAATTACAAAATGCAGATTTGTACGATAAAGTTTGGCAAGCATATGCTGCAGTAGGAGATGATAAGGCGGTTGGTGTTGTTGGAGATGAAAGAAAATATGGTAATATTGTAATGATTAGAATTGTCGATTCTATAGATGCGATGACTGCAGACTGGACTCGATTACCAAATGAACTCTTAGAGAAGATAAGTAATCGGATCACTAATGAAATTGATGACGTTACTTGGGTATCTTATGTGGTGTCAAGCAAGCCACCTGCTACAATAGAACCACAATAACTATCTATTCAATAAACATGCACCAAACACACCAGCAGAATCACCAAGACTGTTTTTGAGTATTGGAGTTTCAATCGAGTCGCTAAATACTTTATCGTATACTGCTTTTTTACCCTCATCATACAAGAACGGTATGTTTGAAGCACCTCCTCCTAAAACAATAACATTAGGATCTAAAATATCAATTACATTTGCAAGACTAATACCAAAATTTTCAAGAAATTCCTCTTTCCATTGTTTTGCTTTTTCATCAGAAAGATCTTGTACTATTGATTGCAACGGTTCTTTCTTCCCAGTAAGTTCTAGCCAGCGCTTTTCGAGAGCAGGTCCGCTGATGTACGTTTCAACACATCCCTGCTTTCCACAATAACACTCATTTCCATCTGGTCTTAGTGTGTGATGTCCCCATTCTCCAGCAATGTTTGTTTTTCCTTTGTGTAAGGTTCCGTTGATGACAATACCTCCTCCAACACCTGTTCCCATTATTACGCCAAAAACAACATCATACCCTTTGGCAGATCCTAGTAATGATTCCGCAAGGGCAAAACAATTGGCATCGTTCTCCATTACAATTTGAGACCCCAATGCTTTCTCAATGTCGTTTTTTAATGGCATTCCTATGAGACATTGGGTATTACTATTTTTGACTAATCCTGAATTAGCATCAATAACACCCGGTGTACATATTCCAACTGATGTCTCTTCCCCTGTTTTTGCTTTTAATTCATTGATCAAAGATATGATAGATTTTACAATAGAATCATAACCATTTTCTTGATGTGTTTCGATACGTTTACGTTGAATTGTATTATATTTTTCATCTAGCAGAATACCTTCTATCTTGGTTCCACCAAGATCGATTCCAATTTTATGCACAAATATAGTTAATTGAGTAAGTTTTGAAGTTTTAGTTTAATCTGGAATGGACTATCCCATTGGTGGCATGCCTGAAGGCGGACCGCCACCACCTGGACTACCAGAAACTGCAATCACATCATCAATTCTTAGAATCATACAAGCTACCTCCGTGGCTGATTTTATAATTTGTTCTTTTACCACTAGTGGTTCTACTATATCTAAACGGAACATATCCCCAATCTTACTTTCCTTTGCATTGATTCCAACCGTTTGTTTACCATTGCTTTGGTTTGCACGCAGCGTGATAATAGTATCAATTGGATCCATTCCAGCATTTTCTGCTATTGTTAATGGAATTGAATCTAATGCTTACGCATACTGTTTGATAGCAAGTTGTTCCCTACCTTCAGAACTACTTGACCACTCATTTAATTCCGCAGCTAGATATGCTTCCGGTGAACCACCACCAGCCACAATTGATGGTTTTTCAACAACATCTTTGACTACCATCAATGCATCATGTATGGAACGGTCAACCCCATCGACTACTCTTTGTGAACCACCTCGGATGAGAACTGTTACTGAACGAGGATTTTTGCATCCTTCTATGAATACCCACTTGTCTGATTCCACTTTTTTCTGTTGTACAATTTCTGCAGAACCCAAATCATTTGCTGAAATATCATCAAGATTTGTAGAAATCCTTCCACCAGTGGCTTTAGCTAGTTTAGTCATATCGCTTTCTTTTACTCTTCGTACAGCCAAAACTCCATGTTTAGAAAGATAATGTTGTGAGATATCATCAATTCCTTTTTGGCAAATCAGCACATTAGCACCAATATTATGTATTTTATCTACCATTGATTTTAACATCTTATTTTCTTCTTCTAAGAACTGCTGCATTTGAGTTGGATCAGAAATTCGAATTTCAGCGCTCATCTCAGTCTTCTCTACTTCAAGTGCAGCGTTAACAAGTGCTATTCTAGCTTTTTCAATCTTTGTTGGCATGCCACTATGAACAATTTCTTTATCAAGAACTATACCATTGATTAAACTAGTATCATCAATAGAACCACCTGCCTTTTTTTCTACTTTGAGATTATCAAGGTCAACAGAATGTTTATCGCCATCTTTTTCCACAATTTTCAGAATTGCATCAACAACTAATTTTGATAGAGGTGCACTGTCTTCAGAAACTAGTTTAGATTGCATGCTAGTTTTTGCAATTTTGATTAATGATTCTCGATCATCAGGTTTGATTGTTTTTGCTAGTTTTGCTAATAATTCAAGAGCCTTTTCTGAGGCAGCCTGGTATCCATCAATAATAACTGTAGAGTGTACATCTTTTTCAAGAAGCTTTTCTGCTTTTTCTAATAGTGCTCCGGCAAAAACAACAGAAGAGGTTGTTCCATCACCCACTTCAGTATCAATAGTTTTGGATATCTCAACCATCATTTTAGCAGCAGGATGCTGAGCATCAATTTCCTTTAGAATTGTAGCTCCATCATTTGTAATTGTGACATCTCCTAGTGAATCCACTAGCATTTTGTCTAAACCGCGCGGACCCAGACTTGTTTTAACCAGTTCTGCTACCAGTTTTGCGGCAGCAATATTATTTTTCTGTGCATCACGTCCCTTTTGCTGTAGTGCGCTTTCTTTTAGGACTAAAACTGGACCTTGAGGTGTTTGTTGTATTGATGCCATGTATTCAAAAAAAATGGCTAGTTTCCCCTTAATATTCTATTCACGCAAATACGCTTAAAAATGAACGATTTTTCACATCAACCAAGCCTGTACTCAGTATTCGTATGTCTGGTAGTGCTAGAAACGGCAAAAAGAGTGGAATGAGATGTGGTTTTTTGAATTTGCAGCCAGTATCCGCTAATACTACGTTTAAGTTTTCAAAGTTTTCTGAAACTGTTTCAAAGCTATTTGTAGATACAATACCAGCCATTTGAAGAGGCATAGACGCCAGGATTTTTCCCTCACTAACTACCACTATGCCGCCCTGTGTATTGACAAGGCTGTTTGCTGCCTTTGCCATATCTTTTTCATTAGAACCAATTACTAGCATATTATTTTCATGGAAGTTCCATGTTGAGGCAAATGCACCTATTTTGGCTGCAAAGTTCTTCAAGAATCCAACTGCATGTTTCCGTGTTCCAAATGTTCGATCAAATGCTGCTACCTTCCAGATATCCTTATCAGTAGATGCTACAACATTTCCATCCTTTACTGACAGGTTTTCGTTTATCTTTTCTGTTATAATCTCTGTCTTCATATTTATGACATTAACATTTGTCGTGTTATCTCGAGATTTTACTGTAAAATCATCTTCTGAGAATTTATGTAACTTGACAGTTTTTGTCATCCATTTAGGTACTGTATATTTTTTTATTTGAGACACAATGGTGCCGTTTGACACAACTAAGTTTCCGCCAACAAAAATTTTCCTAGGTTTCATTTTGGCTAGATCGTCGAAAACTAAAATGTCCGCAAGTTTTCCCGGGGCAATGCCACCCAAATCCTTTCCCATGTTATAATAATCAAAACAGTTTTTTGATGCCATAGAAATTGCATCTATCTGATTAAGACCCAGTTTTACTGACTCTCTTATACAATGATCAATGTGACCAAATCTTGCGATGTCAGATGGGTCAAGACCATCAGAACAAAACATCAATCTGTCAGTATAGGTTTTGTTTGAGAGTACTAACTTGACAATTTCTTTTAAATCTCTACGAATGGAACCCTCCCTTATCATTATCCACATCCCTAACCTTAATCGCTCCAAAACTTGATCAAAGTTTATTGGTTCGTGGCAGGACAAAATCCCGGATGACACGTAAGCATTTAGTTTTTTGCCAGATGCACCAGCGGTATGACCGTTAATAACACAATCATTTTCAAGCATGGTTGATAACATTTTCATTGTCTTAGGATCACGTTTTGTCACTTTTGTCCATGAAAATACTTCGCCTAGACCAAGAACGCCCGGAATTTTGAGTGCTTGTTTTGCTTCTGCTAGGTTGATCTCTCTTCCATGGCTGAACTTCTTGTCAACTGGAACTCCGCCGGGCACCACATGAAAAAAACGTGTAGGAAGTTCAGATGTCATTCTAACAAATTCTTTGAATCCTCTATAGCCACAGACACTCACGATATCAATAGGATCAGAAAAAAGCGATGTTACTCCGCACAGAAGAGATTTTTTTGTAAATTCGGCAGGCGAAACAAACTGGTCTACATGTATGTGAGGATCAGCAAATCCTGGAGTTACATACTTTTTTTTTAAATTCATTATGACAGTCTTTTTCCCCTTTGTGTGGGATGCGTCTGGACCAACGTAAGCAATCCTATCGTGGGATATAGCTATCTGAATTTCCGGCATAATCTCACGCGAATAAACATTCACCAACGAGCAGTTCTCTAAAATAAGATCAGCAGGTTTGTCACCAATAGCAACTTCATTTAAAGTCTGGATGCTTCTAGACAACCCAAGGAACAATGTTCTATGATACACACTCGTATTATTATAGATTAGAGACCATGTTTAAATTACCGTCAGGCTCGGATTCTAATTGTGAATATACCCAAAGAGATCAATCGTTTCTGTCCTAAATGTAACAAACATGTTGTACAAAAGATTTCTATTTACAAGGCAGGTAAACGCAGAGGCACTGCTGCTGGAGAAAGAAGACATGCATTACGGAAAAAAGGGTATGGAGGCCAAAAATTCCCAAAGCTTGCAAAGCCAGCAAAAACAACAAAGAAGGTTGTACAGATTTTCACATGCCCAGAATGTAAGAAGAAGACGATGAAATACGGTATTAGAATTAAAAAATTCGAGTTGGTTGCTAAATGGAAAGAGGGCGCATACTTATTCCTGAACCAAATAGCAAATTCCTCAAAGTGAGTTGTAAAGAATGTGAGGAAGAAAATATAGTTTACTCACATGCTTCAACGCCTGTTATGTGTAAGTCATGTGGAAATATAATTGCAAAACCTACAGGCTCAAAGGCGCAAATAATAGGAAAAATCTCAGAAACGTTGAAGTAATTCGTAATCCTGTTTTGTATTTAGATTGAATGTAATTCTTTTATCATTCAAGATTAGATAATTCTCTTTTACTGGATTCAAATTTTTAATTTTTTTAGCGTCTATAATTGAAATTCCAGTATAAGCACATGTAATATTACCAGATTTCACTAATACTTTAGATTCCAAACCCAAAGAATTCAAAAACTTTTTGGATACAAGAAAACTAGTCCAGGCATTTTCCGGATTAAATTT
>OFBF01000029.1_pt1 | contig 11681 bp, 7 predicted proteins | sample 1520501 | NCBI WGS metagenome assembly OFBF01 (sample SAMEA3696448, study PRJEB22514) | metagenome | biome: water; feature: marine; material: hydrothermal vent | place: Pacific Ocean | collected 2014-08-15 | depth 1539 m
CATGGTAAAAACAATTAGGCAAAAAGAATTTGGAATTGGAATTGAATTGGAATTGATAAATTTGAGGTGGAATTGGAATTGACCAAATGGAATTGAGTGGAATTGAAATTGACAAAATGGAATTGACCCTATGTCTGCTAAGGGGATACATTTTTGAACATGATGACTAACCTCTCAAGTTACATTACTTTAATTTATGTTGGTCATTTCATGCTACTGTAACAATAAATCTCTTCTTATAAAAAACAACTGATGTCATTACAGATATACAGTACAGGAGATTCTGCATGAAATTGTTGGTGAAAAAAGAGCCATACCTCTTGACATACTGATATTTTGTGGACTGCTGGTAATAATATGAATGCAAAGTCTAATTAATAAAATATAATTAATAATTTAATGGAAATAAACTTTACAAACACATAATCAACAGAGAACATAAACTTTTTGGTATATTTCTAGTGCACCATTTTAGGCTTGCTGCATAATGATAAGTGTTCATATATTGAAACTGAAATAAGATTCCATCAGTTTAAATAAATTTCATTCAGAAGCCTATTTATGCTTGCATTTGAGACTAGAATTGTTTAATGGTTTTTTACTTAAGATCATTTAGCTTGATAAATTATGTATTCTTGTGGTATACATATAAATGATCATTATATGATTGATTGTTGATTATCTCTTACAGAAACCAATTGTCAATACAACAGAGACTTCTTAGACTGAAATTTCTCATGCAGAGACTTCCCACACAGTGAGTTCAGATGTGGATTATGGTCAAATTATTTATAACATAAAGATATTATGGATCAGACACTTGTTTTAAATGCATGTTCCAAAGAACAGTAATCGTCTTTAATCTACAGAGTTAATAAGCTAACTAACTAAGTGGTAAAACACATTCACAAGTTTTAACATTGTATGTTGCTCTGCACTGCAGCAGTTCCTAGCTATGTGCCCTATGTGAGGCAATAGAAAATATGACCCTTCATTTGGCAATATGATGTTTGGCTGTAGCTGATGTTGATAATTCATATCAAGTTAAATGTTTCTAAAATGGCATATAACTATAAACAATAATTTTAAAGTCTAGGATTTACCAATTTGTATGTAAATGCAAATAATCTTGAAAGATCACTATTGCAAGCAATAAACCCTTTATTTCAAAACCTTAAGAAGAACAAAAAGAGGTTAATTGTCACAAATAGGGAAAGTACCTAATTTTAGAAGGTGATGATATAATGATACATTATAAACAGGCAGTTTTACAAGATGTTGACCAGTAAATAGATTTATTTTCTTTAATTAATTAAAATTGAGTTACATGGCGAGCTAGTGGTCACAACATATTTGTCTCTCGGAAATAGTGATATTTACCTTGGATATTAATGGCATATACATGTGAAAATTGACGTTGTGATATATGAATATGGACTGATTAGAAATATCTAAAAATAATTAGGATTTATTTGAAGGCTACTGAGAAATGTGCGTTTTTTCTTCGACATTTGGAAATGTTTAGTCAACAATAATATTAGCCATATTAACAGGTATTCACCAAGTAGGACTCAAAAACTGCTCTCTCATTGTTCTTCTGTGGGTTGTGAGCATTTGGTCTAACTATATTATTGACCAGCATATAAACTGATAAACCTAATTGTGCACACCCATAACAATGGGCAAAAGCAAAAAGGGCTGCCTGAAGGATTTCCAGCTGCTGCCTGGGAAAAGCTGAATTCGATTGAAGCCAACACCGAGGCGATGCTGGATATTGGCAAGGAGATAGAGGGCAAGGACTCAGTGTCAGTGGTGAGACAGTTTCTCATCCAGGTAATGCATGTTCCTAAAGCCAGCAACTTCTACATCCGAGGCTAGGTGATCCGAGAAACAAGCACCGTGCGATACTGGCATGGTTCCCGATAGCCACCGAACTGGATCTGATCCTGAGGCACGGAACCGGCTGCGAGGTACTCGTCATGGAGTCTCAAGGCAAACACCGCCGTCCATGACCGAGCGCAACCAGTTTGCTATGAACACCTACAAGGACAAGCGAATAGATTTCAACAATAAGGCCCACTTAAACAATGGGAAACTATTTGTAAAGGGCAAAGTGCAAACTGAGTTCTTAGAACCTCGTTTGCCTGATCCAGAACCAGCGGAGGAGGATTACGAGGTAGAAGTCACACAAAGTGGTACGATCAAGGACTCGGGTAGTGTGTTTAAAGGTTATGCGGTATCTGTGAACTCACTGTCGAATGTAACATCAGGGATACAGGAGGTCATGATGTCAATGCCAGATGCCAGTACTGCGAGCCACCTTATATATGCATACAGGGTGAAGAACGGACAAAGCGTCAGTGAAAATTTTCATTCAGACGATGATCATGGCATGGGGCTAGACCTCTGGCGCATGTTGCGAGATAGCGACAAACGGAATGTGCTGTGCCTCGTTTCAAGAGAGTATGCTCCTGGGTTTCAGCATCTTGGCCGCAAGCGGTTTGAAATCCAGCGACCCGTAGGTAAGGAGGCCTTGGACAAGCTTTGAATATGTGTATGTATATGTATATGTGTGTATATCTATGTATGTATGCATATGGGGAAATGCATGTATATGTGTATGTATGAATATGTATGCAAATGAGTTTTATTAGATGTGTTCTTTGTGCTATGTTTAACTTGATATATAAATTATAATACATTATGTGTTTGTCATTGGCAATAATACATATGAGAGAGACTAACCGCAACATATGTGCATCAACACTACGCTTATGTCGTGTACATTCATTTCTTGTTTCTTGTTATATTTTACTATATTCCTGTTCTGTTTGACATTTCTATGTTTAACTGTTTATTATCTATGTATATTTGTAATTATGCTGGTCAGTTGTTTGTGTGTGGGCGGGGGAGATAGGAGTTTATTAGGGTGGGGCATTTTGCCATGCTGCCTTCTCCATGGCGAGTAGCGTTACACTTGATAGGATCGGTGCGAATAAGGAGTTTGATTTAATATCTATGTATAATAATGCGAATGACACCGAGGAAAGCGACTCACCATTTCAATTTAATTCTTCACACTGTTCTTATTATGGGCCGGCAGACTTCCAGCGGTACATTCACACTGACGTATTGAGGGATCAGATATATCTGTTCCATTTAAATTGTCGCGGTCTCTCCGCAAATTGGGATTCATTTCACGACCTCATTTGCAATTTAAGCTGTCTTTCTTTTTCGTTTGATGTAATAGGCATCAGTGAAATTTATCAGTGCAAAAATTATGCACGTCTTCGATTAACTGGGTATCATAATATTATTTCACGACATCGAGAGGAGGGGCCCAGAGGTGGTGTAGGTCTCTTTATAAAAAATAATCTGATATATAAACTTAGAGACGATATCAGTGTATTTATTCCTCATATTTTTGAATCAGTTTTTATCAAAATAACCAATACACACGGAAACAATCTAATAATAGGTGTTATTTATAGGACAAACAGTGGGCCGCACGCCGATCTTGACATTTTTTCTCGCACTTTGCAAGATATTATGGACACTATCCAGCACGAAAACAAGCCATGTGTATTGATGGGTGATATGAATATCGATTTAAAATGTGGTGATCACAGTAAAACTAATGAATATCTTGATACCGTTATTTCACATGGTTATTTACCGGTTATTACAAAGCCGACAAGAATATGTTCATCATCGGCTACTTTGATAGATCACATATACATAAATGACATATCATCCACACATCACTCTGGTATCATTATCACTGACGTCGCCGATCATTTTGGAACGTTCTCATTACTCACAATGAAAAACAACATCATAAAGCTACTGTCGTCAAAACCAGATCATTCTCTCAAGCAAACATCCAAGTATTTAAAGAAAACCTAGATGCACAAAATTTCCAGTTCATTAATAACATAGAATGCCCCAATACTGCATACGACGAATTCATGAAAATATATTCTGCTATATTCAACAAATCCTTTCATCTCCACGAGTGGACTTTTAACATCATCCTGCACAAAAGCTAAATTATTCGCCAAAAAACTAAACAAGCCTACTTTTGAAAATATAGAGAGATATAAATCCGTCAATAATACTTTTAATACATTAAAGCGGAAAATGAAAGCTTCATATTATAGACAAATACTTGAAGTTGAAGAACATAAACATGACAGTAAAAAATGTTGGTCAATATTAAAGCAAGCAATCGGAAAACTTAGCAATAAATCGTCCTTCCCTAGCGAAATTCTCATAAACAATATTCCGGTTTCAGACAAAAAAGAAATCGCTGAGAGCTTCAATATGTTTGCCAACATAGGTACTCGCACAAGTCATAACGTTCCCCCATCAAATAAATGTTTCTCATCATTCGTGACCCAACCATTATGTAATAGCATTTTCATCCAATATGTGTCGCCACAAGATATCGTTGACATTTCTGATACAATTAAACCTAAATCTAGTTCCGGACAGGATGAAATATCGACAAAGCTAATGAAAGCAAAAAATCACACATATAATTAACCCGATCACTCATATTATTAATCAATCTTTACAAACAGGTATAGTTCCAAATAAAATGAAAATAGCCAAAGTCGTGCCTATATTTAAATCTAATCAATCACTTCTGAAAAATTATAGACCAATTAGCCTTCTGTCAGCATTTTCAAAGGTACTAGAAAGAGCGATGTACAATCAATTAATGACATTTTTAACAACAAATAATACTTTTTAAAGGCATCGATATGGGTTTCGTCCAAATCATTCAACAATTCATCCCATTATTCATCTACTCGACCACTGTGGCGAAGTGACATCTAAATCATCTCCAGAATATACACTTGCAACTCTTATGTGATCTATCAAAGGCCTTTGATGTCATAGACCATGAAATATTGTTAAACAAATTATTTAGATATGGAATAAGAGGAACAGTAAATGACTGGTTTAGAAGTTATTTGTCGAACCGGTTACAATATGTTGACATAGATGGAAATAAATCATCCACTCTAGCTGTTCGCTGTGGAGTATCACAAGGATCCATACTTGGACCACTAGTGTATTTAATTTATGTTAATGACATTGGAAATTCTTGTCAATGTAATATTTTGTCATTTGCTGATGATACAACCTTGTATGTGTCACATTCATATATTAATTAATTGTTTTCAATTGCCAATAAACATTTGGATAATCTATTTATGTGGTTCTGTGCCAATATGTTGGCTCTTAACGAAATCAAAACCAAATACATAATTATCTGGCCATCTCATATGAGACCTAAAGTAACTTGGCCCAATTTAATATCACCATCAATGGCATTCAATTAGACAGAATCGGGAATGACTGTTATGAGCAATATTGCAAATTTCTTGGAATTCACATAGACGAAAACTTGACCTGGAAATACCACATCAATCAAGTATGTAAGAAGGTTTCCAGGGCATTGTTTTCTATAAAGCAAGTGAAGCGTGCGTTGCCCACTGATTGTCTCAAAACATTATATTATGCTTTGGTACATTCTCATTTTGCGTATGGTATCATAGCCTGGGGAAATGCCAACAACTGTATCTTAAAACCCTTAGTTACATTGCAAAAGAGAGCAATTCATGTAATACACAATGCACATTATAATAGTCACACTGAGCCAAAGTTTAAATCATCTGGAATACTTAGAATTCCTGATTTATTGGTGTACCAATCCCTTATATTTATGTTTGACTATCTTTTAAACAAACTGCCGCCTTCATTCAACGGAACATTCACCGTAAACTGTGAAAGACCAAATGCGCGCCCAACGAGACAGTCAAAATTATTATTTGTTCCACAGTGTCATTCAGCAGCTATGCGCAAACAACCTCTATTTCCTGCCAGTTCTTTGGAATGATTGGGCAAAATGTATTACGTCTGACCACTTGACACGCGGAACTTTTAAACGTCACGTCAAAAGTTGCATTCTAAGTGAATATGGGAGTTCCGTACATTATGAGTACGATAAATGTTCTGAATGCCAAAAAAATTAACATTGCTGTGGTTGAATCGTTTGTTCTGATAATGGAACATTAATATCATGTTCCTATCACATATATATGTATGTGTATAAATATATGTGTATATATATATATATATTACGGTAATTGACCTCGACTTATACGGTGAGAATAGGTCTGAGGAAAGAATTACAAAGTCAAAAACTGACCTCGACTTATCTGCCAGGTCAACTTACACGCGAGTATATACAGTAGTCATATGGCTGTCAGATAATGATTAGGGAAACATCGAATAGATACAGTTAATTGTCAGATTCAAACCCACAATCTAGAGGTTTGTATGGCAGGGTTCTATCTATTGTTCTATCAGAGCACTCAACTTTGAAGAGAAATCATTATTGGTTTCTTAAAGGTTTTGGGGAGAGATTTTGAATTTGGTTTATATTGATGTTAAATCAACGGTTATATATCTTTACTGTTAAAAGACAAAAATTCAATCTGGTTTTCATCTGGTTTATTTCAATCTTGCGTGATAGTGCCATTTTGGGTATGACATCATTAGTCAAACAAAGCCTATGAAAGTCTGGCTTCATTTCTAAACAATATCGACAGCTGTTTTTACTCTGACAATAAATTTAAAAATATTTTCCACTGGGTGCAGTTTAGAAATCAAAACATGAGCATTATTATGAAATCTGTCTATAGATTTTCTAAACATCCGGCTAGAAAGAGAAAGCAAATGATTAGTTAAAGAATAAAAGACAGGAAAGTAAATAACCACAGTCACGAACTGTCAGACTATAGATAATTTTGTTACCAAATATATATGATAAAACAGAGATTAAAAAGTTATCCCATCATTTTAGTGTAGATAAAACATGTTGTTACCATTATTTTAGCTTTTTCTACTAATGCTGTTTTAACAAAGTCATTGTACTATATGATCCTTGACCTTCTCAATCTTCAAAAATCCTCAATCAATGGCAGAGTAACATGCTAACCCATCCAGAGTAAATTTAACTCAATTGGGGAAATCCCAAATGATGTTATTGTTTATTTTTAAGATCAATAAATCAATAATTATAATTGTATGCTGCTCACAGAGTATCAGCTGGGGAATTGGCAGGCTTCTTGATTAGTGAATAAGCCAGTTTTCAAGAAATATTTGACCATATTTCATAAATCGTAATACATATCATCAGCAATATGACGAATATATGAATTAGATTTAAATGTTATCCTTATAGTTCAGAGGAGTTATAAAATAATGCACCAGGCTAGTAGAAACCTTACTGAAGTATTGGAAGTTTGCTGTTTAGTATCAGAAAATACCTTTCTACTTTCAATTATAGTTATGGCACAAAAGTTATGTCGTAACTTTGTATGTCATTACATGAAACAAAAGAACTATTTGTCCTCTCTTAAAACTGATATGTAGTTTTTGGCTAATCACTTATTCCATGCACAATATGCATTTTTGATGAGGCCTTGTAACCTTTGTTCACCATGCAGAAATTATCAACACACAGTCATAGATTTAAACATGTTTTCATCTTCAAAACAGATTGAAAACTCATCATTTTGCATGTCACTTTATGAAACAAAAGAACAGGCATCTATACTCACATGAAATAGATCTATGATTGTTGGTTAAAAATAGGTTTCTGTGTAAAATTAGCCATCAGTTGAACACTGATTTGTGTGATTACATAGTCTGAGTCTAGTATAGTTGTGTACAGAGTGAAATATTACACGTTGAGCTCAGACAGTAAGATTAAGAAGTAGTATTACTATTCTATTGTAATAAAAAAGGTATATGTTAAGAACTACACCTGACACTCAGAGAATCCAAAACATTTCTGTCTTGTTTTATAACAGCTAAGTAGCTAAATATATTAATTTATTGTACTATTGTACTGTCAGCGATAGCATAATACAAGATGTTATTTTTCTCCAGTTTAGAACTGATTTATTAGAGCACAGTCATGATCAACAGAAGAAGGTATTGATGAGTCCAGATGAACTAACAGAACTACTCAACTTCTATCACTCCACGCCTGTTTGTGGATACAGTAGTGTCAGTACCACACTTGCCAAGATCTTGCAAGACTACACATGGAATGGTGTAAAAGATGTTATAGAATATGTGAGTAAATCTTAGCTGGTGTGATTTTTTAGATACAATACATATATATTATCTGAGGTATATTCTTATCACTCATAGTATTGATAAAATTGTGTAATGCAAGTTTAATATATTTCACTTATATTTTTCATATATCTCACTTATTAAGGTCAACTATATATATCATGTTTGGAGAGTGGTGTATGAGCGCAGTGATTGATTATTTTCATTTTAGACAAGATGATACAGCAAGTGCCAGAAAAGCTTAAAACACAATTAAGCTCCTGAGCAGAAACCCATTGTGGTTTCAGAAGCCTTTGAGTCATTTGGGATGGAGGTTATCAGTTGATAGATGCATAATTTGTTCTTGATTCTGCTGCTAGATTTATAAGCAAATAGGAAATTTAATAAACACAATCAATAAACTGCATCTTGTTACTATCTGTGAATGACATATTTTAGTATTCAAACAGTTAGCTCCATATGAACCTCAGAAGCCAACATGGTAGCAAATGGAGACTGGTTGGCAGAGTTAATATATGTAATGGGGCTTATATTTTCAATTTAAACCATTCACAGTTCATTTTAGCATCATCATGTATTAATATATATTTTATCATAATGTTCAGTAATTATATAATTACACTTAAAATCAGCAGGAGGGACATTGGTCGCTTTGGTCACCTGATCAATGTATTTGATCATAAGATCATTTGACTTGAAAGGTGACACATGTGCAAATTGCAAACCAGTAGTTATTTTACACAACACAGGATTCAAATATTTATGTTATTCGTTTATAACTAGTTCACCATTATAGGAAGCAGGAGGACAGTCATCTCCGAGTTTTCCCTCAGGGGTGCAATGTTCTTATCATTCTTTTTCTATGGTGAACCCTTTGTATGTGATTGTGTACATATTATATCATCTGCCTTACTGGAAATAATCAGTACTTTTACAACAGGGTCTGTTAATCCACGACAAACTACAGCCTGCTACAAATCGTGCCCAGACCCAATTCTAGGGCAAAGGGGGATAGTTACACATCAGCACATCAGGATATTGCAAGCAACACAAACACTTCACGAGATTTAGAAGTTTGTATTTAATCACAGCCTTGAATCACAGTACCAACAACATATAACAGCATTGGCACTTTGATCACACGCACCAACGCACACAGGAACACAATCGTCGGAAGATCGTACAGCACTTGACATTACAGTAAACTACACTTCAGCCGGGAATAAACGTCACAGCACCGGAAACTAAATTGAATGTCAACACAGTTGACCAGAGGTAAATAGTGATTTGGTTACATTTATTTCTGTTGTTGCTGACTGATATTTTAAAATTCAGAACATCTGATTGGTTTCAAGCGACATTTGCCTGTCCCGAGACATTATTTTATTTGTGATATATATATATTTCTTCATCAAGATGTTTTGTAATAATGTACTTGTTTCCTGATTGAACATCAGTGTGTGCTCTACTTTGTGATGAATAACTAAGCATATTTTGCAGACTGCTATTTTACTGACAAACTATTTTAAATAGACATATTTATTCTGATATTTTTTGTTTGTTTTGTAATTCGCTTAATAATATTACAGTTTTGATCAATGGATTTTGAATGTGTCGGTGTTTATTGGTCAACACTTGCAATCAACATATTTAACAACAAACATCTGTAGTTAGTCTACCACCAATGCCTGCTGGTAATCAACCACCAAAGCCTTCTGCTGATCTAACAAGGTCAACTTGTGCTGTCTGTCCACCCTCAACAGAAAGTACATGTGATTTGGATGTATTAGAAAAGTAAATTGCTTTTGTTTGGAATGTTGTTTTGTAACATATTGTAGTAAATTCGAATACATGCATTTATGATCTTATTTGCATGTATATCATTGTAGTAACTTATACTAATGAGCTGTGAGAATCACGAAATGATGTATAAATATGTTTAGAAGAGTAAGAAGCAATTTGTGAATATTACATCGCTGGAACGTCTTCCAAAGCAGGAACGGCTGCAACAAGGTATTTATTATGCTGTGTGCAAATTGTACTTAATATTTCACTTGTTCCATCAAAATGATTTTTATTGGTTGTTAACAATTAATATTATTAGTCTTCAGGTAACATACCATCTTCAAACTTCCAGCAATAAATATCTGGTCAGGTGAGCCGAAACACCTTGATGCTCCAGGTGATGCAAAGGCAGATAGAAGATATAGAGAAACATGACCAGGATGCTATGAATGAGTTTGGTCTGCCTCTACAAACAGATGCAGACTTTGAACAAATTAATGTTTTATTGGCTGACAAAGCAAAAAGAAAATACATGGTAAGTTCTATTATATATTAAATCACATAAGTAGTATTTGTAAATGTATTATGTTCAAGTCTGAGGTGAAGAAGTATTAAAAGTTGGGTTTGTAAATAAAATGTTTACTCGTTACCTGTGTCAATGCATCAATAATCCATGTCTGTTGCATTTTGTTCATCAATCTCAAGTGGTTCATTAATACAGAACATGACTACCAATATGACACACCGACACGTTCTGGTAGTTGGTCAACTCTGGTGTTTATCTTATAAATATCTTGATTTACTGGACACTGGATTAGAAGATAGGTGAAACTATTTCTCCTCCCCCCTCTCTCTAAGTGAGTGTGTGTATGTGTGTGTGTGTGTGTGTGTGTGTGTGCATGTTAAGGTTATAACAGTTTGTTTAGATGGTGTAACAGCATTATCTGAACCATTGCCTTTTTACACAGTACTGCACATATGCAGACATGCACATATACATGTAGACACACACACACATACACACACACACCTCAACTAACAAAACTTAGCTGCCTATATACATATTAATCTTCATTCATCTGGCCACAGACCTATCATTTAATTTTACCAATGACAATGCAAGGCACAAAGGTCACTTACCTGATGTATTGAGGTCACTAGCTAATTTAAAGGCAATTTTCAAGAAACTAACAATACTATATATATATATATATATATATATACTGTCAGTATCTGTTAATCTGATAAGGTTTGTCACCTGATAATGTCTTAGCGGTAGATAAACGAGAATGTCAGAATATCGAGTCAGTCACATACCAGTAATCTGTGTCATGTATTTTTAAATCATAAAGATATACCTCTGTATTAAAACCAATATTCAATAACTGTGTGCAAGATACGGAATGGCATGGAAGCCATTAATCATTTTGATGTTTTTTTTAATTACAGAAACTATAAAGAAATACTCAGATCACTTAGTCCATCAGATTAACTCATGATCTGCTCATTGGAAGGATCACATATTTGTGTTTTTAATTAGCCATGAATAATTATGATTGACTATTAGATAGCCATGGGCAATGGAAGCATCGTGGTTGGTGTGTATGGTCAAGAACAATTGTAATTGGCTACGATATAGCAGATTAAAGAGTCATATATAATGGAACTAAATCCATCCCAAGCAATAATGTGTCGGATGGTGGATTTGTCGGATAACCCATGTCTGGATTAATGGA
>OFBF01000031.1_pt1 | contig 11392 bp, 10 predicted proteins | sample 1520501 | NCBI WGS metagenome assembly OFBF01 (sample SAMEA3696448, study PRJEB22514) | metagenome | biome: water; feature: marine; material: hydrothermal vent | place: Pacific Ocean | collected 2014-08-15 | depth 1539 m
AGTCGGAACATGGGATTTTCTACTTTTGTAACTGTTCAGCCATGTAGAAAATGCAGCGGACAGGGTATGATGATAGAAAAACCATGTAAAAAATGTAAATTAGGAAAAGTGAAAGGCACTAAACATATATCATTTGAACTTCCCGCCGGCATAGATAATGGTGATTATGTGATATCTGGCGAAGGCGAGTCAATACCTGACGGTGTCAGTGGTGATTTAATAATAAGGGTTAACGTTCAACCTCATCCTAAATTCAAGCGTGATGGCCGAGACATTTTTTATGATACGCAATTATCAATGACAGATGCAAGCTTAGGAAAAAATTTGGAAGTTCCTACACTAGAAGGATTCAGTAAAATTACTGTGGAACCTGGCAGTCAACCAAACACAATAATCAAACTTAAAGGAAAAGGATTGCAGGGACGTGGATTTAGAGGCCGAGGTGATCAATATGTTAGATTGGTGGTTAATATTCCCAAAAAACTAAGCAAGCACCAAAAAGATTTGTTAAAGGATTTAGAAGACTCGTTTGATTAAAACTAAATTTTAACTGTTTCCAGATTTTTTTTTATGAATTTTTATATGATGTCCACCACGAGTGTGAACAACATGGACAGTCTGAATTAACTCAGCAATCATATCCTCTGAGTAATATTTTACATTGTATCTGGCAAGCGTTTTCTTACAATCATTGCAATATATCTCTCTAAATTCCACTAAATTGATAGACATACTCGACTATTTTGTGTTTACTCCCGAAAAAGAAACTTATTCTATGTTTTTTTCTTTCTTGTTGCGGGAGTCGCCCAGCCTGGTCAACGGCGTAAGGTTCAGATCCTTATCTCCTAGGAGTTCGTGGGTTCAAATCCCACTTCCCGCATTTTATTATAATTCTGAGACCTTTTTGCGCAGAAGATCATTGACCATTTTTCCGGAAGCTTTCCCTCTCACTTCTTTCATGGCAATTCCCATTAGTGTGACAACCGCATGTTCTCCACGTTCCTTCACGAGATCCATGTTATTTTGAATTATTTTATCTAAAATTCTATTTAACTCAGCTTCATCCATACTTGAAACATCTGTACTTTGCATAGCAATCGAAACATTTTCTGATTTGCCAGACATAATGCTTTCAAAAATAATTTCTAGTGATTCCTTGGGTATTTTACCAGATGCTAACAGTTCAAATGATTCTATAATATGTTCGGGTTTCAATAACATCGCATCAAGTCCTTTTCTTTCCAAGTTTGTTATACTAGAACAGAGTATTGAGGCCACAAAATTTGGTGAGTTTTTTTTATTTTCACAGATTTTTTCGAACATCTCCATGTATTCTGAGTCAAAAATTTGTTCAGACAACTGGAAATTTAGATCATATTTTTGTTGAATTTCAGCTATTGAATCATCCCATGATTTTGGAATATTTTCCCTTGCGAGTTTTACTTCTTCAGGCATTACACTAATCGAAGGGATGTCGGTTTCCGGATACATTCTTGATGCACCTGGACGTGGTCTAAGAAAAATAGTCTCACCGTTTTGTGTTGCAGCTCTGGTCTCAGCTGGAACCCCATTTACTGCATCTTGAATTCTCTTTATTATAGAATCTATAGCATAATCCAACTTTGAATCTTCGCCAGCTATAATCAGAAAACCATCTCCGTCTGCCAATTCAAGATGTTTTCTTACCTTATCAACATCAGAATCATTAATTCCGTAATTAGGAAGCTCATCTGAATGGAAAACTCCTCCAATGCCGAAAAATCTTACAAGCTGTCCAATTTCTTTTCCCAATCTAATTCCATTGTATGGTTCAAAACCAAACATTCCTGAAAAATTTCTTACTCGTATTGCATTAATTTTTGCATTTGATTTTAATGCCTTTTGAATTATTTTTGATTCGCAGTCTTTGAAAACTTCAGTAATGACAAAAACATCCTCGTTTGAGATTGTTATTGATAGTTTTTTGAGTTTTTCGGCAATTAGAATTAGTCCGTGTTGCCTTTTGGCTTCGTAACCAATTATTTTTTCCAGTTGGTCTAATTGTTGTACGCCCTTTACTTCTACAACTCCGCTGTTCATAACTGAAATATTTACATCCTGTCTTATGGAGCCAATTCCTCTTTTTACCATCCTTGTTGCTCTTAACAGTCTTCCAAGTGTCAATGCGATTTCTTTGACTTCAAAGGGTTTAGCGCTGACAGGTTCTAAGGCAATCTCAACTAATGGCACACCCAAACGATCTAAGCTGTAATTTCTTTCGCTTCGTTCATCCTTGAGAAGCTTTGCCGCATCCTCCTCAAGACAAATGGCCTGAACTCCAATATTTTTTCCATTTACCTTTAGATTTCCTCCTTGGGAAACAAGCATGGTCCTTTGAAAGCCAGACGTGTTAGAGCCATCAATGACGGTCTTTCTCATAACATGAATCTCGCTAAAAATTTTTGATTCAAGCATACTGCTAATCAATAACGAAATCTTCTTTGCATCATGATCTAGATCATGAGGAGGTTCATCATCTTTTTCAACTAGGCAACTACTTTGAGAATTTGCATAATAGTTGATTTTCTTTGATTTTGTTTTCTCAAATAATGCAGCTGGATCTAATTCACCAAGCTCACTTTTTGCAGTTCTTAATCTTCTAGAAAATTTTTCGGTATATTCATCACTCTCTATTGGTCTACATTTGCAAAACAGTTTTTTATTCGTATTCAACTGTTGATGAATCTCTAATCCAACTTTCAGATCAATTTTTTCAAAATCAATTTCTGACATAGCTAAAACTCTGAAGCAATATTTTCCAGCATTAACGACTTCATCTCATCAGCATTTTTTGAATTTCCTGAGGCCCACATTGCTTTTACTAGCGAAGTTTCTGGCGTCATATTCTCAAGAGGAGTGATTCCTAACTCTAACAAATCCCTGCCGCTTTCATAGACTGTCATCCTAACACTGCCGTCTATACACTGTGACGTCATTCACAAAAACAGATCATTCTCCTTTGCCTTCTTTACCACATCGTACATTGTACGTCCAACATGTCCAAGTCCCGTTCCTTCAAAAATTATTGCCTTGCATCCAGTTTGTATCAGATTTTCAATTAACTTCGGGTCATAACCAGGATGATATTTTACAAGAGAGACTTTGGTGTCAATCTTCATCCTTGGGTTGTATTTTGCATCTTTAAAAAAATCATCTTGTATATTTTTCTGAATTTCCAGTGTTGGTGTAACTATGAACGCGGGGTCACCTCCTATTGTCTCAAACGCTCCACGCTTACTAGTATGATTTTTTCTAACCCTGGTTCCCGCATGACATGCAACAGTCTGATCATTATCATTATGGTGCATAACAAGAAAAACACCCTTGGTGTTAGATTCAACAAGAAATTTTGAAGCTGCAATTAGGTTTATCGCCGCATCAGATGACGGTCTGTCAGATGATCTCTGTGAACCAACAAGTGCAACTGGAATAGGAAATCCTGCAAGTGCAAAAGACAAAAAAGAAGATGTGTAATGCATGGTGTCTGTTCCGTGCGCAATCAATATTCCCTGATAGTCGGAGTTTGCAAGCGAATCAAGTTTTTCTGCAATTTTTGTCCAGTGTTCCGGCTGTAAATTTTCTGAATATTCTGAGAACAAAACTTCCGTATCAATATTAGCAATTTTTCCAAGCTCTGGAACTGCTTCATTAAGATCAGATGCACTGAGTGCAGGTGTAACAGCACCAGTTCTATAGTCAACCTTACTTGCGATGGTTCCTCCCGTAGAAAGAAGCAAAATTTTGGGAAGTGTTGGGTCCTCTTTTCTTTCTTCACTCTGCTTAGGTTTTACTTCAGAACTAGAAACTACTTGTATTTCTTGAATTTCATCGATATTAATTCCCGCATTGTAACCACTTCCTAATTTGATTACTAGGTGCTTATCATCACTCGACTCATACCTGGGCATTAAAATCCCAGAGTATGTCAAATCAGCTGTAATCTTGATTGAATCGCCTACTTTCACATTATTTTTTTTCAAACAATCAAGAGCGTTCCCAGAATATCCTTGGTCTTCTGACATTGAGGTGGTTTAAGCAGTTATTTTATTAAAACTACCTGAAAGCTGAAAGTTCAACTTTCTGTGTTATCTTCAAGTCTTTTTGCTCTCTTACTTTCTTTACGGCATCATCAAAGTGTTTCATTGTAATTTTAGCATTCTCAGCAGATTTTTCAACTTTTGCAATTTCCTTATCCTGCTTTGCTATGGTAACTTTTTCTTCTTCTGTCGTTGAATCTTTCTTGGTATGTATCCCAGCCATTGAATATTTGTCTAGGTGTTCATGAATGACAAAAGATACAGCAGTATTTGCTATAGCCGCTACATCTGCACCGCTAAATCCATCAGTTGCCTCTGCTAATTTATTAAAATTCACATAGTCTGGACTGTTAGGATCTTTTTCGAACGGAATTTCCTCTGCATTGATCTCCAAAATCTTTTTTCTGGATTCCTTATCTGGTAAAGGAATCTGTATAATTTTATCAAACCTGCCAGGTCTAAGTAAGGCCGGATCAATCATATCTGCTCTGTTTGTGGCGGCAAGTACTACAACACCGTGCATCTCTTGCATACCGTCTAGTTCAGTTAACAATTGACTTACTACTCTTTCAGTAACTTGTGTCTCCGCACCAGCTCCTCTAATTGGTGCTATTGAATCAATCTCATCAAAGAATATTACACATGGAGATGATTGTCTTGCTCTTCTGAAAATCTCCCTAATTCCTCTCTCAGATTCTCCTACCCACTTTGATAACAATTCAGGACCACGTACAGAAACAAAGTTTGCCTCACTTTCAGTAGCAACTGCTTTCGCCAACATTGTCTTTCCTGTACCGCTTGCACCATGAAGCAAAATACCATGTGGCATTTTATGTCCCAACTTTTCATAGAGTGTAGGATATTTCATTGGCCATTCAATTGCCTCTTGAAGTTCTTGCTTAGTATCATCTAGACCACCAACATCAGCCCATTGTACATCTGGGTTTTCAATATATACTTCCCTCATGCCAGACGGTGTAACTTCCATCAACGCTTTTTTGTAATCTTCTCCATTAACAATTAACTTGTCAAGTGTTTCAGGAGGAATCTTTTCATCATCTAAGTTAATCTCAGGCAACAGTCTGCGCAAACATTTCATGGCTGCTTCCTTACACAAATATTCCAAGTCAGCACCAACATATCCGTGGCTAACTCCAGCTATACGTTTAATGTCTACATCATCAGCCAATGGCATATTTCGTGTGTGAATATTAAGAATGTCAGTTCGTCCCTTTTTATCAGGAACCTTGATCTCAATCTCTCTGTCAAACCGTCCAGGTCTTCTTAATGCTGGATCAATTGCATTTGGTCTGTTTGTTGCTGAAATTACTATTACCTTACCCCTCGCTTCTAATCCATCCATAAGTGAAAGCATTTGTGATACAACTCTTCGTTCAACTTCCCCAGTAACTTCTTCTCGTTTAGGAGCTATAGAGTCAATCTCATCAACGAAAACAATTGATGGTGCTTTTTCTCTGGCTTCCTTGAATATCTCTCGTAGTCTAGCTTCACTTTCACCATAAAATTTGCTCATAATTTCAGGACCAGAAATACTAATGAAGTGTGCATTACTTTCATTTGCTACTGCCTTTGCTAACAATGTCTTACCCGTGCCAGGTGGTCCATAAAGTAACACTCCTTTTGGTGCTTCTATTCCTAATTTTTCAAATATCTCTGGATGGCGTAGTGGAAGTTCAATCATTTCCCTAACTTTCTTAATTTCGTCAGTCAAGCCACCAATGTCTTCATAAGAAACTTGTGGAACGCCTCTTAACGTCTCACCCTTTTCAGCTATAGTGAAAACTGTTTTTTGTGTTACAAGTACAGCATCAGCATTAGGTGTTACTCCAATTATCTGAAATGTTAGCCTGCCACCAAAATATGGTACCATTACATTATCACCCTTAATCAAAGGCACACTTTCTAATGCGTCTGCAAGATATCGTTCATCAATTGGTGGTATGGCTTCTAGTGGTGCTACAATAATTTTTTCTGCTGCAACAGCTTTGATCTTTTTTACCGAAATACTATCTCCGATTGCAATTCCTGAGTTGTTTCGTCCCAACCCATCGATTCTGATAATGCCTTTTCCTTCATCAGATGGATAAAGAGGCAAACATTTTGCAACAGTTCTTCGTTTTCCTTTAACTTCAATAACATCTCCAGTTGATGCACTTAACGTATCCATAGAATCATAATCAATTCTTGCTACACCACGCCCAACGTCCCGTGTATATGCCTCCAAAACTTTGAGAGAGATCTCATTTTCGCTCATAATTAATCCATTTTTATGTATCGTTTATACCTTTGTCGTTGAATTTCTCTAATTCTATTTTACTTAATCAGAAGCTTAAAATCTGCTGAATGGTCAAAAATTTTCACATTGGGAAAAAGACCTCTTGTTCGAAGACGTGGCCGTGGAGGAATGCAGTATAGAGTATCTGCTACAGGAAAGGTCGCACCTGCAAAATATCCTAGTTTTGAACTTTCAGAGAATCATGAGGGAAAGATAATTGATCTTGTTCACGAACGAGGTCGAGATGTTCCATTGGCTAAAGTGAGATTTAATGATGGATCTACTTCATTTATTCCAGCAGTACTTGGTACTAAGGTAGGTTCACATATTCAGTTTGGATTAAAATCTAAAATTGCTGACGGTAATGTAATAAGCATTCAGAATATTCCTGACGGTACAACTGTATGCAATGTAGAAAAACAATTTGGGGACGGCGGTTCTTTTATGAAATCTGCTGGTACAAGTGCTACAGTGTTTTCACATGAAGATAAGGGTGTTACAATAAAACTTCGTTCTGGAAAATTTACTACTCTCAATCCAAAAAATAGGGCAATGATAGGAACTTTGTCTGGCGGTGGTGTTGGCGATAGACCATTGATGCGTGCTGGAGTAGCATGGAGACGATTTAGATCCAAAGGACAAAAGTACCCAATTGTTAGAGGTGTAGCACAGGGAGCATATAATCATCCACATGGTGGAGGTAGACATCAACACGTTGGTCAAAGCTCAACTGTTTCACGTGATGCACCACCAGGAGCAAAGGTTGGAAGTATTGCAGCTAGAAAAACTGGAAGAGCAAGAATTAAAGAAAGAAAGAAGTAATATTATTTTATTAAAACTGATTAGTATCCTTGTTTTTGTCTATACATGAAACAACAACGTGTACATCTTTTGGTTAGTGGTAAAGTTCAAGGAGTTTTTTTTAGACAAGCTCTAAAAGTTGTTGCTAAAAAGAATAATGTATCAGGCTGGGTTAGAAATCTAAAAGATAGACGTGTGGAAGCAGTACTTGAAGGTGATAGTAAATCTATCAATTCAGTTATTGAATGGACACATGTCGGTCCTGCAAATTCACGTGTGGATGATATCGAAGTGAGCAATGAAGAATTCAAAAATGAATTTTCAACATTTGATGTTTTGTATTAAAATTTGTTAAAATAAAATACGGTAGTAGCTCTGCTGGTTCTAGACTAGATCGATAACCCCATTTCAAGGCATACAAGATCCGCCACGTTGACGAGGAAGCGTGAATGTTCGACCTTAGGATTGCTCCCTCCCGGACCTGATCCCTTTCGATCGTTCGGTCTTAGAAATTATCCCTTCGGATAATTCTAGTCCTACAACCACCCGCCTCGGCGTGATTTCATTTCCGCACACCAAGTGGGAATCACCATTCTAGAGATTTACCCAGCAGTTGCTGACCTCTGCGTATAGCCGGTTTCAGAACAGGGCACGGCTAGCACCCCAGTCCTACCTACTACCGTTCATGATTCAACCTGATGTTATATTTGAATTAGGATCACTCGCTAGTCAAGCGTGTTATCATCTTACACACAGAACAAACATTACCAGTGCATTCATTACCACAAACTGAACAGTTTCGCTTTTCTTTATGATTTGCATTCTTAACAAATTTGGAAATTTTCAAAACTGAATTGTACATATTATTTTTTATTCCATTATGGTTTGATTCAAGCGAATTCAGAAATTCACGTATTTCCGTTCTTATTCCTTCATCCATATGCGGACATGGTTCTGTTTGAAAAGGAAGGTTATTTGTAAACGCATAAAATACAATTTCAGACTCGTAGATTTCAGATAACGGTTTAATCTTTCTCAGTTTATTTGAAGATGTATCTGGGTGCATCCAACCTATTTTTGTGGTATCTCCAGAAAGTGTATTTATGATAAACGTTTGAAGGACATCATCTAAGTTATGACCAGTTGCAATGACATCTGCGTTAATTGATTTTGCTGCATGATCTAATGCTCTTCGCCTAAATGTGCCACAAATTGAACAGGAAGAAAGTTTCTGATCATTTCTCAGCTCTAATGATTCCTCTAATGTCAGATCAAAGAGTTTTTTATACGAGAAAACTTTATGTTGTATCTTCAATTGTGCACAAAAGTTTTCAACAATTTTTAATGCTTCATCTCGGTATCCGGGGATTCCCTCATCAATTGTAACAGCGAATAGTCTAAAATTATGAGTTTTTGACATTTTATTTAAAACGTCTAATAATACCAGAGAATCTTTTCCACCAGAAACAGCAACGCAAACAAGTTCATTATTTTTAATCATTTTGTACTTTGAGATTGTTTTAGCTGCCTTGCGTAAAATAGAATTAGAAAAACATTCAGAACAAAGTGTTTCTCCAGAATACTTTCTTGAATAAGTTGCCTGTTTTTGGCATTTGTCGCAAATCATATCTTTTCTAACCAGTTTTCAGTAATTTAGGTTTTAACGTAAATCAAGTTTTATTGTTTTTGTTACCTTAGATTGTAAACCATCCAGACTTTACGTAAGATAATGCTATGTTGAGAGCAAATACAATCAAAGTAAAAGCATAGACAGACCACATTATCACATTAATTTTTCGTTCCGAAGCATTTTTCTCAATAATAGTATAGAGAAACTTTCCCCCATCCAGTATAGGTAAGGGAAGCATGTTGATGATCCCAATGAAAAACGAAATCATCCATAACCAAAGAAGAAACATCGATATCTGAGGATCCCATTCTATGAAATTGAAAACTGGTTTGTAAGACATTGCATTATCTCTCATGATCCCAATTAGACCTCTGTCGGGATCATCTGGTGATGGCATAATCTCTACAGGCAATTGGAGCTGTTGTCCATCTCTCTGAACCATAACAGTAACAGTATCTCCCGGTTTCAGATCAATCTTTTGTAAATCAAAGAAAGTTACTACTACCACACCATTTATTCCTGTTATCAAATCATCTTTTTGCAAACCTGCCTTTTCAGCACCGCTGTCTTCGATAATTGAAATAATGAGCACACCATCAGGTGCTTCATAAAACCATCCCAAGATAGGTTCTGGTACAACCATCGCAAAAATTGGATTTGTTAATAATAATGCCCCTAGGGCAAATGCAAAGATTACATTTGAAGTGGCACCTGCTCCTATGACCCTAAGCTTTGATATTTTTTTTGCATCATCAAATTCCTTTTCGTCCGGTTCTACGAACCCAGCGAATAATGCAATAAAAACTGCAAAACCTCCAGTCTTGATCTTTATTTTTTCTAGAGTAGCCACTATGCCATGAGCACCTTCATGAATAACAAGAACTATTGGAATGGATAACAGAAAATACAATATAGCCGAAACAGAAGTTAGTGTAACACCAGGTATCAGTACTGTTAACTCGGCAAATTCAGTTGGTTCTACAAAAAAGTTCGAGAGGTTATTCAGCAGAAACCAGAATGCAAATCCCATCATTAGAAATCCTGCGACAACGCTAACATCTGCAAAAACACGAATTCCACGTTTGGTTCTAGTTAGCATCTTTGAAAGTGCTGTTTGGACTTGAGTATTTTTGTACGTAAGGCTGTAGGGAGTTATTTTAAAACCATGTTTTTCCAGTTTTAGAGCCTTTGCTATACCTAATATTACAACCCAGGCTATCAGGACGTAAATTATTGCATTATCAGTAAGTAGTTCAAGAGCCAAATCGATTGGTACTTTTTTTATTCACGTAAATTTATCGGTTACTGTGAAGCCTGTGATTATAGTATCAACATTTCCTAGTAAGCAATCAGTTACCAGCATTGCTAAACTGTTAGTAAAGAAAAAACTAGTTGCATGTGTCAATATCACAAAAATTTCGTCTGTTTACACTTGGGAGGAAAAAATTGAAAACCGAGATGAATATCTTGCACTTTTCAAAACTACTAAAAAAAATCAATCAGTACTAAAAAAAGAATTGAAGAAACTTCATCCATATGATGTGCCAGAAATTGCGGAAATTAATGTAGAGTCCATTAATCAACCATATATGAAATGGCTTGTTGATTCTACTAACTAGCTTCTACTGCAAATCTTAGAATTGAGATAATGCCACCAAGCCCAGTGACTCTAAGTCCAGCATCAGTTGTTTCATCTACACTGTATACCTTACTGCCCTTTGCTTCCACATCATTTAGGAAATTGATAATTTCTTGTTCATCATGACTTTGAATTGCTTTCTCTGAAAAAATTAACGAATCTATCGCACCATATTCATTTGCTTTTCTAGTCTCTTCCAAGCCCATTGTAAACTTGCGGCTTTTTTTGTTTGCAAGAAACATCACTTGATCGATAATGTCAGAAACCTTTGCAAGCTTGCTATTTGATATTATTTCTTTCATTGATTTTGATTTGGTAAATATATGAATACCATCTTCGCCGCTGGAATCTATTCCCTCAATCATTTTGATTTCATGATTTTGCCCAATCTGTGTTTTTGCTAGAAAGTTTACAAATTTCTTTTTTGTTTCACCTGGACCAAAGACTACAAGTTGATAGTTTGCTTTTACAACAGGCACTAATGCTTTTGAAATCTCCTCAAAGAAGTTTTCAATTTTAAAGTTGCTTTTGTACTGTTTTCCGCTTGATCCAGAATATATGTTAGGCACTATGTGCATGTGTGTACCTTTTAGTTTTCCAATACCACAGTCACTAGTATCTATTGCAATTAAGATAAACGTTAGATTATGATCACTAGCTGTCACAAGTTTTTTTTCTACAGATGTCCATTTCTTTTTTAGTAGATTAAATGGCTGATCGATTTTTATGATAAATGAATGATGTGAGCCATGAGGAACTGATTCATTGTTTGATTCCTTGATTATTCCACCAACACGCATTCTATCTAATACACTGTCAAGGGATATCTTTTCAACTTCTAGTGATAGTCTAATCTTAATACGTTCTCCCTTATCTGGCCTTGCAAAATCTTTTTCCTGTTTAACAACACGAACAGTCTCTCCAACAATTTTATCTCCCTTGTTGATAAC
>OFBF01000034.1_pt1 | contig 10899 bp, 12 predicted proteins | sample 1520501 | NCBI WGS metagenome assembly OFBF01 (sample SAMEA3696448, study PRJEB22514) | metagenome | biome: water; feature: marine; material: hydrothermal vent | place: Pacific Ocean | collected 2014-08-15 | depth 1539 m
GAGTATCTTTTGATCTTGTTATCAAAGGCACTGCAACGTTATTTCTTGGACTAGTTGGAGCCATACTATTATTCAAAGCTGCAACATCAGATAAAAGGCGAGGAATTTTTATCGCTGTGGGCTCTGCATTAATTATCATCTCCCTAGTATTGATTTACCAGATACAAGAACAGGGATATTTTTGATACTGTTCGATTGATTTAGACATCAAAATATAGATAAAACTCGTGAGGGTGCGGCCTAATAGCAATTTCCCGCTGATCTTTTCTCTCTAGTTCAATAATCCTGTTAACTACATTATCTGTAAAGATTGGATTAAGAAAACTTCTATCACTTTCAAGTTCGTCTAAAGCTACACCCAAGTTGGCAGGCAAAACTCCAATGCCATTCTTTTTTCTCTCTGCTTTAGACATTTTGTAGATGTCTTCATGAATTGGGTCTCCAGGATCTGTTTTCTTTTTTATTCCATCAAGTCCTGCAGATAGAACCGCAGGAAAGACAAGATAGGGATTAGATGATGGATCAGGAACCCTATACTCCATTCTTTTCAAACGAGAATATTTTTCTCCCTTAAAGTGACCCGGAACTCTTATCGTCGCAGATCTGTTGGCGGTACTCCATGCGATGTAAACTGGAGCTTCATACCCCGGTACGAGTCTATGATATGAGTTGGTTGTTGGATTTGTAATAGCAGCCAATCCCTTAGCATGATCCATAATTCCACCACAAAAGTAGCGCCCTGCCTGACTAAATTCATAGTCTGCATCTTTATCATAGAAGATATTTTTTCCAGACTTCCAAAGGCTGACATTAGTATGCATTCCTGAACCTGAATCCATGGAGATTGGCTTGGGCATCATTGTAGCAATCTTTTTGTGTTGTTTTGCTATGTTTCGTATAACATACTTGTAAGATTGTGCACTGTCTGCAGCGTTCGTCATTTTATCATAAATGATATCAATCTCACACTGTCCTGCAGTAGCTACTTCGTGGTGATGGTTATCACACAAAATCCCAAAATTCTCGTTCAATACTTCTACACAATCATTTCTGTACTCAGTTAACGTGTCTGAAGGCGTGCTGGGATAGTAGCCTTCTTGCAGTCCCATTGGATATCCAGTTCCTTCTTGGCTCCAGGGGGCTTCTTCTGATTCAATTGAGTATGACTGACCCTTGTAGGGAGTTAATACATCCCAATGAATTTTATCAAAAACAAAGAATTCTACCTCTGGTCCCCAAAAACTGTCGTCAAATCCCTGTGTCTTCAGATACTCCTCAGCCTTTTGGCATATACCCCTAGGGTCGGTGTCTAACCTTCCTCTACCAGCTCCCCAGTAGATATCACACAACATTCTAGCAGATTTTTTTTCTTTCACCCATGGAATTATTGCATATGGATTGGGATCAGGCTTTAGTATTAGATCAGAATCATCAATACTGGTAAATCCTACAATGGAAGAACCATCAAGTTTTGGAAGACCATCTACCATTTGGTCAGGCGTAAATGTGTTAGCAGAAATTGTAGTATGATGAAAACGTCCAGGCAGGCTGGTAAATTGTAGATCGATAAATTTTATTTCCTCCTGTTTAATTTTAGCAAAGACGTCATCGGCGGAATATTCAATTCTGGTTGGTTTACCACCAATGACTTTATATGGCAATTTCTTTTCTTCAACAGAACAAAAATAACCCCGTGATTTAAGGATTATTAGATGCGTTTCAATGGCAGAACAAAATAAAATCAACATAAACTATCTCCACAGACTCGCCTTACAGGAATCTGAAACTGATACAATACAAAAAATCGATTCAAATCTTTACAATTCAATTTCAGATTTAATTAAAAATTTGAAAAGCGAGGGTTATGATGGTGTTAAGGAAAAAATCAATCAAGCTATGATAAAGATGATATCTGATACAACGTCAGTGCTTCTGAAGTTAAGGCTAGAAAAAGCCACCTTAGAAAATTCGAACCAATCAGTCTTACTTGATGAAGAAAAATACATCCTTGACTCTAAGAAGGAAATGTTAGAGAGAAAAGAAGTAATACTCTCTGGAATCTTAAACGGAAAACCACACAATTTAGATGATCAATAAAAAAACAGGTATCTGTAATGTCGCATCCAGGCTCAGTTGATATTATTGATTTTGTTTTATTGACAATTTATCCAGTGGGGGGATTATTTATCATTGAAATTTTAAGTAGAATTATTAGTAGAACAAGCAAGCCAGTTCCTTCATGGCTCAAATTGTCAACACAGGGTATAACCATGGTTGGGTTTGCCGTGGCTTATACTGTTTTTTTACCATTTTTCATAAATCAAGACACTCATACTGCTGAACCACACACAATCACAGCATTTTGTCTGCTTGCACTTGCAGTTGCCTTGTTTTATCAGGCAAGACGCGCAAAAATTGATCCAGAAAAGTCTCTTTACTAATTATTAGCCAAATCTGCCCAGCATTCTTCGGAACCTGTTCTTTTTCCCCGTTCCACCATCACGAATAATTTTTCTTTTTTCACCAAATTTTTTTGCTCTGAGTTGAGTAAGCTTCACACACCTATGGTCCTCTGGCAGTCTGTGTTCTGAGCAAAACGGATCCTTACAGTAATTACACTCGAAAGGCATGTCTGTCATATCCCCACAATAGGCGCACTTTTCTTCCAGCATGATTAGGCTTTTGGTTTTTTCCTAATAAATTAGCTATCATGTTATTTTAAAAACACATTTACGGAGTTTATTGAAATTATTGATAATGTCGATAGAAGGCAAAGTTGCTATTATTACGGGAGCTAGCAGTGGAATTGGTTATGCTACCGCATTAGCGCTATCCAAGGCTGGTGTAAAAGTGGCAATAGGCGCCAGACGAACTGACAAGCTGGAGCAGCTGGAAAATGAAATTAAAAAGAATGGTGGCGATGTGTTGTCACAAAAGCTTGATGTTACGAAAAAAGATGACTGTGATGCCATTGTTGATCAGACAATAAAAAAATGGGGAACAGTTGATATTTTAGTAAACAACGCAGGCTTGATGCCACTTAGCTTTGTAAAAAGCCTCAAAGTTGACGAGTGGGAACAGATGATTGATGTGAACATTAAAGGAGTATTATTTTGTACTGCAGCAGTTATCTTACACATGAAAGAAAAAAAATCAGGTCACATAGTTAACATTTCATCAGTTGCTGGCAGAGTGGTGTTTCCATCTGGAAGCGTATACTGTGCAACAAAACACGCTGTTACTGCTTTTAGCGAGGGATTAAGGCAAGAATTTAGCGCACGTTCAAACATTAGGGTAACATGCATTGAACCTGGAGTGGTTGAAACAGAACTGCTAAACACAATTACTGACGAATCATTACAAAGTTTTATCGAGACATCAAAAAAGACACAAGGGCTCAAAGCAGATGATATTGCAAACGCAATTTTATTTGCCGTGCAATCACCAGAACATATGAATGTGAATGAAATCCTGGTAAGACCTACTACTCAAGAACGATAAAAAACTCAAAACTATCAGACGGTTTAATAATTTCACAATTTGTGCCTAAAACAGGGATCGTGGTCTAGCTTGGTATGATACTAGCCTGGGGGGCTAGTGGTCGCAGGTTCAAATCCTGCCGGTCCCATTATAGTTTCAAAACAGATAGTAAGTTCTCAAAACTTTCTCTGGTTCCTTCCCGTTTGTATCTACGTAACACTGTAATCATTTTTTGTTTTTTAGGAATTTTATATACACGACCTATGATTTTCGAAATTCCAGATCCGATGCAAAGGGCCTGAGTTGCAGATGTTACATTTGAAACTTTTCTATCTGTACTTGAACTTTCAAAATCAATAACAGTAATTTTCTTACCAACAATCACATGTTTTGATAAATTGCTCAGCTCTCCATGATCCAAACCGATTCTGTCCAGACTGTAACAATCTTCTAGAATTTTTTTAATTATAGTTTTAAGCTGTGAGGAATTTCCTTTCTTCTTTAAACTACCAACCCAATCACCAATTTTTTTACCTTCTAAATATTCCATCACAAGAAAATTTTTACTAAAATTTACTAATTTCGGTCCCACATTGGATTGATTTGTTATTCCAAGCAACTCTGCTTCTTTTTTCAAATTTTTTCTAGGAGAGTCATTCCGTCTGATTTTTACAGCAACTTTTTTTCTTCCTATTTTACCTAAAACTACTACTCCTACGTATCCCTTGCCTAGTATGCTAATAGTGCCTACTTGTAACTCACCTTGAAATGAAATACTCTCTACACCAAGAGCCTTCAATTCTTTTATTCGTGATTTTATCTGTGCTCTAGTTCCCCTTGGGTAAACCCAGATGTCCGAATATGGAGGTTCAGTTATTTTACTAATTTTAACGAAAGATTGTTTCATCTGTTACGGCAATGTTTGCAATTGCCTCTTTAATGGATTTTGTTGAAACCTTATTTGCATCAATAATTTTTACACCTTTTTTGAAATCCTTCTCAAGCCCCTTCGGTATACCAGAATTTTTTAGATTATTCTTCAAAATGTCTCGCAAAAATAATTTTACATCATCATGTTTTCGTTTCTGTAAGGATTGCATTTTACCTTCCTCGTTAATCCACATAAGCTGGCTTTTTTTTAGGTTTGCAGCAATGAATTTTTCACAATGTTCTTTACTAGATATTTCTGGTCCGCTTCGAACTAAGCTATTTTCAATTTTTTTTGCATGCAATAAAAATATCAACGCCGCATTTTCCTTTTCATCCTTTACTGACGAATTTCTTAAAACAGTAAATCCGCCCAGCTCTAACTGAGTTTTTAGCGCATTTGATGCACGTTTTATTTGACCCCAAACAATATCATCGCTTCTTTCCTTAACCTTGAATTGGACGACAATAATTTTGTCAGTATTTCTCATAATACGCTTAGAAATCGGTTTTTTAAAAAAATTCTTAGATGGGTTCCTCAGGAATGCCCTGCTTGCTAATACAAACTTCCCTAAATTTTCTATTGAAATTGCAGTTCCAAGATTTCTGTTATTATCGACTGGGTCAATGATCACAACAGGCGAATCAAATTTTTTTGTAGATTTTCCAATAACTTGTCCTTTCTTCAACTCTGAGATTTTCTTTATTGTTTTTTCAAAGCTACCAAAGTAGGAAATTAGTACCTCTGAGACATATCCACTAAAACCCTCTTTTGCTATTTCAGCTCCGTAAACATCTATGTGAAGAAAAAACTTCTTGAGAATTCTCACCTCTCCCTTCAACGAGTTAGATAATTTTTGTGACATGAATTTTGTATGATATATGGATCTGTCTGTAGCACTTTGCCACTCTCCTTTGTTTACATCATAACATGGAACAATGTTTACTCTAGTTCCGTCAATAATTGCCTCTACAAATGGATGCTCTGCGTGTCTAGTGTATGGCTTGTGTTTCTTTAAAGATTGAAAACCTATCTCTGTTCCAATATTTCTAAAATCCTTTTCAGATGTTTTTTTGTTGAATTTAACAAATATGTCAATGTCAGCTTTTTCCGGTAACCATGTACCTTTAGCATATGAGCCACCTAGCTCAAAACCAACTACTTGAGCATGTTTTTCTATACATTGACTTACTAAATCACAGGCAATTTTAGCAACACGCTGTTTTTTTTGCTGCAATTTTTTTGATGGAGTAGCCTCTTTTTTTGCGTAGCTTAAGATTGAATTCATTGCTTTCCTTTCACAACCAACAAATCTGTATAAATGGGTCCCTGATATGTGAGTTCACTTTTCTTTAATTTAATTTCTGAGACTAATTGTTTCCCAAAAGAACATGATGAAAATTTCTCTAATTTGCTTGGCAGATCTTCAATTTTGTTTTTTACTCTAAATATGGTCACATGTGGTTTGAATTTTTTATCTGGGCTAAAACCAATGTCCGATAATTTCGAACGTATCATTTCTGCAAGTTTTTCAAGTTCATTGATACCGTCAGTAACTCCAATCCAAATTACCCGCGGAGAATTTGGTTTGGGAAAAACTCCAATGCTAGCAAAAGTTATCGAAAATGCAGAAAATTCTATACTGTTTAATGCATCAGAAATTTTTCCTATCATCTCCTCCGAAACTTCTCCTAAAAACTGTACAGTAAAATGCATGTTATGAAGTTCTACTGGTTTAGCTTTGATGTTTAATTCAGTCTGAATTTTATGAATGGAGTTTAAAACATCTTTGTTATTTACTTCAATTGCAACAAACGTTCGCATTATATTTTTTTGATAATGTGTTTTTAATGAATTCCGGTAGCTTCATAGACTAGAATTAGTAAACAATTTCATCTTGGCAAAGCTGATAGTTTGTCTCACTGGCATGCCGGGTTCTGGTAAATCAACCATCGTATCTGCATTGAAGGCTAGAGGTCTTGAGGCTTTGAATTTAGGCGATGGTGTTCGTGCTGAGGCAAAAAGACGCAATATAGAACCAACTGGAGACAATCTAGGTAAGCTGATGTTAGAATTACGTGAGAAAAATGGACCTGGTGCTATTGCTATTTTACTTACCGAACCAATAAAAAATTCTCAATCTAAAGTAATTATTATTGACGGTGTAAGGTCAACTGCAGAGATTGAAGTTTTAAAAAATGTCGGATCCGTCAAACTATTATCAATAGAGGCAGCAGCTGATACTCGCTACAAGTTTTTGAGCTCCCGTGGACGTTCAGACGATCCTACAACAAGGGAAAAATTTGAAGAGCGTGATAACAGAGAGCTTGGTGTCGGAATTGGTGAATCCATAGCAATAGCAGATGAAACTATTGTTAATAGTGACATTACATTAGACGAACTTACTGAACGAGCATACAAAGTAATTGAAAAATGGATTGACACTTGAAATCCTTAGATGTAGATTGCAAAATATCCGCTTATTGTACCATAAACGCATCAGAAGATATTAACAAAGTTCGAGCATCTCTATCAAATGTTCTAACTGATATGGATGAAAAATTAACTGGTGATTCTTTAGTTGCAAATTCAAACAACTATGAATCCTTAACAAAAATCTATGAAACTATGAGATCAAGAAAGACCAAAAGTGCATATCGTAGGCATCTAATGCGTAACATGACAGAAGACTCTACCTGGTTTTATCTTAACAAACAAGCTGCATTTGTAAATGTGCCAGTTCTCTGTGACGAAGCAGACGAATCGCCTTTGGGTCCAATAAAGGTAGTATTACATTCTACAAACATTGAAGATGTGATAGAATGGCTTGTATCTGATGCTGAATAATTTCAATCACACAATATTGATTTTTAATTGATCCTTAGCAGCTATTACAGAATTATGAATAGTCTTTGCTTCTTCCAACAAAACATTACCGTCTTTATACCTGGCAGAAAAATGTGTCAGAATCAAATTTGAAACATTTGCATTTTTTGCAAAAGTAGCAGCTTCTTTTGCCGTAGAATGACAAGTTTGAATTGCCTTTTCCTTTAGCTCATCCAAATAAGTTGAATCAAAAACTAGATAGTCACAATTTTTAAAAAACTCTTCTAGTTTTTTTGTGGGTCTGGTATCACCAGATATTCCTACCTTTTTTCCAGATACGTTTGGTCCCATAACTTCGGAAGGTTTTATTGATTTATTTTCAATTACAACTTCTTCTCCCTGCTGCAACTTATGCCATAATTCTCCCTTTGGAATGCCAAGCGAATTAGCTTTTTCAGGATAAAATGTTCCAGGCTTTTCTTTTTCCTCAAAAAGGAAGGAAAACGTTGGTACGGAATGCTCTGCTTCACAAGCATGAACTTGATATTTTTCCTCACTCACAATTGTCCCTTCATTTACTGGTGTTATTAGGACAGGAAACGACAAACCAAAATTCATAATTTTTATATTTGCAGCAATAAGCTCTTCAATACCTTTTGGACCGTAAATCTCGATTGGTTCCGTTCTATTTTGCAAAGTCATTGTTTGCAGGAATCCTAAAATTCCAATACAATGATCCCCGTGCAAATGTGTGACAAAAATTTTCATTTTTTTGTTCCATCCCAGGTTTGATTTTAGATAAGGAATTTGTGCACCTTCGCCTGCATCAAACATCAAGATTTCGCCATTTCTTACTAAACAAATGCATGTAGTGGAGCGTTCAAGTGTAGGCTGCGCACCACCGGTTCCTAAAAAAACAAGTTCCATGATTTTATCGAATTGAATCTACTATCACACCAGATACGTCGACTTTTGAAGTGTTTCTAGGTATAGTGTTTGTGCTTATGATGCGTGATACTCCAGCCTTTTTGATCTTCTTTTCAGCACCTTCTACAAATAATCCATGTGTACATGCCACAAAAACCCGCTTGCATTTCTGTCTCTTTAGGAACTGAGCAGCCTTGACAATACTGCCGCCAGTACTTATTATGTCATCAACTAGAATCAAATCCTTTCCACGAACATCTACTTTTGAAGACTGGATCAACACTTTTCCAGTTTTCATATTCCTAGATTTTTTCAATGCAATAAAATCAGTGTTTAATAGGCTAGCGAATTTTTTTGCTCTTAAAGCTCCGCCCATATCAGGCGAGACAACCAACGCATTTTTCAGTTTCAATTTTTTGAAATATTTGGCAAGCTCTGGTATGGCAGAGATACTTTCTTTAGAAATTTTAAAATGGTTTAGTGCAGTTTTACTGTGTATATCTACAACAATAATTTTTTTTGCACCTGCTGCCTCGAGCATCTTTGCAACTATTGACATGGTAACTATCTCCCCGCTTAGAAATTGCCTATCTTGTCTCGCATAGCCCATGTAGGGTATTATTGCATAGATCTTTGAGGCTGCCTTTCTGGCTTGGGAAATTATTGATAATGCCTGCAATAGGTTTGTATCAACTGGCGGATATGTAGATTGGATTACTAATACGACACTATTTTTTGGTATGCGCCCGAATGTAATCTTGCTTTCACCATCTGGGAAAACCCTTGTTTTTGCTTCTACATATGGAGCCTTTAGCCTCCTAGCAATTCGTTTTCCTAGGTCTTTAGATGCGCTTCCCGCAACAACAGCAAACTTAACCAACATCTCAACGGAATAAAACAGATTCTTAAGTCTTCAGAAAATACTAATCTTCTCCACCATGAGCCAAATCTCCAATTCCATATTCATCAGTGACTTGTTTACGCTTACTTTCATGTTCTGCAATTTCTTGCGCTTCCCTCTTTTCATCTCCCTGATACACTGTTCTAATTGGCCATGGGACTCTAATATCATATTTTTTAAATTCCTCATACATTATGACACGCATATCACTTTTCATTTTGAATTGTGAACCATAATCCCTAACATATACAAGGACAAGAAAATCAAGAGCTGAATCGTTGAACTTGTTAAATCGCACCGTTGGCTGAGATATATCTACATGAATGTCTTTATCACAACCACAGCTTGGTTTGTTTTGGTCAAGATAAGGACACCGTATTTGCCTTGCAAGATGATGTCCAGCTGAATCTTTTACTTCAATGAGTGCACGCTTTCCTATCTTTACTAAAATAGCCGCAACTTGTTTTGGATCGTTAAGATATGATACCCCAACGTAAACAATAGCTGGCACCAATTTAATTTCCTTTGTAAAATTAATAATCTCTGCAGTAACCAACTGTCGTGTAGGAATAATTGCTAAGGATTCGTTCAGCCCATGTCTTACATATGTAACTCGAGGAGTTATCCTATGCACTAACCCATTATAACCACTTTCTAACTGGACCCTGTCCCCCTCAGCAAAGATTTTGTCTTTTCTAATTAGAATATATGCAAAATAATTTTCCATTGTTTCCTTTAGTGCTAATCCAACACCCAATGCCATGCCGCCAGTTGCCGTAGCCAAAATAAAAAGATCAACTCCCCACCATCCAACTACACCAATAACAGTGCCAACAAAAATTCCAATGGGAATAATTTGCTTAGCTGATTTGGGGACACGTTCTTTCTGTAACTTTGCATGACCAGACGGTTTTGAGGCTGGAATTATTGGCTCGTATTCCCGCTGCCTTTTTACTTCTCTCCATATATCAATTGGATAGATTTCTTGCGGCTTTGTTCCTGGTACGAGCTTTCTGCCCATTTGGTTATTTCCACTTATACAATCATCGAAATATTTTTCATATTTTTTCCTCTCCGCCTTCTTCCATTCTTCAAAAGGATCAGTCACCAGCTTTTCATAACTTCCTAATGCAACATTCTTACTTGTCCGATAATTTTCTAAAAAGTTCAACCCTTCTTTTGTTTGTAGATTTTTTTCAAACTCTTCCTTTGTAAGATCCTCGGGAAGAATTTTTGGTGGAACCCATTTGAATATTTTATGAAACAAATCGCCATTATCGTCTTTAAAACCTTTTAACTCCTTCCAACTTTCAAAGTCCTCTCTTTCGAGTATTGTTTTTTCTCGCTTATTCAACGCAATTGGTATCAGATGGGAAATTGTGTATCCAATGACAAGTATGTTAATTGTATTCAGAATCTTTGCAAAGGTTTGGCTTGGTGAAAGTTCATCAGTTAATGTAATATCTTGTTCATCAAACAGTTCAAAAGCCTGTATGTATGCATTTACTGAAGAAACTAATCCAATTGCAAAAAAAGCTAGCATTGCGGTACGGACAAATCTGGATATATGTGGGCGCGTGTAACTAAACTTTTGAGTTTGTATCCAGCTAGAAAACTTGCGGTATACAGTTACTATGATTATCAAACCAACCACTAGGACGGCTAACGCCATCTGGAGTGAAACTGAAGATGTTATCAGCTGTGAAACAGTCTCAAACTGTCCTGCCGAAAATTCACTAAGCTCCTCTACCATCTTCCCTGTTCACTAATCAAAAATTAAGATGAATGTCAGAATTATACCAATCAGTCAGTAGTTATTTAAGCACCAATCAAAATT
>OFBF01000046.1_pt1 | contig 9251 bp, 10 predicted proteins | sample 1520501 | NCBI WGS metagenome assembly OFBF01 (sample SAMEA3696448, study PRJEB22514) | metagenome | biome: water; feature: marine; material: hydrothermal vent | place: Pacific Ocean | collected 2014-08-15 | depth 1539 m
CCAGAACCAACACCAGAACCAACACCAGAACCAACACCAGAACCAACACCAGAACCAACACCAGAACAACACCAGAACCAACACCAGAACCAACAGCTGAACCGGAAATCAAAGAATCTTCATCTGATCCTTTTGAGGGAATTAAAACTGAAGACATAGAAGATTTTGCTGAATTATTTGACGTACCATCACCTAGTAGTGATAAGGAAGCGTTTGAAATGGCAAAAAAAATAAGAAAATGGATTGCCGATGGACGGCCAAAATAGATAACATATCTTAGAAACAAAACCTAAAAAGTAATAGAATTATCTGGAAAATCTAGAAAATGAAACTTGAAACAAAAGATCTTTTAACTGGCGATGAGATTTCCAGCAAAGAATTTTTGGAGTTAATTGATTTCTCTATAAAACTAAAAGAAGAAAATAAAACAGTAAAAGGAAAACAATTGTTAGAAAATAAAACTTTAGCTATGTTGTTTGAAAAACCATCAACACGAACCAGGGTAAGTTTTGAGACGGGAATGAAACAGTTGGGTGGTCATACTATAATCCTATCATTAAATGAAATGCAGCATTCTCGTGGAGAATCAGTTGAGGATACAGCAAAAACTCTATCGGGTTACGTTGATGGAATTGTGGCACGAGTATACGAACATAGTTTTATTGAGGATCTTGCAAAACACGCTACAGTACCAGTAATTAATGGATTATCTAATTCATACCATCCATGCCAGACTTTGGCTGATTTCATGACAATTAAGGAGCATAAGAAAAAATTCAAAGATCTTAAGATATCTTGGATTGGTGATGGAAACAATGTATGCAATTCATTAATTTTTGGTTGTAGTAAAACACAAACTGATATTGTAATTGCTACTCCAAAAGGTTTTGAACCAAACCCTGAAGTTGTGAAAAAAGCCTCAGAGAATACTACTATTGATTTAACAACCGATCCAGAGTCTGCTGTTAAGGATGCCGATATAGTAATGACTGATACTTTTACATCAATCCATACATCTGATCCAAAACGAACTGAAAATTTTTTACCATCTTTCCAAGTTAACGAATCCCTAATGGAAAAAGCCAAGAATGATGCAATTTTCATGCATTGTTTGCCTGCAAAACGTGATCAGGAGGTTACTAGTGCAGTTATAGATGGCTCACAATCAGTAGTTTGGGACCAAGCTGAAAATAGATTGCATTCACAAAAAGCATTACTGTCATCACTTGGTATCTAACGTTTATAAAAGCAGATTCAAATTTTTCCCGTATAGATATGGCATATACGAAAATATTACGTAGAATACGAGATAAAAAAACGAACTATAATCGGAGGAAGAAGATGCTAATGGGGCATAAGGATTTTGTTACTGTACAAATATCTAATGAAAATACACAAGTTCAAATTCATAAACCAGAATTAACTGGGGATAAAGTTATTTCATCTGTACATTCTAGGTTTTTAATTGAAAAAGGATGGAAGGGATCACGTAAAAACATCCCAGCAGCTTATCTCACTGGTTATTTTGCAGGAAAAAAAGCATTAGAAAAAGGTACGAGTTCAGCTATTTTGTATAGCGGTACAAGGCAATACACTTCACGAATGGCTGCAGCGCTAAAAGGTGTTAGTGATGCAGGGCTTAAAATTCCAGCAGATGAAAAAACCTTTCCTGCAGATGATAGAATAAATGGTGAACATCTAAAAATCAAAAATGATGTGAAAAATATCAAATCTTCTATAGATACTGGAGCAAAAGCTAAATGAGTCAAACACAATCACGAAATTCGTCTGGTCCACCACAATCACGAAATTCGTCTGGTCCACCACGTAGAAGATATCAGAAACCAGAAGAAGTGTGGATACCCAAAACTAGTATAGGAAAAAGAGTAGTAGCTGGCGAAATAAATTCTATGGAAGAAATTTTATCTAAAGGTCTAAGAATTCAAGAAGCAGGTATTGTAAAAAAACTATTACCCGATTTAAAAACTGAAGTAATTGATGTTGGAATAATTCAAAAAATGACGCCTAACGGGCAATCAACGCGTTTTAAGGCATTAGTAGCGGCAGGAAATGAAAATGGATGGTTAGGTATTGGTATGGGAAAATCAAAACAGATGAGAATTGCTATTGAAAAGGCAAACAACGCAGCGTATCTTAGCGTAAGTCCAGTAAAACTTGGTTGTGGTAGCTGGGAATGCAGATGTGATCAAAATCACTCTGTACCGTTTAAAGTAAAAGGAAAGGGCGGTAGTGTAACAATTGAAATTCTACCTGCTCCACGTGGATTAGGATTAGTAGCAGGAAGAAAAATTAAAAATTTACTTAAAATGGCTGGATTAAAGGATGCATGGACTACAGCAAAAGGTTCTACTCCTACAATGAATTCTACATCAAAAGCTGTATTGGAATGTTTAAGACAGACATTTAGTCAGGGTTGAAAAAATGGCAAAGGCATACCTAGTTATCAGAATAAAAGGTCAAGCAGATGTACCATATTGGGCTAATACTACATTACGTCTTTTAAAATTAGAAAAGAAATATCGTGCTACGATACTTCCGATTAAAGAAAACACTGAAGGTATGTTAAAAAAAATACAACATTTTGTTTCTTGGCAAGAAATTGATATGTCAACAACTAAAGAATTGTTGGATAAAAAGGGCAGAAGATCTGGTTACAAAAAAATTACTGCTGAAGATATTTCAAAGGCTGGTTTTAAAACAATTGATGAACTTGCAACATCTTTATTCGAAGGGAAAATAAATATGACAAAAATCAAACCTCTAAAACCATGGTTTGCTTTATCGCCTCCTAGACAGGGATTTAAACGAAGTACAAAACGTTTGTACGGTCAAAAAGGAATTCTTGGGCATAATAAGGAACTTACTACTTTAGTTAAGAGAATGATGTGAAATGCCAACAAGATTAAGAAAAACAAGAAAGCTTAGAGGCGGCAGACACATGGGATGGGGTCAAGTTGGACAGCATCGTGCTAGTGGACACAAAGGCGGTCTTGGAAGATCTGGACATCTTAAGCATCTTTGGAGTACTGTTATCAAAGAGGATCCGGATCATTTTGGTCATGAATCTACACATCGTCCTGTATCAGTTGCAATAATTACAAAGAAATGGGTTAATGTTAGAGATCTTGATGATTTATTTGCAAAGTCTGGAAAATCTGAAAATTCTAAAAAAGTTTTAGATTTAACTACTCTTGAATACGATAAACTTCTTGGCGGCGGAAAAATAACAAATGCATATACGATTAAAGTAAAATATGCATCAAATGCTGCTCAAGAAAAAGTAAAAAAATCTGGGGGAGAAGTAATCATACCTGCTCAAAAAAATATAAAAAAAACTGAAGAAAAAACTGAAGAAAAGACTGTAGCAAACAACGATGGCTGAAGGAACCCTCACTGACTATATTCGAAAGATAGTAGCAAAGGCTGAACCATATTTACCTCAGGTTCCAAAACCGAAAAGAAAGATACCACTTCAAACAAAATTGCTGTGGTGTGGGGCTTGTGTTTGTATCTATATGGTAATGGGTCAAACACCTCTCTTTGGTGCTACAGCTCCAGAATTTGACTTTCTAGCATTTGCACGTGTTATTTTTGCCTCACAACAAGGATCCTTAGTTGAGCTTGGAATAGGACCAATTGTCACGGCTGGACTTTTAATGCAATTACTTAGGGGTTCTGACATTCTCAAGTTTGACTTTAAACGCCCTGAAGAACGTGGCATATTTCAGACAGCTACTAAAATGCTGACCTACTTTGTCATAGTCATAGAGGCTACTGTTTATGGAATTGCAGTTTACGGTCCAAATATAACCGAACCTAGTGTTCTGGCTATTCTGATAGGGCAACTCATGGCTGCATCTATCATTGTCATGTTCATGGACGAATTGATTCAGAAAGGATGGGGATTAGGCTCAGGCATTAGTCTGTTTATTGCGTGTGGAGTTTCTCAACAGATACTCTGGAGTCTTTTCAGTCCTCTCCCTGCTGGCGATGGCGGCAGTATAGGTATTGTTCCTTTCATTATTCAAAACATCCAGTTTGGAATGGGAGATTTTGCTGATGTTTTCTTCAGGTCAAATCAGTTACCGAGCATATTTGGACTTTTACTCACAGTGGGGGTCTTGCTGGTACTCATATACACTCAAGGCATGAAAGTTGAGATTCCAATCGTCTCCACAAAATACAGGGGATTTGCTGCAACTTATCCAATCAAATTGATGTATGTATCAAACATACCTGTAATTTTGGCATCAGCTCTTACAGCAAATGCATTATTTATTGGTCAGATGCTTTGGTCACAGCTGAATCCACGTAACGCTAGTCCACTTTTTAATATACTTGCACAATATGATCCCACTAGTCCGGGAACACCCATAGGTGGAATTGTTTACTACATAACACCTCCCAGAGGATTAGATCTTCTAGCCCTGGATCCCATGAGAGGATTATTGTACGTCTTATTCATGATTGGTATTGTAGTTGTATTTGGAAAATTATGGGTGGAATTAGGTGGTCTTTCATCCAAAAAGGCCGCACAAAACCTTTTGGATGCTGATGTAGTAATTCCTGGATTTAGGAGATCTAACAAACCAGTAGAGATGCTTCTGAACAAGTATATTCCATCTGTAACAATCCTTGGCTCTGTAATATTAGGTCTAATAGCTGGCGTTTCTGATATTTTGGGAGTATTTGGTTCTGGCATAGGTATTTTGTTGACTGTGGATATTTTGATTAATTATTATAACCAGCTCGTAAGAGAAAAAGTGGAAATGGTAATGCCCAGACTTGGTGCTTGGCTTGGCAGATAACAAAAAAGTCGTAATAGTTGGGATTCCTGGAGTTGGTAAAACATCTCTTGTTACAAAACTTGTAGAACTAATCACCCAACAAAGCAAGACCGTTAGTGTACACAGTTTTGGGACAGTAATGCTTGAGGAGGCAATGAAAAACGGAATTAAAGATAGGGATGAATTAAGAACATTACCAATAGAAAAACAACAAGAACTTCAAAAAATGGCTGCAGAAGATATTTCAAACATGGAAGACGATGTAATTTTAATTGATACGCATGCCTTCATATCTACAAAATCGGGTTTCTATCCTGGTCTTCCGAACTATGTGATACAAATCATACAGCCTACTAATTTCATAGCAATTACTGCTAGTCCTGATGAGATACATGACAGAAGAATGAAGGATAAAACTAGAAACAGAGATCCAGTTTCTATTGAAGATATTAAAAAAGAACTTGCTGTTCAAGATGCAATGCTTTCTAGCTGTTCTGTTCTTTCAGGCTCTCCGATGAAGGTAGTATTTAATCATGAGGGAAATGTTGAAGAGGCAGCCAAGTCTGTATTAGGTGCTATAGGACTATGATTGAATTCAATTTTATCCTGAATTTCTTGGATCTTGTATTCTTACAAGGAGATCTTTTGGGATTACGAGGAGAGGGTCCACTTGGAAGTGCTGATCCGCTAGTAAAAGGAATGCTACCATCAGCGTTTGCAGTTATTGGCTTCTCTATAATGCTAAATCTATTCAATGCCGGAGTTAGAAAAAAACTAGTTGATTCAGTAAAACTCAAAAGAATAATGAAAGAGACAAAGACTTGGCAAAAGGCAAGAATGGCAGCCTTCAAGTCAAAAGACCAAGCAAAGATTGATGAGTTAAGCAAAAAATCCAAGTACATGAACAAAATGAGCATGGAGATGATGCAGATGAACATGCGTCCAATGATGATCACAATCATTCCACTGTTGTTGATTTTCTATTTTCTAATGCCTACACTGTTTTCATACACTGTAGCCATCTCTCCAATTCCTCTTAATGTAATACCTGGTGATTTCTTCCAACTTACTTGCACAGTTGAAAAAATGGCTATAGATGCAGCTGCAGGTGTTGGACCATACTGCAATACTGAAAATGAGATCTTTTTGTGGGCATGGTATTTTCTTACTGCTATTGCGTTTAGTGGCACGATCATGAAACTAACCAAGACTTCTATGAATGAATAGGGTTGTTAAAATCAATAATTATTTCCGGACCACCAGCAATAGGAAAAACTACTATTGCTAAAGGTCTTGCAAAAGAATTCGGTCTTGTACATCTGAGCGGAGGAGATATCCTCAAAGAATTAGCTGAAGAGGAAGGATTTGATACAAGAAGGGATGATTGGTGGGATACACAAGAAGGAATGAATTTTCTTAGCAAGCGTCAAGAAAATTCTGAATTTGACAAAAAAGTAGATGATAAACTCAAAAAACTTTTTTCTAAAGGAGATGTTGTCATAACTAGTTATACACTTCCGTGGCTTGTTGATGGCGGAGTTAAGATTTGGTTAGATGGGTCTAAAGAAAATAGTGCACAAAGAATGACTACTAGAGACAATTTATCAGAAACCACTGCTTTAGAAATTGTACAAAAACGATATAATGAAAATAAAATAATTTACAAAACATTATACGGATTTGAGTTTGGCGAAAATCTATCTGTATTTGATAAGATCATTGAAACCGATGGTCTCAACGCAGAACAAGTTCTTGAAATTGCAAAATCAACTGTGAGGGAGTATTTTTGACGCTGAAACAACTTGAGAATCTAATCACCATCGATGAAGATATCACTGACGATCAATATGGTACATACTATGACAAGCGTACAGTTGAACAGTTGTTAAATTATGGTTTGATACTACTGGATAAGCCAGCAGGTCCAACCAGCCACGAAGTTGTAGCATGGACTAAACGTATTTTAGAAATTTCAAAGGCTGGACATAGCGGTACTTTGGATCCACAAGTTACAGGTGTACTTCCATTGGGTCTTGGTGAGGGCACAAAGGCTTTGGGTGTTTTACTACTTGGTCCAAAGGAGTATCATGCATTGGGCAGACTGCATTCATTGCCATCTAAAGAAAAACTTGAAAATATTTTAAATGAATTCTGTGGAGACATTTACCAAAAACCACCTCAGCGTTCATCTGTCTTAAGACAGACACGAGTTCGTAAAATTTTTGAGCTGGAGTTGCTTGAACAGAAAGAAAACTTGATTTTAATCCGTGTACTTTGTGAGGCAGGTACCTATATTAGAAAATTAATCTATGATTTTGGCGAAGTATTGGTACATGGCGGTACTATGATTGAGCTAAGACGAACTCGTGTAAGCCAGTTTCATGAAAACCATCCATTGGTTACTCTTCATCAAATTGCAGATGCATTTGCAGATTGGAAGGATAACAAGGATGATTCTAAACTATCTACCATGATACATCCAATAGAGCATGTCCTAAGTGAAATCAAGTCAGTGGTTATACGTGATTCTGCTGTTGATGCGCTATGTCACGGAGCACAACTTGCCATACCTGGAGTATTACAAATCTCTCCAAATTTACAAAAGGAAGATCTTGTTGGTGTTTACACGCAAAAAGGAGAGATTGTTGCACTTGCACAATCTTTGATGTCTGAATATGATATCAAAGAAAATACAAAAGGATATGCCTTTAAAACAAAACGAATAATCATGGCACCAGAAACCTACCCAAAAAGTTGGAAATCACGGTCAACAGTTAAGGAAAACATTACGAATGCATAAACAAGATGAAAAATGTACCTAGAGGTCTTGTAATTGCAGTTTTAATTGGCATGCTGGCTGGTTTGACACTTGGATTTTTTGTGGACCATCAGTCTAATCATGAGCAATTAGTATTTCAGGAAGGTCCTTCGATTTCCATTCTAACAGAAAAGATTGATTTTGAATTGGGAGAGCACATTTACATTAAAATTGTAAATTCTGGCACCATACCACTAACATTTTCTGATGCCTCGTATGGTTTGAAGGTGACAGGACTTGATGGTGTATTATATTATACTCCAATGGCAGCTCAAGTAATTTCTACACTTGAACCAAAGGAAGAAAAAACATTTGTTTGGAATCAGAAAAGAATGGATGGCTCTGATTCACTGGAGGGCATATACAAGATCGTCGTTGAGGGATTTGACCATGAAAACAACAAAGTAAAAAAATCTATAGTCATAAACGTTCTAAAGTAAGATATTCAGAAATCTATATGGCGAATAACTAATGCCGGGGTCGCCTAGCCTGGTAGGGCGCGCGCCTGGAATTTCTATGAAAACCATAAAGCGCGTTCTCGCAAGGGATCGAGAGTTCAAATCTCTCTCCCGGCGCCTTTACATAATTAAAAGTGACAATAGTTGTAATGCAAAAATATGATATTGCCATTATTGGTGGAGGAGTATTAGGAACTACAATTTCATACTGGCTTTCTACATTATATGATCTAAAGATTTGTTTAATTGAAAAAGAACATGATGTTGCGTTACATTCTAGCACTCGTAACAGTGGCGTAATTCATTATCCTTTTTACATAGATCCTAAAAAAAAGAAGAATTTTGCTAGAGCTGCATTTCTTTCTCATGATATGTGGAAAGTATTGGCCAATGAAAACAATATTCCATGGGTTCAAGGTGGGACAATTGAAATTGCGTTAGATGAGGAGCAACACAAAACTCTTGAAAAATATATGGTTTTAGGAAAAGAAAATGGATTAACTGAGGAAGATATTTCAATTCTTGATTCCAACGAACTTAAACAAAAAGAGCCTAACTTGAATTGTTATTCAGGTCTTTATTGCACTAAAGAAGGTTCAACAAACTACGGTCTACTTACAAAAGCAGTATCAGAGTTATCCAAAAAGAATGGGACAAATTTTTTACTTAAACATAATGTGAAACATGTAGAAGAAACATCCAAAGAGGTCAACATAATCTTTTCAGACAACTCATCACTAACGGCAAATTTTGCAATCAATTGTGCTGGAGGGAATTCTCTTGATGTTGCTAAAAAATTCAGATTGTTAAAAGGTTATTCAGATCTTCATTTTCGTGGTGAGTATTGGGTGGCTGATTCTGATATTGCGAATCTTGTTAAGACAAATATCTATACTGTCCCACGCTATCCAGAATTTCCATTTTTAGATCCACATTGGATTAAAAGAGCCAACGGCGAAACTGAGATTGGTCCAAATGCAGTTCCGGTTGATTCTCCGGAGGCCTATGACAGCTTTATTACAGATATTCCTACTGCACTTTCAAAAATTATGGATATCGTTACCGGCAGTACAAAGAAGCTTCTTCTAAACACGGATTTTATTTCATTAGTGTCTAAGGAATTTCTTAGTTCAATTTCTAAATCAGCTATGGTTGAAAGAGTGAAAA
>OFBF01000047.1_pt1 | contig 9037 bp, 9 predicted proteins | sample 1520501 | NCBI WGS metagenome assembly OFBF01 (sample SAMEA3696448, study PRJEB22514) | metagenome | biome: water; feature: marine; material: hydrothermal vent | place: Pacific Ocean | collected 2014-08-15 | depth 1539 m
AAAATCTAATGCCAATGTACTTACGCTTTATTAAAGGTGTGATTGATACAGCAGATTTATCATTAAACGTTTCTCGTGAAATCCTGCAGGGCAACAAAGTTGTTGATACCATTCGTAAAGCTTCAGTTTCCCGTATTCTTAAAGAACTGGAAAAAATGGCAAAAAACAAGCCAGAAAAATACGCGACTTTCTGGAAAGAATTCGGCATGGTAATGAAAGAAGGTGTGGTTGAAGACTTTAGTAATAAAGACAAGATTGCTGGTCTTTTACGTTTTGCCACCACCCAATCTGAAGGTGAGGATCAAAGCGTGTCGCTGGCTGACTACATCGAGCGTATGGGTAAAGATCAAAAAGACATCTACTACGTAACTGCTGAAACTTACGCAGCTGCTAAAGGCTCTCCACATTTAGAAATATTCAAACAAAAAGACATTGAAGTACTACTTTTGTCTGATCGTGTGGATGAGTGGATGGTAAACAACTTTACCGAGTTCGAAGGCAAAAACCTTAAATCAATCGCCAAGGGTGATTTAGAAAATCTTGATTCTGTCGAAGAAAAGAAAGAAAAAGAAAAGGCGGCAAAAGGCTTTAAAAAGACACTAACAGCTATGCAAAAAATCCTTGATAATCAAGTTAAAGAAGTTAAGATTTCTAATCGCCTCAGCGAATCTCCTTCTTGTCTGGTTGCTGATGAAAATGAGATGGGTGGCAACATGGAAAGAATCATGGCATCTCTTGGTCAAGATGTGCCAGAAACTAAGCCAATTCTTGAAATCAACCCAGCACACCCACTGGTTAAAAAACTAAAAACCAAAGTTGATGAAGACTTAGTCAATGTTTTATTTGACCAAGCAGTTTTATCAGAAGGCGGACAACTCAAAGACCCAGCTGAGTTTGTTAAACGCATGAATAAGCTGATTAATTAAATTAAGAACTAGCGGTAAAAAAAGCCCGGTTTTCGGGCTTTTTTTATTTAAAATCTATCAATTTTTCCTAAAAACTTTTCAGCTTTAAAATATCCTTGTCCAGCAGATCTTGTGCACCATTTTTTTGCCTCTGATCTGTTTCTATTTACCCCATGACCGCTAGAGTATGCCTTACATACTCTATATTGACCTTCTTTATCCCCTTGCTCAGCGGCCAACATAAACCACTTAAAAGCTATTTTCGGCTTTCCCCATCCAGTTGCCTTACCGCTATCATACAATTTTCCGAGCTTAACTTGAGATTTTGCATGGCCACCGCTTGCAGCAATCTCGAGCAGCTCAATTGCACTCTTATCATCATCACCATGTTTCAATAGAAACTTAGCTAATTCAGCTTTAGCTTTATCTAGTCCTTGATTTGCTGCTTTCTCATACCATTTTTGAGCTTCGGTTAAATTTTTATCAACACCCTTGCCTTTCTCTAAAGCTCTTGCTAATTTAAATTGAGATTTGGCATAACCCAACTCTGCTGATTTTTTAAATTCTATAACAGCTTGCCAAAGTTCACCACGCTTCTGCAATTTATCTGCATTTCGGTAGTATTCTCTAGCTAATTTAGACTCACCCTTGATATCCACTTCAGACGCACTACCAGTTAACTGAATATGTGAATCAAAGATAGTAATTGGACGTCTACTTTTGCCCCAGGCAAAATCTCCATTTGATAAAATTCTTACTTTAGCGCAACGCTCTTTCTTTTTATCCTCCAAACACAAAGCACCACGTCTACTAATCGAGACGTCAATATATTGATCACATTTTCCTTTTTGATGAACAATATTAATCGAGTCCCCTAAAAGTGAAAAACACGCTTGCTTTGATTGGCCCTCTATCAGAATAAACTTTCCTTCAAAAGCTTCTAGTAAATCTCCCCTACTAGCTTTTTCTGCAGATAATAAATTAGTAGAAATTAAAATGGTTAATACAGCAATAAGTAATTTCACACTTCTCTCCATAGACACCCTATTACAGATTAATTCTACACTTACCCCTCCAAATCAATTAGTTTATTTTTGAAAAGGTTTAATATTTCTTAAGATACCTCGAAAGATTGCTACCTCTTCTTTTTCAGGCTCTGCTCGTCCGAAGAACCGTCTTAGACGACGCATTAGCAACTCTTTAGGGCGCTTATCTTCAAAGTATTCAATGTGCTCAAGTACTTGAGCAAGATGGACGTAAAAACCTTCTAATTCATCATAACTGGCTATTTCATTAGTGCTTTTTTCAAATTCTGTAGTGGTGTTATAAACGTAGTTTTGGTAAGCAAAAACTTGAATAGCCGAGGCGACATTAAGTGAGAAATAATTAGGGTTGCCCGGAATGGTCATGAGTATTTGACACAAGTCCAGCTCTTCATTACTTAGGCCTGAATTTTCAGTTCCAAATACCACGGCCACTTCTTGCTTGTCAACTGACGTAGTTTTTTGAATCTCACTACAAGCGCCAACCACATCCATTTGTTTCCACTTGATATTACGCTGACGTGCACTGGCACCAATGACTAAATGTGATCCTTGTAGCGCTTCTTCGAGCGTTTCGCAAACCACAGCGCCGGCCAATACATCATCTGCACCACTTGCTCTAGCAGTAGCGACTGCCGATGGATAACCTTTTGGGTTAACCAAATACAGCTTTGATAAATTCATATTTTTCATTGCGCGTGCAGCTGCACCAATATTGCCTGGCTCGGTAGTATTAACCATGACCACTCTCACGTTATCAAAGGTATAATTTGTGTCTTTTTGCATTTGTCTATTTAATTATGAATCCTACGCTTAATATTGCCGTTAAAGCCGCCCGAAAAGCCGGTGACATCATTCTTAGATATCACAATCAGATTGATCTGTTAACGATTGAAAACAAAGCCGCTAATGACTTTGTCTCAGAAGTTGATAAAGCTGCTGAAGACGCCATTATAGACGAGTTGAAATATGCCTTTCCTGATCATTCTATCTTGGGTGAAGAAAACGGTGAAATCGTTGGCAAAGATAAACGCTTTGTTTGGATACTCGACCCTTTAGATGGTACAACTAATTATCTACATGGTTTTCCACAATACGCTGTATCAATAGCATTGTATGAAAACGATGAGCCTACGCATGCTGTAGTTTATGACCCATTTAAAGAAGAGATGTTTACCGCCGCCAAAGGTGAAGGTGCGTACTTAAACGAACAAAGAATTCGTATTACGGGTGCCGATGGATTTGAAAATACTTTAATCGGTACCGGCTTTCCATTTAAAGAGCCACAGCACTTAGATGCTTATTTAGCGATGTTTAAAGCAATCCACCCACAAGTAGCTGGTATTCGACGCGCAGGCTCTGCTGCACTTGATTTGGCCTACTTAGCTGCTGGTCGACTAGATGGCTTTTGGGAAATCAAGCTCAATATTTGGGACATTGCTGCCGGTGTACTTTTGGTTAAAGAAGCTGGTGGTTATGTTGGTGATTTTTCAGGTCGTGATAAATACCTAGAAACTGGCAATGTAGTAGCAGGCAGTGAAAAAGTATTTAAAGCGATTCTAAAAACCATTCACCCGCATCTAACGCCAGACTTACAACGCTAGTCTTCTAGTGTTAATTGCTCGCCATTTAAGGCTTTAGCACTCTCACTCATCAAATATACAATTGCTGGTGACATGGTCTCTGGCAATGGGTTTTTTTCTGTATTTTCTGCTGGGTAGGCGATTTGTCGCATCTTGGTGCGCATACGTTTTGGATCGAGTGAATTAACTTTAATATTGGTTTTTTCAAGCTCTTCTGATAGAGTTTTGCTCAACCCTTCAATGGCAAATTTACTCACGCCATACGCACCCCAATAAGCACGAGCATCACGTCCTACTGAGGATGATAAAAACAGTACACGAGCATCGTCTGATTTATTCAAAACTGGAATTAAAAACTGCGTGAGCATAAAGGGTGCATTGACATTGATCTGCATTGTTGAATACCATAGCTTAATATCATATTGCTCAATCGGCATCATCGTACCAATAATGCCGGCATTGTGAATAAGGCCGTCAAGCTGACCAAAGTGCTCTAATAAATTCGCCTGCAGTTGCTCATAATGCTCAGGTGTTGCTCCTTCTAAATCAAGCGGGTAAAGTACTGGCTCTTGATAACCTGCATCAACCACTTCATCATAAGTGGTTTCTAATGAGCCTAAATCACGACCAAGCATAATGACAGTCGCACCTGCTTTGGCTAAATCGAACGTCATCGCACGTCCAAAGCCACGATTAGCACCTGTCACCAAAACGACTTTATCCTTTAATTCATTCTTAGTAATATTGTAATCGGTTGAAATATTCATTATTTAAGTTCCTTTTTGCTTTGCACGCCGAGTGTCTTGAGTTTTTCAGCACGACCGATTAAGTTACCCTTACCGTCTGATAATTTACTGCGTGCTTCTTTATAGCTCTTTTGTGCTTTATCAAGGTGCTTTTCAATATCGTCCATAGATTTAACAAAGCCAAATAACTTGTCGTACATAGCGCCTGCTTGACGGGCGATTTCTTCAGAGTTTAGATTTTGACGCTCTGTTTGCCAGATATGATGCACGGTTTTAAGGCTCATCATCAAAGTGGATGGTGAAACTAAAACAATGTTTTTCTTTAGCGCTGTGGTGAATAAATCTGGCTTTTGATCGAGTGCGACTAACAGTGCTGATTCAATTGGAATAAAGACAAAGATAAAATCAAGCGTCAACACACCTTCAAGATTTTCATATTCTTTAATACTAATGCCGTTAATATGTGCCTCAACCGAAGCCACGTGCGACTTAAGCATGGCTGTATCTGATTGATTGGCAATGTAATCTTTGTAAGCTTTGAGTGAGACTTTTGAATCAATAATAATGTCTTTTTCTTCCGGTAGATGCAATACCACATCTGGCTTAAAGGCTTCACCTGATTCATTTTTAAGTTGTTTTTGAGTATCAAACTCATGCCCTTCTCGAAGACCAGAACTGGACAAGATAGAACTTAAAATCATCTCGCCCCAATCGCCTTGTTGCTTATTATCATAAGTCAAAGCATTGGTAAGATTTTGTGTAGTTTCTTGCGCCTCAATGCTGGTTTTCTTAAGATTTTCAATTTGCGCTGCAAGTGTGGCTCGCTCTTTAATTTGCTCGTTAGTAATAACTTCGATCTTATCTCTAAACTCTTTGAGCTGTGACTGCAAAGGGGTTAGTAATTCAGAGTTTTTAATACTCAAATCGTTACGATCTTTGGCCAAGATATCGCTAGCCACGGCCTTGAAATCCTTACTCATTTGCTCTCTGGCAATATTAATTAAATCCACCTCTCTCTTATGTGTTTCGATTTCTTTATCAAGACTAACTTCAAGGTGAATTTTGTCGGTTTTTAGGGCTTGTAACTTAGTGTTTAAATAAAAATAAACACCGATTGCGCCTACGAGCAATCCAACCAATAAACTAGTGATTTCCATTCATTAACTCCAATATTTCTGATGGTTGTTCTATTAAATAATCATAACCCCAGTCTTGCTCGACTTTACCGTAACCATAAGTCACTGCGACGGTTTTAATCTGTGCATTCTTACCGGCTAGCATATCGTTTTTATCATCGCCAATAAACCAACAATGTTGTGGTGAAATACTGAGCTGTGCACAAGCATAAAGCAATGGCGCAGGATGCGGCTTATTATAGGCTAAGGTATCACCACAGACGACAACATCAGGTTTTAAACCTAGCCTATCTAACAATAAATGCGTTAAATTCTCCGGCTTATTGGTGACAATACCCCAATACATATTCTTATCTTTAATAGCATTTATTAATACATCGATGCCATCAAAAGTTTTTGAATATTTGTCAATATTTTCCGTATAAATTTGTAAGATTCTTTGATGTCGATTGATGAATTCTGGGTGCGACTCATCACAATCAAAACCAAACTTAATCAATGCTTTGCCACCAAAAGCAACTAAGGGCTTAATTTGCTCATAAGGCTTCCCAGCAATACCATTCTCTAATAACAAGGTATTTAGCGCATAAGCAAGGTCAGGCGCTGTGTCAATCAAGGTGCCGTCTAAATCAAAAAGAATGGTGTTAACCGTCATAGAAAATCGTTAAAATCTTAAGTCTATGAATTATAACGTTTACACTCACTAATACAAATGCTGTTTTTAAGATCGTTAATTTACTTTTTAGGCTCAACACTGGTTTTATCCGCTCTGGTTGCAATTGCACTGGTGTTATTCTTTACACCGCTTAAAGTGCGCTACGCTATTTTGTCAAAATGGTCGCTATTTTGCTTATGGTGGTTGCGTATTACGCTTAATATTAAACTAAATATTATCGGTAAAGAGAACATTCCTAATAGCGCTTGTGTGATTATTTCAAACCATCAATCCACCTGGGAAACATTAGCGCTGCAGACTATCTTCCCGCATCAAACCTGGGTACTTAAACAAGAACTACAATGGATTCCTATTTTTGGCTGGGGCTTGTCTTTGCTAAAACCTATTATCATTAATCGTGGTGAAAAACTTAAAGCACTCAAAAAAGTTCTTAAACAAGGTGCTGCTAGAATTTCTGAAGGAATTTTTGTGGTGGTGTTCCCTGAAGGTACACGTCAGCCTTATGGTCAACTGGGTGAATACCAAAAAGGTGGTGTTGCAATTGCCAAAAAAACCGGTTGCGATATTTCACCAGTCTATCACAATGCTGGCAAACTTTGGCCTAAGGGTAGCTTTGTTAAACAACCAGGTTTGATTACTATGGTGATCGGAAAATCGATTAGTGTAGAAGGTAAATCGGCAGCAGAGCTAACCAAAGAAGTTAGAGATTGGACCGAGGCTCAATCACTCAGCATTCAATAATAATCTATCCATTAAACTGTCATACTTAATGCGATTTTTATGATAATTAATAGATGCCTCAACTTGGTCCAACAATAAAGATTGGTTGTCATCGTTTTCAATAATGACAAAACGAATGTTGCTATTGCCTGCTAAAAATGCATCAAACTCGGTTTCAGTTTTACCAGCCCTATTTTCATCAATTTGCTGCTTATATAGAGCCAACTGCTTAAGCCCTTGTTTAAGTTCAGTTGTTAGTTTTTGCGCATCCGAAAGAATAGCATCAAACTTATCTTTGTATTTCAACTCTAGTTGACGGCCTTTTAGCCTATATTTTCGTAAATACACGTCGTTGCTTACATTGCCTGTTAATGGATAAGAAAATTCAATTTTGGCCTCATATTCAACTTCAGATGATTTTGAATAAGTTGAATAATTACCCTTATTGTCATCTTTTGTTGCGCTGATGGTGAAATCAAAATCAGCCAATTGTGAATTTTGATAAGTCCTGACACTGCGTGAATTTTTAAGTTGTTCAATTTCAATACGCTTAATATCACGAATTGACTGCTGGAAATAGCTATACAAATCTTCAATTAACTGCGCTCGAACCGTCCAATTAATCTTAAGTGGGTTTTGAGCAAGGTCAAACCCATCTAACAAAATTGAGAGCGATCGCTGTTCTGCTTTTAATTTAGATTCCAACTCTAGCAATAAACGTTGAATCTTATTGATAGAGCGCTGTAGTGTAATCTTACTGATACGACTAGCACCTTTCTGTATAAGAATTTCAAGTATCTTTTCAGATTGCTCAAGACGCTTCCTGACAATAGAAATTTGAGTGTTATAGCTAACCCAATCTAAGAAAATTATCAATTTTTCTTCAATAAAATCTTCTTTAGTTTCAGCCAAAGCAAGTTTTTCATCCTCAAAATCCAGTACCGCTAAATCATAGGTTTTTTGATCAACCACGCCACCTTTATTTTTAAGCAGTGGCAAGGTCCAACTGATTGAGGTATCGTCCAAATATTCTGTGGTATTTTTATCTGTTTGATAGCCGTTTTTATCATGCATTTCTTCATTTTTAACCGGTAAAGACTTGTCATAAGAAATACTGAGTTCTGAGCCGTTAGAGAAAAATTTCTTAGTTAAGTCACTTGAGAATTTTCTAACTTCTTGCGAGGTTGATTTGGCGTAATCAGTTGTTGAGGTGTAGTCATATTTGGTTTTATTTTTATTGATACGCCCCAATTCACCACCAATAGTCCAATCCCAATCGCCATAATTTGCCTTATCACCCTCCATCTCAATTTGTTTAATGGTGAGATTAATCTGCTCTTTTTCAAAGAAAATATTGTTAGACAATAAAGATTGAACAAACTCAGATTCGCTTAAAGCATTAACCGATGAAGGTACTATAAATAGGATTAAAAATTTAACTGTAGACTTGTGCATTGAAAATTTGACAGAAAAGTTCGGCTGTTTTTTGTGTGTCATACAGTGCAGAGTGTGCACTCGCATCATTCCATTCAATATCAGCAACACGAATCGCTTTAGCGAGTACGGTTTCGCCATAATAAAGTGCCGACAAACTCACTGTATCAATGGTTGAAAATTGATGAAAAGGGTTTTTTAAATTACTACGACTACTGGCCGCATACAAAAATCCTAAATCAAAAAAAGCATTGTGCCCTACTAAGATTGAACGCGTGCATTCTTCAGTTTTCATTTCAACTCTAGCTGTTTTAAAAATCTCGCCCAAAGCTTGCTTTTCACTCACCGCCATGCGCAAAGGATTATCAACATCAATACCGTTAAACTTTAACGCACTTGGGTCTAAGTTTGCCCCTTTAAAAGGGGTTACATGAAAATGCACGGGCTCTTTTGGGTAATAGACACCCTGATCATCAATGCCAATAATAATCGCACAGATCTCAAGCATAGCATCGGTCTGATCATTAAAACCACCAGTTTCAATATCAATCACAATAGGCAAGTAACCCCTAATACGGTCTTTAATTTTCATCATTGAATATCCATAAAGAAAATCGAAGAATTACGTTGATGATTAAATAAAGCTTGGCGCTTTTTAGGTAACTCATTAATTTCCATTCGTACAAAACCTTGTTTTAAAAACCACTGAGTGTTGTGCTTGGATAGTGCAAAAATTTTAGAAAAATTGGCAATACGTGCTTTTTGCATGATTTCATTCAATAATTTAGCTGAAA
>OFBF01000052.1_pt1 | contig 8540 bp, 10 predicted proteins | sample 1520501 | NCBI WGS metagenome assembly OFBF01 (sample SAMEA3696448, study PRJEB22514) | metagenome | biome: water; feature: marine; material: hydrothermal vent | place: Pacific Ocean | collected 2014-08-15 | depth 1539 m
TGGTGTCCTGAACACGCTTGAGAGAAAACTTGAAAAATTATCGCAGCAGCTTGAAAAGGAAGATAATCCTACCAAGCAGCAGGAATTGATAAAATCAATAGATGATCTAATAGCAATTATAGCAAAATTAAAGGGAAATTAACAAAAGTTTTTATTTTTACCTTTAATCTGAAAAATAAGATATGGCTGATAAGAAAAACGCACCACTTCCGGCATCTAGTGCTGGACTGTTGAGATTTTTTGAGGATGAAACAAAAGGATTTAAGATTGATCCAAAAATTGTCATTTCTATACCAATAAGCCTTATTGCAGTTTCGTGGGCTATAGATCTACTACTAATTTCATAAATATCATGTCGGATTCAAATGACATTCAAAACATTCACAGACGGTACACACTCACTCTAATTAATCCAGCATCATTCTACGTTTCTTTGTGTGGTTCTATCGCTATTGCATCCATAATTTCTTTTCTTTGTTTTAACAACTACATTCAAAATTATGAAATACTCTATCATCTGCCAGCTGTTGTAGCTGTATTACTTGCTATACAGTACTTAGATTCACGTTTTACTAAACATAAGGAGTATTCAAAATCATTGCACATGTCATTTTTTGGAAATACACTGTGGTTGATCACTATAGTAGGAGGAATTATCGGATCTGCTATACTATCAAAGGAACCAACATTGTTTTATGTTGCTATTGGCATGTTCATATTTTCTAGCTTTAGGATTGGCATTATGACAACCACACTTGGAGTAAACATGAAAAAAGCGTGTGTATTGTGCTTTATCCAACCATTAGCAATGTTTTTTGTTCTAATTCCTATTGAGATGTGGTCTGTTCTTTACGATGTACAATCACTGGCGTTTGGAATTGCATTTTTAGCTGTAGCAGTTGTTTGGTCATATTTAACAAACAGATCTGGATTACCTGTGATAAAAAGTACACACAAGTTATTGCAAGCATATTTGCAGTCAGTCTCTCAAAATGATCCGAGTGATATGGAATCGATAATAATTGAAACATCGAAACCATCAAACATTTCAACATCCCAAATTCGTTTCTCCACAAATGATGATAAAAATGATTTTAGAATGATACTTCCTGATCTACACCCAGGTCCTTTCCATCCAGTCGGCGGCAGTGACATACCACATAAAATCTACAAAACTATGAACTCGTCTGCAATGGTATTGCATAGTATTTCTGACCATTCTCTTAACTTGCCCTCACAACAAGATGTGCAAGATTATCTACAAGAATTATCAAAAAGTCATGTATCAACAAAAGGCGTGACATGTACGGAACCTGTTACTGCGCAGATAAACAAGGCGCATGTTGTTGGAATACGCCTTGATGATACAGCATTATTGTTTCTATCATTATCTCCACATGGTATGGAAGATGTTCCTGTTATCATAAAGACAGAGATTGAACAAATAGCAAAAAACAGAAATTTCCAGCGTGCATTGATCGTTGATACGCATAATGCTATGGGAGGGGAGATATCGCAGGAGGACTCTCAAGATTTACTTACTGCTGCAAAAAATGTACTTGACATTCTCATCACAAAAACGAACCATCCATTGCAATACGGCTATGCAAATTCACAATCTCTGAATATTCAAACTAATGATCTTGCTGGTGGTGGTATTGGTATGCTTTGTCTTGCTTTTGATCAAAAGAAATACTTTTTGTGTTGGGCAGATGCTAACAACATGGAAAACGGCGTGCGTGAAAAAATTATAACACATCTAGAAAATAACGGCTGTGAACTAGTTGAAATGTTCACTTCTGATACACACTCCACAACAATGGGAGTAAGAAACAGAAATGGTTATCATGAGCTTGGCAGTGTTACCAAATCAGAAAGTTTAGCAAACTGGTGTCTATCTATTGCAAAGCAAGCGGAAAAAAATACCGCTTCAGGTAAGTTTGAGATATTAGAAAATAGCGCAAAAGTTAGGGTTATGGGTACAGGAATTTTTGAGCATCTTTCTAGAGCACTTGATAGCTCATTGAAGATGACACAGGGATTTATGATTTTATGTACAGGAATTTTCTTATTGTCTATTTTTCTATGGTTCTAATCTCTTCCAAGTTTCCATAAAACTCATCAATAAACGAAGAAAACTGCATTATTGGAACGATAGGGACTCTGTTGATAAACCTAGTTTCCTCTTGATATAATGTGACAATGACTGGAGCAGCTACAACTTCATCCGTACTTGCTACATAATGTTTTACACGATCTATTTGCCTTAGAACAATTTTCTCAAGCGCAGAATTGGTCATCCTCTTCCAATGTTTGCAATCAACAAGTACCGCTGTACCAAGATGTATTCCAACCACATCTATTTCCATTGTTGGCTTCTTCATCCTAAAGTTACGTACAACTTCAAAGTTTTTTGATTCTAGTATTTCAGCTACCAGGCCCTCAAAGTCTTTCCAATCAACAGAACGTGAAGCCTCCTCAATCGGTATTCCAGTCTTTATAGCCAAAAGCGCAGATTTCAGTTTGTTTTCCATAAAAAAATCACCGCATAGATTTTTTGTTAATGCTTAATGAACCTTAAATTATGATAACATGTCATGTCTGACATGAAATTTTGCCTAGTTTTCCTAGCGGTAATAGTCCTTCTATCACCACTTATGCTACATGCTTCGTTTGCAGAAAAGGGAACGTTCGTTGACCAAGTCAAGTTCATCCAGTATTTGGATGAAAACACAGCACTTGAGGAAGTTCGAAATGGCAATCTGGACATTTACTTTTTTCGTGTGTCATCAGACAGGATAGAATCAAGCGAAGCAAGGGAGGGCATTCAGGTTTTTGAATCTACTGGAGGGTCATACAGCATGCTGGTAAACCCATCCGTCTCTGAAAGTTTCAACCCATTTTCAATTACCGAGTTAAGATTCGCACTGAATTATCTCATAGATAGGAATCTAATTGTTAACGAACTTATTGGCGGTTATGGCAATACCATGATTTCAAATTATGGAATATTTTCGGCTGATTATCTTTCTATCATCGAGGAGTTAGAGTCATTCCATTTCAAATACAATCCTGCATTAGCTAATGAAATAATTTCACATGAGCTTGAAGAAGCAGGTGCTGAAAAAATTGATGGGTATTGGTATTACGATGGTGAGCAAATTGAAATTACATTTTTTATTAGAAGTGACGATCCAGTAAGAAAATCCATCGGCGGAATTCTGTCTTCAGAACTTGAAAAGACTGGTTTCAAGGTGAACAAGGATTTTGGTGACCTAAACAAGGCGTTCGTAGTTGTTTACGGTTCAAACCCAGCAGACCAGAAATGGCACCTTTACACTGAGGGATGGGGCAGCTCTGGATTTGCAAAGTATGATTCAGTCGGACTTGCGCAAATGTACTCTCCATGGTTTTCAAACATGCCAGGTAACAATGATCCAACATACTGGAATTACAAAAATGACTACATTGACTCTATAACCAAAAAAATCTATGTTAGTGATTTCAAATCTGCTGAGGAAAGATCTTCTCTGATTAAACAAGCAACAAAAGAGGGTGTAAGTGAATCTGTCAGAATTTTTCTTGCAAGCAAGACAGACCAATACGTTGCCAATGACGGCATTGACGGAATCATCAACGCACTTGGTGCAGGTGTCCCAACTAGATTTACAATAATGAATGCAAAATCTGAAGATAATTCATTGGCAGTAGGAGTCAAACAAATCTACCAGGGCGCATGGAATCCAGTTAGCGGATTTAGCGATACATACAGCAATCAAATATGGCTCAACCTTTATGATCCCGGAGTCTTTAGTCACCCATTTACTGGCAAGATCATTCCAATTCGTACAGACTGGCAAGTTGAAAATTTTGGCAGTGATGAAAAAGTCATTGTTCCTGAGGATGCAATTTTATGGAATATAGATACTCAAAGCTGGGAAAACGTTGGAGCTGGCAGTAAGGCAACAAGCAAGATTACATTTGATCTAATCCTTGGCAACTGGCATCACGGAGAAGCGATGGACATGAATGACATACTGTACTCTCTGTATTTCCTACAGGAATGGGGTTCTGAACCGCAAGAGAGTGATAATACATACGATTCTGTGTATTCTCCACAGGCTGTGCAAAATGCCAAAACGCTAGTGGGAATAAAGCAGATAGATGATGATACTGTAGAAGTTTATGTTGATTATTGGCACTTTGACGAAGCAGAAATAGCTGCATGGGCAGTACCTTGGAGCAGCATGCCTTGGGAGATTGTCGCTGCCTCAGAGGATGCCGTTCTCGACGGCAAGGTTTCCTTCTCACGCTCTGGCAGTGTTAGCAAGAGTGTAAACTGGCTTTCATTGATTGTTCCAAATGATGCGAACATGATCAAGGAACAACTTGTAGAATTCAAAGAAATAAAGTATATTCCGCCATCATTGCAAGGCTCGGAACATGACTGGCAATATTTTGAGCAACGCTATGATGCTGCCATAGAATGGATTGATGAAAACGGACATGCGGTAATCAGCAACGGACCTTTTTACCTTGACAACTATTCACCAGAATCAAGGACCATCACCATCAATTCATTTGATTCAGCAGGATATCCTTTTGATGCTGGCAAGTGGGAGGAGTTTGAGCAAATCAAGTTTCCAAAAATCACTAATGTGGAAATTCCAAACGTTGTGGATTTGAAAAAAGAACTCTCCGTTAGAGTTCATACAACCGACTCGTCTGCAATCCATTATTTTATCTCAAACTCTAAAGGTGAGACAGTCACATCAGGTGTGAAATCAGTTTCGAACGGTTTATCTGAAATTGGATTAACAGAAGAGGAAACTTTACAGCTTGATGTTGGAGCAAATACACTGAAGGTCTTTGCCTCATCAGAAGAAGCACTAAGACCAGATGTCTATGAGACCAGTTTTCTCGTAGTTGAAGGCCAATCTGAACTTCCAACCGTTCCTATTTCTGAGGTAGAAGCCAGCTCTGAGGGTACATCATACACTGGCATTGTTTTAGCAATAATTGGTGCGATAATAGTTGGAATCATTGTATATATCCGAAGAAAAAGAAAAAGAAAAGCCTAGATTTTTTTTCCGGTAACAAATAGTGTACCAAATTCCCTTTTCCATTTTGCCCTATGTTTTGTGTCTTTGATTTGCTTTGTAGTTGTCTTAAAGCCAGCTTCGTTGAACATCTTTTTCCATTCAGTTTTAGAACGCAAGTCCATTGGTACTTTCATAACTTTTTTCCATCTCTTGGTGAGATGATTGTCACTGTAAAAGTCGGTTCCACAGTAAAACAAACCGCCAGCTTTGAGCATCTTGAAAACTTTGTTTAATGCTGGTTCCATCGGTACTGAATAGTATAACGACTCCATGGAAAAAACCACGTCAAACTTTCCGGCGTAGTTCCAGGATTCAAGGTTAGTACACGTGTATTTTTCCTTTTTTGAAGCCCGTTTCGATATGGCTCTTTTTATCATATTTTTGCTCTTGTCTATTCCTACTGCCTTTTTGCACTTTGAGAGTTGCGCAATTTTTCTAACTACCCAGCCATTGCCACATCCAATGTCCAGGAACGAAAATGGCTTGTCAAAGGAAATGCTGCCTAGAAATTTGCCTACGGTTACACCGTGACCTTCTTCCATCTCTTCTGCCCTTCCGGCTTTTGCCCAGCTGTCAAAGACTTTGGTTGTCTTGTCCATTCAAGCACCTTTGATGATGTTGAAGAATTGTCGAACAGCCAGCATTGGATGATGTGTTGCCAATTTGACCATTTTTGATACTGTAAAATCTGCTCTTACAAAATCTAAGAATTCGTCTGCTGTTAGGTTGCTTATGATTCCAATCTCTTTGTCCCAGTCATCATCAGACAATTTCAGCCATCTGGCTTGAACCTTGTGAGCAGATTTTATTTTTGGTTCTATTTCCTTTTTCCATGTTTCTTCATAGGATTGCAATGCCTCTTCTGAAGTATCGCCTAATTTGATAGCTTTACTGGCCACGTCTCCAGCACCCGCCCATATTTTATTGCATAACGAATTCCCTCCAACACCAGAGGATTTGCCATGCCGGCAGTGTCACCTACCAAAATTAAATTATCATAAACTGTCTTTCGTGAAAGTCCCTCGTTGGGGATCAACCCATAATGAAATTCCTTCTTTGTTATCTTACCCAAGTCCTTGATTGGTCCTGCCCCTTTTTCAATTAATTCGTCCAGCCTTTCAGTAGGATCCACCTCTGATTCAGGCTTTCCTACCCCAACGCCAATTCGCACCAGATTTTTTCCAAGTGGAAATATCCATGCATATCCAGCTGGAGAATACATCTGTCCAACCATCAGCCACCATGTATCAGAATTTACGTTCTCAACTTCTGCTTCGTATTCTGCACCCACGCCAAACCTTTTCCATTGTTTTACAAGGCCAAGCGATTTTGAAACAACAGATTGGAATCCGCTTGCATCAATCACCATCTTTGCACGAAAAGTTATTTCATCGTTTGCTGATGACGCCTTTACTCCAACAATATTTCCGCCTTCCGTAATTACTTCGGTGACGTTTGTGTTGACAAAAATTTCCGCACCGTTATTTTTTGCTTGGTCTGCCAAAAACCTGTATGTCTTTCGTACATCCAGTACTGCGGCCTTTGGTTTGTCATCACTAATTGAGATTGTGTTGTTTGGGGAGCAAAAGTTGTATGTCCTAATTGGATTGTAGCAGTCTTCCGGTATGCCAAACTCTTTTGCATAGTCAATCCATGTCACACCGCTTGTCCTTACAGTTTGTGCAACGTTTTCTTCCTTTTCTAGAAGGGCTACTTTTATTCCATTTTTTGCTGCCATATATGCAGCTGATGAGCCTGCCGGTCCAGCACCTACCACAACTAGGTCATATTCGTATTCAGACAATGATTTAGTTCAATAACTACTCTAATTTCTTAGTTTTAGTTTCAATAGATTATTTTAGTACAGGAATGTCTTTTTCGTCATTTGCCCTTTCAGTATCCATGGGCTCGTCATGTTCGTCATCACGGTGCATAAAGCTGTGATTTTCACCCTCTCTTTTGCGGCAGAAATTTTCGTGTATCTTTACCATCATCTTCAAAGTGTCCTCATTTTCGTGAAATTCACGCCTACCACACTCCTCACAGATAAACTCAGGCATGCAATTCAGCTAATTCTAATGTATTTATTTTATTCCTATTGATTAGATAGAACATGGCAGAATTTGATTTTACAGTATTTGGAGTATGGTCTGCCATCACAGCAGTAGTAATAGTAATCACTGGTATAGTCTACAGGTCATACCGGAGAAAACAAAATGAGGAATCTTCATCTTGAGAAACAGGGCATTCGCGGGCTAGCAATTGCTGAGAGTTTCTCACAAACTTCCAAAAAGTCAGTTCTGTCCGGCATCGTAATGTCAACAGATTTGGTTATTGATGGATTTGTTTTTGGCCACTCTACCGTGGGGGGAGATGACGCAACCGACGCTATATTATCCATGTATGAAAAACTTGACAGACCGGATGTTAGTTTTTTGTTGATATCCGGAATTGTAATTTCATTATACAACATAGTTGATGTGAAAAGGATCTCGGAAAAAACAGAGCTGCCAGTAATTGGCGTTACGTATGAAGAGTCACAGGGAATTGAGGATGCAATAAAACATCATTTCCCAGATTCCTACGAGTCGAAACTTGCAGAATATTCCAAACTAGGATCACGCGAAAAAATTACTCTTCATACATCACACAACTTGTACATACGAAATGAGGGTTGCACTGTATTAGAAGCAACACAGCTACTTGATAAGATAACATTACAGGGCTCCATGCCAGAACCACTAAGAATTACACAATTATTGGCAAATACACTTCTAAAGGCTAAATTCTAATTCTGCTTCTTGCACGAGTTCTTAGTTTCATTCTGCAACATGGACATCTGCTCTCAGGTGTCATGAAATATGCAGCACAAAGTGTGCATCTCTTATGTCCAGTAGCATATTTTGGCTGCTTTGTAGCAATTTTCACCCTAAATTGGTCACAAATTCCCCTGCAAGTAACACCCATACCGATCATTATTTTTTTGGGTTTTAATACCTTTACAGTAAAATCAGTCTTTAGATAGTTTTTTTATGTACGCTAAAATTCCCGTATAATCAATCTCGCCAAACCCAGCGTCTACCGCGTCCCTGTAAATTTCATTTGCACGCTCAGCCATTGGAAGCACAGCGCCAAAGTCCTTTGCCGCCTCTGTGATTATGCCCAAATCTTTTTGCAGATTTTTTAGCGTAAAGGTAGGCTCAAATTCGTCCTTTATCATCTTGTGAGCCTTGTTTTCGCTCATGCCTGTCTTGAAATAGGTTGAGTTTAGTATCTCCAAAAACTTCTCCGGGTCAAACCCAGCCTTCCTTGTTAACGTAATTCCTTCAGACAACGCTAAAGCTAAAAGTGAAATTTGAAGGTTCATTGCGATCTTGATGCTGTGTGCACTGCCGCTTTTACCAAGGAAAAATGTCTTGTTGGCAATTGTATCAAACA
>OFBF01000067.1_pt1 | contig 7882 bp, 6 predicted proteins | sample 1520501 | NCBI WGS metagenome assembly OFBF01 (sample SAMEA3696448, study PRJEB22514) | metagenome | biome: water; feature: marine; material: hydrothermal vent | place: Pacific Ocean | collected 2014-08-15 | depth 1539 m
CCTGAAAATCTTCAAAACAAGAACAAGATGATATCTCACGATACGCATTTTGCCCCGGCAGCCAAACTTCTAAGTCATAAGTTTTAGCGGCTGAAAACCCCAAATCACCCGCACATAAATTGACTTTACGATACGGCAGCTCTAGCGCTTGTAAAATACTCTCAGCATGCCCTGTCAGCTCTTCCAGCAGTCGGTAAGAATCCTGGGCTTTCGCCACTTGTACTAATTCTACTTTTTCAAACTGATGCTGACGAATCAGGCCCCGTGTATCGCGACCATAGGAGCCTGCCTCAGAACGAAAGCTTGGTGTATGCCCTACAAATTTGAGTGGCAAATCACCTTCTTTAATAATCGTATCTCGGACCATATTAGTAATTGGCACTTCACCTGTTGGAATCAAATAAAGCGTCTTCGCCTCACCCTCTTCACCGTGTAAGTGGGTTTTAAATAAGTCTGCTTCAAATTTAGGCAATTGGCCAGTGCCAGTTAATGATTCTGCGTTGACCAAGTACGGCACATAAGCCTCAGTATAGCCATTATTCTCAACATGTTGATCCAACATAAACTGAGTTAACGCCCGGTGTAAACGCGCAATCTTCCCGGTCATAACTGAAAAACGTGCGCCCGATATCTTAGCAGCAGTTTCAAAATCTAGCCCATGTGCTTCACCTAAATCAACATGGTCTTTAACTTCAAAATCATATTGCCCTGGCTCACCCCATTTTGACACCTCAACATTATCATCTTCAGAGTTGCCTTCTGGTACTGATTCATGAGGGATATTCGGCATAGACATGACAATATCATCAATCTGCACTTGGATAGATTGTAGCTCTGATTTCGCCTCATCAAGTTTATCGCCCAAATCAGCCACAGCATCTAATAGTGGCTTAATATCCTCACCCGCCGCTTTGGCTTTACCAATAGCTTTTGATTGAGTGTTACGTAGGTTTTGCAACTCTTGAGTCTCAACCTGATTTTTTTTTCGTTTATTTTCTAAACCATTCAACTGATTGATATCAAAAGAAAAATTTCGCTTCTTTAGGGCTATTTCAACTGCTTCAATGTCTGATCTAAGTTGCTTTTTACTTAACATAGGTATATAATGGTTTACTAATATAGATTGAATACCTAGAAATCGCAGTATTCACTTAAAAACTTACTTGGGAAATTATACTATGTTCAACTCATTTACAGGCAATGATGCATGCAAACTAATAGCTAATGGCGCACAATTGGTCGACGTTCGATCAAGTGCAGAATTTTCTCGTGGTTCATTACCTAACGCAATCAACCTCCCTCTACAATCAATCATGGGGGCTAAGAATATTATTGATGATGATAAAGACGTCATTGTATATTGTGTCACAGGCGCACGTTCATCAACGGCTAAAAACTATTTAGTGCAAATGGGCTTTGATAAGGTGCATGATTTGGGCTCTTTCAGAAACTACAACTGCGAATAATTCCCCTTTGTAATTACCGGTAATTAACACGAGATTGCTTGTTAAAATTCTCATATACATTACTTATAGAAAAGTTACATGAGAGTTAAAAGCAAGTGGCATAAAACACAAGTTAAAACCATTGAAGATATTGGCGGTGCAATGGCGTTTATTTGCTGGCGTATTACCAAAAACCATCTTGAAGATTTAATCAACGAAGGCTTTGTAATTGAAAAAGAGCAAGTCTTTGATGTTATTGCCGAATACCTATGCTTTCTCATACAGTCTATCGACCGCTTGGTGTTCAAAACACTGGACACTGAACAACGACAAGAGCTCATTAACAAACTGGCTAAGCAGTCCGCCTTTTATTACCAAGAAAATAAAGAAGATCGCATCGGAGAAGGCAATCATTGGAAAGCTTTTGTTAGTACTTATAATCAGCGCTCACAAGATTATTCAGATTACGACTTTGTCAACAATGAGCCGGATTATCATTTTTTAAGATACTTTGCTGAAAAAGTAAAACTGGCAATGACCGATGTTGATGAAAAATGGATTGTGCAGCAGATGATTGAGATTCAAGCGCCAAAGGCTTTTAAAAAACTCAGCCAAAGTGTGGATGATTTAGTATCGGTCAATAGCATCATTTCTAAAGAAGAACAAATCAAGAAAACAGAGAACAGAGTATCGCGTTCAAAACGCCCATCAACTCGCAAAGACTTGCAATAAAACTCAACCACCCATAGATAAATATTAATAAGTTAAAAAAATTTAGGAGATATTTATGATCACTATGTGTACGAATTGTGGTGGACTTAACAAGGTTCCAGAGACTAAATTAAGCAATAATCCAAATTGTGGAAAATGCAAAAAACCACTGTATAAAGGCGAACCAATCTCAATGGCAGGCACACAACTGACTCGTGCGATTGAAAAAACTGATGAATTATTAGTGGTAGATTTTTGGGCAACTTGGTGTGGCCCATGCCAACAGTTTGCACCCACTTTTAAACAGGTTGCCGCTCAGTTAGAGCCTAAAGCACGCTTTATCAAAATTGAAACTGAAAAAGAACAGGCAATTTCTACCAAGTACAACATTCGCTCTATTCCAACGTTAGCAATATTCAAAAACGGACAAGAAATTGATCGTGTATCAGGTGCACTCAGCGCACCCGACTTTACGAATTGGGTAAATCAATACTTATAAATAGAAATTAGTCCATTCGTAAAATTTCCGAAGTTTCTCTAAAACCCGTAGTAATTAGCTATTTAAGGACTAAAAATAGCTAATTTTGGTACAAAGAAAGGATTTAACAAAATTTCAGACAAAAAAATACCCCAGCATCATCGATGTCAGGGGTATTTTGAATTTAAAGCCTAGCAATGTCCTACTCTCACATGGGGAGACCCCACACTACCATCGGCGCTAAGTGGTTTCACTTCTGAGTTCGGGATGGGATCAGGTGGGTCACACTCGCTATTGTCACTAAGCAAACTTGTTGCAATTGCTGCATAAAATGCAGTACTTGCGAATTAAAAAGTTTTTATACCTTGATTATTAAATAATCGGAGATATAACAATTAATACATGTAATAAGTTTGTCACTGTACATCAGTGTATTGCATGACACATCAACACAAAAACTATGAATTGAATAATAAATTATTCAAATAATTTGGGTGTTATATGGTCAAGCCTCACGATCAATTAGTACACGTTAGCTTCAAGTATCACTACTCTTCCACACCGTGCCTATCAACCTCGTAGTCTCCGAGGGATCTTTAGGACAGTTAAACTGTCAGGGAGACCTAATCTTGGGAGGGGCTTCCCGCTTAGATGCTTTCAGCGGTTATCCTTTCCACACATAGCTACTCGGCAATACGACTGGCGTCATAACCGAAACACCAGAGGTGTGTCCATTCCGGTCCTCTCGTACTAAGAACAGCTTCCCTCAAGTCTCCAACGCCCACGGTAGATAGGGACCGAACTGTCTCACGACGTTCTAAACCCAGCTCGCGTACCACTTTAAATGGCGAACAGCCATACCCTTGGGACCTGCTTCAGCCCCAGGATGTGATGAGCCGACATCGAGGTGCCAAACACCGCCGTCGATGTGAACTCTTGGGCGGTATCAGCCTGTTATCCCCGGCGTACCTTTTATCCGTTGAGCGATGGTCCTTCCACTCAGAACCACCGGATCACTAAGACCTAGTTTCCTACCTGCTCGACGTGTCAGTCTCGCAGTCAAGCACCCTTTTACCTTTGCGCTCATTGCACGATGTCCGACCGTGCTGAGGGTACCTTTGCGCTCCTCCGTTACTCTTTGGGAGGAGACCGCCCCAGTCAAACTACCCACCATGCATTGTCCCCAATCCGGATAACGGACCAAGGTTAGAACCCCAACCATACCAGGGTGGTATTTCAAGGATGACTCCACTCTAACTAGCGTTAAAGTTTCAAAGTCTCCCACCTATCCTACACAGGTAGGATCAGAGTTCAATGCAAAGCTGTAGTAAAGGTGCACGGGGTCTTTCCGTCTGGCCGCGGGTATACTGCATCTTAACAGCAATTTCAATTTCACTGAGTCTCGGGTGGAGACAGTGTGGCCCTCGTTACGCCATTCGTGCAGGTCGGAACTTACCCGACAAGGAATTTCGCTACCTTAGGACCGTTATAGTTACGGCCGCCGTTTACTTGGGCTTCGATCAAAAGCTTCGGATAAATCCTAACCTCATCAATTAACCTTCAAGCACCGGGCAGGCGTCACACCCTATACGTCCACTTACGTGTTTGCAGAGTGCTGTGTTTTTAATAAACAGTCGGAGCCACCTGGTTTCTTCAACTCTTTTCAGCTTCATCAGCTAGTGATTTCACCTACAAAGAGCACACCTTCTCCCGAAGTTACGGTGTCATTTTGCCTAGTTCCTTCACCCGAGTTCTCTCAAGCGCCTTAGAATTCTCATCTCGTCCACCTGTGTCGGTTTGGGGTACGGTTTCATATAACCTATAGCTTAGAGGATTTTCCTGGAAGCATGGTATCACTCACTTCGCCCAAAAGAGGGCTCGTTATCACGCCTTGAAATAGAGGTTCCCGGATTTTCCTAAGAACCATTTCTACACGCTTGAACAAGGACAACCATCGCCTTGCTGAGCTAACCTTCTCCGTCTTCCCATCGCAGTTATATGAAGTACAGGAATATTAACCTGTTTCCCATCGACTACGCATTTCTGCCTCGCCTTAGGGGCCGACTAACCCTACGCCGATTAACGTTGCGTAGGAAACCTTGGACTTCTGGCGAGGGGGTTTTTCACCCCCTTTATCGTTACTCATGTCAGCATTCGCACTTCTGATACCTCCAGCATCCCTCACAGGACACCTTCAACGGCTTACAGAACGCTCTCCTACCATCATAATAAATTATGATCCGTAGCTTCGGTATGTAGTTTTAGCCCCGTTAAATCTTCCGCGCAAACCGACTCGACCAGTGAGCTATTACGCACTCTTTAAAGGAATGGCTGCTTCTAAGCCAACCTCCTGGCTGTCTGGGCCTTTTCACATCGTTTCCCACTTAACTACAATTTTGGGACCTTAGCTGACGGTCTGGGTTGTTTCCCTTTCCACTACGGACGTTAGCACCCGCAGTGTGTCTCCCATGCTTATACTTTCAGGTATTCGGAGTTTGCAATGGTTTACTAAGTCTTGACGACCCGCTAGCCATAACAGTGCTCTACCCCCTGAAGTAATACATGAGGCTCTACCTAAATAGATTTCGGAGAGAACCAGCTATCTCCGGGTTTGTTTGGCCTTTCACCCCTATCCACAGCTCATCCCCTCATTTTTCAACATAAGTGGGTTCGGGCCTCCAGTTAGTTTTACCTAACCTTCACCCTGGCCATGGATAGATCACCCGGTTTCGGGTCTACTCCCAGCTACTAATCGCCCATTTAAGACTCGGTTTCCCTACGGCTCCCCTACTGGTTAACCTTGCAACTGAGAAGTAAGTCGCTGACCCATTATACAAAAGGTACGCAGTCACGGAATAAATCCGCTCCTACTGCTTGTATGCATACGATTTCAGGTTCTATTTCACTCCCCTCCCGGGGTTCTTTTCGCCTTTCCCTCACGGTACTTGTTCACTATCGGTCATTAGAGAGTATTTAGCCTTGGAGGGTGGTCCCCCCATATTCAAACAGCGTTTCACGTGCGCCGCCTTACTCGATTTCACATAAATTAAATTTTCCTATACGGGACTATCACCCTGTATCGTTGAACTTTCCAGTTCATTCTAGTAATTTAAAATATGCTTAAGGGCTGTTCCCCGTTCGCTCGCCGCTACTAAGGGAATCTCGGTTGATTTCTTTTCCTCTAGGTACTTAGATGTTTCAGTTCCCTAGGTTTGCCTCCTTAACCTATGTATTCAGTTAAGGATAATGGTCTGATGACCACTGGGTTTTCCCATTCGGAGATCTCCGGGTTAAAGCTTATTTATCAGCTAACCGAAGCTTATCGCAGATTATCACGTCCTTCATCGCCTTCTAATGCCAAGGCATCCGTCGTATGCACTTATTCACTTGACCATATAACCCCAAAGTATCTGAGTTACATGGTTCTTATTCACCAAGAAGTCACAAATTGTGATAAATCACAATCGGTGAATTCTATATTTTTATTTATCAAAGAGAGAAATTAATCTCTCAATGAGAATCCATTTTTTTTGAAATTGTTGTGTCAATGCAATACACCAATGATAACTGTCATCACAACAGTCATCGCGTTGTTATATTGTATATTTACAAACTTTACTTCATGTATTAAATTGTTAAAGAGCTCCACACCCGGAGGCGCGGTATAAAAACTTAAACAAATTAACGATGAACATTAACTTGTTTAAGTTTTTAAAAAAAAGAAATGGTGGAGCCAGGGAGGATCGAACTCCCGACCTCTTGCGTGCAAGGCAAGCGCTCTCCCAGCTGAGCTATGGCCCCAATGTTTACACCCTAAGGTACAAACTTGAAAATGGTGGGTCTGGGTGGATTTGAACCACCGACCTCACCCTTATCAGGGGTGCGCTCTAACCAACTGAGCTACAGACCCAAATAATCTTATAAGTATTATAAAGAACTTAAATTATTATATAGGTTTACTTGTTCTTTCTCATTAATAATTATCAAACAACTTGTTGTGGACACTCATACATTTCTTAAGGAGGTGATCCAACCCCAGCTTCCGCTAGGGTTACCTTGTTACGACTTTACCCCAGTCATGAATCACACCGTGGTAACCGTCCCCTGTAAACAGTTAGACTAGCTACTTCTGGTGCAACCCACTCCCATGGTATGACGGGCGGTGTGTACAAGACCCGGGAACGTATTCACCGTAGCGTTCTGATCTACGATTACTAGCGATTCCGACTTCACGGAGTCGAGTTGCAGACTCCGATCCGGACTACGAAAAGGTTTATGAGATTAGCACCACCTCGCGGCTTAGCAACCCTTTGTCCTTCCCATTGTAGCACGTGTGTAGCCCTGGTCGTAAGGGCCATGATGACTTGACGTCGTCCCCGCCTTCCTCCGGTTTATCACCGGCAGTCTCCTTATAGTTCCCACCATGATGTGCTGGCAAATAAGGATAAGGGTTGCGCTCGTTACGGGACTTAACCCAACATCTCACGACACGAGCTGACGACAGCCATGCAGCACCTGTATCACGGTTCCCGAAGGCACCAATCCATCTCTGGAAAGTTCCGTGTATGTCAAGACCAGGTAAGGTTCTTCGCGTTGCATCGAATTAAACCACATGCTCCACCGCTTGTGCGGGTCCCCGTCAATTCCTTTGAGTTTTAACCTTGCGGCCGTACTCCCCAGGCGGACAACTTAACGCGTTAGCTTCGCCACTAAGAGGTAAATCCTCCCAACGGCTAGTTGTCATCGTTTACGGCGTGGACTACCAGGGTATCTAATCCTGTTTGCTACCCACGCTTTCGTACCTCAGTGTCAGTATTAGTCCAGAAAGCTGCCTTCGCCATTGATGTTCCTTCAGATATCTACGCATTTCACCGCTACACCTGAAATTCCACTTTCCTCTCCTATACTCTAGTTTGCCAGTTTTAAATGCAGTTCCTAGGTTGAGCCCAGGGCTTTCACATCTAACTTAACAAACCACCTACGCACGCTTTACGCCCAGTAATTCCGATTAACGCTTGCACCCTCCGTATTACCGCGGCTGCTGGCACGGAGTTAGCCGGTGCTTCTTCTAAAGTTAACGTCAAGGCTAATGGGTATTAGCCATTAGCTTTTCTTCACAATTGAAAGTGCTTTACAACCCTCAGGCCTTCTTCACACACGCGGTATTGCTGGATCAGGCTTGCGCCCATTGTCCAATATTCCCCACTGCTGCCTCCCGTAGGAGTCTGGACCGTGTCTCAGTTCCAGT
>OFBF01000076.1_pt1 | contig 7430 bp, 7 predicted proteins | sample 1520501 | NCBI WGS metagenome assembly OFBF01 (sample SAMEA3696448, study PRJEB22514) | metagenome | biome: water; feature: marine; material: hydrothermal vent | place: Pacific Ocean | collected 2014-08-15 | depth 1539 m
ACTTGATTGCGATTATGAATAAACAATTACTTGATGAAATGGAGAACGCAGTAAAAGAGACAGTCACCGATAAGAAGATTGGAGTTGCATTTTCAGGTGGAGTAGATAGCACTCTGCTGGCAAAACTTGTCAAAGATATGGGATATGATGTCCATCTTCTGACAATTGGATTCCAGGATTCCCATGACATCAATTTTGCCAAGGAGGTAAATCAGATACTCAATTTCCCACACAGCATTTCGGAGATTGATCCTGAAAAATTCAAGGAGGTTAGTGAGAAAATTCACCAGATTATCAAATCAGATAACCTTTCCTGGAATGAAAATTCAATTGCGTTTTACTATGTTGCGGAGCTCGCACAAAAAAATGAACTAAAGACAGTTGTTACCGCTAACGGCATTGATGAGTTGTTTTGTGGGTACAATTCCTACCGTGAGGCAATTGAAAAAGGAGAGGATGAGGTTGTGAAGATGATGAATGACAAATTAAAAAATGAAAAGGAGATGATGGTTGCAATCAATGCAGTTACTGCAGAGTTTGGTGTGACAATGATTCAGCCTTTCCTATTGCCAAATTTCATAGAATATGCGAAAAAAATTCCAATTTCTGAAAAGATTCATGGTCCAGATGATATGCAGAGAAAGCATTCCATTCGTGAGTTAGCCATGGATTATGGCATACCGGAAGTTGCTGCAAAAAAACAGAAAAAGGCGCTGCAGTATGGTTCTAAGATACACAAGTCACTGTTAAAATCTAGGAAAACTTCTTAGTGTATTCTTTAACGTGCTTGTTGACATTATCAATTATTGTTAGCGATGCACCAAGATGGTTTTGTGCAACAAAGATTGATTTTATTTCCTTATCTGAAAGGGCAGACGAAACAACCTTGTCATTTCCTAGCGCATCCATAAAGTTGATTCCTTTCTTGTGTGCGGCAAATGCAACTCTTTGCACATCCCTGTACGCCTTGAATCGCGGTATGCCCTTTTTGATTAGCGCCTCTAACACGAATTCGGAAAAGATTTGCCCCTTTGTTATGTGAAGATTTTCCTGTACACGTTTTGTATCAACCTGAAGATTTTCAATTACTTTGATCATCGTTTCTAGCATTTCATCCAACAGGATGGATGTCATCGGAAGGGTAAATCGCTCATTAGCAGAGTTTGACAAATCTCTTTCATGCCAGAGTGGAATGTTCTCAAATGACGTGCTGATTTGGCTTCTTAGAAGTTTTGACAGCGATGAAATCCTTTCACTTTTGATTGGGTTTCTTTTTGTAGGCACTGCGCTGCTTCCCATCTGACCTTTCTTGAAATGTTCCGAAACTTCGGCAATTTCTGTTCGCTGCAAGTTTCTAATTTCTATGGCAATTTTTTCCAAAGTTGCTCCGAGCAATGCCAATTGAAAAACGTATTCGGCATACCTTTCCCTTGGAACAATTTGTGTGGTAACCTTTGCGGAATAAAGTCCAAGTTTTTTAGCTACACGTTCTTGAACTTTTATCGCATTTTTACCCATTAGGGATCCTGTTCCAACCACTCCAAGTGTCTTGCAGATAAGAACACGTTTCTTTATCTCATCCAATCTTTCAAGGTGGGTTGACATTTCCGCAGCCCAGTTTGCAAACTTTAATCCAAACGAAATGATGCTGGCATGTTGGCCATGTGTTCTTCCAACAGCGGGAACACTCCTATGTTTTATAGCATTTTTTGAGAGTAGTAACGATAGTTTTGAAACCTTTGGCTGAATAATCTTAATTGCATCTCTCATCTGCATCGAGTTGCTTGTATCTACTAGGTCGTTGCTTGTGAGACCGTAATGAATCCATGGTCTTGATTCCTTGTTACACTTTTCTGCTAATGCTTCCACCAACGCAGCAGTGTCGTGATCACTTTTAGCTTCCAACTGCTTGATTCTCTTAGCAGTAATTTTCCCAGATTTTGCTATTTTGGATATGTTCCTTGCAATGGAAGCAGGAATCAATCCTATCTCGCTTTGTGATAATGCAGCGGCAGCTTCAATGTCTAATTGATAATCAATCTTTTTTTGTTCCCTAAAAATATCCAGCATTTCCTTTGTACCATAACGGCCAGTATCTATAGGTAAGATGGACACAATTATTCTCAGCTTGTTCTGGAAATAAATCTATGTCTTGCTAGTAAACAAAATTGGAGTTCGCGCCGTCAAAATTGATTACTGCGCCAGAAAGATATTTGATGTCATGTTCAACTATGGACTTTACAAAGTTACCAATTTCTTCTGGCTTTCCCAGTCTTTTCATTGGTAGAGTTTTGGCAAATGCTTCAACATCATCAATCAGTTCTTTAGTTCTATCTGTGTTGATTGGTCCGGGAGCTATGTTGATGCAACTGATTTGTTTGCTTGCAAACTCTTTGCTGAGAATTTTAAACACGCTAGAGAAGGCGGAGCGGTATGCACTTGAGATAATTAACTTTGGATTAGGTTCCTTTATCACATTAGAAGAGATGAGAAATATGTATCCGCCATCATTGACCTTGATCTTTTGTAAAAGTAAGCAAAAGCCTAGAAACAATTGGTTATGGTAATGATTCCAGTCGTCTTCGGTTACGGAAAAAAATTCTTTTGGTTCAGGTCCACCAGTATTTAGGACTAAAATATCAACTTGATTATGTTTTTCGGCAAAACTTGAAACACTTTCCAAACTTGATGTGTCCAGTTCGTTCTTTGAGGTGGCAATTACATCACAGCCAATTGATTTCAGCGAGTCGGCAATTGCTTTCCCAATTCCTCTCGAGCCACCTAAGACTATGGCAGTCTTCATAACTGTCCAATAATTTCATTTCATTTTAATCTAATTATGATTTAAATTGTCAAGCGACGATTCAAATCTACATGTCTAGTTTCACACCTAAAAAAATTGGGAATATGAGATATCAGATAGATGCTGATTCTTCCAAGGGAATGAAAGTGCCTGTAACAATTTTTGCGGATGAAAAGTTATTGGCTAAAATGATGACCGACAGGACAATTCAACAGGCTGTAAACGTGTCAACACTTCCCGGAATTCAACAGCATGCAATAGTTCTACCCGACGGCCATGAAGGATATGGATTTCCTGTTGGAGGTGTTGCCGCCATGGATGCAGAAGAGGGAATGATTAGCCCAGGCGGTGTGGGATATGATATCAACTGTGGTGTTAGACTTCTTAGAACTAATTTAACAGAAGGTGACGTTAGACCCAAACTCAAAGATATTGTGAATGATCTTTTCAAATCAATTCCTTCGGGCGTTGGATCTAAAGGAGCTATTCGGCTAAATCCATCAGAGCTAGACGAAGTTTTGGTTAGGGGAGTAAGTTGGGCAATTGATCATGGATATGGTACAAGCGATGATGCAGATGTATGTGAAGAAAGTGGACAGATAGCAAACGCTGACCCTAACAAGGTTTCTGACCGTGCTAGAAAAAGAGGCGCACCACAGTTAGGAAGTCTTGGTTCTGGAAATCATTTTCTTGAAGTACAAAAGGTGGCAGAGATTCATGATGAGAAGGCGGCAAAGGCAATGGGAATTGAGAAAGATAGTGTTACCATATTGATTCATTGTGGTTCACGAGGTTTTGGTCACCAGATATGCAGTGATTACCTTAGAATTTCGGAACAGGCACAAAAAAAATATGACATTCACTTAGCAGACAGAGAGCTTGCATGTGTTCCAAACAAATCAGAAGAGGGAGAATCATACAGGGCTGCAATGTTTGCAGCACTAAATTTTGCTTGGAGTAACAGGCAAATGATTTCTCATTGGACGAGAAAATCTTTTGAAAGGGTTTTCAAACAATCAGAGTCTGATTTGGATATGAAACTTGTCTATGATGTGGCACATAACATAGCCAAAGTAGAAAAACACAAAATTGATGGAAAGTTAAAGTCAGTTGTGGTTCATAGGAAGGGAGCTACCAGAGCATTTCCTGCAAACATGGATGACGTGCCAGCAAAGTATCGTGAGCTTGGACAGCCAGTTCTAGTACCGGGTTCCATGGGAACAGGAAGTTGGATACTTTTGGGACAAGAAAATTCCATGAATACAACTTTTGGTTCCACAGCACATGGTGCAGGAAGAATGATGTCCCGTACAAAAGCAAGAAGAACTTTTACCGAGTCTGAAGTTAAAAAATCTCTTAGTGATAAAGGAATTTTCCTAAAGTCGTTAACACGTGATGGCACAGTGGAAGAAACACCGCAAGCATACAAGGATGTTGATGCAGTGGTTAATGTTTCACATGAACTTGGAATCGCCACCAAGGTGGCAAAACTTGTACCAATAGGTGTAATCAAGGGATGAGCGAAGATAAGGATCTAGAAAGACTTCAGGCAAAACGCCTGGAAGAAATGCGAAAAAATCTTTCTTCTCAGCAGGAGAAAGAAAAAATCGCCGCATTACAAAAAGAACAAAAAGATAAGAAATCATCTCCACGTGAGATTATCATCAAGCGGTTAGGCTACAGGGGCCTAGAAGTTTTACAAAACGCAGAGTATCAGTTTCCAAAGGAAACGGAGATCATAGTACTGAAACTATCTGAATTGATCTCATCTGGTGACATTACCGAAGTATTGGATGGAGGTAATCTTTTGGAGTTATTCCGGAGTGTTGGAATTAATGTGCGAATGAAAACTAAAATTAATGTGGAAAAGGACGGTAAGTTTGTATCCCTTTCCGACAAACTAGGTAAATCATCTTCAGCGGACGAATAGCATGGCTTTCTTTGAAATTAGCACAACCAAGTACGAGGAAAATATCAAACTTCTTCAGGTTGCCATGACTAAGATGGCAGCAGTCTGTAATGTTACTGTGGGATTCAAGTTTGGAGATCCAGTTTCACGATTTGGCTGGACATTTTTCAAAATGTTCTTAGATCAGGAATTGTATGTGGGAATTGAAGATGAATTTTCAGACATGATAAAAAAATGTAAAGGGAATAAACCAGATGAAAAATTTATAAATTTTCTAGACCAATATTTTGAATCTAAGGGCTGTAGTGTTAAAGTGAAGTTGGGTAATGATTAAACCCTTCTTCCACGCTTGCCGCCCTTTCTTCTAGTAGTATCGTGTGGAATAGGTGTAACATCATCAATGCGTCCAATTTTGAATCCTCCTCTTGCGAGTGCTCTTATTGCTGCTTGAGCACCAGGTCCTGGAACGCGAGAGCCTACGCCACCAACTGCTCGCACTTTGATATGTAATGCTGTGAAACCTTTTGCTTTAGCAACCTCTACGACAGCGTTAGATGCTTTCATTGCTGCAAACGGTGATGACTCGTATCTATCAGCAGTGACATGACAACCACCAGAACTAATTGCGGCTGTTTCTGCACCAGTAAGATCTGTCAGATGAATAATTGTATTATTGTAACTGCTGTAAATATGGGCAATACCCCATTTCTCTTTTCCTTCTTTCTTAGTTTGAGTTGTTGCCTTCACAACAGTTTCAGCTGCTGCCTTACTAGATTCAGATGTTGCCTCAACAGTTTCCGTTGGAGCTTCAGATGAAGTTTCGGATACTTGCTCCTTTACTTCCTCTTCAGTAACAGTTTCTGTTTCAGACAATGTATACCACAATCTCAAGGGGTTTAAAAAACATATTCACTCATATTGTAATCAGGATTTTTGAAGATGTTGCCATCCTTCATCCTTAATTCTAATCAATCTTCCATTTTTTTTATAAAATACTCCCTTGCCTTTTGTAACATAGCCAATTTCATATAACTTCATTCGATGTTTTTTTGCATATTTTTTGATCTTTGGTAAATTAGACACGTTTACAGTTGCCACAATTTCATATTCCTCTCCGCCATTAAGGATCAAATTGTCCGCATTCAATCTGCTTGAACTGGCAAAGTCAAAAACATCATTTTCTGATGGCATTCTAGTAATAACAAATCTTTTCTTGCTTTGGCTTGACATTTCATTTAGTGTTGTTGACAGCCCGTCACTTGAGTCCATGCTTGACGAGAAGTAATTTTTATTTTTTAACCCAAACGTCAATCTGCAATTTGGTTTAAACACAGCCCCTTTCGCCTTTGCACCAAACTTTTTCGAACATTTTTTATTTTTCAGCAGTATGGAGAGACCAGCTCCAGTATATCCAAACGGTCCGGAAGTAATTACCACATGATATGTTTTTGCACCTTTTCTGTTTACAATTTTTTCTGTAACACCAAACAATGAGAAATTTATAACAAGTTCCTTTCCTTCATTCGTATCTCCGCCCAATATTTTTAGTCGGAACTCTTTTGCAGCCTTTTGAAATCCCTTGGCGAGACTTTCTATGTTTGACCTTGAAAATCTTTTGGGAATTGTTAGTGATATGATACCAAAAATTGGTTTTACACCCTTTGCGGCAAAGTCACTGACACATGACACTATGCTTTTCCTTGCCGCGTCCTCCATCTTCATCCCGGGAGGAAGATCGGTGCTTTCAACAAGCGTGTCTACCTTAACGATAAGGCGCTTTTTTCCAATCTTAAATGATTCAACATCTTCCGGAACAAAACTTGCATTACCCAACTTGTTCTGAAAAAGTTCAATTATTTTTTTTTCACTTAATTTGCTCATAGCTTTCTTTGACAAGATCCTTTATCTCTTGATGGATATTTCTAACTTTTTCCAAGCTGTTAGACTCTGCAGACACGCGAATGGAGTTTTCAGTGTTTGATTTTCTGACCAGCGCCCAACTATCCTCGTCAACTATCGCTTTAATACCGTCAAGAGTTTCCACACTGCCAAATTTTTCCTTCATCTTGCCATGCAGTACTTTCAGTATATCGTCATGGTGTTCTGAATCGTACTCTACTTTGTCCCTTATGATATGATATTTTTCCATAAAGTTCAGTGCATCAGCAAACTCGTCTTTCTTAATTATTGATGCAATCAGGCCGCTAGCCAAAATTCCATCGCGGCAGTAGTTAAAGTCAGACAGAATGAAACCGCCGCTGCTTCCCTCGCCACCAACCTGTGATTTTGTTTCAATCATCTTTTCAGTAACGTTTGCTTCACCCACCTTGGAACGGAAAACTGTTCCACCGTTTTGTTTTATGTACTTCTCAACAGATATGCTGGTATCCTGGCTAAGCACAAAATTTTTGTAACCTAGTTCAAGCGCCTTGACTACTCCCATTCCTAGCGTAACATCAGGGTCCTTTTTTTCTCCATTAATCACAATAACAAGTCGGTCGCCATCCAGGTCAAAGGCAAAACCAATGTCCCTGTTTTTGGTATTTGTTACAAGCTCTTCCAGTGTATCCACTGTTGGGTCAGGTCCCCTAGAGCTTTTTTCTAATTCACTGTTAATTGTAACAACATCACATCCAACTTTCTCTAGTAGTTGCGATGGAAATCCCTTTGCGGCACCGCCTCCAATATCGACTACAACCTTAGGAATGTCAGGTATTT
>OFBF01000078.1_pt1 | contig 7205 bp, 11 predicted proteins | sample 1520501 | NCBI WGS metagenome assembly OFBF01 (sample SAMEA3696448, study PRJEB22514) | metagenome | biome: water; feature: marine; material: hydrothermal vent | place: Pacific Ocean | collected 2014-08-15 | depth 1539 m
GAACCACAAAAATTATTCAAGATTGATCAACATATTGGGATTGCAGCAGCAGGTTATATTCCAGATGCACGTAAACAAGTAGATGATGCAAGATTTTTTTCACAGAGTAGTAAGATAGTTTATGATGAATCTGTAAGTGTTGAAACTGTTGCAAAACATATAGCTGATCAATGTCAACAGTATACTCAATATGCGGGAGCTAGACCAATTGGTGTAGCATTAATTATTGGAGGAATAGATGAAAATGAGAATTCGTTATTTTTAACTGATCCTAGTGGAGCATATGTTCCATATAACGCGGTTGCAATTGGTGCATATTCAGATAAGGTTACAGAATTTTTAATAAAAGAATACAAATCAGAAATGACATTAGAAGAATCTAAAATATTAGCAGTCGCTGCAATTAATTTAGTAAGTAATGATACAAATAATTCTGAACAAATTAAAATTTGCCAGATTAAATCTGATACTAAACGATTTGAGGTTATAGATAAAAATCAGATTACAGATTTGTTACGATCTGCAACAGAAAAATATCATATTGAAAAAAAGTAATCATTATAGTTTTGTAATTATGGAGCAATGTTAGTTATTGAATTTATCAATTGCTATACCTGATTCATCACTACTAGATGAATCAACCATTTTAAACAAAACTAAAAAAATATCAATAATCGCAAGAGCGTGTGCAATTTTTAAAATAAATCAGATTTTTATTTACCAAGATGGAAAACAGAATAAAAATGATTCAGCGCTTTTATCAACATCATTAAAATATTTAGAAACACCACAATATTTTCGTAAAGAGATATTTCCAAAAACACAATTGCTGAAATATGCAGGTGTACTACAACCGCTGAATATTTCTAGTCATATAACAACATCAAATCAAAAAATGATAAAAACAGGTGATGTACGTGATGCACTAATTATAAACTACAAGGGAAAAAAATTTCTAAACATTGGAACAAACAAACTTATTCAATATTTTGGAAAAATGAAATCTGGTACAAGAATTGCTATACAAATTAAAACTACACAGCCGGAACTTACAGCAAAAGAAATTTCAAGAGAAGATATTAAAGATTATTGGGGGTACAGTGTAAAAGAAAGATCTAATTTACTTTCTATTTTATCAACATGGAAAGGCAAAATAATTCTAACGTCAAAAAAAGGAAAAAATTTTACCGTATTAGACGCAAAAAAAATGTTTGAGACAGATGAACCAATACTTATTGTGTTTGGAACTACGAATAAGGGAATTCATGACATTTTAGGTACTGATATTAAGAAAATCCAAAATTCTAAGATCTTCAACTTTTTCCCAAATCAGGCAACACAAACTGTACGTCTTGAAGAAGCAATATTAGGAATATTATCAATAATTAACATTCTTAATTATAATTAATATCTAGTATTGAACTATCTAAAATAATGGTTGCAAAAAAAAAATTTTTAGTTTTAGCGATGGCAGTTGGGTTTGTTGGGCTTGCTTTAGGAAGTTACACAATATTTTTGTCAATTAATAATATCATTAAACCATAAGACCTATTACAACAAAAAACAATTAAAATTCTAGTAGGTATATAATGGGGTTAACGACTTTTTTCGTTTGTTATGGGTCATAGAAGACATAGTGCACCACGTAGAGGTAGTCTTGCATACCTACCTAGAGGTAGAGCTAAAAGTTTTGAAGCTCGAATTAGAGCATGGCCTAAAGTTAACTCAGAGGAACCAAAATTATTGGTACATGCAGGATTCAAAGCAGGATGTGTACAAATAGTAAATATTGACGATCGTGAAAAAACACCCAACTATGGAAAGCAGCTTGTTAGCCTTGGTACAGTAATTGTTACACCACCTATTCTGATTGTGGGGATAAGAGGGTATTCAAAAGATCAAGATGGTAAGCATGCACAATTTGATTTGTATGCTGATAATCTACCAAAAAATATTTCTCAATTATTCAAGCTAAAAAATAAAGAAGGTTTGTTAGAATATTCAGAAAAAACATTTAAAAAAATTAAAGAGATTTATGCCATAATTGCTGTTATTCCTAGAAATGCTGGTTTAGAACAAAAAAAACCATATGTTTTTGAAGCATCTGTAAAGGGCGGAGATATTAAAAAACAATTTACATTTGTGAAAGAACTTTTAGGTAAAGAAGTAAAAATTGATCAAGTTTTTGAATCAGGTGATACTGTTGATACAGCTGCAATTACTAAGGGTAAAGGTTGGGAAGGTCCTATTACAAGATGGGGAGTGAAAAGGAAACAACATAAATCAAGAAAAAGTGTTAGAGAAGTAGGTTCTCTTGGTCCTATATCACCACAATATGTAATGTACACTGTACCGAGAGCAGGTCAACGTGGTCTTCATCAAAGAATAGAATACGATAAAAAAATTATGGTTATGGATAATACTGAAAATATAAAATACGAAATAAATCCAAAAGGTGGCTTCAAACATTTTAGAAATGTTAACGGAGATTTTATTATAGTACGTGGGTCTGTACCAGGAACCTATAAGAGATTAATTAAATTACGAACACAGATACGAAACATGCCAAAAAAGATAACCAAACCAAATATTTTAGAGGTTGTTGTCTGATGAATGTCCCAACATTTACCATAAATGGAACAAAAGAAGATGATATAGAACTACCATTAGTGTTTTCAACCTTATTTAGAAAAGATTTGATCAGTAAATCATTTACTCACCTGACTTCACATAAATTTCAGCCACAGGGAACACATCCAACAGCTGGTATGGATGTTGTTGCAAGATCGAATGACCCACCAACTGGTCAGGGAAGATCAAGAATTTCTAAGATGCTTGGAGGCGGAGGTGGACGTCAAGGTCAAGCGGGTGGAGTAGCCTCAGTGAAAGGTGGAAGACAGGCACATCCTCCTAAAGTGCAAAAAGTAATTTTTAAGAAATTAAATAAAAAAGAAAATAAACTTGCGTTATGTTCAGCAATAGCTGCAACGCAATCAAAAGAAATTATTCAATCAAGAGGACACAAAATTGAAAATCTAAAAACATTTCCTATTGTTATATCTGATGATATAGAATCTATTACAAAAACTAAAGAAGCGTTAAAAATATTAGATTCTTTAAATTTAATGCAAGATGTTGATAGATTAAAATCACGAAAAGCTAGGTCTGGAAAATCCTTACTGCGGGGAAGAGGTGCAAAAATTGGTAAAAGTGTATTATTTGTTGTATCAAACTCAAAACTATTGTCAAATGCGTGTGGTGCAATTCCTGGAGTTGATGCGCGTGCGGCTAAAGATTTGAGTGTTTTAGATCTGGCTCCAGGCGGAGCACCAATTAGATTAGTTGTATACTCAAAAAGTGCATTAAAAGAAATTGAAAAAATTAAGTCGCCTCATTTAGAATTACTGGTGAATGTTATATGAAAGTAAGACTTGCAAATAAAATTATTCTAAATCCATACATTACAGAAAAAACATTTGAGTTAGTAGAAACTGAAAAAAAAATTTGCTTTATTGTAGAAAGAACAGCTACAAAATTGGCAATAAAAGATGCAATAAATACTCTTTATGAACAAAAAGCTATAACAGTTAATACATCAAGAACAATTTATGGCAAAAAAGCATTTGTGGAATTTGAAACTGTTGATATTGCAAGAGACTTGGCAACCAAAATAGGAATGCTATAATATGGACCAAAAAACGTCTTTAACAGAAAAATGGTGAAAATGATTGGTTAAACAATTTACGTACCGTGGGTTATCGCAAAAAGAATTAGAAGAAGTACCATTAGAAAAATTGCTTAAATTATTTCCTGCACGTGCCAGAAGATCATTAACCAGAGGAATAAACGATGGTAAAAGAAAATTGATTGAAGAGATTAAAGCCACAAAAGCGGGCAAACTAAACACTGTCATTAACACCCATCTTCGTGATTTACTTGTTTTGCCATATATGGTAGGTGTAACTGTAAATGTTTATTCAGGTAAAGAATTTGTTCCTGTAACTATAACTACGGAAATGATTGGACATTATTTAGGAGAATATGTGATTACAAATAAACGTGTAAGTCATGGCGCGCCAGGAGTAGGAGCATCAAGATCTAGCTTGTATGTACCATTAAAGTGAGAAATATGCCTACACGTTATTTTGCATTTCAAAATTTTGATGCGACTAAACATGTTCGTGCTGCAATGAGAGAAAAATCAATTTCACATAAACATGCTAGAGAAATATCAGTTGCTATGAAAGGATTAACAATCGAAAAAGCTAGAGACTATCTACTTGATGTAATAAGTTTTAAACGAAGTATTCCGTTTGGAAGATACAAAAATCAAGTTGGTCATAAATCTGATCCAGGAACAATGTCTGGTAGATACCCAGAAAAAGCTGCCACTGAAATTTTAAAATTATTAGATAATCTAGAATCAAATGCAGAATACAAAGGAATGGATTTGGATAGACTCAAAATAATCAATGCAACTGTACATAAGGGCAGACTGCTCAAACGAAATACACCACGAGCAATGGGTAGATCTACAGCTAAAAATGATGCGATGACTCATGTAGAAATTGTTGCACAAGAGGCATAACAAATGACACAACTAAAAAATGTAATCAAGGATAATTATAATATGATGCTTCTTAATGATTTTCTTCGAGAAGAGATTAAAGAATCTGGATTTCATAAAGTAGAAGTTTCAAAAACTCCTTCTGGAACAAAAATTACACTTTATGTTACTAGGCCAGGAATTGTTATAGGCAGAAAAGGATCAGGTATTAAACAGCTGACAGAAAAAGTTGAGTCAGACTTTGGATTCAAAGATCCTCAAATTTCAGTTGAAGAGATTCAAAAAGCAGAATTATCACCAAGTGTAATGTGCAACAGAATGGCATCACATATTGAACGTGGAACCGCATTTAGAAGAGCGACTATGTGGACAATGAATAATATAATGGAAGCTGGTGCATTGGGTGTTCAAATAACAATTTCCGGAAAATTACGTGGTGATCGTTCCGCTTTTGAAAAACACGTACAAGGTGTTCTTCCAAGAGCTGGTGATTATGCAAAAAATGTAGTTTCTGAAGATATTGTTCACGTAAAAACAAAGATGGGATTAATTGGAATCAGAATTAGAATTGCAAACAAAGAAAAAATAGTTCCTGAATTTGAACTGGAAGAAACATTAAAGCCAGAAACTGAAGAAACGAAAGAAGTAGAACAAAAAGATATAGCAAAAACTGAATCAGAACAAATAAAAATTGAAGGAGAAAAAATGAAATCACTTGAAACTTTAGAGGAAGAAGAGCAGAGGCTAAAATAATGGTGCGGTTAAGAAATAAAGCAATCATAGAAATGAATGAAAAAGATCTTTACGATAGACTGAAACAAATTCGTGCAGATCTTTTTAAACTAAATGTAGAATCGAAAAAAGGTACGCTACGAAAAGAAAGCGGTAAGCTTAAACCACATCGAAAAAATATTGCAAGAATACTGACTAGGATTAATGAGTTGAAAAAGAAATGACGAAGAATATAGGATTACCAGTAAAGGAACCAAAGAAAAAAGCAGTAGAAAATGAAAGTAATAACCCATTTAATGGTTCTTTGGCAATACGTGGTAAACTGTTTGAAGGAATTGTTATAAATGCAAAAGCAAAAGGAACTGCTGTTATTCAAAAGGAATCTCCAATTTATTTCACAAAATTTAAAAGATTTGGACGAAGTAAAAATAAAATTCATGCACATGTTCCATCTAACTTGACTGTACAAGTAGGAGATTATGTTGTAGCTGCTGAATGTAGACCGGTCTCAAAATCAGTTTCTTTTGTTGTTGTTGAGGTTAAATCATAATGTCACAGGGAAGAAGTCGTGGAAAAGCTTCCAAAGGGGTTGTAGAATTTAGACCGCGTGTGACCAGAGTCATTCCAGTTGGTGCACAGATCGTATGTGCTGATAATTCTGGTGCTAAAATACTGGAAGTTGTTAACGTTCACAAATACCACACAAGACTATCAAGGTTGCCAGCTGGGGCAGTTGGTGACTTTTGTAATGTTGTTGTAAAAAAAGGACCTGCGGAGTTAAGAAAACAAGTACATGGTGCAGTTATTATCAGACAAAAATACGCAATCAGAAGATTAAATGGAGTAAGAGTATCATTCGAAGATAATGCAGCTGTGATAATTACAGCTGATGGTGAACTTAAAGGAACTGACATTAAAGGACCTGTAGCTGTAGAAGCATCTGAAAAATGGCCAAGAATAGCTAATCTGGCATCAATGGTGATCTAGATGAAACCAACCAAAATTAGAAATAAGAAAATTTATCGAGCTATGAACCAAACTGTAAGTAAACAAATTTGTGCTGCATTATCAAAAGATCTACGTAAAAAATATCCGCGTCGTAGTGCTAGAATTATGATTGATGATACAGTCAAAGTGATACGTGGTGAATACAAGGGTCTTACTGGTAAAGTTACTAAAATCTCAACTGAAACTAGTGGTGTTGCTATAGAAGGAAATAAAAAAGAAAAATTAAAAGGTGAAAAAATTGATGTTTATATTCATTCTACAAATATGATTATCACATCATTAAATACCGATGATAAATGGCGTCTCAAAATATTAGAAAAAAAGCCAAAATCAAAAATTAAATCTATGAAAGAAGAATCTAAAAAGAAAGATGAAGTTAAATCAGTAGCTAAAAAGAAGAATAATGATAAAAAGGGTGTGAAAAAATAATGGGTTCAATAGCAGGTAGTAAAAAACTAAAACGACAAATGGCACCTACATTTTGGGGAATAAATAGAAAAGAGAAAAGATTTGTAATTACAGTTAGGCCTGGTTCACACCCAAAAAATAATTCAATTCCCACTGCAGTTTTATTACGTGATACAATAAAAAAAGTAAAAACATTAAGAGAAGCTAAATCATCAATATATGGTGGAAAAATTAAGGTTGATGGTATTATTCAAAAATCACTACATCACTCAATTGGTTTAATGGATGTTGTAGAATTAGAAGGAACCACAGATGTGTATAGGTTGATACCTAAAAATGGACATATACTTGAACCATTAAAAATCGATGCTGGTGAAAAATCTAAAAAACTTGTTAAAGTAAACAGTAAAACAACAATCAAAGGTGGAAAAACCCAATTAGGCTTTCATGATGGAAGAACGATAATCACTGATGTAGATACAAATGTTGA
>OFBF01000079.1_pt1 | contig 7198 bp, 9 predicted proteins | sample 1520501 | NCBI WGS metagenome assembly OFBF01 (sample SAMEA3696448, study PRJEB22514) | metagenome | biome: water; feature: marine; material: hydrothermal vent | place: Pacific Ocean | collected 2014-08-15 | depth 1539 m
GATGCGAGAAGAGCTGAAGGAAAAAAACTTGATGTAAGTAAAATCCTAAAAACTTGGTCATCACTTGTGGAACTAGACCAATTTGATCTTGACCACTAGGATCAAACTCTTGAGATTTACAAGAATACTGATGTTTATGAACATCTGTTAAGACTAGCGTCTGGTTTAGAATCATTTATTGTAGGAAAAGAAGAAATCATTGAGGAATTACAAGAATCAATTTTGATTGCAAGACAAGCCAAAACATCTGGAAAAATTTTGGATAAATTATTTGATAGTTGTATCAGAATTGCAACTAATATTAGAGATTCTAGTGGAATTGGGAAAGGTATAGTAACGATTGGTGACAAGGCGGTTAAACTTACAGAAGAATATGTAGGAGATGTTGGAAAGAAGCATATTTTGCTAATAGGCACTGGGGAAACAGCAGGCTTGGTTGCTAAATCTCTTAATAAAAACAATTATGCTTTTGACGTTACCAGCATGACAATTGAACGAGCCACTGGTTTTTCTAAAATATTAGGCGGAAAACCTATAGAATTTAATGATGCTATGTCAGGTTTTGACAAATTTGACGTTATCTTTGTTGCAACCACTGCTGATGCTTTCCTAATTACTTTTAAGAAAATTGAGAAAATTATGAACAAGAAAAAGAAAGGGACGTTGATAATGGATTTGTCAGAACCGAGAACGGTTGATGAGCAAATAGCTACTATTAAAAAAATAAAACTAGTAAATCCATCTCAAATTAATGAGATGTTAGAAGAAAATACAAAGAAAAGAAAGAATGCAGCCTCTGCTGCGGAAGAAATGGTTCATCCAGAAATTCCAATTATTGAGGCAACGATGAAGCGTGTTGTTTAGAATCCTTAGTTAGGGAACAGTTAGAAATCAATTAGAAATCCTAAAAGGTATAAACGTATTCTGATTTTTTATTGGGCCGGTCGTTCAGCCTGGTAGGATGCGCCCATGGCATGGGTGAGGTCAAGGGTTCAAATCCCTTCCGGTCCACCATTTTTTTAATATCCTAAAATTTTCTCAAAATCACTATCATCATATTTTTTTAATTCTTTTTTTTCTTCTTCTGAAAACTTTTCTCCTATCAGAATAGTTGCATAGGCTGCACTTTTTTTAACTTCAATATTTGTATCAAATATACAATTATGAATTTCCTTACTAGCTTTTTTTGCCCTAAGATGTCCTAATGCACCGAGAGCACAAGATCTAACCATGCCACTGGAATCTTTTGTTAACAACTCAAGAACAGAGATTGCATTTGAATCTCCTCTGTTAGCCAAGACAAGAGCTGAAAATCCCTTAATGTTATTACTTTCTGAACTTAGAGCATCAATCAAAAATTCAGAGATATCATTTTTGTTAAGGAAAAGAGAGCTGAATGCTTCACCTCTTACTTCTATTTCCGAATCATCAAGTTTTGATATTATTTTGTTGACGGTTTCTTGATCGCCGGATTGGCTTAAAGATTCTAAAACAATAATTTTATCTTCCTTTGAGCCAAAATCTAGAATTTGATGAATTCTATCAGATTCATTCATTAACAAGAAAGTAATTGCAAAGTATGTAAAAATTTCAATTAATGATTGTTTTGTCAGATCAGCGATTTTAGGTTTAAATTATAGCAAATTGTAATGGCACCATGTCAAACGACGCAACTGAAGCAAATACTGCAACTGAAGCAAATACTGCAACTGAAGCAAATACTGCAACTGAAGCAAGTACTGCAACTGAAGCAAGTACTGCAACTGAAGCAAGTACTGCAACTATAACGACCGAACCAACTCAAACAACAAAGCGAACTGAAACGTCTGGACCAAGAGATATCATATACATTGGTAAGAAACCACTGATGGCTTATGTCACATCCACACTAATCCAGTTGTCCAACATTCCATGTGTAACTATTAAAGCGCGAGGAATGAGTATTGGTCGTGCTGTAGACGTGTCACAAATAATATCACGTAAGACAGAAAACGCAGGATACACTATAGGAAACATCAAGCTTGGCTCTGAAGCATTAGAGTCTCAAGATGGAAGAACAAGAAATGTTTCTACTATAGAAATCGAAGTGAAGAGAAAAAACTAATTCTTTTTACTCTGTTTTTTTATTTTTTATATTGTTTTTCTAATTTTCTATATTTTTTTAATTCTACAAGATCATTGAACTGATCAAAATTTACAAGTTTTTTATTTAATTTTCTAGTATTTCCTGATCTTTTTAATTCTCTCAAAATTTGAAGCGTTGCATATGTATTGGAAAATAAAACTGAAAGTGGGTATAAAATAATCTTAAATCCCATCTCAAAAAGCTTAGTTGCGGAACTTAATGGTGTTGTACCACCTTCGATCATATTAGCCACAAGAGGCGCATGAATATCATTTCCAATCTTTTTCATCTCTTGAATCGTTTTTGGCGCTTCAACAAAGATAACATCTGCACCAATTTTTTTGTAATGTAATCCTCTTTCAATAGCATTATCTAATCCTTCAGTTGCTCTAGCATCAGTCCTTGCTACAATTATGAAATTCTTATCACTACGTGCGTCTAATGCAGCTTGTAATTTTTCTGAATATTCATCGATAGAAACAACCTCCTTTCCTTGCATATGTCCACATCTTTTGGGCCACCTTTGATCCTCCAAAAAAATTCCTGATGCTCCTGCATTTTCTAATTCTTGTACTAATTTCCATACACTAAGCGCATTTCCATAACCAGTATCTGCATCCACTATAACAGGAACGGATACTGCACGACAAATTCTACGTGCATTATCAACAGTTTCAGTAGACCCAATAAAACCATAATCAGGCATACCAAATAGAGTAGCAGAAGTTCCATATCCAGTCTGGAACATTGCCTCAAAACCTACTTTTTCTACGATTTTAGCGCCTATTGCATCATAAACTCCAGGTATCACTAATGGTTTTGATTTGTCTTGTAGAAGTTTTCTTATGCTTTTCACAGATCGTCTATTTGCTTGAATTATTTATGATTTAGTCTATCTTAACGTTCTTTCCTTTTTTACTAGGTGGATTTTCCATTTTTTCCATCTCAGACTTTAAGAATTTCTTATATTTTTCAATCTCCTCTTTTGACATTTGACTTACATTCTCACTTAGCATTGAGCCTAAGGTATAAACTCGTTCTATCATATCAAGCGCTACAAATCTACCCACATTACCAATTCTGAATAAAACGTCAAGTTGATTTTTTACAATATTATTGATTGTTTCTAGATCGTCTGCTGTTGTAGTACCTCTTTTTGTTATTTTGTATTTGCCGCCAGTAGTTTCCTGTATCAATTTTTCATCCAATAGCCTTCCTAGTAGTGGATAAATCAGACCTGGGGAAGGTTTCCATTTCCCCTCAGTTTGTTTTATAGCAAAATCAATAAGCTCTTTTCCTGTGTGTGGTTTCTTTTTGAGCGTTTCAAGTATGAAATGTCGTGAAAATCCCCTTGGAACAGAACTGCCAACACGTTGAATCCATTCAGTCTGCATCACTGGCGATATCACTAGTGATATATATTAATGCTTTGTTTTGATCTTTAATTGAATTTACACTCATATTTAGCGGAATATCAGATGTGATGTCAAGATGACTAATACTATTGAATACGATCTGATTATTGTTGGTTCTGGTCTTGCTGGTTTGAGAGCTACAATTCAAGCTGCGCGAAGAAATTCCAAGATACGGATTGCAGTAGTATCCAAAGTACAAGTTATGCGTTCTCATTCCGTTTCCGCGGAGGGAGGAACTGCAGCAGTACTGTTCCCAGATGAGGGCGATTCTATTGAATCGCATATCTATGATACAGTAAAGGGCAGTGACTTTCTGGCAGACCAAGATGCTGCAGAACGGCTTTGTAAAGAAATGCCTGATGAAATCTACCAACTTGAACATTGGGGTATGCCATGGTCCAGACGAGAGGATGGTAAACTTGGTCAACGAGCTTTTGGTGGCTATAGTTTTCCTAGAGCAACATACGCGTCAGACAAAGTTGGATTTTTTGAAATGCAAACGTTGTATGATACATGTCAAAAATTTGATAATATTGAATTTCTCAACGAGTGGTTTGTAACTTCTATTATACAGAATGAGAAAAAATTTGCTGGTATTACAGCGATTGAATTGTCTAATGGTGATTTCCATGTCATTAAGGGCAAGGCATTGATCATCGCAACTGGCGGTGCGGGCAGAATTTACAGTTTTTCAACATATGGATTTTCATCTACGCCTGACGGTCTTGATATGGCGTACAGGGCAGGACTTGCTCTCAAGGATATGGAATTTGTCCAATTTCACCCAACAGGAATTATGCCCTCTGGCATATTGATAACGGAAGGTGCTAGAGGAGAGGGAGCTTATCTTCTCAACAAGGATGGTGATAGATTTATGAAAAAATATGCTTCCAAACTAATGGAACTTGCTCCAAGAGACATAGTATCAAGATCAATAATGACTGAGATTAAGGAGGGTCGTGGATTCAAGCATGAAACAGGAGTAGATTGTATGAAGCTTGACCTTAGGCATGTTGGTGATAAAATAATAAAACAAAAACTTGGTGGTATTCGTGAAATATCACTAAAATTTTCAGGTGTGGATCCAGCAAAAGATCTATTAGATATCCGACCTGTTTGCCATTATATGATGGGTGGAATTCATACTGACATAAATGGTGCCTCAGAACTGCAAGGAGTATGGGCTGCTGGGGAAGCAGCATGTGTCAGCATTCATGGTTCAAACAGATTAGGAGCAAATTCCACTTCAGAATGTCTAGTTTGGGGGAAAATAACGGGAGACGAGGCTGTAAATTACATAGAGAAAGGATCCTCTGTAGCATCATTTCCAACCGATTTGGTAAACGCAGAAGAAAAAAGAATCTACGATGGTATTTTTAGAGGAAGGGGTCAAGTCAACCCATATGAAGTAAGACAGAAACTTACTGATACATTAAATGACAAAGCCTATGTTTATAGAAATCAAACTGACTTGTTAGAAGGACTGAAAAAAGTTCGTGAATTAAAGGCAATGACTTGGAAGCATGTAGACGATCAAGCAAAGGAATACAATACAAATTTTTCAAATGTAATGGAATTAGATTCTATGTTTAGAGTGGCTGAAGTTGTTTTGATTGGAGCAATCAATAGAAAGGAATCTCGTGGATCCCATGCCAGAACTGATTTCCCAAAGCGGGATGATAAAAAATTCTTGCATCATACATTAGCATATTATAATCCTGAGGAACCAATCATGAAAAAGCATCCTGTAACAATAACTAATTACAAACCTGTGGAGAGAAAATACTAGATGGAAAAAGATCGCAAAGAGGGCATCAGGGGAATGGCAAATCCAGGTCGGTATGGAATAGAACGTGTAGCATATTGGTTAATGAGAATTACTGGTCTTGGATTGTTATTTTATTTCATTGGTCATATTTACGAGACAAGCAGTCTACTTGATGGAAAAGCAGCTTGGAATTCCATGTTAGAGTTAACACAAACAACAGAAGGTCACATATTCTTGGCGTTAGTTATTGGCATGTGTGTATTCCATACAGGTAATGGAATTAGATTAATGATTGCGGAAGCGGGGTTCGGGTTTGGCAAAGCACGTAGACCTGATTATCCCTATACTCCAAGTTCACTTAACATGAAGAATAAACTTTGCATTTATGTTTCGATTGGCCTCGCTGCATTAGCTATGATGTATGGTTTGGGAGTGATGTATGATGTCTAGTATAATGCGTGAAAGTCATATAATGAAAATTCATTATTTGACTGCTCTAGTAGCTGTTGGATTTGTAATTATTCATATTATGGTTAGAGTTATGCAGGGATTCTCAAATTCATTGGAATTTGAGAGTGTAATTGCAAATTACAAATCTATTCCATATGCTATAGTGTTAGAGGCTATGCTAATACTCATCTCAGTGCATGGATTCAATGGTTTACGTATAATTTTGCTTGAGATAAAACAGGGACGTGTATATGAAAATGCGGTAACATACGGATGTCTAGCAGCAATGATTGTTCTTATTGCGTATGGTTCTAGAACAATAATAATGGCAAGTATGGGAATGGTCTAATATGGCAGCAATATTTCCAGTATCATCACAAGAAAAATATGAAAAAACAAAACCATCTTCCAAAACAATAACTCTTAGAATTTCTAAATTTAATCCTGGCAAGGATCATGCTCCAACATTCTTAGAATTTCCAGTATCGTATGAGAAGTGGACCACTGTATTGGATGCAATTTTAGAAGCAAAAAATTACCATGATCATTCGATAGGTGTACGCTATTCGTGCAGACAGGCAATGTGTGGTTCATGCGGCATGATCATTAACGGTAAACCAAAACTTGCGTGTTTTACAAAAATATCTGAATTAGATTCAGATGTGGTTACTGTTGAACCAATGAACAACTTTCCGCTAATACGTGACTTGGTAGTTGGATTTGAAAAAATGTTCTCAACTCACAAACGAATTAAACCATACATAATTCGTGAAGACTCCGAAATTAGTTCTGGAGCAAAAGAATTTTTGCAAACTCCTGAAGATGTTGAAAAATATATCCAATTTTCAAGCTGTATCAAATGTGGCTTGTGTAATTCTGCCTGTCCTACTATGGCAGTAGATTCTACATTTATTGGACCGCAGGGACTTGCTCAAGCATATCGCTACATCGCGGATAATAGAGATCAAGGCAAAGATGAACGTCTTAGAATTATTGATGAGCGTCATGGCATATGGGGATGTCATTTTGCTGGTTCTTGTAGTCAGGTGTGCCCAAAGGGTGTTGATCCGGCGATGGGAATACAGATGCTACGAGGATATCTATTAGGATATAGAAAATAATTATTCTTTTTTGTGTGGATTTGGACTGTTGTTTACTTGATTGTTAATCTGTTCAGCCATGAAATGATTTGAAACATTCACCTTAACGTCATCAATACCATCAATCTTCAAAAGATTGTCATGTACGTCCTGGCAAATTTTAAAGCCAAATACAGCTGGACAGAAAGGACTGGTTAGATGCAGATCAATTTTTACACCACTATCCTGAATATCAACTTCGTCAATCAATTCTAACTCTGTAATTGACACGTTTATTTCAGGATCTACAATAGATGATAACTCATCAAAAATTTTTCCTCTCACTTGCTTTAGGTCTTGA
>OFBF01000080.1_pt1 | contig 7189 bp, 7 predicted proteins | sample 1520501 | NCBI WGS metagenome assembly OFBF01 (sample SAMEA3696448, study PRJEB22514) | metagenome | biome: water; feature: marine; material: hydrothermal vent | place: Pacific Ocean | collected 2014-08-15 | depth 1539 m
CTTCTTTCCAGCTGCAGGTGCTTCCTTCTTTCCAGCTGCAGGTGCTTCCTTCTTTTCTGAACCTTCTTTAGATGTCGCTGCTCCTTCTGCACCAGCTTCAGCTGCTCCTTCTGCACCAGGTGCAGCAGCTCCTTCTCGTGCTGGCATTACTTTGCCTCCTTTAGCAACACCAACTGCTCCGCCTTTTCTACCAGTACATCTAGTACGTTGTCCTCTAACTTTTAATCCAAACATGTGACGAATTCCTCTCCAGCTACCACTGGTTTTCTCTCTTTCAATATCATTTCTTACTGTAAATGCAATATCAGAAGTTATCAAATGCTTATCTTCTCCTGTTTCAACATCTTTTCTTCTGTTTAAAAACCAAGATGGAAAATTAGACGTTGATGGATTTTTTATAACATTTTCAATTGATTTAATCTGTTCCGGTGACAAATAGCCGATTCTTTGACTAGGATTTATTTTTAAAACGTTTAAGATTGTATTAGCAAACATATAACCAACACCTCTTATCTGGGTCAGTCCAACTACCATTTTTCTCTCTCCAGGAATGTCATTTCCGACGATCCTTATCATATATTGATATTCAGCGGTCAAGCATCAAGATTTTCAGTGACCCCGATAAAAACCATGCTGAGATTGTGAATTATTTTGAATGATTTATGTAAAGAATTATAATTTTGTACGCTAAGACGAATATCATGTCAGATGACGCTACAAATGAAAGCGAAAAAATTCTAGAATCACTATTTGAACCTGATAATGCTGAAATTCTAGTAGAATTAAAAGACGGCCCAAAACTATTATCATTTCTTACGAAAAAAATTGCTATTTCGAAAGAAGAACTTGATGAGAAGCTATCATATTTAATAGAAAAAGGCTTTGTAAGCAAAAACGAAAAAAACGATGATATTTCTTACTTGCTAGATACTGAAAAACTGTCAAAAGTTCTAGAGAATGATGATAATTTTAAAAACATTGATGACGGTCTAGCGAAGCTTGATAGCTTCCTAAACTGATAGTATGCTAATCAAATTAAACTCAAAATTAACAAACAAAACTACTTTTTTTTCTGATTAATACATAAATACTCTAAAAATGCCGTAGCCTTGTCAACATGAAACTTTGGGGAAAATTTTTCTTGGTAGTATTATCTCTTTCACTTTTATCATATGGAATATCAGGCGCGGCATATGCGGCAGTAGAACCACTTTCTGTTACAACAAATAAGGAATTTTATGGAGAGGGTAACACAATTACTATTTCAGGATTTGTAAAGAATTTTGACGCGTCAGATCCACAGAAAAGAATGGATGTTACAATTGTCATCACTGCACCAAATGGGAATCTTGTAACAGTTCTTCAAATATCACCGAGCTCGGATGGAAATTATTCTGACTCATTTACTGCTGGTGGTATGATTAGTGCTGAAGGTGATTATACTGTTAAAGCAAAGTGGGGTGCACAATCAAACCAAACCACGTTTAAGTATGGTGGCAGTTCTGGCGCACCTGTTGTAGAAGAAGAGGTGCCCGAACCAACACAAACAGAAGTAGTAGACGAAGAACCAGAAGTAGATGAAGAACCAGTTATGGAATCATCCCAGCCTGTTTGTGGACCTGGTACTGTATTAAAAAATAATGTTTGTGTAGCTGAACAACAGAAAGGTGGTGGATGTTTAATTGCAACTGCTGCATTTGGTTCTGAATTAGCACCACAAATCCAATTCCTTAGAGAAATTCGTGATAATACTGTGTTGCAAACACAATCAGGATCAACATTCATGACTGGATTCAACCAATTCTATTACTCTTTTTCACCTGCTATAGCGGATTATGAACGAGAGAATCCGGCATTTAAGGAAACTGTAAAGATTGCAATAACACCAATGCTTACCTCACTGGCAATTCTAAACTATGTTGATATAGATTCAGAAGAGGAAATGTTAGGATATGGAATTGGAATTATACTTCTTAACATAGGAATGTATTTCATTGCACCTGCAGCTATTATATTTAAAATAAGAAAAAGGAAATAATCTCTACGTTCTTATAGTTTATCAAATCCATAAAATTTAATGGATGTAGAATTTGAGGAATTTGATACTGTCGAAGAAATATTTCTGTATATGGCTTGTATTGCATCACCAATGAAAAATATTTTGCCAATTAATTCTTACAAAGGATATATTTGCTCTATTATACCGCTGAGCCATTCAGACACTGACACCTATCTAATGATTTACACAAAGGGCACGTTAGAAAATGGAATTTTGGAATTTGATGTGAACACCAAATCTTACAAAAAGGTTGAATCCATAGAAAGATCCGATAAAACCTATTTTGTAATCATGTCTCCAAAAAGAAACACTATAGCTGATGCAGCAATAGAAAAATTATAATCTATTATTTTGTGTAGGCAGGAGCAGTAACAGATCTACTTCTTGCCCATTTTTCAATAATCTCTTCAGGCATTCTTCCATTAAACAAGTCCTTACACAAACCACGCAAATATCTCATTATTGCCCATGTTCCAACCTTAATCAAACCATACATGAAAATTTTCATTGGGGGTCCATACGTCTTGTTTCTAAGAATAATTGGTATGATATCATTAATAACACGAAGGTTGTTTTCCCAACATTTCCAAAACAATGTAAACTGTGCCTCATTCAGGTTGCCAAAGTGCATTGAATTTTTCTCACTAAAGTCTTGGTAGAGTAACGGAGCTACTAATCCCCTAAAATCAAACGCCCTAAAGTCACCCATCATATCAATTGTATGTTGAACATCATCAGGAGTTTCATCCGGCCAGCCAATGATTATAGTGGCTGCTGGAAACCAATGATTTTTGTTAAGTATTTTTGCACCTTCTCTCACTACCCATCCCCACTCTTCTGGTGAAAACGGTTTTGCCTTTACTCCCAAGTGTTTTTTTACCAAGTTAGGAGCAACCGTTTCAATTCCTAGATTTGTTGATATCCATCTTCCACTCTTATGCATGTCATTAATTTCAGAAATATCTTGCAGCAGCTTTGGATCAGCAACAACAGCTGAGAATGTCATGTGTGTGGTGCCAACAAAATTTGCACCTAGATCTTTTAGTCCCTTCCATAGAGAAGTGATGGCATCATAGTTTGGATAGAAGTCTTTATTGTCACAGCCATATAGTAGCATCTCATCAGAGTGCAACCAAACAGAATCAAAACCATAATCAAGGTTTACCTTCGCTTCACGCTGTAGTCTGTCAATAGGAAGATCCTTTTTGGATCTTTTGTTAACATCACAAAAGTCACAACCTCTTCCGCATCCTCTCATTGCCTCTATTAAGGAATTTACAGTAGGAGAAGTAATCTCTGGAATATTTTGTATGTTCCTTACAAAGCAATGCATTAGTTCTGGGGCATCTCCTTTTTCCAAGTCATTGAATAAATCCAAAGCAAGTTCATCTGCTTCACCAACAACTACGGTGTCAATACCATGAATTCTCATTCTATCTGACTTTGCAAGTTCCCATGCACCATTTCCGCCAACTACAACTTTGAAATTATATTTTTTCTTTAATTGAATAATATCTGCACACATCTTTTTGAATTTCATCGCAACGTAAGAAAGTTTTTCAGGTGACATAGTAGTTGTAACTGGAGCCATTCCAAGTGGATCCATTACATTGATTCCAACTATTTTGGTATCAGAGCCTACTGATTTTTCAATATAATCAGGATTTACAGTTAGGATTTCATCCCTTTTGTAACCTTGTAACAGTGCACCTTCTACCCTTCTTAATCCAACTTGTGCAACTTTTGCTTCTCCAGTATTAGGATCAGTTTCAACCGGAGGGCAAAAGACTTTGTCAAAAACCCATTCTGGAAGAACCTCATAAGGACCACATGCTATGAAACCATAAAGAAAATTACCTCTATAATTAGTCATTAAACTACGATCCGCAGTAAGTACTATTCTTTTACCAGACAATGTAAGCTTGACCTTGTCGATAGTATAAAATTTTTGCGACAAGACACCTAATATTTACCAAAAATTCAATCATCAAAAAGGGAGAATAGAATGAAAGAAGTTAGTGAGCCTAGACATACTGTACCACATATTGGTGAATCCAGTGTAATTAGGGATTTTGTTTTCGGGTTTGGAGATGGAATAAACACTTCGCTTGGGATTGCAGCTGGTGTTGGTGGTGCGAACGTTTCCTCTGATATTATAATTTTGGCGGCATTAGTGGGAATGTTTACTGGCGCAAAGGCTATGGCTGTACAAAATTATCTTGCTGTAAAATCTCATAGACAATTATTAGAATCCGAAATAGCCAGGGAGAAGTGGGAGATAGAAAATAAAGCTGATGTTGAACGTCAAGAGATTGAGGATATTTACAAAGCGAAGGGATTTTCAGGCAAAGAACTTGAGATGATTGTAAACAAAATTACTTCTGATAAAAAAGTCTGGTTAGATACAATGCTTAATGAAGAACTAAGATTGAATGTAGATGTTGTTGGAAGTCCACTAAAAAGCGCATTGATAATGTTTGTTTCTTTTTTGGTTGGCGGTATGCTTCCTATAATTCCGTTCTTTTTTGGCAGTGGTTATAGTGCACTTCTAATGGCAGTAGGAATTAGCATAACGGCTTCATTTATTGTCGGTGCCATAAAATCACGAATGGCCGAAACTGGTATAGTGAAGGGTGGTTTGGAAATGGCTGGTCTTGGAACTGGTGTTGCATTAATTGGATTTGGTATTGGCAGCGAACTTGCAAACTTGGGAATAATTAACGTGTAGATTTAGCTTTTATTTTGTTTGCTATATTTGCAGCCGCAGCACCCGCACCAACACCATTGTCTATATTGACTACAGTAAGACCAAGGGAACAGCTTTGCAACATAGAAGCAAGCGCAGCAACTCCTTTTTCACCATATCCATATCCAATTGAAGTTGGTACTCCTATTACAGGAACATCAGCAACAGATGTTACAATTGATGCTAATGCACCTTCCATACCAGCAACCACAATTATAACACTAACTTCTGATTCAATGAATTGTTTAATAACGGGAAAAATTCTATGCAGTCCTGCGATTCCAACATCATAACTGCATAAACAATCGCAGTTCATAGATTCACACACAAGTCTAGCCTCTTCTCCCACACCAATATCTGATGTACCAGCACCAATTATTCCAACTTTACCACCTGTTTTTTTAATATTTTTTTTGTAAATCAAAAGTGCAGTGGTGTTTTTTCCCTTTTTGATTTTATACTTATTTTTTTTTGCAAATTCTAAAATTTTAGTATAATCTTTTTGTTTGATCCTAGAAACAAGCACTTCATTATTTTTTGATAAAGTTTTTTTAATTATTTTTTTTAAATCTAAAAGCTGCTTTCCTTCAGCAAAAATAATCTCAGGTATACCTTTCCTATTTTTTCTTCCAGTATCAATCTGAGCAATATTGCCTATCTTTTCAATTGAATATAACGATAATAGTTTTTTAGCCCTTGATGGTGAAATCTTTCCTTTTTGTAATGATTGGAAAATTTGTTCTACGTTCAATTATCTACATTAAATTTGATTGTTTAAAAAATGATCAGATATCAATACCTGCTATGGCATTTTTAACACTGTTTACTCCCTTATCGAACCACTCCTTTTCGTCCTGGTTTAAATCAAGTTCATTGATTTTTTCTACACCATTTTTTCCTATCACTGCAGGTACACCTATTGTGACATCCGAATAACCGTATTCTCCGTCTAAATATGTTGAAACTGGCATGACTTGTTTTTTGTCTTTCACAACACTTTCAATCATAGAGGAGATTGCATTTCCTGGTGCATGGACTGTAGCCCCTTTCAGTTTTATTACTTCAGCTGCAACATTTTTTGTCAGAGTAAAGATTTCATCTAATTTTTCTTGAGAAAGGATCGTAGGTAAAGATTTTCCAGATACTTGTGCAAATCTAGTCAGTGGTAACATGTTTTCTCCATGTTCTCCTATTACTATCGCATCAATTTCCTTTCGTGAGCCATTAGTTGCCTCGTGAATGAATTGTTTGAATCTTGACAAGTCTAACATTCCACCCATTCCAAACACTCTATTTTTTTCAAAACCTGAAGTTTTGAATGTGATGTATGCCATAGGGTCTAATGGATTAGTAACTGGAATTATCAATGAATTATCTGCATATTTTTTTATATTTCCAACAACATCTTTTACAACTCCCGCATTAATCTTCAATAAATCCATTCTAGTCATTCCTGGTTTTCTTCCAGCACCAGCTACTACAACAACAATATCTGAACCCTTCATATCTTCATAATTATTAGAACCGCTGATTTCAACATCTATTCCTTGTTCAGATAATAGGTGATTAAGATCCATTGCTTCTCCCTGTGGGAGTCCCTCTGCAATATCCAAAAGAAGGATTTGATCGTCTAGTTGCTTTATTGCACAATGTAGCGCAGCAGATCCACCTACTTTTCCCGCACCAATTATGGTTATCATATTCTGCACTTGGATTTTTGATAATTAAATCTATGTAGCCGAGTAAACGTTAAACAGAATTTATAAGCATTTTAAAGAATTTAGTTTTATGGTATTTGTTATTGATGCACAGGTTGCCGGCGTTTCTGGCGATATGTTACTTTGTAGCCTTGTAAATATTGGTGCAAACAAATCAAAGATCATAGATGGAATTCGTAGCGCTGAATCATTATGTAAAGACGTTAAAGTGAAAAAGATAGATTTTGTGGAAGTGAAAAAAAATTCATTACAAGCAACTGAATTACTATTAGAAATAGATGATGATGTGCATGAAAGAAAAGGCATAGAGATAAAGGAAATAATTACAAAATCTGCGGAACAATTAAAAATTTCTGAAAGTGCAAAAACTTTTGCTGTAAAATCTATTGAAACTCTCATACACGCAGAATCAAAAATTCACGGTGAACCGGAAGACTCGGTGCACTTTCATGAGGCAGCAAGTTTTGATACAGTTGTAGATCTATTAGGAACTGCTATTGCTCTAGATGATTTGGGTTGTTTTGACGATGATATAGTTGTCACACCTGTAGCTATAGGAGGTGGTACAGTAACTTTTTCTCATGGTACTAGTTCTAATCCTGCCTATGCAATTTTAGAAATATTTAGAGAATCAGGAATTATTACAGTAGGCGGAAATGTAAAGGA
>OFBF01000083.1_pt1 | contig 7084 bp, 7 predicted proteins | sample 1520501 | NCBI WGS metagenome assembly OFBF01 (sample SAMEA3696448, study PRJEB22514) | metagenome | biome: water; feature: marine; material: hydrothermal vent | place: Pacific Ocean | collected 2014-08-15 | depth 1539 m
CATTGAAACGTATATCCATAATATGTAAATGCATTTGTTTAGTGGGCACTTTGATTGCTCTAACAAATAACGGCGCATCTTTTCCAAAATATGCTTTTACATCAGTTCCATGATGTGGCTGTTCTGTCATTTCAATAGTATCAACAGTTTGTTTATCAGTTTGCTCAAGGTCAGCCCATCTTCTTATTAATGTTGCATCAAATCGTACTAATTTATCAGCATATTTTTCTCTTAATGGATTTAGAATTCTACCCATTCCAGTTACATTACAGCTTCCTTGCATAACGTATTTTTTATTAAATGCCTCAGTATAGTTTACTCTAGAATTAAAAAGAATGTCAGCTACTGCATTATCATTAAAAATTGTTTCACCGCCCTGAAAAATAGCCTTAATACCCTTTGGTTCGTAAATATTTTTTTTATTAACGAATCCATTACCACCTGGTGAAGCATCTATTACTAAATCACAGTTATCTATTACAGATTCAATTGAGCCCGAAATATCATAATTCTTGAAATTATCAATTTTATCTTCAGGAACATAAACAGAAAATCCATCATTAATAACATGCTGTACTTTTTCATTTGAGGAATGTTTTCCAATTCCCACTACATCTATGTCAGGATCATCTTTGATAAATTTTGTAATACGGCTACCAATTGATCCATATCCATTTACAAAAACTTTCTTCATAATTATTTTTAGAGACTGTCATTTATTTACATACTGTATGCTTAACGATCCATAATCTATAAGTTAGAAATTATTGGTAATTTTGATTTTTTAGATGTATAATAAAGACCTAAATCCTCATGATTTTTTATTGCAACCATGGAACCCGACTCAAAACCACCATCAGATGATAATGTACCAAGCTTTTTTTCTAATTACGATAAAAATATTGAAGAATTATCTCATAAAAAAAATGATATAACTAATTCATTTGAACCTACATCAAAAAAATCACAGGGAACATCTAATCGAACTGTTCATTGGCCATCACTTGGAATTGGGGCTGGAATTGCCATTGCTTGTATTTTTTGTGGTGTATTATTGGTAAATATGATTAACACAGAATCTACACAAGTTTTAGATGAAATTACAATAAATGAAATTACAACAACAAAAAAACCTACAATTGCATCATTTTATGACAACGCATCACCAATCTTAGGTGATCTAAATGCACCACTTACTATGATTGAGTTTGGTGACTATCAATGTACATTTTGTAAAAAATTTTTCCATGAAACAGAGTGATCTATTCTAACAAATTATGTTGAAACTGGAAAAGTGAAAATGCTGTTTAAAGATTTCATAGTGGTTAATGAGGATTCTATAAATGCGGCTAGTGCTGCACATTGTGCAAATGATCAAAAAATGTTTTGGCAATACCATTCAACATTATACAATAATTGGGATGGTGAAGGAACAGGTTGGGCATCTTCTGAACAACTTCATCAATTTGCATCTACATTAGGTTTAGACATGGATAAATTTTCAGAATGTATGTCTAAATCAAAATGGAAAGAATTAGTTGATTCAAGTAAAGTAGATGGTCGTACATTAGGTGTAAGTGCAACACCAACATTTTTTATCATCGATCAAAATAATAAAGTACTAAAAATTACTGGTGCACAACATTATGATGTGTTTCAGGAAGTGTTTGATTCATTACTTGAATGATAGTAATTTTCAGAAAAATTAACGTTGATCTAAAAATTTGTTAATAAGATCTGAAAAAATTAACAGGAAATGTATATATTCCAAGTTCGAAAGGCTAGCTCATGGCAGCAGGTATAGATGATATCGCAATTTACATTCCTAGACTTTATCTTGATGCAGGTGATTTTGCTAAAGCAAGAGGTCTAGATCCAGAAAAATTAGAGCGTGGATTAGGAATTGGTCAAATGGCTATTGTTGATACAAATCAGGATCCTGCATGTCTTGCGGCAAACGCTTGTCTAAGAGTTATGCAAAAAAACAAACTAACTCCTGATAAAATTGGTCGATTATATGTTGCAACTGAATCAGCATTTGACGAATCGAAGGCTATGAATTCGTATGTAATAGGAATGTTAGAACAAGTTTACGGCGAAGATACTTTTGGACACTGCGGTGGAATTGAATGTAAATTTGCCTGCGTTAGCGGTTCATATGCATTATATGATAATACTAATTGGATTAGGGCCGGTGAGGCTGAAGGTAAGTATGCACTAGTGGTTGTTTCAGACATTGCAAAATATGACTTGGGTTCAAGCGGTGAAGTAACTCAGGGTGCAGGTGCTATAGCAATGCTATTGAATGATAATCCTAGATTATTATCATTTGATCCTAAAGTTACAGCAACATCAATCAAGAACGAGTATGATTTTTACAGACCATTTGGAAAAGAAACACCAATTGTACATGGACAGTATTCTAATCTTCTTTATCTAATTCAAGTAAAAAATGCACTAATAGATTATAAAAGGAAAGTGAAAGAAACAGGATTAATCAAACTAAAGGAAGGTGAAACTATTCTTGATCACGTTGATTATCTGAATATGCATCTTCCATACAGTAACATGGGTAAAAAGGCTCTTGCTTATCTTGTTAGACATGAATGGAGAGATTTACCAAGATGGAAAAAAATTATTGAAGAAATAGGAATGGAAGAACCAATTCCAAAAGATCCACGTGGAACAATTGAATCAACTCTTGAGGATGCAGAGTTTATGGCTAATGATCATCAATTTACAAAATTATTTACAAGCACCGAAATGTATGCTGAACTTTATGAATCAAAACTTGCTAGCTCCCTAATTGCATCTAAAATGATTGGTAATTTGTATACTGCTTCATTATATCTTGGATTTAGAAGTAGTTTAGAGTTTGAATACCAAAAGAGAGTTGACTTGGAAGGGAAGCGTGTAGGATTTTGTTCTTACGGAAGTGGGGCTAGTGCCATGATCTTTAGTGGTGTAATACAACCTGAATATGAACAAGTTGTAAAAGATATGAATCTTGAAGCAGAACTTGGACCAAGAACTAAGCTGTCTCTAGATGAATACGAAGAACTTCATGAAAATAAGCGTACATATGAAGAAAATATCCGTTCAGCAAACAAAGAGTTCGTTATAGTTGATGTAAAAACATCAGCTGAAAGTAAAGGTGAACGTCATTATGCCTTTGTTGATTAAATCTGATGAGTGAAAGTTCACCCATTAAAGATGCATTATACGCAAAGATAGAGGACATCGGGCAAGAACAAATACACCAATTATTGTTAAACGGTAAGTTTTCAGAATTATTTGAAAAAATTTACGAACCAGTTATTCAAAGTGTACATAATATAGAAGAATATGAAAAACATGGGACATTAGCAGAAAGCCTAACACATTATCTGTTTACAGAGATGTTAATTCCTAGTCAACGAAAAATTACTTTTAAAAATATAGAACTAGACATGATAATTCCAAATACAGAAGAATTACAAAAAAATAGTCATAATACGATAATGATATTTTTTGTTAAAACATCCAATATTGAAGAAATAAAACAAAGAATTCGAGATATAAAGAAAATTCAGAAAGAGGATCTAAACATATGGATTATTTCAAAAGATCATATTGAAATTCCACAATCTACATACATAACAGAAAAAGAGTCTTTTGGTAAATTTTTGAAAGACGCTCAAAATTTTATTAAAACAAAGAAGATGAATAAACTAAATATTTTCAAGACCAAGGTTTGACATATCAACAAAATTTGGAAAATTTTCAACATACGATTCAATGGTAAATGAATGATTGTATGGAATTGCACCAAAAACTTTGCGTCCAGTTAGACCAAAGATTTGATGCTTCAAATTAGTTAACTCATACCCGTCAGAAACATTTTGATTTACCAAAAATCCTTTTAAATTCAAATTTTTTTGTCGTACATGCTCGTATGTCAACATGAAATGATTTACAGCACCGATTTTAGAACCAATTACAATGAATGAACTCAATTGTAAATCAGAAATCAGATCAGAAACAAAATAATTTTTAGATATAGGAGTCATAATTCCACCGATTCCTTCTACAATTACAACATCATGTATTGAAGCAAGTTGTTTGTATGATTCAATTACCTTGGAGATATCAATTTCAAGATTAAGTTGTTTAGATGCATCATATGGAGAAGTAGGAATTTCAAAATAATATGGGTTTACAAGATCAACAGGATCTTTTACTCCCGAATACTTCATTAAAATTTCAACATCCTCGGATACAGAATCAGGTGTTGCCTTGTAACCAGATGCAAAAGGCTTCATCACACCAACATCTACATCAATATCACGAAGATGTTTAGCTATTGAAGCACTGACACATGTTTTTCCAACATCAGTATCAGTTCCAGTAACAAAAAAAGAATTCATCATAATTTCCTAGATATTGATTTGATTGTACATATGGTTCCATCAATTAGAAAGTTAAGATCTTTTTGAGATATCGCTAATGGAGGAACGAGCATTATGGTATTTCCAAGTGTTCGGAAATAGATTTGATGTTTTCTACCTTCTTCAAATACTAATTTGTTAATGGATGTTTTAGATGAAATAGGTTTGTTTGAGTTTTTGTTTTGAACAAGATCAATTCCCATAACCATTCCCTTATGACGAATTTCTCCCACAATATCTAAATTAGAAATATCATTAATTCTATTTTCAAAAACCTTAGATGTTTTTTGAATTTTTTCAATTAGATGGTATTTTTCATACAATTCAATATTTTTTAGAGATAATGCAGCAGCTGTGGGATTTCCAGTATAGGTATGACCATGAAAAAGATGTTTGAATTCAGAGAACTTACCAAGAAAAGAATCATTAATTTTCTTCGTGGTTAAAGTTGCAGCAAATGTTTGATATCCCCCAGTAAGCATTTTTCCAAACGAAACAATATCAGGAATAGAGTTTTGAGATTGATATTCAACCATAGATCCTAGTCTACCAAAACCAGTTGCAATTTCATCTAAGACAAACAAAACATCATTTTTTTTGCATATCTGAGATATCTTTTTTTGGAAAGTTTTAGGATAAATTATTACACCTCCAGCCATCTGTGCACCACTTTCCATAACAAATGCAGCAATAGAATTATCTTTTTTTAGTTTATCTTCAATTTTTGATAGACAGTATTCTTCATATTCCTTAGAAGACATTTTTTTGTGAGTTCCAGCAAATATAGTTCTTGGAACAGGAAATTGTATAGTTGAAAATAATTTTGAACGGAATTTTGAGAAAAATTCAGGCACATATCCTACAGACATTGCACCAAAAGTATCACCGTGATATCCATTTTCCAGAGTGGCAACATTTGTTTTTTTATTTTCCCCCACATTATTCCAATATTGCAATGCAATTTTTATAGCAACTTCCATGGCAGTTGATCCATTATCAGAAAAAAAAACTTGAGTCATGTTTGGAGACAATTTTATTAATTTTTTAGCAAGTAATTCAGAGGGTTCATTTGTAAGATTGAATAATGGTGCATGTTGAAGTTTTTTTGTTTGCTTAATGATTGCGTTAACCAACTCTTTTTTGGAATGCCCCCAAACGTTACACCACATACTTGCAACACCATCAAGTAACCTATTCCCATCTTCATCAATCAACCACATTCCTTCACCACGAACAATTTTTGGAAATTTGTTCCATTCTGACATCTGTGTATTTGGATGCCACAAATGATTCTGGTTTTTCATTACTGCACAAATATTATTCATTACTAATAATAGTTAACCTCAACAAATATTTTGGTTAACGCTTAATTATGTATCAAAATTAAAAAAATCAATGTCTGAAAAACGTGAACTGATATTAAAATACCGTAATGATGTTGTGAATGGCAAAAAACTAACAAGATCTACTATATCTGAATTATTTAATATTAATAATAAATTCCTTCTAAATTTATCAAATGCAGCAAACTACATAACAAGACATTTTCATGGATCAAAAGTTGATATTGAAGAATTAGCAAATATTAAAAAAAATTTTTGTAGTGAGGATTGTACATTTTGTTCACAATCAGCATTCTTTAATACAAAAATTACTGGATATGAGCTTCCACCACCAGAAGAAATAGTTGAACAGGCACTAAATGCAAAAAATGATGGTGCTAGTTCATTTTGTCTTGTTGCTGCATGGAGAGAACCTAGCATACTTGATTTCAAAAAGGTGTGTGTAATTATTGAAGAGATTAATAAAAAAGTTGGAATTTCAGTTGAATGTAGTCTTGGGTTTTTAACTGATAAACAAGCTAAAACACTAAAGAAACTTCAAGTAAAACGATATAACCATAACCTGGAGACATCACGTAGCAAATTCCCAGAAATTTGTACAACTCATACATATGATGATAGAATAAAAACACTAAAAATCGCCAGAAACGCTGGTTTAGAACTTTGCACCGGTGGGATAATTGGTATTGGTGAAACCAGAAAACAGCGTGAAGAACTAATTTTTGAAATTTCAGAATTAAAGCCTGAAGAAGTTACTGTAAATATGTTGATTCCAATGCCAGGAACACCATTAGAACTTCAGACACAATTAGATATTACAGAGATCTTGAGGGTCTTTAGTACACTAAGGTTTCTTTTACCAGAATCAATAATCAAAATTTCTGGTGGCAGAGGGCTTAATTTGGAAGATGATGGACAAAAACTATTACTTAGTGGTGCAAATGGGATTATAAGCGCAGGATATTTAACAATGAATGGAAACCCTATACAAAAAGACTTGGAAATGATTGAAAAGATACATCTTGAAGCATAAATTAGAATATATTAATTCTGAATTAAAAAAAATCAAAAGAAATAACCTTTATCGAAAAATGAATGATGCTGTAATAAATGGCCCATACATTACTATTAATTCTAAAATTCTCATTAATCTTTCCTCGAATGATATTTAGGAATTAAATCATCAAAAATTACAAAAAAACAAAATCAATCTAGTTCTAGATTAATTGCGGGAAATAGTAAATCGTTTAAAATTCTTGAAAATAAATTGGCTAAACACAAATCACAGGAAAACTCATTGATTTTCCCAACAGG
>OFBF01000095.1_pt1 | contig 6707 bp, 8 predicted proteins | sample 1520501 | NCBI WGS metagenome assembly OFBF01 (sample SAMEA3696448, study PRJEB22514) | metagenome | biome: water; feature: marine; material: hydrothermal vent | place: Pacific Ocean | collected 2014-08-15 | depth 1539 m
GAATTAATAATAAATTTGTAATCGGCAATTAATTTATTGGCTTCCTGCATTGAAACTGTATCTGCATTGCCTCCAATTTTTTTTGCGAACTCGGCTAATTTGTTTGCATTTTCCAGAGTTCTGTTTACAATTGTAATTTTACCGGCTTTTTCTTTAACCATCGCGGTGACTATTGCTCTTGCTGCCCCACCAGCGCCCAAAAGTATTACTTGAGAGTCTTTTATCGTTAAATTTCTTTTTTTTATAGGATCTAGAAATCCTATCATGTCTGTGTTATAGCCCTTAAGCCTTCCATTATCATTTGATACTGTATTTACTGCTCCAATTACTTTGCATGTTGTGTCCATCTCATCCAAAAACTTCATCATTTCAATTTTATGAGGAATTGTGACATTAAATCCAGCAATTTTTATTGCCTTTAGCGCATCTATTCCCGCAGATAGCTCTCCAGCAGGTATTTTGTATGCAATGTAGGTATGGTCTAATTCTAAGTGGCGAAAGGCAGCATTGTGTATATTTGGAGATAGAGAATGATCTATTGGATCTCCTATCACGGCATATGTGCTAGTCATCTACTTTCTTATTGTAAAGATTGATTTAACCTCATCCAAGCTAAATTGTCCCGGTGCGATTGGTTTACCCAATGACACATACGTATATGGACTCCCCAAAAGTAGGCAAAGTAAACGTGACATCTTTCCAAAATTTCCCATTGAAAACGCAATCAGTTTTACATTCTTACTGTTATTGTATAATGACAATATTCGTGATCCATCGTTAATTGATTTTGCCATTGTAACTATTTTGATATTATTTGAAAATTTTTTCATTTCTAATAATTTCTTTTTCAAGATAGAAATATCAGGTGTTTGTTTGAAATTATGCCAAGAAACAAGAGTGCGGGTACCAGTACTTTTCAGGTAACGCTGTAGGTTCTTATTTTTTCTTAGTGTGTCATATTCTATATCAAGCAAAAAGGGATCATACTCAGCAATTAACTTGATAATAGAAACCCTATTTTTTTCACTGCCAGAAAATTTTCCGCCCTCACGAATTGGTCTCAACGTACTAACACATCTTCTCAAATCTTTCCTGATTAGATGTAATACCTCAGGCACTGAGTTTGGGTTTAAAAAATCAAATCTGATTTCAGCATAATCTGATTTTTTTAATGCTTTTGTAAGTGTCTGTTTTAGTTTTTTAGGAGTTTTTTCAGCAATACTAACACATGTTTTGTATGTCATTTTTTCTATTTCTCTAAAATGTATTCATCAGATACTTCCATTCCAAAATGTCTTCCAGTTGCTGCCTTTGAATGTACTATCACTGAATCACCTTTTTTTAGATGTGTCACGGACACCAATTGTCCATTAGGTTTTACAAAACGAATCGTCTCCGCATCTTGAGCTATAATACCACCTATTTCATCCCCAACTTTGGCTTTAATCATAAGCATTGGTCTTTTTTCTATTTTGCATCTGCCTATTACAGCACGTCTTGCCTTTCCTTTAGAATCAAGTACTAGTATCTCCACACCAGTTTCTAATTCAGATAGATATTTTGTAGTACCATCAGGTGCTAGAGTGTAGCAATGTACTGCACCCGCATTAACTCTAAATGGTCTGGGTGAAGTAAATGAAGAACCAACTGATTCGTTATGAACTAAAAACAAAAAGTTTGCTCTATTTCCAACCAACATACCTTCACCTCTATTCAGCATGGATGCCGTGTCAACACACACTCTTTCGCCGTCGCCAACTTCTTGAATCTCTATTATTTTCGCAGAGCTGAGTTCAAAGCTTTTTGAGCCTAAATACACTAATGCCTGTCTAACTTCATTCATTGAGCCTGTATTGAAAATCACACCATCCACACCAACATCTAAAATGGAAAACATTTTTCTTGCCTCTTTTGCATTTCTTGCAACAGAAAAAATTTTAGTATGTATTTTGTGAAGTTTTGCAATAATATTTTCTAGTGGAATTATCTTCCAGTCTTTCACTTCTATTATAACAAAATCTAATCCCTTTTTTGCAGAATCAAGAACATTTTCAATGTCTTTATTTGATGAGACCTTAAACTTTCTTCCAATCTTCTTTCCTTTGAGTTTTTTAATTATGGGTTTATCCAAAATTACGTAATCAGCATTTTGCGATGGAAAAACTGTTTGTATTTTCGTCTTGCCTAAACTTTTTGGATCCGCAAAAACTGTCCTAATACCTTCATCTTCCAAATTTTTAACAAACTTTGCAAGATGATTCTTAGCAACTTTTGGTTGAATGATTAATTGTTTATTAATTGCCAATTATACTAGCCACTTCCTTTGCTGTTTGATTTTTGAATATTATTCCTGCAAGAGCCTCTACAATTTTTTCAGGCGAATTATGTGCAAATATGTTTCTTCCATAAGTTACTCCCTTAGCACCAGCTTTCATAGCATCTTCTGTCATTTGTAAAACATCCATATCTGTTTCAGCCTTTGGACCACCAGCAATAACAAGCGGTACAGGAACGCTATCAACAACTTTTGAAAATGAATCTATATCTCCAGTGTATAACGTTTTAACAATATCAGCGCCACATTCAGCGCCAATTCTTGCGGTGTGCGCTACAACTTCAGGATCGTGTGGATTTTTAATATTTTCACCTCTAGGATACATCATTGCTAACAGTGGAACATTCCATTCATGACATTGTTCAGAAATCATTCCCAAGTCAGCAAGCATTTCAGGTTCTTCCTTTCCACCAATGTTTATGTGCAAAGATACACCATCAGCACCAAGTCTTAGCGCCTCTTTAACAGAACCAGTAAGCATTTTCCTGTTTGGTGCAGTAGAGAGTGATGTGCTTGCAGAAAAATGAGCCAAGATACCAACTTTTGGCGGTCTTGGCAGTGTTTTGATGATACCTTTGTTAATTATAACGCAAGTAATTCCATGACTTTCACATTTGTAAATCATGGAATGTGGTTTTTCAAGACCTTCAATAGGACCATTTGAAATACCATGATCCATTGGAATGCAAAGCATTCTTCCTTTTCTTAAGATTCTGTTTAATCTAATCTCGGTTCCATTTGTCATAGATGGTATAATTTTCGTATGCTACTTAAAAATTATAGCAACATAGTCCAATTTTCAAGAATTAAATAGCGACTGAAAAATATCACAATTGGATTGAGTCAAATTATTAATCAACTTCATGACACTGAAATTAAAGATATACTTGAAAACTCTCTTCAGGGGATAAGACCAGAATACAATGATTACATCAGATTACTTGACTCGGATAATGTATCTATGATGGGCTTTGTAGCTGGAACTTTAACACGTAATGAATTTGGTAAAAAAGCATCTTTTGTAAATAATATAATTCTCAACTATACCAATGTATGCATAACTGACTGTAAATTTTGTGCGTTTTACAGACCACCTAACCATGATGAATCTTACACATTAACCCTAGATGAAATTGAATCACGTGTTAAAACTGCATATGATTTGTTCAAAATAAGACAAGTATTGATTCAGGGTGGACACAATCCTGACCTTGGCATTGAATATTACGAAGATTCATTCAGAATGATCAGAAAAAAATTTCCGCAAGTGGGAGTTCATGGCTTATCAACATCCGAAATTGATACCATTGCTAAGGTTGAAAAATCATCAACTAAGGAAATTTTATCGAGACTAAAAGATGCGGGATTACAATCTTTACCAGGTGCTGGGGCTGAAATTTTAACTGATAATGTAAAAGAGATTATCAGTCCAAAAAAAATTACGAGTGATGAATGGTTACGCATTATGGAGGAAGCACATACTCTTGGAATTCCAGCATCTGCCACAATGATGTATGGGCATGTTGAATCAAATCAGGATATAGCTGAACATTTTAGAAAAATTGTAGAATTACAAAAAAAGACCGGTGTTTTTATGGCATTTATCCCTTGGAGTTTTGAACCAAATAATACACAGATGCAAAAAGAAGGAATAATTAATTTTGGTGCTGGTGGGGTTCAACTCCTAAAGATGATTGCAATATCTAGGCTTGTATTTGATGGGTTAATTCCACATATTCAATCATCGTGGTTAACAAATGGAATTGGAATGGCACAATTGGCATTACAATACGGTGCCGATGACTTTGGCGGTACATTAATTGGCGAAGAGGTTGTATCATGTACAGGTGCCCGTTCTACAGAATTAACTAGTAAGAAAATAATTGATTCTATTCACCAGATTGGATTTGAAGTAGAAGAAAGAGATAATTTTTACCAAACTGTTTGCAAGTATTAAAGCCCATATCTTGACCAGTTCGAGTCAACTTTTTCCTTTGTGATATCATCAACTTTTACCTGTTCTTGAATCTCCCTTTCAAATCCTTCCTCGACAGTCTTTTGCGTAGCGTCTATTCCTAATTTTGAACCTAAATTAACTCTAGGTGAAGCAGGATCTAAAGTATCTGTAGGTGCATTGTCTATGATAATTGTATCACGTGCAGCATCAGTTTTAGTTGTAACTGCCCAGATTACTTCATTCATATCATGCACATTCACATCATGATCAACCACTATGATTATCTTAGTTAATGCCAATTGACCCATACCCCATAATCCCATCATAACTTTTTTTGCCTGACCAGGATAGCGTTTTTTTATTGATACAATTGCTAGTCCTTGAAACCAACCTGCAGGTGGCATGCTAAAATCAACCACTTCCGGATGTAGCATTCTTATCAGTGGTAAAAATGAACGCTCAATAACTTTTCCAATATATGCATCTTCTAAGATTGGTTTACCTACAACAGTTGTTAGATAGATAGGATTTTTCCTTTGCATTATTCCTGTAAGCGTAAATGTTGGGAATGGTTCTTCTGGTGTGTAAAAACCTGTATGGTCACCAAATGGTCCCTCATTTCTAATATCAGTGGAGTCCACATATCCTTCTAACACCATCTCAGCATTCGCAGGAACCTCAAGATCTACTGTCTTGCATTTTACAGTCCTGATTCCTTTTTTTCTAGTAATGCCGGCAAAAAGATATTTGTCAAGTCCCTCTGGGACAGGAGCTATTGCAGAAAAAACAGTTGCTGGTTCTCCACCTATGATTATTGCAGCATCAATCTTCTTGTCTTTTTCTTTTGATATGTCATAATGTGCTGCGCCACGTTTGTGTTTTTGCCAATGCATTAATGCATGTGTGCTATCAATGATTTGGATTCTATAAACACCTAAATTTCTTACACCTGTCTCAGGATGTTTTGTAGCAACAAGTCCAAATGTAATAAATTTTCCAGCATCTTTTGGCCATGACTTTAAAATTGGAATTTTATCAAACGAGGGTGATTCATTTACTATTTCAGTGACAGGGCCACTTTTTTCTAATTTTGGAAATGATTCACTCATTTTAGATAGCTCCGGTAATTTTCTAATTTTATTAAAAATTCCAGCAGGAATTTCCATCTTTGTCATGTCAGCAATTCTTTGTCCAATCTCAGAAAACTCCGCAGTTTCAAGTCCAATCTCAAGTCTTTTCATTGAGCCAAATGCATTTCCTAAAACAGGCATTTCGTAGCCTTTAACATTTTCAAAGAGAATAGCTGGTCCTTTTGCATAAGACACTCTCCTCAAAATTTCAGCAATCTCTAAGTCAGCATCTACTTCTGTTTTTATACGCTTTAATTCCCCAGCTTTTTCCAACTCATCTACAAATTGTCTAATGTCATCAATCGGCACGACATTTGTGTTTGAGAATACAGTATAAGCTTAACTCGATTTATCCTAGTTGGTATAGTTGAAAAAATTCTTAACGTAAGTGTTTTAATTACTTTAAACTAGGTGCTAGTCATGGACAGTAAGAAAAAATGTGCTGTATGCAAGGGAAAGGGCAAGATAGAATTACTGGATTCTCCATGTCCTTTTTGTAATGGTACTGGAGAATTTACAAAAATTTCAGAAAGTTATTTCAAATCTCACATCTGTCAGTGCATTTTCTTAAATCGAAAAACTTGTCCTTTATGTGGAAAGAAATGTCATCATGATACTCCAAATAAGCCAAAAATATTGTTGGGTCCAACGTAGTTTTACTTAAAATTAAGGCATAGGAGGAAGTTCACTTTTCTTACCATGACCACCTGAACCAAATCTACAATAAAAACACAAATCTGATTGCATATGTTTTAGTACTACAACTTTGATTGCACCAATATTTAATGCAACTTTTGTCAGTATTTTGTATTTCATTGGCATTGCAGGTATTACTTCATTCATGTAAACATTATAGTGTTCAGGACAAAATTTTAGAGTAACACGAGCATCTTTTCCAGTTTCATTTACTTGTTTCGTAAATTTGACTTGTTCCCTGACATATTCATGCTTGGGGCAAGGACAATCTTTTCCACCAGGATGCTTATACGCAGGCGTATTTTTCCAATCAAAATCTGGAAATTCTTTATCAAAATCATCCATGTCATACAATAATAATACATTTTATAAAAATTCGATCAAATCATGCTCTGATTATAAGCACAATCTAAATAAAGCACATGTCATTTATTGAATCCATATGGCAGTTAAGAGATCTCGAAAAACTAGAAAAACGACTAGAAGAAAAACTACTAGAAAAACAACTAAAAGAAAAACTGCTAGAAGAAAAACTACTAGAAAAACAACTAAAAGAAAAACAACTAAAAGAAAAGCCAGAAAAGTAACT
>OFBF01000096.1_pt1 | contig 6683 bp, 6 predicted proteins | sample 1520501 | NCBI WGS metagenome assembly OFBF01 (sample SAMEA3696448, study PRJEB22514) | metagenome | biome: water; feature: marine; material: hydrothermal vent | place: Pacific Ocean | collected 2014-08-15 | depth 1539 m
GGCTTATAGCCGCTTGCAAAGACATGCAGACTATAGAAACTGGACGAAAAAGGTAATAAGTTTGCCGTTTCCATATGAGAGACCCCCTGTGCCATCAAGTCAGGAAAATTCGGTTGATATTATTTATAAATCTCTTCTTAAAGGTAAACAGTTTAAGGCAGATTACCTTGGTTCAGCACATGACTATACTGTTCACGGAAAATGGCAATCAAAGAAAAATATTAATAATAATGAACTTATAGCACAAAATAAAATTTACCACCCTTTAGGGCTAATACTTAGGGGTCAAATTATTTATCTTGTTGCTAAGGTATTTAGTGATACAGATGCCAGTAGACCATCTCCTGATGGACATTTTGCTATCCATCAATTCATCAATGTAGAAGCAACTAATAGCAACATTGATGATTCAAATGATAATAGTTATTCTAGATTTAATTTTACAAACTATATTACAAGTAATATGATTGATGAGCCAATTACCCAGAATGATGGCAATCATAGAGACATTAATAGAGCATCTAAGATACATATAGAATTGTATGCTTCTGAGGCAGTTGCTGAATACTTTGAAGAGGATTCACCCTATAAACTCAAAGAAGAAAAGACTAATTGGTATGAAAAGAAGTACCCAGACAGAACTAGACCAAGATGGAGATGTTTTTCTGCAGATAACGTCCCAGATACTGAACAACTTCGTCGCTGGATTTTAAGTTTGCAACCAGATGTAGAGGTGTTAGAGCCAAAAAACTTGAGGAAACATTTTAAAAATGTGACTGAAAAAAGTAGTGCAATTCATGGATATGAATTAAACTGGAATGAAGAAAACAATAGTTGGTTTTAGTTAGTATTTTTTTCAATTTCTTCATACAATTTGTTCAAATAAACATCAAATGAAATTGACTGACTCATCACTGACTCGATATTAGACATACATTCATCCAACTCCTCGAATAATGTCTTTTCAGATGGATGAAAAACATTAGTCCAAATATCAAACTCACCTAAAAGTGATTCTGGAATTTCAGTGTTACTAAGCACTGTTTTGCAAAGTTGACCGTCTTCACTTTGAAAAGAGTCCCAATTAAATCCAAAGCCATCACCAGGATTAAAGATGGCCAAATATTTTGGAGCAATTTGATTAAAGTTATAGAGTGTCCTGTAAGCCGAAACACCATCTGCACAAACAAAAACGAAACTGAATAGTTCTGGACCATGTGTGTCATCAAACTCAGGTTGACGTTCAAGGATATACCATTTAGCAAATGGTTTTTTAATCCAATATTTTAACGTTCCACATACATAATCTGTATCAGTAACAAATTGCATTTGCCCTTTTTTAGTAGTTAGAGATACTACCCCAGTTGGGTCGAGTTCTCTTGATGTTAGTTTCTTCTCCCCAATAACTTTATAACCTTTGAATCCAATTGGGTCACTATCTCTAAAAGTGATATTTTCACCATAATCCCCAGTTCCATATAAAGATGCTTCAATTTGCTTTTGTGTCACACCATAATCAACATAGAAAAAACTTTGAATCTCTCTATGCGCATACCACACAGGGTCACCATCTCGCCCGCACGCTGGGTAATATAACGAATTTTCTAGTAGTTCTTCAAGTGGAAATTTATCAATAATTTCCCCATTTTTGATATTGATTTTTTGCAGTAATTCTCTGTGCATAATAACCTCCATATATAAAAAATAATTTGTATATGGGTATTATGATTTATATCATGCAATTAATTTACGTTATACATAAGCAACGTGAAAAGGTTAGGAAGAAATACAGTTTAGAGCCACGCCCTATCTCATATACAAAGGATAGTTTATTAATACATCCGAAATCTCGGTTATAAAATAGTTCTGTATAATCAGTCCATTTTGGAGAGGTCTAACCCAACCTCCCCATCATTTTTATTCATTATTACGAATTAATATGAAGCCAAACTTTCAACCTAAAGATATTGAAAAAACCATTAAGGACCTGACTGAAGAAGGACTGAAAATAGCTAATTTAGCCAGTCAAGGTCATGATTGGGAAAGTGTTGTAACACCACTTGATCAAATGGAATTTGAATTAGGTCAACATACCAGTGTAAATTCACATTTGAATTCAGTAATGTTCAATGAAGAGTTCAATGCTGAATATGAAAAAACCCTGCCATTGATTACAAATTTTTATAGTGAAGTTAGTACTAATAAGACGCTATATGAAGCTTATAAAAATCTAAGAAATACTTCATTAAATGAGCAACAACGTCATATTGTTAAAGAGTCTATAGAATCCTTTAAGTTATCTGGTGTTGGATTGGAAGGCGAGCAATCAGATAGATTTAAAGCGATTAAAGAACGCTTAAGCTTATTAAGCAATCAGTTTTCTAAAAATGCATTAAAGGCAACCAACGAATGGAAAAAAACACTCACTGAGGCAGAGTTAGAGGGTTATGGTGAAAATGAGTTAGCTAAGGTTAAAACTAAAGACGGCTACGAAATTAGTTTACAAGTGCCTGTGTATATGGATGTGATGACTTATGCTAAGAATCAAACCTTACGTGAGGAAGTGTACAAAGCCTATATCTCTCGTGCTTCCGAAGTAGGAATAACCTCCACTGAATTTGATAATAAAGCCATCATGGATGAAATTCTTAGTCTGAGACAAGAGATGGCAACAATCTTGGGATTTGGGAATTATGCCGATCTTTCGATTGAAGGAAAAATGGTGGAATCAACCGGGCAAGTGATAGACTTCTTGAATGACTTGGTTGATCGTTCAAAGACTCAAGCACAACAAGAATTAGATGAATTACAATCATTTGCAGGTGTGGAGTTAATGCCGTGGGACTTAATGTATTACAGCGAGCAACTCAAAGAGAAAAAGTTTGGCTTTAAGAAATCAGAGTTAACGCCGTACTTTCCAGAGAAAAAAGTTTTATCGGGTTTGTTTTCTACCATTGAAAATCTCTATGGCATATCTCTTAGAGAGATTGAAGAGAAAACATATCATGCTGATGTCAAGGTTTTGGAGATTACCAATCCAGATGGCTTAGTAGGTAGAATCTATCTGGATGTGTATGCCAGAGAAGACAAACGTGGCGGTGCCTGGATGGCCGACTATCAAGCCTTAGTTAATGAAAATAAGCCAGTTGCTTTTGTGGTTTGTAATCTAAATTCACCGACCGAAGGAAAACCAGCGCTGTTCGAATTTGATGAAATTGTAACTTTGTTTCATGAATTTGGTCATGCTCTACATCATGTGCTTACCAAGGTGCCATATCCATCTGCAGCAGGTATCGCAGGTGTGCCATGGGATGGAGTGGAGTTACCTAGTCAATACATGGAATTCTTTTGTTATGAAAAAGAGGTAGTAGGGTTACTCTCAGAGCATTGGCAAACAGGAGAGTCACTACCTGATGAATTATATGAGAAGGTCATAGACTCTAAGAATTACCAATCAGCAATGCAAATGTTGAGACAATGTGAATTTTCATTATGGGACCTGAGAACTCACATGTCTAGTGAAGATACGTATAAGGTTCTTGAAGAGGTTAGATCTAAGACAGCATTAATACCAATTGTAGGTGAAAATCGTTTTCTAAATACTTTTGGCCATATCTTTAGTGGCGGTTATGCAGCAGGATATTTTAGTTATAAATGGGCGGAAGTTTTAGCAGCAGATGCTTATTACTACGTACAAGCGCAAGGTGGCATTGGATCAGATGCCTCTCGTTCTTTTATGCACAATATTTTGGAAATTGGTGGGAGTTTAGACTACATGCAACAATATGTGGAATTCAGAGGTAAAAAACCTTCTATTAGTGCATTACTTCAATCTAATGGAATTGACAATTAACTGTAATAAAGTTACCACTCATTGGTAAAATAATTTTATTAATAAATATTAGGAAAATATAATGATTAAATTTTTATTAGGCGTAGTGGTTGCTTTAGCGTTGATTGGCGGTGCGATTCAATTTGAATCAACGGATGAAAGCTGGTCTTTGGTGATCAATAAAGAAGCGGCAATGAACAGTGTGCAAAATGGCGCGACAAAAATTTATGATTTTGGCAGTGATTTAATCAATGATGCCGATAAGATTAAGGGCGTTGATTTAACCGTTGAAAGATAAGGTTAAATTTTAGACAGTAAGATTGTACCATTCGTGCCACCAAAGCCGAATGAGTTAGAAATCGCATAATCCATTTTCATTTCTCGTGCTTCGTTAGCGGCATAATCTAAATCGCAATCAGGGTCTTGATTGATAATATTAATCGTTGGTGGCGCTACTTGATCTCTAATGGCTAGGGCTGTAAAGATAGCTTCAATACCACCGGCAGCGCCTAACAAATGACCAGTCATTGATTTGGTGGAGCTCATTACAATGTTATATGCGTGATCACCTAAGGCTAATTTAGCTGCATCTGTTTCTGCCTGATCACCCGCTGGCGTTGAAGTGCCATGCGCATTAATATAGTCGATTTGGTCAGCATTTACACCCGCATTGCGCATGGCATTTTTCATACAGCGCGCCGCGCCTTCGCCACCTTTAGAAGGTAGGGTCATATGGTAAGCGTCACCACTCATGCCATAACCTAAAACCTCAGCATAAATTTTTGCACCACGTGCTTTTGCGTGCTCGTACTCTTCCAATACAACTACGCCAGCACCATCACCGAGTACAAAACCATCACGGTCTTTATCCCAAGGGCGAGAGGCTGTTGACGGGTCATCATTACGAGTAGAAAGAGCACGAGCAGCGGCAAAGCCACCTAAACCACAATTGGTGGTTGACATCTCTGCACCACCGGCAACCATGACATCAGCATCCCCATATTCAATCAGTCGTGAGGCGTCGCCAATATTATGTGTACCGGTTGTACAGGCAGTTACAATAGCGAAATTAGGGCCTTTCAAGCCGTATTTGATAGATAGGTTGCCTGAGATCATATTAATGATAGAAGAGGGCACAAAGAAAGGCGAAATACGCTTAGCGCCTTTTTCTCTAAAAAGATCTGCCGTGCGTTCAATCGTACCTAAGCCACCAATACCAGCACCAATAGCAACACCGATACGTTCAGCATTTTCTTCAGTAACTTCAATACCAGAGTCTTCAATTGCTTGAATACCCGCTGCCATGCCGTAATGGATAAAAGTATCCATTTTTTTTGCATCTTTAGGTTTAAGGTAATCTGTAATTTCGAAATTTTTAACTGAGCCACCGAATTTGACAGCTTGGCCTTCGGTTTCAAGATTGGTGAGTGAATTAATGCCGGACTTACCCGCAAGAATATTTGACCAAGATTCTTCAACACTGTTTCCAACCGGTGAAACGATACCCATACCGGTAATGACAACTCTTCTTTTGCTCATAGTTTTATTTCTTAATTAAGATAAAAAAAAAGGCGCTTAATTCAAAGAAGAAAGCACCTTATTCGTTTATATCACTAAACGGAAATTACAAATTATTGTTAACGTAGTCGATCGCTAGTTGAACAGTTGTAATACTTTCTGCTTGATCATCAGGGATCTCACAGTCAAACTCTTCTTCAAGAGACATTACTAATTCAACAGTGTCTAAAGAATCTGCACCTAAATCGTCAATAAAAGAAGCATTGTTATCAATATCACCGCTTACGTCTAACTGCTCAGCTACAACTTTCTTTACTCTTTCTTCGATGCTCATTTGTTATTCCCTTAATAGATTAAAACTATCATTTTATCTCTAAATAAAGTTGATGCAAGACTAAATTTAAAATATTTATTGATACCGAGTGGGGTCGGAAATTCCGGCAGATTTAAAGCCAATTTTTCGATATTCACAAGCATCGCAAACACCGCAGGCTTCGCCTTTATCGTTGGCTTGATAGCAGGTGGTTGTTATCGAGTAATCCACCCCTAAGGACAGACCTATTTTAATAATATCAGCTTTATTAAGATCAATCAAAGGAGTGACGATAGAAAGTTTTTGGCCTTCTACACCTTGTTTCGTGGCGAGGTTTGCCATGGTTTCGAAAGCATCAATATAAGCTTGTCGGCAATCGGGGTAACCTGAATAATCCAATGCATTAACACCAATAAAGATAGATTGACAGTCTAACACTTCAGCCCAAGCCATGGCAAAAGATAAAAATATGGTGTTGCGTGCGGGCACGTAAGTAATGGGAATTTCATCACTTTCTTTAAAATTAGGTACTTCAATATTTTCATCAGTGAGTGCCGATCCGCCGAAATCTGCTAAAGAAATCTGCATGATTCGATGTTCAACAGCATCAAAATGTTTGGCGATTTTGGTGGCTGAGATTAATTCTGATTTTTGTTTTTGCCCATAATCAAAGCTCAGTGCATAGCATTCAAAGCCTTGAGATTTGGCAATGGCAAGCGTGGTGGTAGAGTCTAGACCACCGGAGAGCAGAATAACAGCCCTAGACATTGGCTAAATTGCCTTTTTCTTCTAGCCATTTTTTACGATCTGGAGCGCGTTTTTTACTCAGCAACATGTCCATGGTTTGAAAAACTTGAAGCGGGTTGTCTAAGGTAAGCTGGATAAGGCGCCTAGTATCGGGCAGCATGGTGGTTTCTCGAAGTTGAGAAGGATTCATTTCACCTAGGCCTTTAAAACGTTGCACCTGGATCTTAACGCGTTTATTTTCACTTTCAATTTTTCTAATGATTGCATCTCTTT
>OFBF01000098.1_pt1 | contig 6650 bp, 9 predicted proteins | sample 1520501 | NCBI WGS metagenome assembly OFBF01 (sample SAMEA3696448, study PRJEB22514) | metagenome | biome: water; feature: marine; material: hydrothermal vent | place: Pacific Ocean | collected 2014-08-15 | depth 1539 m
GATGGAAATTATTTTGCAATCAATGATACATGTAGTCATGCAGGTGGAAGCCTTTCAGAAGGAAAACTTGATGGTTATGCAATAACTTGTGACTGGCATGGCGCACAATTTGAATGCAGTAGTGGAAAATTAATAAAATTTCCAGGAGAAATTAATGATTTGGAGTCATACAAAGTAATAGTTGAATCTGATGATGTCTTTGTAGAGACGTAGCTTAAAATTAAGATATGAAGGTGTGAAAGTAGGAAAATGGCAACTAAAGAAGAAAATCTTGGATTTCTTAACGATTCCCTATCAAAGATGAACCAACTAGCTACTAACCCTTCTACTCCTAGAAACATTAGAAAAAACATTACGGATTTGATTGAGGGACTAAAATCTGGGGAATATTCGATGTCTGTTCGTGCGTCAAATACAATTAGTTTACTAGATGATGTAACACAGGATCCTAACCTACCATCTTATGTTCGGACATCTTTATGGCAGGTTGTATCAACATTAGAAAGCATAAGAGAATAAATTCTTAAAATGTTTACAATTATCTGTGAAAATCGAAGAATATCTAAAATCCCTACCAAATAATATTATTTCTGGGGAAGACGTTCAATTACCTGAACACTCTTACAGTAAGATCTTTGAATTTTTAAACCTAAATGAAAAAGATGTTTTTTATCATCTAGGGTGCGGTAGTGGTGAGGGAATTGCAATAGCATTAGAGAAGTTTAACGTAAAGAAAGCGGTTGGTGTAGATAACAATAAAGAAAATATACGACATGCAAAAAAGCTTGTAAAAGAAAAGAAGATAAAAAATGCAGAGTTTTTATGCAAAAATGTTCTAGATGCAAAAATAGACGATGCTACTGCTATTCTGTTTTGGTTTACTGATGAAGAAATAATCGAAGGGATGAAAAAAAGATTTAAAAATTTACGAGATGGTTCTAGCATAGCTACAATTTGGGGTCCGTTACCAGGATGTCTACCTGATAAAGTTGATTTCCCATATATCATTAGTAATGTTCCTTTCAAATCAGCAGAACTAAAAGAACAGCTTCTAGCAATTTTTGGTACAAAATGTATAGATTTTGTTTCTGCTTTGGAGTATGCAGAAAGATATACAAAAGCTATTGCTTCACAGAACCTACAAAATGACAGATTCTTAACCATTTTGCAATCATTGATAATTTGGATTAATGCAAAAAATCTTGGCATTGCATGTGGAGATGAAATTCCAACTCCAATCAAGAACTACATGGAAATCTTAAAGAAATTTTTTGGTATTGAAATTGAACATTTGATTAAGTAACATCAACCTTTAATTTTGTAAACAATTTAATTTGATTATGGAAGAACGGATAAACCTTAACGTTTCTGCCACAAATTATGATCAAACAAGCAGGGAAATTAACACCATACTAACTATGCTTGAAGAAATGGTGCATGAAAAAGAGTGTTTTGTTATATCAGATTCGGAATTTGCATTTGGATGGCATTTTTTTGTTGTTTCAGTTAATAGAACACTAGTCCAAAAATTAGCCGCTCAGATGGGACAAGATTTTCAAAAGTTGAAGGGTAAAGACGCGGACAAGAAATTTCTGACTTGGATTTCACAAAAAATAAAGCAAAAAAACATCAAGGCAAAAATTGCTATCAAAGAAGAAATGGAATCCGGCAAATTCGGGATTTTTTAGGATTAGAAAGCCCTCAAATTGTAAAATTAGTTTGATGCCCTCAAATGTTTGGGTATGAATCTAATATGATCTTACTTCCTAGAAATTCCCCCAAACTAGAAATGTGACGGATGATTTTTTATTATGTTAAGAATAGTATTCTTTGATGCCCTTATCAGTGACATAGAGTTCAATCTTGGAACCAAACAAACCACTCTTTTCTTCTACTTTCATCAGACCTCTCTTTTCTAAATCCTCCAAGATGGAAACCAGTTCATCATGCTCAAAACCAGTAATTTTTTGTATCTTTTCAAAATTTTCTGCTCCATAATTTAGTACTTCAAAAACTTGCATGTCCTTTGTTTCAGGCTTTGGTTCCGGTTCCGGCTCTAGTAAATTTTGTCTAGGTGTCTCTATCTTACTTGAGTTTGTTTTAAATTGCATTTCATGGTATTGTTCTGAAGATTTGCTGAAATTTTGCATATTACGTTTTCTAAGGTAACGTCTAATTATTGAAACAAGTGGAATTATGAAAAAAATTGCCCAAATCCAATAAAAATGCTCAGTCATTTATCATCAACTTTTAGCTAATATACCATAAATTTGTTCGTTAGTTTTTGATTTGTTTCTTAATGCATCATTGAGGCTGACCAAATACAACCAACCAAGAGTGTTATTCTGATTTCTTCTTTATATTCTCCTAAAGTATAGTAAAGTTGAGACTCATGAGCGAAACTTGGAGAGAAAGACTAAGCAGAAGAAGACAAGAAATTGGAATTGACGGTCCAGAATATGATTACATAAAAAGTTACATCGAGTTTTATTGTTCTGAGGCTGATCGTAGGTGCAAAGAAATTGATATGAACAAAACTGTAGATCAGGTTATTGATTCTATGAAAGACGAAGAGTTTGACAGGTTTACAAAGTCGGTTATTGACTCTGTTCATAAAAGGCAGGGATATGATGGACAGGCACCTGCGCAGATGGTTTAAGGATTTTAGTTTAAAACAGAAAATTAGAACTTGGATACTTCAATAACCTAATGATCGATATTCCGATGGTATAATAATGGAATTGAAGTGATTATAACAAGAAATTGTCAAAATACGAAACACCAAAAGTAAATGTTCCTGTTGGTGCAGCCAAAGCAATAGCAGGCATTATTGTCGCTCTAATTGTTGTTGGCGTGATCGCGTCTGCAGCCGTAACAATAGTAGATGCAGGCCACAGAGGCGTCTTACTACATTGGAATGCAGTTGATCTAACTATTGCACCTCTAGATGAGGGACTTCATTTCGTTGTGCCATTTGCAGACTCTGTAGTACAGATGGAAGTCAGGACACTGAAGATCATAAAAGCAACTTCTTCGGCTTCTAAAGACCTTCAGACAGTTTCTACCGAAGTAACGGTTAACTACCATCCATCATACGAATCAATCCACATATTGTACAAAGAAGTTGGTCTGGATTATGAGAATAGAATTATTCAGCCAGCGATAGAAGAGGTAGTAAAACAAGTAACGGCAAACTATAATGCAGAGGAATTAATCACAAAAAGACCACTGGTCAAGTCTGACATTGAAGTTGAAATAACCAAACGTCTACATGAATTTGACATACAAACTGATGTTGTCTCAATTACAGACTTTCAGTTCTCATCACTCTTTGCACAGGCAATTGAGTCAAAGGTAGAAGCAGAGCAGAAAGCATTTAAAGCAGAAAACGACCTTAAAAGAATTCAGGTAGAGGCACTACAATCTGAAGCAATAGCACAAGGTGTTGCAAAAGCCAATATTGCCCAAGCTGAAGGGGAAGCTCTAGCAATCAGAATTATCAACCAAGCACTAGCATCAAATCCATGGTATTTGGAATGGCTTAAAATACAAGCATGGGATGGTGTGCTGCCACTAGTTGTAGGTCAAGACGGAACACCCTTCATTCAGATACCAACTGAAAAATCTAGACCATAACTTTTTTTTTTTGAAATGTGAGACTAATTCTCGTTAGTTCTTGATTTGTCTCTTATGGCATCATACATTATAAGAAATTGTTCAGGCTCATGCTGTCTGTAACGTTTTTCTAGTTGTGAGATTTCTTTTTCTGATATTTTTTCTCCTTTATTTTCGTGATATTCTTTTATTATTTGAAATTGTGTTTTTTTAATGTTATAATTTCGAAGTGTTTCATTTACAGATTTTTTACAAAAATAATCATAAAGAACAAAACGATATATCAGATATCCTGAAATTCCAGCTATAGCTACTATTGCAAGCGGAATAATAATAGTACTGACCATATTTTTTATTAATTCTATTAGTATTTCATTGTTATTTGTTTCACATTCACTATTTATTCTCTAATGAGTGTGAGTTTGTTATGTTTGGATTAAAAACAAGTATTTCCATAATGTAGAAAACCAGAATAGATTAAGCCTAACTAATTAGGGATGTAATGCTCAGTATCTTTCACATGCAGGTCTATCCAGCGTGGATTGATTAAATACTACCATTAGCATACCAATTTTTTTAGATACTTTAAGCCGGTTTTAATACCGATGAAAATTTACTTTAATGTGATCTACAAAGATGGTAAAGGCACTGTAACTAGTTCAGTAGAGTCTTTAATGTCAGATCACTTCTCTCAAGTTGCGTCTATTTATTCACAGGTTAGAACAATTGATTACGAACTAATCAACTACATCACAAAAAAACTTGCTTCCATGTCCAATATTGTTGCTGCTGACATTGGATGTGGTGATGGAAGATATTCGATAAAATTAATTGAAAAACTTAGAAATCGATTATCACTAACCTGTGTGGATAATAACTACGAAATGTTACAACAAATTTCTAAGATATCGTCCAACTTCCAAAATTTACAAACTAAGCAAGCCTTTGCAGAAACGCTACCATTTGATGACAATTCGTTAGATTGTATTTTTTCATTTAACGCCATTCATCATTTCAAAATTAATGAATTCGCAAAAGAGTGTAATCGTGTCCTAAAAAACAATGGTTTGTTGTTTATTTATACAAGATCAAAAGATCAAAACGAATCTACCATTTGGGGTAAATTCTTTCCAGATTTCTCTAAAAAAGAAAACAGGCTTTTTGATAATCATAGCTTGACAGAACGCATCTCCAACCAAACTAGCCTAAATTTAAAATCTACTGAATCTTTCCAGCATAACCGTTCATCAGACATACGAACGCTTGTCTCGAAGGCTGAGAAGAAACACTACTCCACTTTTTCCCTATACACTGTTTCCGAGTTTGAGAAATCTCTTGGAAAATTCATACAAAACATCCATCAAAACTTCAGCAACCCTGAAAACATTCAATGGGTCGATGGAAATACAATGTTTGTCTTTCAAAAAACAATTCCTAATTAACTGCAGTCTTCGTTATCATGGGTATTCTGTAAGAGAATAAATAGTGATAAAGGGATCTTAGATCATGATACCACTTTCCGGCGACCTGGCAAAAGCTAAGGGAATAAAATCTGAAAGTGTAGATTCTATTGACGTAACCAAGGGAACATCCACCTTGAAGCGTGGATTTGCACACATGCTGAAGAACGGAGTTGTGATGGACGTTACAACTGTAGAGCAAGCACAGATTGCCGAGGAGGCTGGTGCTGTTTCCGTAATGGTGCTAGACAAACTACCATCAGATGTTAGAAAGGCTGGCGGCGTTGCAAGAACCGCAAGCATTAGAATAATTCAAGACATTATGGACAGTGTTACAATTCCTGTCATGGCAAAATGCAGGATAGGTCATGTCTATGAGGCAAAAGTTTTAGCTGAAGCAAACGTGGACATGGTAGACGAGTCCGAAGTTCTAACACCTGCAGACGAGAACCATCACATTTGGAAGTGGGATTTTACAACACCATTTGTAAACGGCGCAAGATCATTAGCTGAAGCACTGAGACGGATAGAAGAGGGCGCCGCAATGATTAGAACAAAGGGCGAACCTGGTACAGGAAATGTTGCTGAAGCAGTTTTACATATCAAAAAAGTAAATGACGAACTTAGAACTATAAAATCAATTTATGACTCTGATGACAAGCAGGGATTGGTCAGCATTGCCAGAGAGTTCAAAGTTTCTTTAGACCTAGTTGAAGAGACAGCAAAGATTGGCAGAATGCCTGTCGTAAACTTTGCAGCAGGTGGAATTGCAACTCCAGCTGATGCAGCATATCTAATGTCATTGGGCTGTGACGGAATCTTTGTCGGTTCTGGAATATTCAAGGCAGAAGATGCAATGGAAAGAGCAAGAGCAGTTGTTCTTGCTACAACATTCTGGGAAGATGCTGACGCAGTAAAGGAAGCACAGAAGATGATTAATGAAAAACAGTCCATACTTGGACTGGATGTAAAGAACCTTGAACTTAGAATGCAAGATCGTGGCGGTTCTGCATGAGTGAACTTGACATTGGCATTTTAGCCCTACAGGGTGACGTTGCTGAAAATTTTGTGTCAACAATGATGGCGATGAACGAGCTTGGCATTGACGGTTCTGTCAGCCAGGTAAAGACACCTGATCAAATATCTGCAGTTGATGGTTTGATAGTTCCTGGCGGTGAAAGTACAATGATGGGCCAACTTTCAATGGTAAACGGAGCAATGAACGCTCTTAAGGAAAAAATTGAATCGGGAATGCCTGTTCTTGGCATATGTGCTGGAATGATTCTACTTGCTAAAAATTCTAAAGATAGAGTTGTTGGTTCTACCAAACAACCACTGCTTGACGTACTTGATGTAGAGATTGAGCGCAATTCATTTGGCAGACAAAAAGATTCCTTTGAGGCTAAAGTCTCCTTGGGTGCAATGGACATACCATCATTTCAGGGAGTGTTTATTCGCGCACCAGCTGTAGTGAAAACTGGCTCTGGCGTGGAAACCCTGGGAAAATTTAACGAGAAGATTATTGCCGTAAAGCAGGGCAACATACTTGCTACTTCATTTCATCCTGAACTGACT
>OFBF01000099.1_pt1 | contig 6549 bp, 8 predicted proteins | sample 1520501 | NCBI WGS metagenome assembly OFBF01 (sample SAMEA3696448, study PRJEB22514) | metagenome | biome: water; feature: marine; material: hydrothermal vent | place: Pacific Ocean | collected 2014-08-15 | depth 1539 m
ATTTTTTTCAACAACAACTTTTCCAGCCATTAAATTTTGAGCACAAGACCAACCAACTCTCCCAGCAATTCTTACATTTAGTCCATCACAAGATCCGACACCAAAATATCCTAGACTTCCTTCAAAAATAAGATTTAATTTATTTAAAATTCCTACCCCTAAACTATGTTTTCCTTGCGGATTCTTAATTACAATTGTTCCATATCCTTGACTCATTAACTCATCAATTTTTTTGTTAGCTTGAGTAGCTTCAATATTTTTTACATCAAGTTCTGTTCTTTTATTAAAATCAACATCACATGCACCATAATAAAAGAAATTTTCTGCCTCTTCTGAATTAAAACCCCTGTGGGATTGTTTGGATTACAAATAAAAATACAGCCATTTCTGGGAATTTTCATAATAAATTTTTGTAAATTTTTTGAAAGATCCATAGTTTTAAAAAATGATATTTTACACTCGCAAAGTTTTGCAGAAATTTCATATTCACTAAATGTTGGTATTGGAATCAAAACACGTGTTTTTTTATTTAGAAAAGTTTTGCAAAAATTGTAAATTATTTCTGTTGCACCATTCCCAACAACAATTTGCTTTTTTGGAACACCGGTAAACCACGCCAAGTTTGCACGTAAATCCGTAGAATTTGGATCAGGATACTCTGAAATTGAATCCAAATGTTTTTTCAAATAGCGTCTTACGCCTGGATGGCATCCTAATGGGTTTACATTTGAACTGAAATCAATCACATTAACATCAGGATTTTTTGTGCCATATTTGCCTCCGTGTGAGGCTGGGATGTGTGACTGTGCTGATTTGTTTGGATGAATTTTCACATTATAGATAATTAATTGCCAATATAGTGTGTTTTGGTTATTGCTAACGATTATTAATTGAAAACTTGAAAATGACTCAATGAAAAAGAAAGTAGCGATAATTGGAGTCACTGGAGCGGTAGGACAAGAATTTGTGCTATCTCTAGAGGATCACCCATGGTTCGAAGTTACACAAATTGCAGCTTCAGAAAGATCTGCAGGAAAAAACTATGTTGATGCAATTAGAGATCCAGACAGTGAAATTATCAAATGGGAAGTAGGTGGAGAAATCCCAGAATACATCAAAGGAATGACTGTAAAAAAAATTGACGAGATTAATGTTGCGGAGTTAGACTTGGTATTTTCTGCTGTCGAATCTAACGCTGCAAGAGATATTGAAACAAAATTTGCAAAGGATATACCTGTAATTTCAACTTCTTCTGCGTATAGATATGAGGATGATGTGCCAATTCTAATTCCAGGAATAAACGATGAGCAAGCTGAATTGCTAGATATACAAAAAAAGAATAGAGGTTGGAAAGGATGGGTAGCTCCTCTGCCTAATTGTACCACAACTGGATTAGCAATTACTATGAAACCACTTTATGAGAAATATGGAGCAAAAAAAGTCATGATGACTTCGATGCAAGCGATCTCGGGTGGTGGCAGATCACCAGGTGTTTCAGCTATGGATGTTACAGATAACATTATCCCTTACATACCAAAGGAAGAAAACAAAGTTAGGATTGAGACAAAAAAAATACTTGGAAAATTAAAGGATGGTAAAATAGAACCGGCCGACATACGTGTTAGTTGTACTTGTACAAGAGTTCCGGTAATTGATGGTCATACTGAATCTGTATTTGTTGAAACTGAAAAAGAGGTTGATCCTAAAAATGCAAAGGAAACATATGAACAATACAATAAGGAAATTAGCGTTTTGGATCTTCCATCCGCACCAAAAGATTACTATGTAGTGCATGAGGATCCAACAAGACCGCAGCCAAGAATTGAAAGACATGTGGGTGGCGGAATGACGACAACAATTGGAAGATTAGAAAAAGAGGAGTTGTTTGATCATGGATTGAAGTACATGTTATTCTCACACAACAAAAAGATGGGATCTGCAAAGGGTGCTGTTCTCCTAGCTGAGATGCTATACAAAAAAGATAAGATTTAAGGAAAAAATTTATAAAAATTTCAATAATAGCTTTATTAATCCGAAAAATATGTAATGTCTCAGGTGTTTTAAACGGCAAAAGTGGATAAAATAGATCAAAAGATTTTATCAGAGCTTAGTAAGGATTCATCAATCTCAATTCCAAAACTTTCTGAAAAAATTAACGCCAACTCTTCAGTAGTTTATAGCAGGATAAAGCGATTAATAAATAAAAAACTCATTGAGCGATTTACAATTGAGATTAACAATAAGGAATTAGGATTTGGTGTAAAGTCAATAACAGGAATTAACATGGATTCAAAGCAACGAGATAATGTTATCCAAGAATTATTCAAGATCCCAGGTGTGAGAGAGGTTGCGGAAGTGACCGGTAGGTTTGACATACTGGTAACAATGTATGCCGAAAACCTGAATGATATGTATAAGATTGTTTCAGATAATATTGGTAAAATTCAAGGAATTATAGGCTCTGAGAGTTTTATAGAAATGAAGACGCGAACAAAACAAATGCCCTATATGTTAGAATAGTGATGCAGATCTGAGAATAGAGTGATGATTAATGCAAACTTTTAACACAAAATCAAATATCGCTGTATACTACGAGCTGACAAAACCAAAGATCTGGTACCTTCTTGTGTTTACTGCCTTTGGTGCAGCCATTACCGCTTCAAATGTTTTCAACGTTCCAATTTCTCTTGAAACATGGGCATTACTCCTTGGAGGAGTAGCTGCCGGTTCTGCTGCTGCGAATACGTTGACAAATTATCATGACAGAGACATTGATGCAATAATGGAGAGAACGAAAGGTAGACCCATCCCAAGTAGACGAATTTATCCTGCAGAAAAGGCTAGGAATTTTGGACTTGTGCTTGCTGTAATATCATTAGCATGTGCTTTTGGCATATGTTTTACCGCATCATTTTGGCAAGGCATCTTAGCTGGTTCCTTTATGGCGTTTGGATTAGTAGATAATATTTTGGTGTATAGTTATGGCCTAAAACGTAAAAGTAGAACAAATATTGTTTTGGGAGGATTCTCAGGCGGTGCACCAGCACTGATTGGCTATGTTGCTGTAACTACAACTGGTCTTTGGGACTTTGGTCTTGTTATAGCTGGATTAGTCTTTGTTTGGATTCCAATGCATATTTGGGCATTAACTTTACACTTTAAGGATGATTACAAAAAAGTAAACGTTCCAATGTTAACTGCGGTTCAATCGGAAAAAACGTCTGCTAGAATAATTGCCGGCACTACACTAATGATGGTACTCTTCAGCGTAGTTCCATTTTTCCTAACACATGAAAATGGAGAGTCACTGATGCATGAAGTTTATTTGTATACTGCAATCGCATCGGGAGTTTTAATGGTAATTCTTAGTTTCTGGGTTGTTGCAAAACCAAGCGAAAAGGCTTCATGGGTTTTGTTCAAGTTTTCAAGCCCATATTTGGCAGTACTTTTTATTGCCTTAATGGTAGATTCTGTTCTATAACTTGGACAAAAACTAGAAACTCAAATTTTGTATGATTGAAGAACTTTCTTAGACTACCAAGCAGTAAGTTTGCCTGATAGTCCTTAAGGTCCTTTAATCAGAGTTGTCTCTTACTTGTTTAATAAACTTGTTTACGCATTCCATTGCTTGGCGCTGATTATGATCAAGCATATCTTTCTCACATACTGGGCAAATTATCTTTTTTGTAGAACTGTAAGCAACAGGATTGGTTGCTACATTGATAAATTTCTCCAAGCATAAATTGGTCTGTCGCTGATCGTGTTGGTCAAAATCCTTTCTGCAAGCTGGACAAGATATTTTTTCCATATTTCACTTTCGCCTAAGTTTTAACCTGCATTCCTCTTTGTGACTTGACAATATACTTGTCTCTTATTCGTACACTAACCAACTCAATTATCAAGACGGTTGCAAGAACAACTAACATGAAAACTGCAGCCTTTCCATACTCAAAGAACTTGATGTAGTTAATGATGTAAAATCCAATTCCGCCTGCACCTACAAGACCAAGAATGCTTGTCTGCCTAATGTTATAATCAAAAATATACAAAATCTGGCTGAGCAGATGCGATGCAGATTCTGGCAGTACAACAAATCTGATCAGCTGAAGTTTGGAAACTCCAATTGCACTTACTGCATCCATGGGGTCAATATCAACGGCTTCGATGGCTTCATACTGCAGTTTTGCTATAAACCCAACCGTATACATGATGATTGCTAGCACTCCCGCAAATGGACCAAGACCTACTATGATCACAAACAAAATTGCCCAAAGTATCGAAGGGAAAGTACGGATGGCTGCAAGCAGCGCACGAATCGGTACGTAAACAAATTTGTTGTTTAAATTTCTGGCAGCTAGCAAGCTTAGCGGAAGTGCAATCGCAACACCCACAACAGTTCCAATAAATGCCATCTGAATTGTTTCTAACATTGACCAGAATGCAGTTACAAAAAGTGAGGAATCTACTTCGGTAATCTCTTGTAGCATAATTCCAATGTTTGGCAATCCCTCTACAAAGTCTCTGGGGTCTGCATCTATATTGGCAGACATGACTACAACACCTGCAATAATTAGACCAATGATTAGATTATTCTTTTGATTCATTGCTAAACATCTCCAAAATCTCTCTTTGCGTGAAATTTCCTGACTGAAAGTCGACAATTCTGTCTCCCTCAACTCCAATCTCAAGAATCTTTTCCCCTTCCTTGATCACTGCTACTCTGTCAGCATACTCTAACGCAAGTTGAAGGTCATGGTGAACCATTATTGCAGTAAGTTTCATTGTTGCTTGTGCTTCTGCCAAGACATCCATGATCTCTCGTGCTGTCACATGATCCAGCTCAGATACAATTTCATCGGCAAGAATAATCTCTGGTTTTTGAACAAGAGCCCTTGCTATTGCAACCCTTCTCTTTTCTCCTCCACTGAGCATGTAGACCTTTCTCTCAGCTTTCCCCTGAAGACCAACTTGCTTTAGAATTTTTTTGGCATTATCAATCTCTGAATCAGAAAATTTTTTGAAAAATGAATCGAATCCGCTGATACGATGTAGGGCTCCAATCAAAATATTCTCAAGCACTGTAGAATTTTTTATCAAGCCAAGATTTTGTGGAATGTAGCCAATTTTGTGCATAAATGGCTTGAATTTTTTATCAGAGGTGTTGGGAATTTTATAATCAACCATGATTTTTCCTTTGCTTGGGTTCATCATACCATTTATCAGCCTCAATAAGGTAGATTTTCCAGAGCCCGATTGCCCAACGATCGCATAGTTGGTTCCTCTATCTATTGACATACTGATGTCTTTTAACACATAATTCTTCGAGTCATATGAGGCAGAAATATCATTCATCTGAACAATGGTTTTTGTAAAAATTGATGATTTTTCTAACGATTTTACTTTAGGTGGCTTTGTAAAAGACATTTCAACTACCTTTATTGTACTTATCTAGAATTTTTTGATCAAGACCTACTAACGCGTCAATGAATTTTCCAAAATCTCCAATATGCATTTCTGTAGACGTTGGGAGCAATGCTTCTGCACCGTAAATGTTTCTGAGGATTTCATTATTTTCCGCATAATTTAGTTGTACTAAGGCATTAACTAAAGCAGCTTTTGTGCCGTCGGACATTTCGGAGCTGACCACAAATACATGGGAAGGAACTGGTCCTATCGTATCAACTGCCTTTAATTTTCCTTGATCAACTGGATCAAGATACTTTTTTGGTGCAATGTCAGAACCAAAGGCAACATCAACATGATCATTTAATAATAATTGAAGTGCTGCTTTGTATCCACCTGCAAACGTGTAGCTTTGAAATGAATCTACTAATGCTGCTTGTAGCGCAACAATATCATCTCCCTCAATGTTGATGTGACCATCTGTGACTAGCGTGCCCATTGGCCTTACAAATCCTGACGAGCCAGTAATACTTGTAAAGGCCACTTTTTTGCCCAGTGTATCTTCTAGAGAATTAATAGAATTGTTATCTGCTTTCGTCCAAACAGTTGCTTGATAGTTTACTTTTCCCTTTATGACTTCAGCCAATACAACTTCGGCGCCAGCTCTGTTATGTGCTATCCAACCAGGTCCAGTATCCATAAAGGCAGCATCAATGTGACCAAACTTCATTCCTTCAATTATTGTTTCATAATTATTTGGAACAACTATTTTAAAATCCACATCTGGTATCTTCTGTTCTAGAAACTTTTCCAACGATTCGGCCTTTGGTGTGAGCTCATCAGCTTTTTCAATTGGTATAAACCCAATTGTCAGTTCAGTAACATCTACATTTTGTTGTGAGGATATCTGAATAATTCCAGAACCAATTAGATATTCCATCGAGTTTACAAATTCTGTCTCGGAAATCTGATCATCTGCCCACCAGCCTGCTGTATTTTTAATCCAAGCTGGAATAGCATCACTTTGTGCTGAAGCCGCTAATGGGAAGGCAGCAACTCCAGCAACTAGTGCAAAAAGCAGAATGGTCTTCCTAGTCATGATTTTTGATTTTGCACTCAAAGTATTTTCTTAGGTTTAGCTAAGTT
>OFBF01000100.1_pt1 | contig 6543 bp, 8 predicted proteins | sample 1520501 | NCBI WGS metagenome assembly OFBF01 (sample SAMEA3696448, study PRJEB22514) | metagenome | biome: water; feature: marine; material: hydrothermal vent | place: Pacific Ocean | collected 2014-08-15 | depth 1539 m
GAGCTAAAATCCGATCACTATTTAACCCCGAATTATAACGCTGTTTTATGAAAATTTCAACAGCCGTTACACTCGGAATTGTGTCAATAATAGCGATAGCTGTAATTGCTACAATAGGTGGCAGCTTGGATCAGTCAAGTCAGAGCAAGATTAGAGTAGCATTTTTTCCTAGCATAGGGCATGCAGTGCCCATAGTTGGAATAGAAAACGGAATTTTTGAAAAAGGAATTGGAGAACAGATTCAAATCGAAACTAAACTTTTTGATAGCGGACCACAAGTTATAGAATCTATCTTTGCCTCTTCCATTGATGTAGCTTATGTTGGACCAGGTCCAGTAATCAACGGATTTTTAAAATCTCATGGAAAAGATATCAGGATTTTAGCCGGAGCAGCCAGTGGCGGTGCAAGTTTTATTATACAACCAGATTCTGGCTTGGAGTCAATTGAAAACTTTGATGGGAAACGCATTGCCTCACCACAAATTAGCAACAGTCAAGATGTGTCTCTTAGATATTATCTTGCATCAAATGATCTAAAACCAGTTGAAAAAGGCGGAACTGTATTTGTTTTGAATATTTCAAACCCTGATATCTATACTTTATTTGCAAAAGGTGATATCGATGGAGCTTGGGTACCAGAGCCTTGGGCTACAATGTTGGTACAAGATCTTGATGGAGTTAGACTATTCAATGAAGAAAAGTTGTGGCCAAATGAACAATTTGCATCAGTACTCCTGATAGCTAGGACAGATTATCTTGAGAACAACCATGAACTTGTTCAAAATTGGTTAAAATCACACAAGGAAACTGTCGCATGGATTAATTCGAATCCAGAGCAATCAAAATCCATCTTCGAAAGCTTTTTGAAAAAACATATGGGAAAATCATTACCAACAAAAATTATTGATGAGTCATTTTCAAATTTAACAATTACATCTGATCCAATTAAAAATACTGTGTTAACATTTGCAGAGCGTGCTGATTCATTGGGATATCTTGGAAGAACTGGCTACAATTTAGATGGAATTTTTTATCAACCGGATTTAAATCTGAACGCGATGGTGAAACAGCTAAATGGGTAAACTAGAATCTAGAAATATTGAAAAATATTTCACGCATGACGGAAAACCACTAAAGACGTTAGATGGAATTGATCTAAATGTCGAGGATGGTGAGTTTGTATGTATTGTTGGTCCTTCAGGCTGTGGCAAATCCACTTTTCTAAGAATTACGGCGGGGTTAGAAAAACCAGACAGCGGTGAAATTTTACTTGATAATCAACCACTAACCAATACTGGACCAGACAGAATAATGGTGTTTCAAGAGGGCGCTTTGTTTCCATGGTTGAATGTTGAAGATAATGTGGAATATGGACTCAAAATAGCTGGCATTCCAAAAGAAAAACGAAATCAGATTTCACATAGGTACCTAGACATGATGCAGCTTACTCAATTTGCAACTTCTTACACTTACCAGCTTTCTACTGGAATGAAGCAACGTGTTGCCATAGCTAGAGCCTTGGTAATGGAACCTGATGTATTACTTATGGATGAACCGTTTGCGGCACTTGATCCACAGACTAGAGATCTATTGCTAGTAGAAATGCAGTTAATCTGGCAGAAGACAAAGAAAACCATAGTTTTTGTGACTCATAATGTTGCTGAGGCAGTTATGTTGGGTACACGTGTCTTGGTGTTTACTCACAGACCTGCAAGGATTAAGAAGGAATTCAAGATTGATTATAAACGTCCTAGGATATCAGAAGACGAAAATCTTTTGCCGTACCAGCAAAAGATTTTGGCAGAATTACGACCTGAGGTCAAAAAGTAGGTTGAAAAAATGAAATCAAGTACACTTGCGAAAAAAATTGGCTTTTACGCAATGATAATTATAGTATGGCAGGGTCTTGACAGTGCTGATATTTGGCCAGACAATATTTTTCCATCGCCAGTAGATGTTGTAGAAGACCTAGCGTATGGCGTTGCTGATGCAAGTCTGTTTTATGGAATTGGAACAAGCTTATTGAGACTGATTATAGGTCTATCAATAGCTATTGCTGGTGGTTTGGTACTTGGAATTTTCATGGCAAGAGTCGAAACTGTTAATCAGACAATTGGTTCTTTGGTTCTTGGACTACAGTCAATTCCATCCATAGCCTGGGTACCACTTGCTATTCTTTGGTTTGGTCTTACAGACACTGGAATTATCTTTGTCGTAGTTATTGGTGCAATATTTGCTGTAACCATCAATACTTACACTGGTGTGAAGAACATCAATCCTTCCTATATTGAAGCTGCACGAAACATGGGTGCGAAAGAAGGTCAACTTATCACTTCCATATTAATTCCCGCAGCATTTCCATTTATCATATCTGGATTCAAGCAGGGTTGGGCATTTGCCTGGAGAGGCGTAATCGGTGCAGAACTCTTATTCTCATTCCTAGGTCTTGGTTTCCTTCTTAATGTTGGTCGTCAGCTTAACGATGTATCTCAGGTCATAGCAATAATGCTAGTAATAATGGGAATTGGCATACTGGTTGATGGAGTAGTCTTTAAGAAAATTGAAGACAAGGTTATGACCAGATGGGGATTACGCTAGAATTTTTTAAAAATTATTCTATTTCTTTCCTAGCAAGTTCGGCTCCCTTAACAATTGCTCTAATTTTGTCAAAGGAAACTTCCCTTGTTCTTGTACGCAGACCACAGTCAGGGTTGACGTACACCTTTGTAGGATCACCCAGTGCTTTTGCCGCATACAATATCCTGTCCCTTATGAGCTCGGGGGATTCTATTTCATTTACATGAACGTCCGAGACTCCAATTCCAATCTCGCCCTCAAACCCGTGTTCCTTGAATAGTTTCAAGACCTGAAATCCTTTTCTTGCGTCATCGTCAAGTCCTGTGTTCCATGTATCACGATTTGCAAATTCCAATGTGTATTGTTCCGCCTTAATTTCCGGCATCTGTGGTGCTAATGCCTTGTAATCGTTTCCGGAAAAGCATGCATGAACTACAAACTTGGCATCAATTCCCTTTACAGATTCATTGATAGACTCTCTAAAAATATCCATTTCAGCTGGGTGTGTAGTTGCAGCTGGTTCATCAATCTGAATAATTTTTGCCCCTAATCCTACTAGATCTTTTACTAACGGTCTAACAACATTCCTTGCCAGTGCCAGTATAAGCTCATCCTTTGATTTGTAGTGTTCATCATATGACCAGTCTGCTAGAGTATACGCACCTGTCACCGGAACCTTAAGTTCTCTTTTTGAATTATCTTTTACAAAGTTGAATTCTTCTGCATGAAAGTTTTGTTTAAAGGCGACAGGTCCTACGACTCTTGCCTTCTTATAGTATTTGTTATCCCATGAACGAACCCTACCTGCAAATTCAAATCCATCTACGTATCTTACTGGCTCTTCATACATTTCTACACGACGTACTTCGCCGTCATAAACAATGTCGAGTCCAATATCCTCAAGTGTCTTGATATTCAAAAGTGCAGCATCATTTCTCACTTTGATTTTTTCTTCATCTGAAACGTTTGGGTCCTTTACTTTTTTCAGCATGTCTGCAGGTTTCTTAAGGCTACCAATTTCCTGTGTTGGGAACAACTTAGACATCTTTCGCACCTCTTGCAATTTCTCCAAGGACGGATATTTTATTCATCGCAAATTCCTTGGGTACGTATTCCAAATCGAAATTATTACTCACATAGGATTCTTTTGGATTTGTTTTTGCATTAATCTCATCTACCTGATTGATGCATTCTTGGGGTTTTTCAATTGCAGTATTGAAAGAATTGATTATGCCCACAGTAAGTATTTTGTCTGAAAAACTGTGTTTTTCTATCGAACTTGCTGGCGTTGTAGTTATGTCAAATCCCAAGCCAGAAACAGGCAAGTCCAAAAGACTTTCAATCTTTTTTGAAACGTCTCCAAAGTATGTGTGAAGTATTGTTTTTGCCTTTAATCCATCAGTGATTATCTTTAGCGCATCAGAAACAATGCCAAAGTCAACTTCCTTGTTGTATGCAATTGATGGCGCTAAAAGTTGGATTACTTCAAAGCCTGATTCAACTAAAGAATCTATTTCCACTCTTAGCATTTTTGCAAGATTTATCACAAAGTCTTCCTTTCTTTTGAACTCATTACTAGTATGTAGTTCAGCAAATGTAAATGGTTCTGGGATAGCAACAGTTTTGTTTTTTGGCAGTGATGAATCTAAGTTAGATTTAACCGTATTACCACCATCAGTGAAAGCAAATCCATCAAAAGACAATACGCGATAAAACGTATTCATTTCATAAATTCTGTTTAATGCGGTGGGGGTAACTTCTGATAAATTTGAAAACGGTCTAAAGATATCATCCCATTTTAGCAAGGGGTCTGAAACAAAACCAAGGTTTGCATTTTTTTGTGCAGAGATGTATCCCTCAGTTTCACTTTGAAAGAGCGAATCTAGGTTTTCAGTATTCTTTCTAGTCGCCTCAATTAATTCCTCTGAGCGTGGATAAATTCCAAATGTATATGACGAAATCAACTTGCTAACTTTGAAATTGTCTCATATGCCCTTTTAAAATCATTTGGCGAAGTAATGAGAATATCACCAGCTATACTATGTATTTCGTTGATAAATCCAACAATGTTTTCTTTGTAATTTGACCAATCAATTTTGAGAAATTCTGCAGATTTTAAATTATTTTGTGATGGAAGAAGCAAGCACGGGATAATCTTAAAGCCATTAGATCCTAGTCTGTCAGAAATTTTTTCGATTTGCTCCTTTGAATGAATTACTTGCGTAAAAAATCCTGCAGGCTTGGCATCAATTTTTTTTTGAATTTTTGCAAAGTTAGGATTACTTGGAATTGAAAGAAACAATTCAATCTTTTTATCCAGTCCACTATTGTTTAGAGTCTTAACAACTTGGCTTGGAATCAGTTTCACTTTACTTGATATTGCGTCAGACATGTCACCCATCAATACAAGTATACCATCAACTGTACCAACTGATTGCTCCACGATTTTTTCAATGTCATTTAGATTTTTACCTCTAACTCTCAAACTACAGGTAAGTTTGGTTTTTTTATTGGATTCTCGTATTTGTTTTGCAATTTCAAAAGGAGAAACTCTTGGAATTCCTAGTACAGAATCAGTAAGATGAATTCCATTACATACAGAACTTATAGTTTCAATCCTTTCAAATAGAACATTTCTAACATCTTGTCCATCATTAGAAATTTTAGGTGGGTTTATCTCATACCTAACAGTCATAGGTGGTTTTTGATTATACATGATTAAAACCTTTGATCGATAAATCAATAACATACAATGCTTTTTTTCTGATATGGATATTGGACAAATACGTTCCGCCTTAACAAGTGAAATCCATACAACACAACTAGCAGAATTAGATGAAAACGAGCTTGCCTCAGTTTTGATTATTATTTATGGAAAAGACCCGTTTGTAATTATGACAGAAAAAGCAAAAACTTTGAAAGTGCATGCTGGTGAGATAGCATTTCCAGGTGGTAAGTGGTGTGCAAAAGATAAAGACTTGCTAGAAACCGCAATTCGTGAAACAAAAGAAGAATTACGTCTAGAGGTATCAAAGGATCAGGTTGTAGGTAAGCTAGATAGCGTGATTACATTAAACTCCAAGTATAAGATCACACCGTTTATAGCTATTTTGGATACAGTTCCATCTCTGATTGCAAATTCTGAGGTGGAATCTATATTGCACATACCACTCATATCTTTTTTGAATACCATGGCTGAGGACAATCTTCCAGAACATCGTTCAATAAAAGAAATGCACACATTTACATTTGAAAAATACAATATTTGGGGTGCCTCTGCAAGAATGCTAAAACAGATCAGTGTTCTGCTTTCTGAGAAAAATCTGCTTTAAGATCTACGTCATTATTTTAGTTTAATTTAAAAAGAGCTAATCATGCCTGAAGTTTTATGGGAGCACGTAAGCATTCAGGTAGGAAGATACGCCTATTAAAAAAACAAAAAGAAACATCTCCGGTTCCAGCATGGGTTATTCTTAGAACCAACAAAACAGTAAGAACTAATCCTAAACGTAGAGCTTGGAGACAGACTGATGTGGAAGTGGGTTAGATGTCTCAGGATGTTGAACGTGTTTATACAGTTAATCTAGGAAAAGTATTACTTTCTCCTGATAATCAGCGCGCTAAAAGAGCAGTAAACATGATCAAGGAATTTGCTAGACATCATATGAAGATAGAACAAGTTAAACTTGAAGAAGATGTAAGCCACTTACTTTGGGCCAGAGGCATAAAACATCCACCTAGAAAAATCAGAGTTCGAATGACAAAAACTGACGAGGGTTATGTTTTAGTGTCAAAATATGAGGGTGAAGAAGAATCAATAGAAAAAGAAGAGGAAAAAACTGAACCACAAAAGGTAGAACCATCTCAAGTAGAACCAGAAAAGGAAGAACAATCTCTAAAAGTAGAACCAGAACCAGCAGCTAAACCAGAACCAGCAGCTAAACCAGAACCAGCAGCTAAACCAGA
>OFBF01000101.1_pt1 | contig 6535 bp, 9 predicted proteins | sample 1520501 | NCBI WGS metagenome assembly OFBF01 (sample SAMEA3696448, study PRJEB22514) | metagenome | biome: water; feature: marine; material: hydrothermal vent | place: Pacific Ocean | collected 2014-08-15 | depth 1539 m
CTGAAATTAAATGTGACATCATCAAACATCCTCCACATAGAGTTTTGCACGCATATTATAATGAATTAAGCCGCAATATTCTCTACACTGTATCTCAAACTCACCAGCCTCGTTAGGAGAGAACCAAACAGTATTGATTCTTCCAGGAACTGCATCCAATAATACAGTATATTCAGGTATGTTGAAATTGTGATTAACATCCTTGCTTTGAATTTCAAATTTGTAAGCATGGTCCTTTTTCAAATGAAGTTCGCCCACTTCCTTTGTACCATCCTCATGCTCAAAACTCCAAAGCCATTGTTGAGCAGTTACTTTGATTATTTCAGCATCCTCAGGAGCATGGTCTATAATCCTTTCAATATTCCATGCTTCCGCACCAACATAAATCAAAAGCGCAGTTACTACACCAAGATATATCCATTCAGCCCAGTTTGAGTGTGCCATGTTAGAACTCTCCCTTCTCTTCGTATTCCGTTGGCTTTGAATTTGGATTAGATTCTCTAAATCTCCAGACCTGCCATACCATAGTTCCGGCTATAACGCCTCCTACCACAAATGCAACTGTCATCATACGGAAGAATAGATTCCAGATTTCAGCCTTCCTGTCAATATATTCACCAGCAGTCTCAGCTGCAAAGACCAGACTAATTGTTGGGATTATGCATAAAGTCGCAATGATGATTGATAAATGAAATATTTTGCTCATTATCGTTGCTTTGAGTGGCTGACCGATACAATTTAAAATTTATGGAAGATTTACGTTACCAAGTTTGATAATATCGATCAATATTCATTGCGTTTATTGCTGAAAGAGAGAATTTTTTGTCTTGTTCTTTGATTATCGTAAGAGAAGCATTTGCAATAATCAGTTCAAACAAAGTTTCTGGTAATAGATTCATCACTTTAGCAAGCATCGATTTGATAGGATCCATATGTGTCACAAGTATCACATTTTCATTCTTGTGCTTCTTCAGCACATGATCGACCATATCTAGAACACGTTTTTGGACATCTGGAAATGTTTCTACTTCATGTTCAGCAATAACAGGATCGTTTTCATAAAACTTCAAAAATATATTGCCATATTTTGCAAACATATCATCATAATTCATACGAGTAAACTTGCCCATGTCTATTTCTGTAAGTCTTTCATCTAATACAACTTCTAATGAACGATTTTTTGCAACAATTTCTGCTGTATGGCTTGCGCGTTCTATCGGGCTTGAATATATAGCAGATATGTCAAGAGGTTTGAGATATTTTGCTATTTGTTCTGCCTGTTCAATACCTGTTTTAGTCAAATGTACACCCTCAGTTCTACCTGCAAGAATTCGTTTAGCGTTATTTTCCGCCTGTGCATGTCTTAGGAATATTATCATTTTCCGCTTGCTTTGATTTCCCACATAGAGATAATAATAACATTGTTAGATCCACTTCATGAAAATTGGTATAATTGGTGGCACCGGAGGAATGGGTAAAGGTTTTGCAATAAGATGGTGTAAAAAACATGAAGTGATAATTGGTTCTCGTGATGCAGAACGGGCGGCAACTGCTGCAAATGAATATTCGGGTCTAGCAAAAGATGCTTATGGAAACATTAATGGAACAATTTCAGGAAAGGATAATCTTTCAGTTGCAAAAGAATCAGAGGTTTTGATTTTATCAATCCCATATGAAAATATTGATGCAACCTGCTCACAGCTGTTATCCGAGATTAGCGATCAATGTGTTGTAATTTCACCTATTGTTCCAATGACAAAAACTGATGTCGGTTTTGAATGCATAGCAATCAAAGACAATAAGGCATTTTCACACCAAACGGTTGAGAAACATATGAAAGATAAAACAAAATTAGTTTCTGCGTTTCATGTGATTTCAGAAAAAAAACTTGTTAATCCTACCTTATCTTTAGATTATGATATTTTTGTTGTTGGTGATGATAAAGATTCAGTCGAGGTAGTCAATGGTTTAATTAACGAAATCGAGGGGTTACGCCCAATTTATTTGGGTCCTGGTGTATTGTCATATCTTGTTGAAATGTCAACTCCACTACTACTAAATGCGATGATTAGAAACAAAATGAAAAATCCTGGAATTAAACTTGTTTAAAATATACAAATAGAAAAAATAGTCATGAGTGAAGAATATCCTCGCCGTGGAAGAAATTGGTTAACAGCTATGGGTGTTTTATTTTTAGTTGTTGCAACGGTGACATTAGTTAGGGATATTATTATTTGGAGCCCTGATTTTGTTGTTGAGTTTTTTTTCAATTCAGAAATTAATGCCCAAAAAGTTTCACTAGGAGCAATCGCGTTTGGAGCGTTTATGGTAACATTAGGATTTGCAAAGAAAAATGTCCAGGCAAGATGAATTTCTTCAAAGCTAAAATATGCTAAGACTTGTAACCGCTGACAAAATCTTCAATTTTGTCTAAGGCAGAATTTAGGATTTTCATGTTTGGAAGAAATACCAATCTAAAATACCCACTACCATATTTGGTGCCAAAGCCAGAACCATGAACAGTAAGCACTCCCTTTGACTTTAATAAATTTAGGACAAATTCTTTGTCTGACTTGAATGGGTTATTTTCTATTTTTGGAAATGCGTAAAATGCCCCTTTTGGATTAGAACACGAAATTCCTGGCATTGAATTTAATCTGCTAACAACCAAGTCTCTGTGTTTTTTTAACTCAGTTACAAATTCAGATATGTATTCTTGCGGTCCTCGTAGAGATTCTAACGCAGCATACTGGACTGGATGGTTTGTTGATATTCTAACACGAGCCAATTTTGGTAAATGTTCTCTAATGGAATCAAGTTGTGGTGAATTGTTAAATGCGATGTATCCTATCCTCCATCCAGACATCAAGTGCACTTTAGAAAATCCATTTAAGATAATAACAGGAGAGTTGCCTGCAACTTTACCGATTCCTACAAATTTTTTATCAAATACAATCTGGTCGTAAATTTCATCACAAATAATGTACAAGTTATTCTCATTTGCGACATCGATTAATTGTTTGAGCGAGTTCTCTTCAAAGACAGCACCTGTTGGGTTGTTAGGACTGATAAGGCAGATTGCAACTGTTTTAGATGTAATTTTTGATTTTATATCAGCGATATCAGGAGTTGAATTTTCTAGATCCACGGAAAATTCAATGGGTATTCCGCCGCGTAATCTTATGTAAGATGCATATGGTGGATAGTAAGGACCTGGAAGCAAAACCTCGTCACCCTCTTCAACGATGGAAGACATAACCATATCCAATCCTTCTGAAACTCCGTTTGTAATCAAAACATCATCTGCACCAATTGAAAGACCTTTCGAGTTTTCTTTTTCGGCAATGGCAGATCGTAATTCTTGAATTCCCTCAGAAGCAGAATAATAATTCTGATCTTTTTTTATGGCATCAATGTAAGCCTGTTTTACATTTTCAGGAGGATGAAATCCATACTGTGCAGGATCGCCGATGTTTAGATAATCTATCGTCCTTCCTTGCTTTTCTAAATCCTTGGCAGCTGAAACTATATCTCGTATAGCATATTCAACGCCTGAAACTTTTTTTGATACTTTCATAATTTAGACAAATATTTAGACCTGTTAAATTCTTACTTGTTTGGACCCGTTGCATAGCCTGGATAGTGCGGGTGGCTTCGGACCACCAGGTCAAGGGTTCGAATCCCTTCGGGCCCTCTTATCAAGTCCAAAAAATCATGTCAAACACTTAACTATATTAGAAGATTCTTTCTTTAATTTTTTATGAGTCCGGGAATAGGTCTTATGAAAAGAAGACTTGAAACAGAAGAATCTGCTGTCTCACTAGCTATTTCAGGAATTACAAAAAAATTCAAGGTACAACCAAATGAAATGCAATGTTTAGAAACAAAATACGATGATGATTCATGAGATTGGTATGTTGCATTAGGATGGAAGAACAAACGTGTAGTTGTAAAAATGGATTCAGTTTTAGCTGTTATAATAGAAATAAAAGAAATTTATGTACAATTAGATGAAAATTGGTAATAAAATACTCGTTGTAGTAATTGCAGTTATTGGTCTTTATGCTGCTTTTCTTATTGCTTCAGATATTAACACTATTTCTAGTAAAATATCAGATTTTAAAATTGAAATCATCCCTGTCGTACTTTTACTTGTAACATCAGGATGGTTCGTGCTATTTTTTAGATGGCATCTGTTATTGCGAAACACAAAAATTTTCATCCCAGTAAAAGATAGTTTTTTAATTTTCACGTCTGGTTTCGCATTAACTATAATTCCCGGTAAAGTTGGTGAGCTTGTTAAATCTCAATTATTAAAAACAAAGTTTGGGATTGCTAGAAGTAAAACCATTCCCATAGTAATCTTAGAGCAATTTTATACAGCAATTGGCATAATAATGCTATCATTTTTTGGAATATGGTATTTCGAATTAGGAATATACGTGCTTGGGATTTTTACGGCTGCACTAGTTTTTGTTTTTGTTTTATTTTAAATTGGGGTTTAAAGTCGCTTTCTAGAATCTTTCACTAATATCACGACTTGTCAGTTTAGGGCAGGAGGAAACCCGCAACATCCGTAGCGCTGAATGTTGCAGTAAACCTGCGAGCACCGGCTGGTACTGACAAGACCAAGGATGATAACTGCATTGCCACTCTACAGTCAGTGCATCCTATCAATATCGCGTCAGAAAGGTAACTTTCGCGAACATTGATGCCGGGCCCCCTGGGCGGGATTTGAACCTGGAACCTTTGGCTCCGAAGTCCAACACTCTACCACTGCGCTACATCCCGCCCCCTGCCGATAGCTAATACAGAATGTTATTGTCATGAAGTCACACATGTAACATGGAGAAATACATTTTATCACATAACATAGAGTTTGAGAGTGCAATAACACCCATTCAATAAATATAAAATATTGCACTAGTGCAATAACATAACTGGTTCCCTGCCGTAGATACAAATGATAGGATATGGTAAAAACTGGTTCCCTGTCTCAGATACAAATGATTGTAGTCATGTGACCAACAACAATGCCACCAAGAGGTGTGATGTCATCCATTGTGACGTCACAGACGTAACGTCACTACTTCAGACTTCTTCATGACTGCCTAAAAGAGATTTTTCCAACTTAAAATGGATATTACGGTCTTTTCTACAGTTATGTGATAAATAGAATCTAACATTCGTGTTCATTCAATACTGAATTTATTAAACTCGTCGGTAAAACTGATATTGTGCTCGGCAAAGCCTCGCACAATATCAGTTTCACCAACTCGTTTAATAAATTCAGTATTGAATGACCACTCATGTTAGATCCTCTATTTATCACCCAATACTGTGTTTTCGCAGTAGATATCGCTTTCAAATAGCAAGCGATATCTACAGCAGTAGATATCGTTTGACCCATTTAGTGGTTTATTTGATTGTTCTACCATTGTGATGTCAGTACTGTAGATATTGCTTTTGATTGTTCTACCATTGTGATGTCAGTACTGTAGATATCGTTTGACCCAAATATTTGATAATGTCATCACTACCATTGTGACGTCATAACATAATGATTTAGGCCTATCCGCTCAAACTGGAAATAAATGACTGTTTTGCATCAAGTTGAGCATATACTAAACATGTGTGTTGGAAAATTGACCTGGGCTTGGGTTTTTTAAAAACGACAAATTAGCAAGATAAATTTGGGACGTCTAAAACATCACTTTAGGCAGCGTCGAGTTATTGATCGTGATTATCGGGAACAGCGCGCTGTTGTTCAATTATCGTCCTAACAACAACAAATGAATTTCCAGCCATAGCGATTGCATTTGAGCTCACATTGGCACATGTAGATCAGCTCTAGATAGATATGTGCGTTAAAACCAACATTTACAAACAACGATTGGATGATCCGACGAGCGCGACTTTACAATTTGCGATTTGAAGGTCTTACCTGAATCAGCCGAGATAGCGGCATGCATTCAACTTTCAACAATGTCTGTTCAGGCTGTGACACACGGCTAGGTGGAGAATCTGTCCAGATAGATGCTAGATAGAACTTAATTTACTCGAGAATATCATCTTCGATTATTTTGAAACGGACAGACGACAAATTCTGGGAGAGTGACTTCCCTTACTACGTAGGCTACCTACGGTGAACTGTTATAGACTAGTCGGATTTTTAAAAAAAGTGAATTATGTTGGCAAATTTGAGTAAAAGTTGGTAAACACACTTTTCTAATGTAATATGATGGGATGAATCCATTTCCGGTGTTTGCCAAGCTGATAGTTTGGTTTATAAAACGTTAAAAACAAAATGGCCGCCAAAATAATGGAAATTACAACGTTTTACATGAGTAAAGCTTGGCAATCATATTTATTTTTCTGTAATTTCATGCAAAACTTTTTTTCTAGCATTTGCCAAGCTGAGATTCCTGTTTTTAAATCATAAAAGGTTATATAAAACAAAATGGCCGCCAAAGTAATGGAAATGTTATGCTTTATGAGTAAATGTTGTTACACATATTTTTCTAATGTGATTTTA
>OFBF01000103.1_pt1 | contig 6473 bp, 10 predicted proteins | sample 1520501 | NCBI WGS metagenome assembly OFBF01 (sample SAMEA3696448, study PRJEB22514) | metagenome | biome: water; feature: marine; material: hydrothermal vent | place: Pacific Ocean | collected 2014-08-15 | depth 1539 m
ATGGCATCATGGATTATGTTGGCTGCAGGTCTGACTTTGATCGAGCCTGTTAGTAAGGCAGAATCGAACTTGCCGAGAACTTTCAGATCTGCATCGTCTAGATTTAGCTTGTAGACATTTTTTGCACACTCCTTAAAATCTTCAGTAATATCAATAAGCGGTGTTGCGTTGACAACCTTTGTTTCGCCATCCTTCTCTTCCAGATGTGGAACCTTGCTCCATACCTCTTGTTCAAAGCGCTCAAGCAGAGCGTTGTCAGTTCCTTCAGACATGTGATCAAAGAGATTTGAGGATCAATTTAGAACTTTACACGACTTTTATTGTTATTTTGTGTACAAAATTCATGCTGAAAGAACTTTTGTCAGACATAATTAGTGTCGATGACGTTTTGTTGGTGGTAAAATCAAATGGAGCTACCAGCGAGATGAGAAGTAATTCCCTAAGTATAAGACAAAAAGATCAATGGATAACAATAGGAGATAACGACGGTCCGTGCCATATGCACGTTAACCCTTACATGATAAAACACGCAGAGTTCGTCATGGAGGAAAAACCAGAACGCACAAGCTTCAGTGTCAGGTTTTTTGATAACGATGATGAAAGGATTCTCGCGTGTTTCTTTACAAAAATGTACGATGAAGATAAAAATCTCAAGTTAGAACGGAAAAAACTTTATGACGATTTGTTGGAAAAATATGGTCAGAAGATAGAGATCAAAAGGCTAATGAGTTCCTAGTCTTACTGTCCTTTCTCAAATACGCGGTATTCGCCAATTATTGAACTGCATTTACCACATGTGTATTGACCTCTCTCTTTCAGAATCAATCCGTCTGCAACCGGTTCATTGGGACTTTCTTCGATCTGAATTTTAGGCGAACCGTCAAACTCAGATTCGCATTTCTTGCAAAAATATTTCTGCATCTTTTGCTCCTCAAGTTTGCCAATTGGAGCAAGAAAACACTTGCCAACCCCAAGGTCTGCCTTTTTTGCTTGTTCATCTGTAACGTCTGCAAAAATATGACCGCCAGAGCCATGAAGTTCTAGTACAACCAAATCAAACTTACGTCTTTTCTAAATAATAAAAAGAATTGTTTTGTGAATCTAGTGGCTGTGTCCACAACCGCAAGAATGTCCTTCTTCATGACCTTCCTGTGACATTTGCTCTCTGCACTTTCCACACTTTGGAGAATCGTCAGGACTAAAGAATCCAACTCCGCATACGATACATGTCATTTTTCCCATGCAAAAATTAACTAATGCCTGTATTTATAGAGAATGGAAAACATAATAATGAAATTTTAATCGTAATTCAGTATGGAAGATCCTACTGGCGGAATGTGGATTTATTTGATATTTCTAATCATTCCATTAGCACGAATACTTCCTCGTTTGCTACGCAAGTATAGGAACAAAAGTCCTGAACCTGAACCAGATGAGTTGTATTCTCAGAAAGGATTTTTCACAAATGAGAGAATGCCAGAGCCGCCAAGATTTAGAGAAAATGAACCACCAGAACCACAACCAAAGCCTGACAAGAAAGATGGCTGGGTGGGAAAAGACGATTTTTAGTGATTGATGATAAATATTGTGTGTGACCCCTTCAGGCAAAACGTCTTTTGGAGACTACCTCCAATTGCTTTACTGTGAAAGCTTTGATTTTTTTTGTTTTGCGAGGCCACACTCTTTTAGTCGTTAGCTTTGTCAGCCATCGGCATATACAATACGGTATTATGATATTTAATGTTGTAAGATAGTTGTCATCCCTGTCCTTCCACTACTGTTAGTGTTAGGGTTGAACGTATTTTGTCCATCTTCCTAAGATTTTGTGTGATGGTTTCTCTAAGCTTTTCGGCTGTTTCCGCCTCAAGCTTTGCAGTTATATCGTAAGCACCAAAAGTTCCATGTACTTCCTTGACGTTTTCAAGTTCCTTCAGTTTACCAATTATTTCTTCTTCAGCACCCAATTCACAATTCAGTAAAACATATGCTTGTGCCATAATACCATATCGTCTTGAAAGTATTTAATCCCACTTATGATTCGCAATCATTTTAATAATAAAAACGAAATCTGATCAACCTTATCAGAAATGAAGTAAAACGTAAATGAATGAGGAAGATTCTACGCCAGTTCAAGATGCCATCGACGCCTTGGAAAGGTTGCTGCAAAGGCGAGGCAAATTCGAAAGCTAGTCTCAAAACTCAGTGAATAGAACTGTACGCTTCACGGATTAGCGCCTGCGTCTCGGCCAAGTTCTGGTCCAGTCCAAGCTGAACAGTTTGCGTCTCCTTCCTGCTCTTTTGAATCTTAAGAAGAACCGAGTCGTTCTGTGGCTCTACGTCGACAAACCACCTGAACGCAAACGACTTGCAAAAGACAACCCTATGCATCCGAACATCTTCTACCACGTTGCTTCCCAGCGAAAAACAAAACTTCCTAAGCGAGTCCATCAAGGGCTGAACCTTGGGATTGGTATCTTTCATAAAATCGTCATAACTCCTATTCATTCCGTTAGAGAACAATCATCACACCTCTTTTAGAAGCAAGACGTCACCGTCTATAACATTATAGTTTACCAGCGCCCGGTCCAGGTCAAAATCTGCATGGGGCGACTCTTGCTTGCATAAAACAAGATTGGCTTCTTTTGGCAACCGAAAATGCATCCTTGAACCAAGTATCACATCCTTTATTCTGGTTGATTTCTGAAACGTGGTTTCCCATGTTCCTTTTGATGTCTTTACATTTACGAGAACTTGGTTTGCCATCAAAAAAAATACGCCCAAGAAATAAAATAGTCTTTAGGTGGCAGTATGTTGTAAAATCATGCTTCGGGACTCTACGATACGAAAGTCATTGGACGATTACATCAAGAGCAGGATAAGGGAGATTCCAATGGAGGTAAGCCAGACGTTTCCTGACGTTCAAAAAGTTTGGAAGTGTGAAAGCAAGCTGGACTTTTTGTATGGATATTATGTTGGAAAGATTGAAGAGGGCGCGCTTCGCTATTTGCTGAAAGCAACTAGAGCCTCAGCTGGCGGATATGTTGACACGTTTGATATTAGAGGTGTGATTGAAATGCACAAGGATGAGATTCTTAAAGCGCTCAAAAAATCATTAGAGGTATGACATTTACGCACCTACTCCATCCAGAAATTCCAAAAATTAAGCAGATCAATATTGATGGTATCCGGCATTATGAGACACCAGATGGAACACTCATCTCGATCACCTCGCTTTTGAAGAATTTCACACCTCAGGGCATTTTAGATTGGAGAAAAGCAGTTGGAGAAGAGGTTGCAAATGCAGTCATGATAGCTGCTACCGATAGAGGCTCAAAGGTTCATCAAATAATTGAAAACTGTCTGTCAAACAAGCCTGAAACTGACCTTGTTGGGAATTATGGTGAGCTTGCATCTAGAATGTTCAGCCAAATGATACCGGCTATAGACAAGATTGACAGAATCAGGGCATTAGAGCAAGGATTGTACAGCACCAGTCTTGGCATTGCCGGAAGGGTTGACTGCATAGCGGAATATGACAAGGAATTAACTGTGATCGATTTCAAAACTGCCACGCGAAAAAGGGATGAAAGAAATGAGAACTATCTTGTCCAAGCCAGCTTTTATTCCATCGCCTGGGAGGAGCGGACCGGCGAGAAGGTAAACCAGATAGCAATTCTTACCACGACGGAAGACGGCAAGCTTGACGTGTACAGGGACGACCCATCAAATCATGTAGGAAGGCTGGAAGAGATGATTGAAGAGTACAAAACTGGTAAAATAGGAGGCTAATGAGAGATTTGACATGAAAAAACATGTAGGATCAGCAAAAAAAAGTGTGATTGTTAAAGCTAGTGTAGAAACAGTCTGGAAAAAACTGAGCAAGATTACAAAACTAGATTGGTTGGAAGAACAAAAATCATCTAAATTTTTGTCACAAAAAAAATATGGGGTTGGTGCAATAAGATTAATTTCATTTGAAGACGGTTCTGACGTTGAAGAACATGTTGTAGAGTGGTCTACAAAAAAAGGTTTTTCTTACATTGCAATTACAGGGTTGCCATTGCTTGCGTATTTAGCAACCATCTCAATGAAAAAAGTTAGCAGTGGTAGAGTCAAAGTTACATGGCAATCTTACTTTGTTAGTGATAAAAAGAAAAAAGAATTTTTAGAGTTTTCTAAATTCCTGAATCAGTTTTACACAAAATCATTACATAATCTAAAATCAAATATTCAAAGAAACTAGACCCTAGCTTTTATGGCAAGAGCATCTGCAGTTAACATGCCATTTCTTGAATGGATTTCTTGTCATAGGAAAATTTTGGCCATACTTTTGTGCCTTCAAATCTAAATTTTTATGCCAATCCTTACAGTTCTCACAACTTTCAACTTCCACAAAAAACAACCTTCTACAAATTATATAATTTTTTTAGCTAGCGTTTTTTCTGCTTGCTTCTTCTGCGATCAGCCTTTTGGTCCGCCCATCTCTTGTGCTTTCCTTTTTTTCGTAACGGCATCATCTACCAGGCATCTATTCTCCTTTAAGAATATTAGCAAGTTTAACGTATAGTAATGAAATGAGCGAGCAAGAAACTGAAATTGGAGAGGTGATGACCTACTATGCTAACATTGGAGTTGCTGCAATAGACCTAACCGGCAGTGTCAAGGTGGGCGACACAATAATTTTCAGGGGCTTTACCACTGATATGGAACATAAAGTTGACACCATGCAGATTGAACACGAGTCTGTACAGGAAGCAAAAGCTGGAGATCAGATTGGTATCAAGATTCCTGGAAAGGTTCGAAAGAACGATCGAGTTTACAAAAAATAAAAGAATGAACTGCTACCTTTGTAAGAAATTCCTAACTAATGTTAATGGTTATCAAGTAGGAACTGTCTGGTCCTGTGAAAAATGTCTGGATATAGTAAAACAGCTAGCAGATGAAAATAGAATAAAAAATGAAGATTGAATTGCCTAGAAAACGCCTGCCATTTTTGTTGAGATAGTTGACATGTCTTCTCCTCTCGCACGTTGCTCTCTTTTCTGAGCGCGTTTGAGTGCTCTATCGGCTGTGCTTTCGCCATATTTATCGCGTAAATATCTCATAAACACAGTTGACACGCGGCCGCTGTTTTCTGTCTTATGGCAATTCAACTCTACTTCACAGTCCCAATCATCAGGATTCTCTTCGTGTATACTGATGTCTCTTACTTTCCCCTCAGAAAGGTGATCTGGGTCGTACCAATTGCTCATGGTTTCTCTAGAAAAAATTGTTAAAGTAGAAAAAAGTCGACAAAGATAGACAAACCAGTCTGTTTTGGTTTTGTTTTTTATGTCATAGAACAATGTCTCCTAATGTCTCCTAAATTCCACCGCTGGAAATTCTAAGCTGTAAAGAAAAGAAGCCTGTTGATACTGCTTTAAGATAATTTAGGAGACAATAATCACTAAATTACAATCAAGTCTTTCGTAAATTTGTGCATCACAGATGCGCTATCCTTTACTATTAGCGAGTCCTCGATACGAACACCGAACTTTTTTGGTATGTAGATACCAGGTTCTACCGTGATAGCCATGCCTTTCTTCAGCTTTTCTTTGTTTTTGGCAGAAATGTTTGGGTTTTCATGTACATCCAAACCAATTCCGTGACCCGTTGAATGAATGAAATGTGGTCCGTAGTTGTGTTCCTCTATAATTTTTCTGCATGCGTGGTCTACCGATGCACATGTTTTTTGTGGTTTTACAGCTTTCAGTCCAGCCTTTTGTGATTCTTTTACAATTTCATAAACCGTTCTCGATTCCTTAGAGATAGAGCCTAGACCGAATGTCCTAGTTGCGTCTGAAACATATCCCTTGTATCGCAAGGTCAAGTCAACAGTAATCATGTCGCCGTCTGCAAATTTTCTCTTGGTAACTTGTGCATGTGGAAGTGAAGAGTTTGTACCACTAGCTATTATCAATGGATTCAAAGTTGAACGATAGCCAGTGTCAAAGAGATCATTTGCGTTTGCAAACGACATCAAAATTGTTTGCAGTTCCGACTCCGTTCTGCCTTTCTTGATCGTCTGCGTACAGAGTTCAAACATCTCATCTATCACAGAAGATGCTTTTTTCAAGATACGAATCTCTCCGGAATCTTTGATTATACGTGCATTGTAAAAAGGCGTAGAAGATTGTTTTAGTTTTAAAATTGATTTTTTTAATGACTGCATTACAGGATAGTTCTGACAATCGGTGCAGATTTTTTTCTTCTTCATGGTAGAAGCTAATGTAGAAACCAGACCGCCCCTTTGCGAAGTTATAACATTGCAGTTGACTGAATCTTCCTTTGCCCTTTGTGCCTCTAGTTCTGGAGCAATGATCGTAGTTTTTCCGCCCTTTTCAATAACGCCAATTGCCTCACCCCAAAAGCCTGTCATATAGAAGAGATTCTCCGGTTCAAACGCTACAAGAGTGTCACAGTTAAGGACATTG
>OFBF01000104.1_pt1 | contig 6416 bp, 11 predicted proteins | sample 1520501 | NCBI WGS metagenome assembly OFBF01 (sample SAMEA3696448, study PRJEB22514) | metagenome | biome: water; feature: marine; material: hydrothermal vent | place: Pacific Ocean | collected 2014-08-15 | depth 1539 m
AATAGTTTTATTTTGTCTAAAGTTCGGTGAAACAAAAATAAAGGAGATTTGACATTAGTCCAACTATATCGATGCGATTGCTTGCTTGTAGTTCGGGGAGTATCCCCAGGCTGTCGCTTGTTTGGCACAGCCTCTATGGTGGAGTCCTTCTCCGTAGAGTTTCTGTATCTGAAAATTACTTTGTAAAGTTCCGGTCCCGGACGTACCGGTGCCGAACCTTTACAAAAACTTTACTGTGTGTTTGTTTTTTGCCAGATGTAGGGATCTTTTTTAAATAAGGGTATTATTATGTGTGGCGTGGCTGTGACTTTGCGTATTACAATGACTGCTTTTTCTGTGTCGGTTAGGTTGTGTTGTGCCGGAGTTAAGAGTTGTTTAAGAGGTTGTCGGCAGGCTGGGAAGGCGGGACAATTAATTAGATAGTGGACGGGGTCGAAGTTTTGATTACAATGTAAGCAGAGTGCTTTATTATTTGGGCCGACAAAGCTTTTTGTGTGCACCCAGCAGCGGAGGCGGCGTATGTGTACGTCTGCTATTCTGTTGTTTATGATGTGAATGCCGGGCACAATGGTTTTATTGTACCATGTACTTAATTTGGCTGTGTCTTGATTTGGTGTTATTTGTTTGTGAAGATATTCTGTTATTATGTGTTTGTAGGCACCTGGTGTCTGTTCTGTGTGTAGGATGTTGGTTAGGTTAGTGGCTTCGTTGGCCAGAGCGTCGGCTCGTTCATTACCCTCGATATTTGTGTGGCTGGGAACCCAATGTAGAGTGGTTAGACTGCCACGTTGGCTTAATGCAGAGGCGGAGTTAATAATTTTCGTTGTGATTTCTGGATATGTTCGTGTTTTTGTTTGTGCCAGGATTTTGATGGCTGCCATCGAGTCTGAGTGTATGATTGTGTCTTCGTGTCTGTCTTGTGCCTCTCGCCATGCGAGGGCGGCGTGTATGGCGTGAAGTTCTGCTAGAGTGATTGGTGTGTGGTCGGGGAGTCTTCCACAGGGATTTCGGAGTGCTCCCCCCACAAAACAGGCCCAGGCAGATTTTCCATCCTGGCGGACACTGGCATCTGTGTAGATGTTTATTGCTGCCTGGTCTCTGTTCAGGGAAGAGATCCTGTCCGACGCCTCAGTGAATGCCCCTTGTGGGTCTTTGGTTTTTGATTTTCTGTTTACGATAATGATGGTAAATGGGTAGTCGCGCCATGGAGCAGTTTCCTTGGCATCCGGAGGGTGGATTGCTGGAATTCTCATGTCCCTTTGAATAGCAGCTGCTTTCATGGCCCAGCTTTTATTAATGTGTACTCTGGGGTCTTTGTGTAAGCTTTCTTGTATTTTAAATGTGATTTCTACTGGGTCAGGTTTTGTCGCTGTTCTTAATATGTATTTGGCTGTGTCTCCTCTAATGAGATGGGCAATAGGGGGGATGCCGGATTCTCTGCTGATAAGGGCAGAGGGGGCAGTAGGGGGGAGTCCTAAGACATATTTAAGTGCAGTTCTTTGTGCTATTTCTATGTGTTTAATTGCCGTTTTAGATGCAAGTAGGTAGATTGGGGCCGCATAAAGAAGTATGGATTGAATTAGGGCTTTATAAAGATTAATAAGATTGTTTGTGTTTATTCCTACTTTAACATTAGAAATAATTTTTATTATGTTTAGTCGAGAGTAGATTTTTTGTTTTGTTTGTAGTGCGTGTTTGTTGAAATTGAGGTGGTTGTCTATGATGACGCCTAAGTATTTGTACTGTTTGACTATTTCAATGTCTTGTTTGCCTATATGGAAGGTGTTGTGTTGTTTTGAATTGGTGTTGAATGCAATTATTTTAGTTTTGGCGGTGGAGAAAAATAGACCTAGGTCATTGGCTTTAGATGCTGTTGTGTCGAGGGCGGTTTGTAGTTTTTTGGCCGGCCTTGGGCCGTGTGAAATAATGGCTATGTCGTCGGCATAAGCCAGGATGTCGACACATGGGGGTAAGGATGTGGAGATTAGTGCTGTAATTAGGGCGTTAAATAGTGTAGGTGAGAGGGCGGAGCCCTGTGGGGAGCCTGTAGTAAGTGGGTGTGAGTCAGATTTTACCCCTTGGACTGTAACTTTAATTTCTCTATTGTCTAGGAAGTCTTCTACCCACGATATCATTCTTCCCTTGATGCCCAGGGAGATTAAAGCGTCTAAGATGACGATGTGGTTAGCCCTTTCAAAGGCCTTATCTAGATCCAGAAAGGCAGTGTAGACTGTGCCGGATCGGATTTTTCTTCTTCTGTTGGTGATTAAGTTTACTAAATGTAGAATTGGGTCGACAGTTGATCTGCCTTTTGTAAACCCGAAGAGATTTTTTGGTCTGGGGAGTTTAAATATTAGTCTGGTGAGAATTAGTCTCTCCATGATTTTTAGTATTGTAGGGAGGAGAGATATTGGTCTGTGGCCTTTGCCACCAGGTTTAGGGATAGGGACGACTATTGAGGTTTTCCAGAGTCTGGGAATTCGTCCTTCTCTCCAGGATTGGTTAAAGAAGTTTAGAAGTCTAACTTTGAAAGAAGGGGGAGATTTGGAGTAAAAGATGTATGTAAGTTTGTCTTCTCCAGGGGCGGAGTTTTTTGGTGTTGATAAAACTGTTTCCAGTTCGTGTGGTGTGAAAGGGGTGTCTGTGTCTGCGTGTTCACTTTTTGCTAGATATATTGAGTGCAGTCTGTCTGGTTGTTGTTTTTCTAGAGCTGATTTGACCTCTTCGGGTAAGGTTTGGTGGTCAGCTCTAGTGGCGAAGTGGTGTGCTAATTTGTTTGCTTCTTCTTTGGGGTTAATTACTTTTGGTTGGGAAGATTTACCCCGGATTTTTTTAATCTCGCGCCAAATTTGCGCTGAGCCCATGTCCCCGAGTTGTTTGCACCAACTGTCAAATTGGTCTTCTTTAATTGTGTGAAGTCGTCGTCTCGTTTCTCGTTGAGCTGCTCTTAGTTCTGCTCTATTTTGAGATGTCGGGTGAGCTTTAAAAACTTTTGTCAGTTTACTGACTTCTTTGGTCCATCTCCTTGCTTCTGGTGTTAAGAAGGAGCGAGGACGTCTTGGGCGATTTCGGAGGACTATGGGGATGGCTGCTGTTGCGGCTTCGTTTATATCGTCAGTTAATTTACGAAGTAGGTCATCTAGAGATAGACTATTGTCGCTGTCGTCGGCAGATAATTCGTGTAGTCTGTCTGCAAATTGTTTCCAGTTTGCTTTGTCGGTGTCCCATTTGGGTTGTCCTAGGCTTTCTGGTACGTTCGTGAAAGCGTCGGATAGTACTATTACTGTGGCTATGTGGTCTGAGGTTAGAGCTTCTAATTGGCTCCAGTCTGCTATGGCCGCAACTTCAGGGGAAGCTATGGCAAGATCGAGGGTCGACCCATAGACAGTGGTGGGGACTTTGGGATCATTTAATAATATAGCGTCACAGTCACTTATTTGTTGCTGTAAATGTTGTCCTGGTCTGGTGTTTTTTGAGCCCCATGTTGTAGTATTGGCGTTGAGATCGCCTGTTATTAAGTAATGTTTATATGAATTTGTTGCTTGTTGTATATCATATAGGTGGTTAGGGGAGACGTATGTATTAATTAATTGGAAGGGACCGCTTTTAAAGCCGGTTATTTCAGTGGTGATTGATTGCCAATCACTGGAGGAGTTAATTAGGGGGGACGTATTGTGTGGTATGTTATTATGTATTGCAGTTATGAGTCCTCTGGATACAGTATCTGAATTCTTTGTGTGAGGACTGTGGTAGATAGTGTATCCGGGAATTTTTATTGAATATTTAGTGTTTGTAAGAGTTTCTTGTAGTAATACTATGTCTGGTTGTTTGTCTTGGATGGCTGCAATTAGGCTATTTTTGTTGCAGTGGAAGCCTCGGATGTTCCAGGAGATGATGTTGAGATCTCTCCCGAGCTGTCCTTTGCTTTCACTGGGGTGTGTTGTTTTGTGGGTGTTGGTTTTGTTTGTGCTGTTGTTTTGGCTGACCCCAGCGCCACTTCCAGGATCGAGTCCAAGACCTGGATAGATCCGACCTCTTCCTGGACCTTGGTTAAGTCCTTCTCTGCCTTTGACAGCAGGTCTTTGGGCAGTCTCTGGATCAGATCCTGGACGCTTCGCATAGCCATGAATATGGACTGCATATGGCCGAGTATGGCCGTGAGTGTTGCTGTGGTGGGGTCTGTCTGTGTTGTTGTCTGCGTTGTTTGTACAGGTGTTGTCTGTTGCTGTATGTGAGTTTTTTTTTGTAATGTGGGGAAATCTGTCTCCGACAGTAGTGCCGGAGCTATTTGGGAAGGTCGGTGTGTAGTTATTTGTGGGGGTGATTTGGTTTTTAATGCCCACGGAGCCGGGGCTGTAACTGCTGCCTGGGGGGGTCTTTGGCGGGGCTGAACCCCCAGTCTCTTCTGCAGATATTGGACGGTTTCCTTCCTGGCTGGACACCCTTTGTATGCTGCCATGTGGCTTCCGCCGCAGTTGATGCAACGCGGCGTTCCGGCCTTCTGGCAGCACACAAAATGCTGACCCGCTTCCTTCGGACCCTGTTTTCCACAGTGGTAGCACCGGGCTCTGGTCCTGCAGTGCTTCGCGGTGTGGTTCCACCTGTGGCACCGGAAGCACTGTGGAGGGTCCCTGACAAAGGGTCTCACGGGCAGCATTCCACACAGAGGTATCCTGAAGGAGTCCTCCGGTTTCTTCTCCGTCATGAAAGAAACGGATCTGGTGGGGGTATCCCCCTTGAGGAGTCTGGTGACCTCCGTCACCCCGAATGTTTTTGCGATAAACTCTAGGGGGATGTCCTGAGGCACACCTGACAGTACATATTTTTGAGGCCCTATTGTCCTGTTTATAGGCCGGAACTCTACCGGCTTTCCCGCCAGCTCCTTCATGTCGGACAATCGCTGGTTTGTTGCCGGGCAGGTCGTTCGTATTACCCTCTTTCCATCCCTGACTATCGATGTTATCGGTAGTACTGGTCTGAGTCCATCTAGGGCGACGGCCACCTCGAACAGTGTCTTCCAGGGACCGCCCAACACGATCTCTAGCAGGAACACCTGCTTGACCTGATTCGGTGGCGTCTGGATTGTCTCCGCAGTGGTGCGCTTCTTCGGTGGGGCGCTGGGGGGTGGTGATTCTTGTAGCGAGCGTTTCTTTTTTGTTGATATGGTGTGCCAGGTGTTGTCTGTTTCCATTGTGACTGGAAGTGATTCCGTGTTTGTATATAGGTGTGAAAATGTAGTTATAATTGGTTTTATAATAGTGTATGTTTTATTGAGGTTAGGGGGAATAGGGAGTTATATAAAACAATTGACAGGTAATGGTAGAACTAGAAGTGTGTACTTTACGGAGTGTTAAATATATTTAAGGTTTAAATGTTGGGGTGTGTGTGTATTTGTATCGGCCGATGTGTGCAGAGTGTGTTATTGACTGGTGGTGTGTGCGTATGCGTATTTTGTGGAATGTTACATATATTTAGGCTTTATATGTTGGGATGTGAGTTGCGTGTGTTTATGAATGGTGGAGTGTACGTATGCGACGATGAAATATATAATAGAACTTAGTGTTGATGATATAAATATAATATAAATTATTCTAAGAGCGCAGCGGTAATCCGATATGCTGAGTTTCCTAGAAGTATGTCAAGGCAGCGGTTATCCGATTGTGAACAGCGATCTGAATGAGCAGCGAAACAACAGTATTCTGATACAATAGAGCAAGAGAGTGCTGTGTGCGTCGCAAGGTCTGAATCGTGTGAGCTTTGTTTGTTTGTTGAAGTTTGGGGTAGGAACCCCTGGCTGTCGCCTATTGGGCACAGCCACCTGGTGTTGGCTACTGTTGTTGTGATGAATGGCGTACTATGCAATGTTTGGCATGGTGGAACCTCAGTTTAGTATAGAAGTCAATTTCGGAGGAGAAAAAACCTTACCAGTTGCCTGGTTGGACTAAAACCTCCTCCTACTATAATGTCGCGGCCGGGAACCTCCGGCCTCCCGAACAGCACGGATTATGGGTACGGGGGCCCAAGCTCTTATCCACTAGTCCATAGGGGCGGTCTGATCTGTCCTTGGTATGTGTAGGGATCTTTCTGGAGAAGTGGAGTTATGATGTCTGGTAGAAATGTTGATTTCCTTATGAGCAACGCCGCTAGGTGGCGGTCTGGAAGTTTGTGGTCTTCCGGGCGGAGATGACCTTTAAGTGATCTTCGGTGCTTCGGGTAGGCTGGGCAGTTCAGCAGATAATGTACCGGATCGTACACTTGTTGACAGTGCCGGCATAGTGTTTGGGGTGACGGGCCGGTGAAGTTTCTTGTGTAAACCCAGAAACGCAGTCTTCTGAGCTGGGTATCGGCCAATCTGTTGTTAAGGATATTATGTCCAACTACAGTGGTCTTCTGGTACCAATCCTTTGATGCTGATG
>OFBF01000115.1_pt1 | contig 6053 bp, 8 predicted proteins | sample 1520501 | NCBI WGS metagenome assembly OFBF01 (sample SAMEA3696448, study PRJEB22514) | metagenome | biome: water; feature: marine; material: hydrothermal vent | place: Pacific Ocean | collected 2014-08-15 | depth 1539 m
TCGATTTAGATTGAGTGGTGCATTTAATTCATGAACACGATCCTGAGCAATAGTATATGCAAATGTCTATCCGGAAGCCGGAATTGCTTTAAATCCTCCATAACACCAACCGCAATTTAAATAAACGCCATCAATATGAGTTTTGTCGATAATTGGTGATCCATCCATAGACATATCCATAATTCCACCCCAGGTTCTTAACATTTTTAATCTGCTTAAATTTGGGAACATAGCAACTACCTCTGATAAAACATGTTGAAGAGCTGGAAGATTTCCTCTTTGAGCATAACTATTATAACCATCTAAGTCTCCACCCATAACCATTTCACCTTTGTCAGATTGACTACAATAAAAGTGTCCAGCACCAAATGTAACAACATGATCAAGAAAAGGTTTAACTGGTTCTGAAACGCAAGCTTGAAGCACATGTGACTCGATAGGTAATTTCATATTTAATTTTTCATCTAATAAAAAATTAGGTATTCTTGGTGGAGTAGCTGCTGCAATAGCTATAATTGTAATTGTGGGATTCACAGCAATTAATACGCCAATTGATTCTACTGTAAGTTCAACAACAGATAACCCATTATTGGTGAATATTGATCAAACTACATACCAAAGAGCTGATATAATTTCCATCTCAGGTGATACAAACTCCTATACTAAATCAGTTGAATTATCAATAGAAAACACTAATGGTGTAAAAATATGGAAGGAAATCATCAATCCCAAAAATGATGGACAGTTTTCAACGCTCATTATAGCTGGTGGTGGTGGATGGGAAAATAATGGTGTTTACACATTAAAAGCAGTGCAGGATAATTTAGCAAGCAAAATTGAGTTTAGAATTGTTGCATAAAAATTAGTTCGCCAGATCTTCATCATTCCATCTTAATCTGTACTTTCCAACAGAACGCATGTATTCTATCTTACCGCCCTTTTTGAATACTAGTTTATTTTCCCTATGTGATGTATCACGAATCTCCAAAACCACATTGTCAACAATAGCCTCAAAAATAGTTGGGTTATTTGATACTAATTTCCAAGATTCAGAAGAAAAATCTAGATAATGAACTGTATGGACAAGTCCCATGATTTATGGATTCAATTCCATACCTAAAGGCTTTTGTTCAATTTAGTTTTGCAAAACTAATCAATTAGATGTAAAGATTACAATCTATGAAAGCAACTTTATCCCTTAAAATAATTCAAGAAAAAGTCAAGACTTGTAAAAAGTGTGATTTGTGCATTACTAGAAAAAATGCAGTTCCTGGAAAAGGAAATCAAAATGCTGATATTGTTTTTATTGGTGAAGCACCTGGAAAAAATGAAGATCTATATGGTGAGCCGTTTATCGGTACTGCAGGAAAAAGGCTTGATGATGCATTAAAAAATGCTGGGTTGACAAGAAACAGTGTATATATCACAAATATTGTAAAATGTAGGCCACCTAAAAACAGAATTCCAAATGATGTTGAAAAATCAATGTGTAACGAGTATTTGAAAGATGAGATTGCAATTATTAATCCTAAAATAATTTGCCTGCTTGGGAATACGCCATTTTATTCAATTTTAGGCGGTAAAGAAATTTCAAAGAACCATGGAAAATTTATTTCTAAAGATAACCGTATGTATTTTGTCACATTTCATCCTGCCGCAACAATTTACAACCAAAAACTTGTAAATGTTTTCAAAAATGATATTAAAAAACTAGTGAATGAATTACAAAAAATAAAACATGCAGATTGAAATGAAAGTTTTACCAAGAAAGTTTTACATGAACGATACCAAACAAGTCGCAAAAGATCTTTTAGGAAAAACTTTAGTAAGAAAAATTGGAAATCAGGTACTATCTGGAGTCATAATAGAAACTGAAGCATACAAGGGGAAAAATGATCCGGCTAGTCATGCATCAAGAAAAAAAACTGAACGAAATAAAATCATGTTTAGTGAAGTGGGACGCGCATATGTTTATTTCACATATGGTATGCATTATTGTTTTAATGTGGTTGCAAAAAAAGAAGAAGACGAATCTGGTGCTGTTCTAATACGAGCAATTCAACCACAACAAGGAATTAAACACATGGTAAAAAATAGAAAAACTGATGTTATTTCTAATTTGACAAATGGGCCTGGAAAACTAACTCAAGCAATGCAAATTACTTTAAAACAATATAACCTAGACCTAACAAAAAATTCATCACTGTTTATTATTGACGGTAAAAAGCCAACAAAAATCATGACAAAACCTAGAGTAGGAATAAAGACTGGCATTGACAAACTATGGAATTTCAGTTATAAGATCTAATTTTGATTATTGCTATCATCATCGTCTAGTGTCCATGGAGCAATTCTGCCAAGTATTTTTTCCCAGTTTAATCGTAAAAGAAGAATTACGACGATTGTCATTGCAATACCCAACGCTATAATACCGATGTAAACAGGCAATGGGTCATCAATTCCCTGAAGTACTGGTTCCAAAAGTGACAAACCCATGTAATGTGAAATTAATGCAATAACATAATACAAAACAAATTTTCCCGATAATGTAGCAACAAAGAACCTTTTTGGATTGTATTTTGCTAATCCTAATGGAATGTAAACTAAATCATCAGGAATAGGAGTTGCAGCAGCAACAAAAGCTGCGGAGGCACCATATCGCTTTACTAATTTTTGAAATGGCAGCATTCGTTTTTTAGTTTTTTCAGAAATAATTTTTCTTCCACCATAACTAACGTAAAATATTATCTGCTTAGCTGCTGTGGACGTCAAAGCTGCAATTAAAACTAAAACATGAATGTCAAATTGTTCTCCCACCGCCATTGTAGCTACCAAAACAAATGAAGGGATTGGTACAAACGGTATAAGTGAACCAAAGAAACTGACAATAGTTAAACCAAGATAACCAACTTCAGGAGTAAAAGGAAATAATTCCCAAAGATCCACATGTCGATCAATATTTTGCATTATTTAACTCTAAAAAAATAATTAGTAGTCAGCAATTGCGATCAAAATATGTTTTTTTATGATCGTTCCACATTTTAACCATGTATTCTACATGCTCACAATGTGGTAGACTGGTAACAAGACCGGAAACAAAATATTGTTCTGATGAATGTGAGGAAAAAGCAAAGTAATGAAAGATTACAATTGTAATGTCTTACTCATAAAGCCAACATAAAACATAACCACTGTCTGTCTTTATTTTTGGTGGATCAGTTTTGCACTTATCCATTGCTTCAGGGCACCTATCAAAAAATCTACATCCTGGTTTCGTAGCGGATAAATCAGGTGGGCTACCAGGAATGAATTTTAGTTTTTTTTGTTTGCGTAAGGTTGGAATTGAATTTAATAATCCTTGCGTGTACGGATGCTTAGGGTTACGAAATATTTCTGCAGATGTGCCAAACTCAACCATTTTTCCACCATACATTACGCCAATTTTTTCTGCCACCTCAGATAATATTGCAAGATCATGTGAAATTAACATGAGAGACATACCATTCTTTTTTAGATTCTTTAGTAAATTGACGATTTGTGCTTGGATGAGTACGTCTAGTGCAGTTGTAGGCTCATCAGCTATAACAAATTTTGGTTTTAACAACAATGCCATAGCAATAACAATTCTTTGTTTCATTCCACCACTAAGTTCATGTGGATACTTTTTCAAAACAGAATAATCCAAATTCACAGCACTAATAGCATCACGTGTAATTTTATCCGCGTTACTACCAAAACCATGTTGTTTTAGCAGATCATCAAATTGTTGTTTTATCGTAAAAACTGGATCCAATGAATTCATGGCACCCTGAAAGATCATTGAAATTTCTTTCCAACGCAAACTTCCATCAAATTTGGAATCAGACATGTCAAGTATAGATTCGCCGCTAAACGTAATTTTTCCTGAAACTATGTTTCCTCCTTGAAGCATTCTGATGATCGTTAAACCCAAAGTGCTCTTTCCACAAGCACTCTCACCTGCTATTCCAATTGATTCACCATCTTCCAATTGAAATTCAACATTTTCTAATGCATGTATATTGCCATGTGAGGTTTTGTAATCAACGGACAGATCAGAAATTTCTATCTTTGGCATAATTATAGCATAACATACTTCATTTTATTTTTTCAAGAAAGGATATATTCAATGGATCATCATTTAAGATGATTTCCATGAATCTTGATCGAACACACCATGTTGAGGATATTAATGCCGGTATGAAAGGTCAGGAAGTTATTCTTGGAGGCTGGGTAGAAGATTTAAGAAAAATGGGCAAAATGACATTTCTTACATTACGCGATGTCACAGGGATTATTCAAATCATACTCACGGATGATGTAATGAAATCAATTGAAGATATCACCAGACAAAGCGTTGTTAGAGTAACTGGTAAAATACAGGATACAAAGGCTAGAGATTTTGAATGTGAAATTAAGGCTGATGGAATTGATGTATTAACAAAGGCTGTCCATCCTCTGCCTATTGATCCTATTGGTAGGCTTGAAAGCCATATTGACAATAGACTGAACTCTAGGGCATTGGATATGCGTAACCAAAAAACAGCGTCAATCTTCAAAGTCAGGCATCACGTTTTAGCATCATTAAGAAAAAGATTGTCAGAAAAGAAATTCATTGAAATTACTACGCCTAAAATTATTGGCAGTGCAAGTGAAGGAGGCGCAAATTTGTTCTCATTGGATTATTTTGGAAAACAAGCATACCTGGCACAAAGCCCACAGCTCTATAAGGAACAGATGACAATTGGCCTAGAAAGGGTATTTGAAATAGCGTCATTTTATCGAGCGGAAAAATCACATACTGGCAGACACTTAAGCGAATTTACTAGCGTTGACATCGAAGCCGCATTTATGGACTACACTGATGTGATGAATGTTTTAGAAGATTTAGTTCTTAATACTTTCAAGTATGTTTCCGAAAACTGTAAAGAGGAACAAGAAATTTTAGGGAATGAAATCACTATACCTAATAGCCCATTTAAGAAAATTACATACTCGGAGACTTTAGAAGAGCTAAATAGAAAAGATGCTAAACTGGAATTTGGAGACGACCTTTTAGATTCTCACTTGAGAATAATAGAAGAAAACCATCCTGATTTTTATTTTATAACAGACTGGCCAATCAAGCTTAAACCGTTTTACATTATGGAAAAGGAAGACAATCCTGAACTTTCCGAGTCATTTGATTTGCAATATGGTTATCTTGAATTGTCATCTGGTGGTAGTAGACTGCATAACCCAGAGAAGATCAAAATAAGATTAAGCGAGCAAAATCTTGACCCTGCAAAATTTTCGGAACACCTACAGGCGTTTGATTGGGGTATGCCACCACATGCAGGTTGGGGATTAGGATTAGAAAGACTACTAACGGTAATTCTAGGAATAGATAATGTAAGAGAAGTTATTTTGTATCCAAGAGACCCAGAAAGATTAAAGCCTTGAGATAATTTCTTTAGTAAACTCCATCGTGGTTTTATCCCCGCCTGTATCTTTTGTTTTAATATTATTTTTTACTACATCGTATACAACATCCTCTAATTTTTGCCCAACATCAATGCATTTCTGGTCATTGTGTTTATTCCCAAGCCATTCTAACATCATTTTGATTGAAAGTATGAATGACGTAGGATTTGCAATTTGTTTTCCCGCAATATCAAATGCTGCTCCATGTACTGGTTCAAACAAGCCAAAATTATCACCAATATTTGCAGCAGGAGCCATACCCAAACCACCTACCACTTGGGCTGATTCATCAGAAAGTATATCGCCAAACAAATTGGTTGTAACAATCACATCAAATAATTGCGGTTGACGAATTAAATTCATTGAACATGCATCAACATACATCTCTTCAAATTTAATATCAGGAAAATCATTGGCAACTTTTGAGCATGTACGAGCAAATAATCCATCAGTTTTTTTCATTACATTAGATTTATGAACACATGTAACTTTTTTCATTTTCCTTTGACTAGCAATTGTAAAAGCATGATTTGCAATTCTTTTTGATGCTTTTTTAGAAATAATTCCCAGTG
>OFBF01000117.1_pt1 | contig 5981 bp, 8 predicted proteins | sample 1520501 | NCBI WGS metagenome assembly OFBF01 (sample SAMEA3696448, study PRJEB22514) | metagenome | biome: water; feature: marine; material: hydrothermal vent | place: Pacific Ocean | collected 2014-08-15 | depth 1539 m
TCAGTCAAAATACCTTCTTTGTATTTAGCTTTAGTCGTGTTTATGATTCCCATTACAGGAAACACATTCAACTCTATTGATGTCCTCAATGGAGTAGTAAGTGGATTCACTACAATTGCAAGTTTTGCATTGGCAATTTCACTATTTATTCTACAGAATTATGAAATTGGTATAGCTTGTCTATGTTTGGCTTTTGCTTCTCTTGCTTTTTACAAATATCACAAATTACCAAGTAGGATATTTCCTGGGGATTCTGGGGCAGTTATGTTTGGTGCAACATACGGTGTTATTGCTATAGTTGGTGAGGTAGAAGTTATTGCAGCAGTTGCAATTTTGCCTGCTATCATAAACTCATTCCTTTTTCTTTCAAGTGTGAAAAGAATTGTTGAGCATAGAGAAATTAAGAATCCTACTTTACATGCTGATGATTTTAAGCTAAAATCTACTGATGAGAATCATGCACCAATTACACTAGTGAGGTTGCTTGTAGCCAAAAAACCATTGTCAGAAAAACAAATTTGTAATGAAATTTTGAAATTAACAATGCTCTCTGGAGTTTTAGCAATTATCACTGCGTTTATGATGGGTGTCAAAATTTAATGGAAATGAAAATTTACAGTTTTATCCTTGTCATGTGGATTTTGATAATAATTGGTGGTGGGTTAGTGGTAGTATTTGTTGGACCCATTACATTCGCTACAGATGTTGAACCGATAATTACCTCTGGTGTTAAAGTGCTTCTCGCATTATTTTTAATATTCATTTGGGTGTTTATTCTCACAAAAATTAAGAATTGGATCTTCAAAACAGAAGTAAAATCTTAGATTTAGATACTCTTCCATTCACTTTGTTTTTTATCATATTCATCACGTGAATATTTTGGTTTTGCAGGTACTCCTGCAACTACAGTATCTGGTGGAACATCATTGGTAACTACTGCACCCATTGCAACTACGCTATTTTTGCCAATAGTTACACCAGCTTTAATGACTGCCTTACTGCCAATTATGGCATTATCCTCAATTATTACACCAGCTAATTTTTCACTAGGAGGATAGGGATCGTTTGTTAATGCAGCGCCCGGCCCAATGAAGACATTTTTCCCAATCCTAGAAAGAGGTGGAATGTAAACTAGTCCCTCAATGAGCGTATTGTCTCCAATCTTTACATCATAATCAATATGTGCTAAGGAACCAATTTTGACATTGTTTCCAATTTCAACGTCATCGCCGACATAAACAAAATGCCAAATTTTGGTATTTTCACCAATCTTTGCTTTGTCAGAAATATAGTTAGTAACCAAAATACCTCACAAATGCCATGGCAATGCTTGCGTTATAATTTTCTCTGGTAATTTCTTAGTGTTTCTCTTTAGGAATTCAATGTCTTGTTTTTTGTCTCTTAACTCATCAGGTAACATTATAGGAATTTCATCTATTATTGGAAAAAATCTAGAACATTTTTTACAGTACAAAGCTCCTTCAGTTATTTTTTCCCCATCTAATTTATTCTCAAAAAGTTCTAGTGGATGATGTTTGTCTATAGGACATGCAAGTATCTCTAACAATTTTTTGTTCATCTTAGATCAAGATAAATTGGAGTGCCCCTCTGGCTCGATAAAAGTGCAGCTTCCGCAACTTTTGTAACATTTACAGCCTGTTCCGGTTTTACCACAAGATCGTTTTTACCCTCTATTGCATCTATGAAATTTTTTATTTCTAATGATAGTGGTTCAGCTTTTTCATTTTTTGGGTTTTCTGTGCCGTTATCTGTCTCAATTCTAATTTCTTGAGTTATAAAATCAGAAAATATTCTTGCTTCGGTGCAAACAGCATTAAAATTTCTCACACGTATTGGAGTAATCCAATTAGAGGAAATTGTTGCAGTTTTGTTATCTTTGAACCCTAACGTTATGGTAGCAAAATCTTCGTGTTCATGATTAATTTTGCCTGCAATTGCAAATACAACTTCTGGTGTTTCATCAAATAACCACATTGCTGTATCAATATCATGAACAGATGTATCGTAAATGACCCCAACATCCTTGATATGTTGTGGCATTCTGTGTTCACGATAAAATTCAAGTCTGATTAAATCGCCGTATTTTTGTGATTTAATAAAATCTTTTACAGAAGCAACAGCTGGGTTAAATCTTTCTATATATCCACAAGTAAGGATTACATTATTTCTTTTTGCAAGCTCAACAAGATTCTGACCGTCTTCAGATAGATACGTCATTGGTTTTTCTACGAAAACATGTTTTTTGTTTTCAATTAATCTTGTAGTAATGTCTGAATGTGTGAATGTTGGTGTACAAACTAATGCCGCATCAAATTCCTCTTGTTCCAATAAACTTTCAAACGAATCATAAAAATTAACAGAATATTTCTTCCCAAACTCTTCTGCACGCTCTGAGTTTGCGTCGCATACTGCAGAAAGCACGCCAAATTCTGAAAGCACTCTTGAATGATTTTTTCCCCATCCTCCAACTCCTATCTGAACAACTTTCAATTAATACACCGCAGTTAACCAGTGAGAATAATTTTCGCTTTTATTCATTACGATGTCTGAATAAGTAGCCATAAACAATTTAGTTATATTTCCAACTTTTCCTTCACCTATCTTCTTTTTATCTATTTTAATGACTGGAGTAATTTCTGCAGCTGTGCCAGAAAGGAAAATCTCATCAGCCATTTTTAATTCTTTTTTACTAACTTTTTGTGTTTTAATTTTTAACTTCATATCTTTAGCTAAAGTGATAATTGATCTTCGTGTAATTCCATCTAGTGCGGATGAGCTAAGCGATGGAGTTACCAACATGTTATTTTTTACCAGAAATATGTTTTCGCCTGGTGCTTCACTTACATTTCCAGACTGATCTAATAGAATTGCTTCGTCAAAACCCCTTTGTTTTGCATCCTGTGTTGCTAAAATAGAATTTAGATAATTGCCACCCATCTTTGCCTGCGTAGGTGTTGACATATCACTAAATTTTCTCCATTTTGAAATTGTTGCAGTTATACCACTTTTATTGAATAGATCACCGAACGGAAAAGCAAAGATGGCAGTATGCGTTGGTGCTTTTTGAGTTACGTGAAAATTAATCCCATACTGACCTACAAAATAAAACGGCCTAATGTAGCATGATTTTTTGATTTTGTTTTTCTTACACAGATCTATTACAGCGTTTTCTATTTGTCTATCAGAAAAATTTAATTTAATATTGTAAAATTTCCCTGAATTCCTAAATCGCTTAACATGATCTTTTAATCTAAAAACATACAGGTTTGAGTTCCAATATGCCCTAATTCCTTCGAATATCGACGTACCATAATGTATTGCATGCGTAGTGACTGGAACTTTAGCCATATTCACAGGCACGAGTTTCCCATCAAACCAAATGTATTTTGAGAGAGGAAATTTCACAAAAATTTGAACAGTAGTCTATAATTAATCTATTTTGAATTGTAACCTTCTTTCGGAAATTTCATTCCAGCTATCCTCTTAGTCATATCTTCTTTAGAAGCAAATTTTTTGACTGTTTCCCAATTTTCGTTGATTATTTTAGCTACACTTGAGGGCACAAATTTTTCCCATGATGATTTATCTCCTTGGGTTGCTGCATACATTTCATTTTTTACCGATGTTGCAGATACTGACTTTCTAGTTCCCACTTTTGGATTTAATCTGTATAATTTTAGCATGAGACCCTCTGCCTTGTCTCCAGTATATGTAAAGTAATCATCTTCAATTTCCTGCAGGATTTGTTTTCTTAATGACCATGATTTTGGTGAAATGAGTGGCGGAAAATATTTTTTGAACGGTGCAAAGAATGTATAGTTTGACGAAACTGTCACTGAATCACCAAATACTGATTCAATCATTTTTTTTCTAGTTTCAAAGCTAAATGGAAAACTTTTGCTGTTGATCTCTTTTTCACCATTTAAAAAACGCACAGGCATTACAACTACTTTGTTTTCTTTTTTTTGCTCTTCAATAATCTCAACGTGAGCATTTGTCATTGGATTCAAATGTGCAAGATAGATACAAATCGTCAATCATGCATTATTAATTATAGCCATATTTCAATGATTGATTTGTCATGGGAACGATGGGAGTTGAACCCATGATCTCCAGCACCCGAGGCTGGCAGTATACCAAGCTAACCTACGTTCCCAAATCTTAATTGAAGTAGACAGTATTATTTTTTTTAGTTTCTAGCCGTATGATTCAAACTTGACAGAAAAATTGCCATCTTTCGCTTTGTCTTTTTCTTTTTCTAATAGAAATCCAAGTGGACGCACAAAATTCAAAACACCGTCAACCGTACCCTGCCAGCCACAAACGTAAAAAATTGTGTTTTGTGGAGTTATTTTTTCTCCAACTAGTTCTTCAAGGGGTGATTTGCCACCATTAACTGGTTTTAAAAATTGTTCAACTCTTCCTGTTTGACCAGTCCAAGATCTATTGAACCATTCTTGAGGTCTGCTAACGGAGGCTCTGTACTTGAAGTTCCATTTGTCAGGACCTCTGTCTATACTTTCTTGATCCAGAGCAGTTAACTCGTCCTTATAGCTCAATTCGTCAACATAGCTAGAACCATGTAAATTGATAAGCTCTCTATGATCACCAATATCGTGAAGATGTCTAGCAAAACTCATGAATGGGGCAACTCCAGTTCCACCACTTACACAAACAATTCTTCTGTTATCCTTGCTGCCATCCGCTAACTTTTCACTAATTTGTAGAGCAGCACCAGTTGGTGGAATCCATGACACTTCACTACCCTCACCTGCGTTGAATAATGCAGTTGTTACACGACCTGGTAGTGGCTTTCTAACCCACCTAATTACCAATTCTATGAATTTTTTATTTTCAGGATGTGAAGCCATTGAATATGCTCTTCGAATAAGCTTATTGTCTTCACTAGGTATAGGCATGCCAAGAGTAATGAACTGACCTGCCTCATAATCTGGAATTATACCATCTTCCGGAACAAGCCTAAAAACTGCTAGATCTTCCTTCATTAATTGGACGTATGTCAAAGTAGCCTTTTTGTCAATAGCCATATTCGTTAGATCCGACATTAGTGGTTAATAAGTTTCACAAAAATAAGTTATGCCTAATTTGATTTTTTTATAATATTACAAAAAACAGAATTTGGAATGATAAATGTTAAAATTTAGCCAGACTTAGTTAATTTTTGTGTCCGAGAAGAAAGATGAATCACAACCGTCAACACTTTCAGAAGCTCAGGCGGAAGAAGCTGTAGCAAAAGCAGAATTCGAAGCGGCAAAGGAAGAAGCGCAGCAAGCAAAACCTGATGATGATACACTTAGATCAACAACAATTTCAGATGCAGTGACTGCATCGGAAGAGGTAACGGCAGCAGAGGCAGCATATGAAGCGGCAAAGGAAAAAGCAAAAACAGCAAGGGCAACATCTGAAGCGGTTTGGAAGACAGAATATGAAGCGGCAAAGGCTGAAGCTGGAGAAGCAAGACCGACAGGACAATTTTCTGATAAACGCAAACAGGATCGTATATTTCGAAGAGAAATGGGGGAACCAGAATTTTTCTTAATGGACACTGGACCAGTAAAACATATTCTTACGGGAGATGAAATAGAAGAGATTACTAGAAAAGTGCAGACTCCAAAGGATCAAACACCACAATACAATCCAAAAAATGTACTTAGTCCTGAATTTGGTGGAACCACAAATTATGAAACTGGTGTAACAGATTTGATCGAAGAAGCTAAACAGAAATTAGATAGACTTTTGAACGATCCTGAAGCCACTCAGCAGGAAATTGAACTGGCTAAACTTGACCTAAAGAAATTAAATCATTTGTATGACAATTATAACCTAGGAATGAATGTTTTCAGAACTGCAAAAGGCGGTAGAGACACACTTCGAGAATAAAAGGTAACATGAATTGAGTGAAAATAATTTTCAAATCATGAATGCAAGAATTACTTTTA